>Ga0163108_10000701_pt1 | contig 24912 bp, 26 predicted proteins | sample Fk1155metaG_FD_109644 | JGI IMG/M metagenome (GOLD analysis project Ga0163108, IMG submission 109644) | Marine microbial communities from the Central Pacific Ocean - Fk160115 155m metaG | ecosystem: Environmental > Aquatic > Marine > Oceanic > Photic zone | place: The Central Pacific Ocean...
ATTGTTTGAACTTCTACTGAAACATTCATTGGTAAACTTGAAACACCAACAGCTGATCTTGTTGCTTTTGAATCAAAATATTCTTCTAATTTATCAGTAAAACCATTTAAAACCTTAGGATGATCTGAGTAATCATCAGAACAATTTACAAAACCAACTACATTTAATGGAGTTAATTTTTCAAGATTATACTTTTCTGATAGCGTAGCAAGAGTTAATTCAGCACATAATGAAGCAGCTTTATATCCATCTTCTGTACTTTGTTCATTAGGTATTTTTCCGATGTACTTTATATCATTGGTTATTGGCACATGACCAGAAGTAAAAATTAATTTATCAATTTTCTTAATCGTTGTGTAATTACCTACAGCTTTAGGAGGTTTTGGTAAATTATTATCCATTTGCATTGTCCAGTATAAGTTTCCTTACAAGATCTACAACTCTATTTGAATAACCCCACTCATTGTCATACCAACAAACAACTCTTACATGTTTATTTTCTAGTATCTCAGTTGATGTCGCATCATAAATGCTTGAATTTGGATTACCTAATATATCTGTTGAGACTAAAGGAACTTCAGAGTAACTTAATATACCTTTTAATTCATTTTCAGATGCATTTTTAACTACATTGTTAATTTCGTTAACTGTAACTGATTTTTCTAATTCTACTATTAAGTCAACAACACTCCCATTTGGGACAGGTACTCTCATTGCCATACCATCTAATTTTCCATCTAATTCAGGCATTACCATTCCAACAGCTTTTGCAGCACCAGTAGATGTAGGAATTATGTTTTGAGTAGCATTTCTGCCGCGTCTAAAATCACTGTGTGTTGTCTCAGCCAAGGCTTGATCATTTGTATATGCATGAACTGTTGTCATTAATCCTGATTTAATTGTGAAATTATCGTTGAGAACCTTTGCTATAGGAGCTAAACAATTAGTTGTACAAGATGCATTTGAAATCAATTTAGATTCACTATTAAGTGTTTCGTCATTGACTCCAAGAACAATTGTTGCATCAATTTCATCCTTAGGAGGTACTGTCAATAAAACTTTTTTAGCTCCTGCATTTAAATGCTTGTTTAAAGATTCTCTGTTTGTAAAAATACCTGTTGACTCAATAACAATATCTACATTCATTTCCTTCCAAGGCAATTTAGAAGGCTCAGCAATAGATATGAGTTTAATTTCACGTTTATTGAGCTTTAGTATGTTATTTTTAATTGAAATATCAGCATCTAAAATACCCATAATAGAATCATATTTAAATAAATATGCTAAATTTTCATAATCACCTAAATCATTTATAGTTACGACATTTAAATCAATATCTTGCTCGACAATAATTCTCAATATTGACCTACCTATTCTTCCGAAACCATTAATTGCGATGTTATTCATTTTTCAATCTTTCTCTTGATAAATTTTTATTGTTTCAATGATTCGCGATGAATAACCCCATCCATTATCAAACCAGATTAAAATTTTCACTTTCTTTTCATTAATATCCATTGTTGACCTTCCATCAATTAATCCTGATAAAGAATTTCCTATTACATCAGATGAAACTATAGGATCATAAGTAATTCCAATTATTTCAGATATAAATTTTGATGTTATATTTTCTTCTATAATTTTATTTATTTTCTCTGCGGATGTTTTCTTTTTAACATCAATTGTTAAATCTACAATACTTCCATCTGGTATAGGGACTGTCATTGAAGAAGAAGTTATCTTATCTTTCAAGAAAGGTAATACTTTTTCTATAACAATTGACGAAGATGTTTTACTCGGAATAATGTTTTCTCCAGCTGCACGATTTTGTCTGAACCCTTCACCAGCAACGTCAGCCAATCTATTTGAGTTAGAATATCCATGAATTGTATTAATAAAAACACGCTCTACTCCTATAGCTTCATTTATAATTTTAATTACAGGAGCTGCAGCATTAGCTGTGTTTGACCCTAAAGAAATAATTGATTTAGTAAAATCAATTATTTCATCATTAGCACCAGGTATAAATATATCTATATCTTCGGTATCTTTTGGTGTAGATGCAATAATAATTTTCTTTGCACCTTTATCTAAATGTTTTATAACTTCTTCTTTGCTTTGCTGTCTACCTGTAGCTAATACAACTATGTCAGTATTAATTGAATTCCAGTCAGATTGTTCCGCATCTTTCCAGTTATTAAAAATAGTTTCTTTATTATTAACAGATATACTTTTCTCTTTTTCTATAACATCTTCTTTCAATTGACCGTAAATAGAGTCATATTTAAGTAAATATACTAAATTATTTTTATCTGCTATGTCAGAAACTGAAATAATATTTATATTTTTTTCTTCAATGCTTTGTCTAAATAGATCTCTTCCTATTCTTCCAAAACCCATTATTGATATATTTTTCAATTCTCTTCTTTCTTAGAGCGTAAAGATAGTTTGTTTTTTTGTTACAATCAAATAATAATATTATCCAAATGTGTAAGTAAATGACTGAATTAGGTAAAAAAATAGAAAATCATCTTTTCGGTGAAATAAGTACTGACGAATTATCAGAAAAAGCTTACATAATTAAAAAAGAAACATTTGGTACAACAATCACATTTAGTCCTAAAGTATTTATACCTTTAACAACAATGTGTCAAGATTCTTGTGGATATTGTACTTTTGTTAAATCCCCTAAAGATGGGGGCACTTATTTAAATTTTAATGAGGTCGACATAATCGCAAAAGTAGGCCATGAGAATGATTGCTATGAGGCCCTCTTTACATTAGGTGATAAACCAGAAAAAAAATGGAAAGAAGCAAAATTACAACTTAATGAATTAGGCTTTTCTACAACACATGGTTACTTAGTTGAGAACATGAAAAGGGTTAATAGTAAATACGATATATTTCCACATGCAAACCCAGGCCTTATGACTAAAAAAGAAATTGCAGATTTAAAAAAATACTCACCTTCTGGGGGGTTAATGCTAGAAACATTCTCAAGCAAAGTGATGAATCCAGGCAGGCCTCACCACAAAGCAAAAACAAAACTCATAGAAGATAGAAAGAAAACTATTGAAAATGCTGAAGAATTAAAATATCCTATTACCACAGGTTTGCTTTTAGGAATTACTGAAACTAGGCAAGAGCTTATAGATGATATAGAACAATTGATAATATTTGCTAAAAAAAATAAATCAATTCAAGAAATTATATTACAAAACTTTAGAGCTAAACGAAATACTATTATGAAAGATAGTCCTGAAATAATAAATGATCTTTTCTTAAGAATCATTGCAACAGTTAGAATATTTTTACCAACACATATTTCATTACAGGTACCACCGAATTTAGTTTCTTCAATAGAAGAATATTTATTGAGTGGGATAAATGATTTAGGTGGAATTTCTCCAAAAACAATAGACTGGGTTAACCCAGATCATTTATGGCCAGATTTAAATTCTTTAAATATTTTAATAAAAAGTTCTAACCAAACTTTAATTCCAAGACTCCCGGTTTATCCAAATTTTATAAATAAAGAATGGTTGGATCACAACATTTACGAAAAAGTTAGTAATGTTATAAATGTGAATGGTTACCCAAAAAAAACTGAATATGCAAAATAATATTTCATTTCTCAGAATAAGACCATGTGAAAATGATAATGAAATATTTTTAAATTCGAGAAAGAAGGATGGTACCTCTGCTTTTCTAATAAAAAATGATTTAAATTTAACATTAATCAACAAAAAAGGGTTTCAAACTGTATCTAATAAAACTTCATTTCAATCTTCTATGTGGTTAGTAAATGATAATAATTGGATTGATTTCCAAGATATTGACTCAAGAAGGCTTATTTACTTTTACAAGGGAAATAAAGAAAAAGCATTAGAAATTTTAACAAGGTTAAAACCAAAAATAATTGAAATTTCAAATGTAAATGATATGAAATTTCTCAAATACTACAAGCCAAAATATAAACATTTGATTTCTATGTATGTTGATTCCATTGAACAAGCTTTAAATGCTGTAAGTAGTGGAGTTAATGATTTGCTTTTAAGAGATTGGAATACAGAACAAATTATAGAATTACAAGGTAATTCCAAACTAAACCTTTATGAGAGAACTGTTCTTTCACCGTTGCTCTCAATAAATGAAGCTAGGGAGTTATTAGATAAAGAGCAGTTTACTAACTTTTTACTATGTAGAGATATACGTGGATATAGAAGAAAAGATACTGGATGGTACCCAGGAAGCGGTAAGGAAATACCTAAATTAATTAATCATGTATTTAATAATGAGTCAGACTATAAATCAAAAAATTTTGATAATATTTTTGACAAATTAGAAGATCAAGAAAATATTAACAACGAAGATTTATCAGAATTATTTAAAACATCTGGAAAATACATAAATAGAATTTCTGAATTTGCAAATGAATTAAATATAAAAGTTAACGGTAATAAGGTTACTTTTATAAAAAATAGAAATATTAACTATACAAACCAGTGTTATTATAAATGTGGTTTTTGCGGTTTCTCAAAAGGACCTAAAAGTTTTAATTTAAAAGAAGTACCTTATTCTCTTGAACCTAAAGAGGTAGTAGATAGGGCAAAAGAAGCTTATGAATCAGGAGCCTCGGAAGTTTGCTTACAAGGAGGAATTCATCCAAGTTACACTGGTGAATTTTATATAAATTTAGTAAAAGAAATAAAAGAAGTAATACCAGATATACATGTTCATGGGTTTACGCCATTAGAGATTTGGCAAGGAGCTGAAACAATTGATAAAAGTATTGAAGAATACCTTCTTATGTTAAAAAATGTTGGATTAGATACCTTACCCGGAACTGCTGCAGAAATTTTAGATGATCGTATAAGAAAACATTTATGTCCAGATAAGATAACCTCAAAACAATGGACCTATGTGATGGAAGTAGCTCATTCATTAGGAATTAGATCAACAGCAACTATAATGTTCGGTCATATAGATGATATTGAGTCTTGGACAAATCATTACTCTTTGATAAGAGATCTTCAACTAAGAACAATGGGTTTTACAGAAATAGTACCGCTTCCATTTGTACACATGGGTTCACCAATATTCTTACAAGGTAAATCTATGCCTGGCCCAACTTGGGATGAAATAGTATTAGTTCATTCATTAGCAAGAATATACTTTCACAGTTTTATAGATAATATACAAGCAAGTTGGGTAAAGCTTGGTCATGATGGTGCATTAAAGTTGTTAGATGCCGGTGTTAATGATTTAGGTGGTACCTTAATTAATGAAAATATTAGTAGAGCTTCAGGTGCTTCTCACGGTCAAGAAACAACAGATATGGAATTTATAGAGCTTATTCAAAAAGCTAATAAAAAACCATATTTAAGGAATACCCTTTATACAAAATTAAATAAAATAGAAAATAAAAAAATTAAACATAATGTTATCAAAATATAACGTAATTACATTATTTCCTAAGTTATTCGATGAATGGGAAAACACTGGTGTTATTTCAAATGGTTTAAAATCAACTTTATTTGAAATAAATAAAGTTGATTTAAGAGAGTATGGAACTGGAAATTATAAAAAAACTGATGACGCTCCATATGGAGGTGGTCCTGGAATGGTTATGATGGTCGAACCGTTAGATAAAGCAATAGTTAAAAATAAAGCTGATACGAATATTTTTTTAACTGCATCAGGTAAGAAAATAGATGAAGATATGATTAATAAATTACATCAATATGACTCAATAAATATTATTTGCGGTAGGTATGAAGGTTTCGATCAAAGAATAATAGAAATGCATAGCGATTTTGAAGTTTCAATTGGCGAAGCAGTAGTTTCAGGTGGTGAAATTCCTGCAATGTTTCTTATGGAAGCTTTGATAAGAAGATTACCTGGTGTATTAGGTAATTCTGATTCTTTAATAAACGAATCATATATTGATGGAAAATATGACTTCCCTGTATACACAAGACCAGAAAAGTATAAAAATAAAAATGTTCCTGAAGTTTTATTATCAGGTAATCATAAAGAAATAGAAGAATGGAAAAAGAATAATTTAAGAGACATTTAATCTAATTTCGATAATATAATTTCATTTTGAGGAAGCAATGAATTTAATTGAACAAATAGAAAAAGAACAAATAAAAACTGATTTGCCAGAAATAAAATCTGGTGATTCTGTAAAAGTTAATGTTAAAGTTTCAGAAGGGAACAGAGAAAGAGTCCAAACTTTTGAAGGCGTCATCATTTCAATTAATGGGGTTGGGCTTAGTAAGACTGTTACTGTGAGAAAATTATCATTTGGTGTTGGTGTAGAAAGAATCTTTCCAGTGAATGCTCCCATAATTGAATCAATTGAAGTTATAAGAAAAGGAAAAGTTAGAAGATCCAAACTTTACTACTTAAGAGAAAGAATTGGAAAATCTGCAAAAATTAAAGAAGATCGAAAGTAATTTACTAGTATAAAAATATTATTAAGTATATAAAAAATTTATCTTTATTATTAATTGCTATATTTGTAGCTACATTCATAAGAACTTTTATTGTTCAAATATATTTTATCCCATCAGCCTCTATGGAGCCAACATTAAATATCAGTGATAGAGTATTAGTAATTAAAGACAAATATATTAATATCGAATATCAAGTTGGAGATGTTGTTGTATTTTATAATCCAAATTACTCATATGATAAATCCACATATCAAGAATTTTATAACTCACTTCGAGTATGGAATTTAAATGAACAACAATTGTCAATTGATACAGCTTTTATTAAAAGAGTAATTGGTTTAGAGGGCGATACTATAACAATTAATAATAATGGGGAAATTTATAATGATGGAGAGCTTATAAAAATAGATAATATTTATACAAATAACCACACAAAAGAAAATGTCTATAGTGTTCCTGAAAATTCAATATTTGTACTTGGAGACAATAGAGCAAACAGTATTGATTCTAGAGTTTATGGTTTTGTTAGTGTTGATCAAATAATAGGTAAGGCCATTTATAAGATATACCCCTTAAATGAATTAGGTAATATTAATGATTGAAAAGAAGGTATGGAATAATGATCCTAATCAATTTGTTATAGGAGCTGATGAGGTTGGTAGGGGCTCATTTGCAGGACCTATAGTTGCTGCTGCAGTTAAAATAAAAAAATCTCATGAACACTTATTGATAGATGTAAAAGACTCTAAAAAGCTTACTGAAAAAAAACGAAAAGAAATATTTCAACTAATTTCAAAGAGTAATATTTCTTATTCTATTTCTGAATGTTCAAATAAAATAATTGATGAAATAGGTATTTCTAAATCAAATAAACTCGTCTTAGAAAATTCTATTAAAGAATTATTTACTGGAAAAGAGAAAGTATATATTGATCATTTCATAATAAATAAATTTTCTTCTGTTTCGCTAGTAAGGGGTGAAGATAATAGTAAAGCAATTGCATTAGCAAGTATTATTGCAAAAGTTTATAGAGATAATTTAATGGTAAAATTATCAAAAGAATTTCCCAATTATTTATTTGAAAATAATAAAGGATATGGAACAAAAGCACATAGAGATAGTATTAGAAAATATGGTTTAACTGATTATCACCGTAAGTCATTTAATTTAATGCCCAAAATATAGCTAGTAGTGCCAAAATAAAACAAAAAACAATATTAATGTAATCAAATTTATTTGCCTTATACGGCCTATTTGGATCAAAACCCATAATTACATTTTATATTAAAATATATTAAACTTAGATTTATGGGTATAGAAACAAAAATAAATAATGAAACTTTAGTTGTATCATTTAATGACGAAAAGACATCAAACTCTATCTCTGCTAATGATTGGAAAGAATTAAAAAGAGAAATTGAAAAATTTGAGGTTAGTCATCAGAAATATTTAGTACTATCAGAAGTAAATGGTAATTTTTCCTCAGGAGCACAATTAGGTGAAAATATTAATGCTTTAATGGAAGATGTAAATCTTGCAGCTAAAGCATTATGGAATTGTAAAAAACCTGTTATTGCAGTTATAGATGGAATATGTGCTGGAGCTGGTGCAAATATGATACTTTTAAGTGATTTTATAATTGCTACACCAGAAACTAGATACATAGAAGTATTTGCAAGAAGAGGTCTTGTAGTTGATTTTGGAGGCTCATGGAACCTTCCTAGGATGATAGGTCTTCAAAAAGCAAAAGAAGTGATGATGACAACCGAAGAGATAAATGGACAATTTATGAATGATTTAGGAATGCTATATAAATTAACTGAAAAGAAAGAATTAGAAAATGAATTATCTAATTTAATTACCTTATTAAATAATCAAAGCTTTATTTCAATATGTATGATTAAAGATCAAATTAAACAAGGTTTAGATTTATCTTTTATAGAAACCCTTGATTTAGAAGGTGAAAATCAAAACAAAAGGTTTCTACATAATGATGCTGCTGAAGGAATGGATGCATTTATTAACAAAAGACAACCTAATTACAAAGATACTTTAGATTCGTAATTAAATTTATTCATCTCTGTATGAAACTAATATTTCGCTATTATTAAAACAAAGAAGGAGAATAAATATATGATTAAGAAAAAATCATTAGTAATTTTTATTGTTTTTTCAATATTACTTGTAGCTTGTGGAGGTTCTGGCCCAACAGCAGTCATTGCTGTTCAGAAAGGTACAACTAATTATGAAAAAGCGGTAGAGCTTGTTGGAGAAGACAATGTTGTTGCTTACGATACTTTCGATTTTGCTGTAGCGGCTGTAATGTCTGGCGACGCAGTTGCGGCATTGCTTGATGAAACTGCAGGATTAGGTTACATGGGTGCTAATAAAGACAGTGTAAAACTTGTTGGAGAAGATCTTACAAGTGAAGAACTAGGATTTGCATTTCCTAATGGAAGCCCACTTGTTGCTGTTATCAATGCTGGTTTAGCTGAAATGGAATCATCTGGTAAATTAGGAGAAATAAATTCTAAATATTTCAGCCCTGATTTTTCATTAGATTATGATTCAATATCTTACGATACTATAGATCCAAACGAAGCTGTTGGTTCTGGGCCATGCTCTGAAGCAACAATTACAACTGGGTCTAATGGACTTCCTGATTTAGGTGGTTGCAATATGATTATTGCGGTTGAAAATGCATATCTTCCGTTTAATTATATCGATTTAGATGATGGAGTAGCAAAAGGATGGGATTACGATGTATTTGCGGAGTTATCTCAGTTATTAAATTTTGTACCTATCTACACACCTGCTGCGTGGGATGGAATGATCCAGGCTGTTGCAGATGGACAATTTGATATTGCGGGAGATGGAATAACTATTAATGACGAAAGAGATGAAATAGTTGATTTTTCTACTGGATATATCAATATTGCACAAAGAATTATGGTTGCTAGTGATAGTGACATAAGTACTCTTCAAAATTTATTAGATTATATAAATAACTAATAATTTTTATTTGAATAGACACAGTTAATTATTACTACTGTGTCTATTCTTTGTTTATGAAAAGAATTAAAGAATCATTAAAAATAGAAAATCTATGGATTTTAATTATTGGTTTAGTAATTCTATTCATGGTCTATTCAATTTTCTTTGTTGTTGATTCTGATACAAATGAAAAAGAATATTTAAAAGCTGCAAAATTTATTTTGCCTGGTTTATCTATTACTTTTGTAAGTACTTTAGCCTCTTTTATAATTGCATTGTTTATTGGTCTTATTTCTGGGATTGGAAGAATTAGTACAAATAATATAATAAGCAATATCTCAAGAGCTTATATTGAATTTATAAGAGGAGTACCAGTTCTCATACTTCTTTTTACTATTGCTTTTGTACTTGTAGTTGATGTAGCTGAATTAATTGGTATCTCAGGCAATCAGGTTCCTATGATATTAAGAGCTATTATTGCTTTAGCCTTTTTCTATGGTGCCTATATAGCTGAAGTCTTTAGAGCAGGAATTGAATCAGTTAATGTTGGACAAATTGAAGGTGGAAAATCGTTAGGTATGACATATAAACAAATTATGAGATGGATTGTTTTACCACAGGCATTTAGAAATATGTTACCTGCATTAGGTAATGATTTTATTTCAATGATGAAGGATTCTTCATTATTGTCAGTACTTGCAGTTAATGATTTAACTTATAAAGGTAGATTATATGCTTCAAGTTCTTTTCGTTTTCAAGAAACATATCTTGTTTTAACAGTGATGTATCTATGTATTACATTATTACTTTCTATGCTACAAAGAAGATTAGAGCAGAAACTTGAAGCTAGATAATATAAGCTATCAAATTAAAATTATTAATGAATATTTGGAATATCTTCAAAAGATTAAAGGCTATTCAAAAAATACAATAAATTCTTATAGAACAGATATTGAGAAATATTTTGATTATTTAAATAAAAATAATAGTAGTTATTACGATATTGAAAAATACATACAACATTTATCAAGAAATAAATATGCAAAAACAACAGTAAATAGGAAAATTGCATCAATCAGTAATTTTTTTAAATGGTGTAAAAATCAAAAGAAATTAAATATAAAAGATATAAAAAAAATTAAAACTATGAAAACAGATAAAAAATTACCAACTATTTTAACTAGTAGCTATATAAACAAACTTCTTGATACAATTCCTTCGTCTACTATTAAAGAAGTTAGAGACAGAGCTATTATTGAAATTTTATATTCATCTGGACTCAGGGTATCCGAATTAACAAATTTAAGTACTAATGATATAAAAAATAACCAATCAATAAAAGTTCTTGGTAAAGGAAAAAAAGTAAGAATACTACCAATGACTGATAAAGCCTACCAAGTATTAAATCTTTGGCTTACAAACTATAGGATTGAATATGTAAATGAATATTCTAATAACTATATATTCCTCGGTGTTAGAGGCAAAAAAATTTCAGAAAGAGAAATTCAACGTATTGTGAAATCACGGTTAGGCACATTTCCACACAGTATCAGACACACATTTGCTACACACTTATTAGATGGTGGGGCAGATTTAAGAGTTGTACAAGAAATGTTAGGTCATACTGATCCAAGTACTACTCAAATATATACACATGTATCTAAGAAACAACTTAAAGAAAAATATAAAAGAACACACCCAAGGGGTTGATTAATAAATTAATAGTATTAATATTTATATGAAATAGACACCATATTTACAAGCTTCCTTGGTGAACGAAAGTTTGGAAGTGCATATGCAAGGAATATGGGATGAAACAACCAAAGGAGAATAATGTCAGCAACAATGAAAGAATTGCTTGAGGCTGGGGTCCATTTTGGCCATCAAAAACAAAGATGGAATCCTAAGATGGATAAATATATTTATAGCGATAAAAATGGTATCCATATTCTTGACTTAAGGATTACATACTCAGCATTAGAAGAAGCACAAGAATTTATTCAAAAAATAGTAGCTAATAGTGGGAAAGTTTTATTTGTAGGTACTAAACCTCAGGCACAAAAAGTTATAGAGGAACAAGCAACAAGAGCAGAGATGCCATATGTGAATCAAAGATGGTTGGGTGGAATGCTTACCAATTTCAAAACAATTATTAAAAGAGTTGTATATTTAAAAGAATTAAACTCACTTGAAAGTTCTGGAGAAATAAATTCATACCCAAAGCCAGAAAGACTCAGAATTAGGAGAGAAATTGCAAAATTAACAAAATCTATAGGTGGGATAATTGAGTTAAATAAAGTACCTGAAGCAATATTTATTGTAGATTTATTAAATGAAACTACAGCATTAACTGAAGCTAAAAAATTAAATATTCCAGTAATAGGTCTTGCTGATTCAAATGTAAATCCAGAGCATGTAGATATAGTAATTCCTGGAAATGATGACGCAATTAGATCAATAGAGGTAATAGCAACAACAATTGCTGATTCCTGTTTGAAAGGGTTAGGTAAAAGACAAAAAGCATCTGAAAAAGAGGAAAAAGAGTAATGACTATATCAGCTGAAAGTGTTAAAAAACTAAGAGACATGACAGGTGCAGGAATGATGGATGCAAAGCAAGCTTTAAAGGAAAGCGACTCTGATTTTGACAAAGCTGTAAAATATTTGAGGGAAAAAGGATTAGCTGATTCAAAAAAACGATCTGGGAAAGATGCTAATGAAGGAACGATTGGTGATTATATTCATTACCAACAAGATAGAGCTGTTGCAGGTGTCTTAGTTGAATTAGCATGTGAAACCGATTTTGTTGCAAAGTCAGATGAATTCAAATCTACGGCTAAACAAATTGCCATGCATATTGCTGCTATGAAACCTATATATTTAATTATTGACGAAATACCTGATTCAAAAGTAGATGAAGAAAAGGAAATTATAAAAAAACAAACAGAAAATGATGGAAAACCTAAAGAGGTAGTAGAAAAAATTATAGAAGGAAAGATAAATTCCTTTTATTCAGATACTGTATTAAGTGAGCAGAAATTTTGCAATCCTGAATTATATGAAGGTACAGTTGGAAATATGATTAATGAAATGTCTGGAAAATTAGGTGAAAAAATCTATATAAAACAATTTTCTCACATAGAGATAGGTTCTTAAATGAGTAAGAGAGTTCTTTTAAAACTCTCCGGCGAATCTTTTGCTGATTCAGAAACTAATTTTGGTATTTCTCCTGAAATATTAAATAGAATTTCAAATGAAATTTCAAAAGCAAGTAAAGAGGGAATACAAGTAGCAATAGTAGTTGGTGGAGGTAACTTTTTTAGGGGCGTTCATGAATCTGCTAAAGATATAGCTCAAGCTAATGCAGATTATATGGGTATGTTAGCTACAGTTATTAATTCAATTGCGCTGAAAGATGCATTAGATAAAAATGGCAACGAAACTAGAGTACAGTCAGCAATTGATATGACAGCTATTGCTGAACCCTACATTAGGTTAAGAGCAATTAGGCATCTTGAAAAAGGAAGAATAGTAATTTTTGCTGCTGGTACTGGTAACCCATATTTCACAACAGACACAGCAGCTTCATTAAGAGCTGCAGAGATAGACGCAGAAGAAGTTATTAAATCTACTAGAGTTGAAGGTGTTTTTGATAAAGATCCTGAACAAAACAAAGATGCTTCATTGTATAAAGAAATCTCCTATAAAGAAGTTGTTGCTAGCAAATTAGGTGTTATGGATTTAACAGCTATAACTTTATGTGAAGAAAATAAAATGCCCATAAGAGTATTTGATGGAACTAAAAAGGGTAATATTTATAAAGTATTGACAGGTGATAAACTGGGAACAGTTATTAAATAATAATGGAAGAAGAAATAAAATCTGAGGTAGAAAGCAATATGAAGCTTTCAATAACTCATCTTATTGATGCTTTATCAAAAATTAGAACTGGAAGAGCAAATCCAAGTTTAGTTTCAAATATTAATGTAGAATATTACGGAACTAAAACACCATTACAACAATTAGCAACAATAAATATACCCGACCCTAAATTAATAGTTATTCAACCTTTTGATAAAAATTCAATAAATGAAATTGAAAAATCAATTCAGAATGAAGATATTGGTTTAAATCCATCAGTAGATGGAGATATTATAAGAATACCAATACCATCTCTATCTGAAGAAAGAAGAAAAGAATTAACAAAAGTAGCTTCAAAAGAAACAGAAGATGCAAAAATATCAATTCGATCACATAGAAGAAATGGAATAGACAATGTATCAGAATTAATGTCCGATTCTTCTACAGATGATACAAAAAGAATTGAGGGAGAAATTCAAAAATTAACAGATATGTATATTGGAAAAATCGATAAAATACTAAATAAAAAACAAGATGAACTACTTGAAGTTTAAAACTGCATTTGTTTCTGATGAAGACGGTACATTTTGGCCAGGCGTTATTGAAGTTCCTTCTGAAACTGAAGTTCACTATGAAGAAGAAGCAAAAAATCAATTTATAAAAAATAATCCCAGAATTATTACTGGTGTAATTCTTTTGTTGGTTCTATCTCTATTTTTTATAAGCAAGATAGGCGCATTTATTTTACTTATTTTATTATCTTTAATTTGTTCAAAAGAGTGGTTTGATATTTTTGAGTATGATATATATATTCCTTATACACTATTAATTTACTCTCCAATAGCTCCTTTACTTATTTTATATTTTTATGATGTTTCAAAAATTCACTACTCTTATTTTATATTTCCTATAGGTCTTATTATTTATACTGGAACATTTGTAAATTATGGTATTTACGATAAATTTGGAACAGTATTTATTTTCCATACATGGTTTTCACTCGGCGTTGTTTCGATAGGTTATATATTGATCGAATATAATATTTTATTTACTTATCTTGCCATACTATCTATTGCTATTTCTGATATTGCAGCTTATGAAGCAGGTAGAAGAATTGGGAAACGAAAACTTATTGAGTCAATTTCACCAAATAAAACTGTCGAAGGTCTAATATCTGGTTTAGTTTTTGGTTCAATATTTATGAGTATTAATATTTCTATAAATCTTGATGCAAGCTTAATAGTAACAATATTAATTTCATTTTTATTTATATTATTTGGAGTTTTTGGTGATTTATTTATGTCAAGAATTAAACGATCTATTGGTATAAAAGATTCCTCAGATAAACTCCCAGGTCACGGAGGGTTTCTTGATAGAGTTGATTCTTATTTATTAAGTTTCGCATTTTTATTGCTAGTTACAGAATTTTCATTTCTTAGTATTTAGAGGAGATAAAATATTCATGAATGGTTTGTTAACAATAATATTTTTAACATTTTTTGTTGTATTACATGAATTTGGCCATTACGTAGCTGCAAGAAAATCTGGAGTTGCGGTATCTGAGTTTTTCATAGGTTTTGGGCCTAAATTGTTTTCTTTCAAAAAGAATAATACAGAATATGGAATTAAAGCATTACCACTAGGTGGTTATGTAAAAATTCCAGGCATGGATGAATCTGAAGAAGAAATTGGTTTTAATAAAGATGAATTATTTCATACTTCTAAATGGAATACAAAACTTCTAATATCTCTTTCAGGAATTATTGTTAACTTTATATCTGCTTGGGTAATTATATTCTTTGTTTTGAATATAAATGGTATTAGTGAACCTACATTAGAAATATCTTCTATTGGTGAGTCTATTAATAATAAGATTGAATCACCTTCTGTAATAGCAGGAATACTACCCGGTGATAAAATTTATGAATTTAATGGAATAAAAGTAAATAATTGGGAAGAGTTAGTATTTTTGATTGAACAAAATCCAGATAAAAATGTAGAAATCAAATTAATTAGAAATGAAAACAAAATTATTACAAATACAATATTAGAAAAAAGAATAATTAACAGTAAGGAAACTGGTTATTTAGGAGTTTCTCCAACAATTGTAAATAAAAAATTATCTTTACTAAGTACAATTTCTTACACAACAAAAACTGAATACCTAATGACACTTGCTGCTGTTGATGGAATATTTACACTTTTAAGTCCATCAAATATTAAAACTTTATTTGGCACATATTCTGGAGGAACCATTCCTGATGAGGTTAGGCCTTTAAGTCCTGTTGGATTAGCTCAAGCTGGGAGTCAAATTGCAGCTTATGGTTATACAAATTTTTTCAGTTTATTAGCTTTTGTAAATGTGTTTTTAGCAGTTTTTAATTCCATTCCTTTGATTCCACTTGATGGAGGTAGAGCATTGATGTCTGTAATTGAAGGAATTACAGGTAAAAAGGTACCTGAAAAAAAGTTATATCCAATCGCTTTAGTTGTTGTTGGAGTTTTTATTTTTATTGGTATTACAGCATTATATCTAGACTTAACTAATCCGATAAATTTATAAAAAATGAAAAGAAGAAAAACGAAACAAATTAAAATAGGAAAAATAGGTGTTGGTTCAGAGTATCCAGTAACCGTACAGTCAATGACCACGACTAAAACAAGAGATACAGAAAAAACGTTAGAGCAAATATATGAGTTGGCAAGTAATGGAGCTGATATTGTAAGAGTTACTTGTAATGAAATCGAAGCAGCTACTTCATTAGTTGAAATTTCAACCAGAAGTCCTGTACCTATTATCGCTGATATTCATTTCCAATATAAGCTTGCTCTAGCTGCTATTGAAGCAGGCGTACAAGGATTGAGATTAAATCCAGGAAATATTCGAAATGAAAAATATATTAAAGAAGTTGCCAAAGAGGCTTTATTAGCTGACATACCAATAAGAGTTGGTGTCAATGCAGGGTCACTAGATAAAGAGATCGCAACCAAATATGGTGAATCAAAACCCGAAGCATTAGTTGAATCAGCTATAAAAGAAATAAGATATTTAGAAGAAGTAGATTTCTTTAATATAAAGATATCTGTAAAGCATTCAAATGTACCACTTATGATTGAATCTTATAGACTGCTAGCTGAAAAAGTAGAATATCCTTTACACCTAGGAGTAACCGAAGCAGGCCCTTTGCCGGGTGGATTAATCAAATCTGTAGCAGGGATCTCTACTTTATTGTCAGAAGGTATAGGAGACACTATAAGACTTTCTTTGACAACAGACCCAGTCGAAGAAGCAAAGTTCGGAAGACATTTGTTAGAGTATCTTAACTTAAGAGAAAGAAAATCACTAGATTTAATAGCATGCCCCAGTTGTGGTAGAGCTGAAGTTGACGTAATTAAAGTTGCAAAAGAAGCACAAAAAGCTCTAGAAGAAAAAGGATTTCCATTACAAGTTGCAGTTATGGGTTGTGTCGTTAACGGCCCAGGTGAAGCTAAATCAGCTGATTTAGGAATTGCTGCAGGAAAAAATAAAGGTCATCTATTTATTAAAGGTCAAGTAGTTAAGGTAGTTGAAGAGAAAGATATGGTATCTTCTTTAGTTAATGAAGGTGAACTTATTACCAAAGAAGGAATAGAAGCAAGAATAGCAGCTGCTGATAAAGAAGCAGCTAAGATAGCCCAAAAAGACGTCGATGCATTAATTGGAATCCAAGGTGATATAAACAATTTTAAATCAAAAGTTAAATCAGTTTTAGAGATTAATTCAAAACAAGATATTGATACCTAATTATTATAAAATAAATATATGATGAAAAAGTTAACCCCTATGACAGAAGATTTCAACCAATGGTATACAGATATAATACAAGAAGCTGAGTTAGCTGACTATTCTCCAGTAAAAGGAACAATGGTTATAAGACCATATGGTTATGCTATATGGGAAAATATCCAAATCTATTTAGATAATAGATTTAAGGAAACAGGACATAAAAATGCTTATTTTCCACTTTTTATTCCTAAATCCTTTATTGAAAAAGAGGCACAGCATGTAGAGGGATTTTCACCTGAGCTTGCAACAGTTACTCATGCAGGGGGTAAAGAATTAGAAGAACCTTTAATTGTTAGACCAACATCCGAAACAATTATTAACCATATGTTTTCGAAATGGATTACCAGTCATCGAGACTTACCAATGTTAATAAATCAATGGGCAAATGTTGTTAGGTGGGAAATGCGTACAAGGTTATTTTTAAGAACTTCTGAATTTTTATGGCAGGAAGGCCACACAGCCCACACATCAAAAAAAGAAGCTAACGAAGAAGCCCTAAAAATGTTAAATATTTATGAAGAATTTGTCCAAGAGGTTGCTGCTGTTTCAGTTACAAAAGGACTTAAATCAGAAGCGGAAAAATTTGCAGGTGCTGAAAAAACTTATTCTATAGAAGCAATGATGCTGGACAAGAAAGCACTTCAAGCAGGAACATCTCATGAATTAGGACAAAATTTTTCCAAAGCTTTTGAAATACAATATTCTGATGAAAACAATAAACTTCAACATCCTTATCAAACTAGTTGGGGAGTTAGTACAAGACTTATAGGAATGATTATTATGGCACATGGTGACAACAAAGGTTTAAAACTTCCTCCTAATTTAGCTCCAATACAAATTGTTATAGTTCCAATTATTCCAAAAAAAGATGATAAGAAAATAGTGATGAAAAAAGTTGAAGAGATAAATAAATTATTAGAAAAACATAGAATAGAAGTTGATGACAGAGATGAAGTTACTCCAGGATTTAAATTCAATGAGTGGGAACTTAAAGGTGTGCCAGTAAGAATAGAAGTAGGACCTCGTGATATCAAAAAAAATAAAGTTATTATATCAAGAAGAGATATAGAAGACTCAAAAAAAGACATTTCTATTGAAAATTTATCTATAGAAATTGATAATTTATTAGTTGATATTCAAAATAATATGTTCAAAAAATCAAAAGAGCATATGATTAACAATACAAATCATGTTGAATCTAAAGAAGAATTAATTGAAAAATTAACACAAACTGAAGGTTTTGTTACTTGTTATTGGTCTGAAAATGAGAAAGATGAAATAGAAATAAAAGAAATAACCAGTGCAACAATTAGATGTTATCCAATAGATAATAAAGAAACCAAAAAGTCTATAAACCATAAAGGCAAAGATGGTATTTTTACTATTTTCTCAAAAGCTTATTAATAATCTTTCAATAAAACATTTTTATTGTTAAAATTAAATAGACAATTTAGCTACATGATAGTGGGTGGCAAACCCACTTTTTTATTGATTGGAGGGATTATGGAGTTGGATAAAAACATCGTAATCTCAACAATTGATAATTATTTATTAGAAGAAAATTTAGAACTTTATGATATTAATATTGTTAATTTTCCTAATATTTCAAAAATTGAAGTTTATGTATACTCAGCTTTAAATTTAGATTATAAAACTATTGAACGCTTAAATCATCAGATCCTTCGGCTACTTGAAGAAATTGAAATAGAAAAGGGTTCATACGATTTGATTGTTTCAAGTCCAGGTATAGAAAGAGCTTTAAAAACATTAAGACATTACGAGATTTCTTTAAACGAATACATAAAAGTTAAAATAAATAATCCAATCGATGATGAATACGTATTTTTTGGGAAATTAATAAAAGTCGAAAATGAAAATATATATTTAGACATTGACGATCAAGTAATAGTTATTGATATTAATAATATTAAAAAATCAAGAATAGAATTTAACAAATTTAAACAAAAAGTAAAGAGTTAAGGAAATTATGAATTTAGGAAATGATATAAAGCAAGCAATTGAATCATTAGCATTGGAAAAAGGAGTTTCTGTAGAAAGCATGTATGAAGCATTAGTTTCTGCTTTTAGGTCAGCTTATATGCGTATACCTGGGGCAGCAGAAGAAGCTAGAGTTACGTTAGATCCTGATTCTGGAGAGATAACTGTTTATGCTCAAGAATTAGATAATGATGGAAATGTTATGAGTGAGTGGGAACCAGATATAAATGATGATGATTTCGGAAGAATAGCTGCTCAGTCATTTAAACAGATGATGACTACAAAAGTTAGGGATGCAAAAAGAGCTACTGTATTAGAAGCATATATTGGAAGAGAAGGAGAGCTTATTACAGGTATCGTTACACAATTTGATTCTAGATTTAACCAGACGATTATCGACCTTCAAGATGCTGAAGCTGTTATACCTTCAAGTGAAAGAATACCATTTGAAAGATTGGAAAGAGGGAACAGGGTTAAAGCGTTGATTACTGAAATAAGAACTGAAGTAAAAGGTGTACCAATAATTGTTAGTAGAAATAGAGCAGAATTTGTCCAGCGTATGTTAGAACTTGAGGTACCAGAGTTAACAGATGGAACAGTTGAGCTGAGAGCTATAGCTAGAGAAGCAGGAAGTAGGACAAAAATTGCAGTATTTTCAAATGACCCTAATGTGGACCCCAAAGGTGCATGTGTTGGCTCTAGAGGTTCAAGAGTTAGACAAATAGTAAATGAACTAAAAGGTGAGAAATTAGATGTGGTTGAATGGAGAGAAGATAAAGTTCGTTTTATTATTGAAGCTTTAGGTCCTGCAGATATTGAAGAAGTTGAAATAGATGAAGATAGTAAAAGTGCAAAAGTTATAGTAAAAGATAACCAACTTTCTCTAGCAATTGGAAGAGAAGGTCAAAATGCAAGACTTGCTGCAAAATTAACAGGGTACAAAATTGATATTGAAGGTCTTGGTGATTCTCCTCGAGAAGAAATAATAGAAGAAACAAATGAAGAGGAAGAATAATTTATGGCAAAAAAGCGAATTCACCAAGTCGCTAAAGAATTAGAAGTAGCTTCAGCTGATATTTTACATAATGCTCAAGAACTTGGGATTGAAGTTAAAACAGCATCTTCTGGTTTAACTCCCGAAGAAGAGGAATTAGTAAAGATATCCTTCGAAGAGCAAAAAAGTGTTGAAAAAGAGGACTCTTCCACAACAGATAATTTAGACACTGATGAAAAAATTGAGGTTAAATCAGAAATAACTCAAGAAGAAAAAGAAATTAATATTTTTGAGGTAACAGAAGGCTCAACTCCAGAAGATCTTTCAGTATTGATAGATGTTGATTCAACACAAATTGTTTCAGATTTAATGGAATTAGGAATAATGAAATCTATAAATTCAAAATTAGAAAATGCAGAGATAGAACAATTGTTAGAGAAATATAACTATATGGCAGAGTTTATTGAAAAAATAGAAATTAAAAGATCAGAAATTATTGAAGAAATAACATTTGACGATGATGAAAAGAACTTACAAACTCGTGCCCCGATTATTACAGTTATGGGACATGTTGATCATGGAAAAACAAGTTTGTTAGATTATATTAGAAGTGAAAAAGTAGCTGAAAATGAAGCTGGTGGAATTACCCAACATGTTGGTGCATATAAAATAGAAACTGGGGATCACGGTATTACATTTATTGATACCCCTGGCCATGAGGCATTTACTCAAATGAGAGCTAGAGGAGCCAATGTAACTGATATAGTTGTATTAGTAGTTGCTGCCGATGATGGTATCAAGCCACAAACTATTGAAGCAATAAATCATGCAAAATCAGCACAAGTCCCAATAGTCGTAGCAATAAATAAATGTGACTTACCAGAGGCTAACCCTACATTAGTAAAAGCAGATTTAACTAAATATGAACTAATTCCCGAAGACCTTGGTGGAGATATCCCAGTTGTGGAAATCTCGGCATTAAAAGGAGAAGGTATTGAAGATTTGTTAGATACTTTATCACTAGTTGCAGAAATAGAAGAACTTAAATCAGTTTATGAAACTGATGCATCAGGATATATTATTGAATCAAGAATGGAAGTAGGAAAGGGTAATGTAGCTACAGTTATTGTAACAAGAGGAACATTAAAGCAGGGTGATTTTTTATATGCTGGCTCAGCATTTTGTAGAGTAAAGTCAATGTTTGATCATTCAAACAAAATACTGAAAACAGTAATACCCGGTACCCCAGTAGATATTATGGGTTGGGATAAATCACCAACTGCAGGTGATCAATTCATATCAGTTAAATCTCAAAAGGAAGCAAAAACAATAGCTGATAACAATAAAGACTTACTTAAAGATTTTGATGATACTTCATATTCTGTTGAATCTCGAGTTGATGATATGATGAAGTTGCTACAAGAAGGTGAGCTTACTTCAATAAATGTTATTTTGAAAGCAGATACCAACGGTTCTGTTGAAGCAATAAAAGATGGATTATTGAAATTGTCTACAGAAGAAATAGACATAGAAATAGTTCATTCTGGTGTTGGGGGTATAGTGTTATCTGATGTGGATCTCGCTTCAGCAACCAATTCTATAATTGTTGGATTTAATGTTAGACCAGATAGTCAATCACGTAACATCGCACTAAGTAAAGGAATCGATGTTAGAACTTATAAAATTATATATGAATTATTAGATGATATAAATGAGGCTCTAATGGGTCAAATGACTATAAAAACAGAAGAAGCAGTTATTGGTATGGTGCAAGTTAAGACTACATTCAGAGCTCCAAAGGTAGGAGTCGTAGCTGGCTCAGTAGTAACAGAAGGTAAAGTAATATTAGATGCAAAAGCGAGATTACTAAGAGGAGGAATTGTAATATACGAAGGCAATGTAGCTTCGCTAAGAAGATTTAAAGATAATGTAGAAACAGTAAATGAAGGTTTAGAATGCGGAATAGGTTTAGTGGATTACAAAGATATTAAGGATGGTGACGTAATTGAAATTTTAGCTGAGGTTGAAGTCTAAAATGAAAAAACAATTACGTGGGGGTAGAATTAACAGAATAAACCCTCTTATACAACAAATAATTTCAAATGAATTACTAAGAAATTCAGAATCAATATTAAATAAGTCGACTATTACTCATGTAACAACTTCTCCAGATATGAAGCGCTCAACTATATTTGTTTCAAATATTGAGAATAATAATGGTCAATTAATAAATGCATTAGCTAAAAATAGAGGAAAAATACAAAAAGAATTAGCTAAGCAATTAACTACAAAATATATTCCAAAAATACAATTTGAAATAGATAGCACTTTTGAACATGTTGATAAAATAAATGAAATAATAAGCAATATCAATGAATGAAGAGATAAACACCTATTTTGATAAGGGTCCAATATTTATAACAGGCCATGTAAACCCTGATGGGGATGCATTGGGAGCATCATTTTGTTTAAAAATTTTATTAAATAAAGAAAACATTGAAGCTGATATTAATTTTGATATTCTAAATAAACTACCTTCAAATTTAGACCACTTACCTTACGAATTAATTACAAAAAAATTACAAAGTAGTTATGAAACAGTTTTTGTTTTTGATTGCGGTAACCCTGGAAGGCTTGGCAAGTATGAAGATATTGTATTAAAAGCCAAAAATATTATTGTTATCGATCATCATATAAATCCAACTTTTGGTTCATTACAGATTGTTGATTCAGAGGCTGCTAGTACTACTCAAGTTTTATATAGGCAATTACTTAAAGAAAAATATGAAATAGATAAAGATATGGCAGATTGTCTACTTACAGGATTAATCACAGACACAGGAAGATTTCAGTACCCAAACACAACAATTGAAGTTTTCAATATAGCCTCCGAATTATTAAAAAAAGGTGCTGACATATCTTCAATAAGTGAAAATATTTATGGTTCAATAGAATTTAATGCTTTAAAACTACAAAGTGAAATTATTAATCGAATAATATTTGATGAAGATATAAAATTTACTTATTCAACGATATACCAAAAAGATTATAAAAAATATAATATTGATGCTGAAGAAACAGATTTTTTGATTGATGTAGTGAGGTTAGTAAGAGGAGCAGATATAGCTTTAATATTAAAAGAACAAGTTGATGGATCTTTTAAAGGCAGTTTAAGATCGAGAAATAATTTTAACGTTCAGGAGTTATCAGCTATTTTTAATGGTGGTGGACACAAAGCTGCTAGTGGCTTTTCAAGTACTTCATCAGAAGAAGATATTATTAAAATAATAAAGAATGAAATTAGAACAAAACTCTAGTTTTTATTTGATAAATAAACCAAGAGCGTGGACTTCTCAAGATTTATGTACGAAGTTTAAAAGAATTTATAAATTTGATAAAGTTGGTCATTCTGGGACACTTGACCCTAACGCAACAGGTTTAATGCTTCTTGCGACAAATAAATATACCAAACTTTTTGATTACATAGAAAATAAAGATAAAACTTATGTTGTTAAATGTTTATTTGGCTACAAGTCTGAAACTTTAGATATTGATTCAGAATATACAAAAATACATGAAATTAAATTACAGAACAGAGATGACGAATTTATTAAAGTTTTAAATAGTAAAATTGGAGAATCTATTCAAACACCTCCAAAATATTCTGCAATAAAAGTTAAAGGAAAAAGGCTTTACAAATACGCTAGAAAAGGAGAGAAAGTTGAGATACCAAAGAGAAAAGTAAATATAAAAGAAATAGAAATATTGCATATAGAGAACGAAGTAGCTGAATTGAAAGTCAAAGTAAGTGAAGGAACATATATTAGGACGTTAGTTAATGATATTGCTGAATTACTAGGAACAAACGCAATAGTCTCCGAATTAAAAAGAGTTTCAATTGGAAATTTAAAAACTGAACATAAACACTATATTGAAGATATTGAAAAACTTACAAACAATGAATTACCACAACCTATTTTGGAAACTGAAATTATTAACTTACCTATATTAGAAATAAATAAATCCGAATTAAATAATATTAAAAATGGTGACCTGATTAACAAAGATAAATTTTCAAATGAAGAGACCTATATTATTAAATATAAAAAACAAATTGTTGCTACGTATAAACCATTTAATGAACAATATTATAAACCAGATAAAGTAATTGTATGAAAATAATTAATAATTTTGGTAAATTAGACAAGTTAGAATCTGATATTGATGCTAGTTGTATAGGAGCTTTTGATGGTATACACCTTGGACATCAACAACTAATAACTGAAACAAAAAAAATTAGTAATAATTTTCAAATAATAACATTTGATCAAGTTCCAAAAATAAAAATGGACAAAAGGAGAACAACCGGACCTTATAATTCGAGAAAATTAAGACCATTGATTAATCCTCATCTTAAAAATGAATTATTTAAAACTTTTAAACCAAAAAACTTAATTTATTTAGATTTTTATCAAATTTCATCTATGCTACCTGAACAGTTTATTGATTTGTTAATAAATAATTTAAATACAAGAAAGATAGTTGTTGGTAAAGATTTCAAATTTGGGTCTCAAAGATCAGGTAACATTCAATCGTTAATTAATAAATTTGGTGAAAGTAATGTTTACTTAGTTGAAGATTTTTTAATTGATAACCAAAAAGTTTCATCAACAAAAATTAGAGATTTCTTAGATATTGGAAATATTGAAAAAGTTAATAAATTATTAGGAAGAGAGTACGAGATATCAGGAACTGTTAGCCGTGGATTTGGGCTTGCAA
>Ga0163108_10000705_pt1 | contig 24812 bp, 14 predicted proteins | sample Fk1155metaG_FD_109644 | JGI IMG/M metagenome (GOLD analysis project Ga0163108, IMG submission 109644) | Marine microbial communities from the Central Pacific Ocean - Fk160115 155m metaG | ecosystem: Environmental > Aquatic > Marine > Oceanic > Photic zone | place: The Central Pacific Ocean...
CTGGATGACGATTCGCTGGTGGCCAAGGCCGAATCGAGTCCAGGACTGGTCGGTCGGGACCTGGTCCGCGAGGTGATCCCCGAGTCGTCGTCGGAGTGGACCGAATCGCTGGATGAACTGGTCCAAGCTGCGGTCACACCGGGCTACGACGGGCTGCATGACCACATCGTCGGACCGACCGAGGGCCCACACGTGGTCGCAATCGACTTCGGGATGAAGTGGAACATCCTCCGACACCTTCGCCAACTGGGCTGCCGTGTCACGGTGATGCCCGGAACCTCGACAGCTGCCGAGGTGTTGGCCCTGTCACCCGACGGTGTGTTTCTCTCCAATGGTCCCGGTGACCCACGACCATTGGATTATGCGATCGAGACGATCCGCGGCCTGCTCGGCCAGTTGCCGATCTTCGGCATCTGCCTGGGCCACCAGTTGCTCGGATTGGCGCTGGACGCGGAAATCTACAAGCTGAAGTTCGGCCATCGTGGTGCCAACCAGCCGGTGTTGAACAAGGCCAGCGGCCGCGTGGAAATCACGACTCAGAATCACGGTTTCGCACTGGATCCGCAGAGCCTCGCTGAGGGTGTCGAAGTGACACACATCAATCTCAACGACCAGACCATCGAGGGCATTCGCCACGAGAAGCTCGGGGCAGTTGGTGTCCAGTACCACCCCGAGGCATCGGCCGGTCCGCACGACAGTCACTACCTTTTCGGTGACTTCCGGAAGATGTTGCTTGGTTAGCGGCGGGCCGCTAGAGTAGCCGCCCGCCGGAGCAGTCCCGGCGACGGCGACCCCTGTTGCACCCCCTCATTGAAGGATCTCGCGATGGCGACCGAACGTTCCCTGATTCTGTTCAAGCCCGACTGTGTCCAACGTCGGCTCGCAGGACAGCTGCTGACGCGGATCGAGGACAAGGGGATGAAACTCATCGGCATGAAGATGCTGCAGGTCACCGAGGAACTGGCGGGGCGGCACTACGCCGAACACGTCGACAAACCGTTTTATCCTCTTCTCGAGGAATTCATCACTGCCGGACCGGTGATCGCGCTGGTCGTGGAGGGTCCCGAGGCGATTTCGGTGATGCGGAACCTGATGGGGCCAACCAACGGTCGCGAAGCGGCTCCGGGTACGATCCGCGGCGACTTCGGAGCCAGTCGGCAGATGAACCTGATCCACGGGAGCGACGGCCCGGAGGCCGCGTCACGTGAAATCGGAATCTACTTCGCCGACGAGGAACTGTGCCACTACGAACCGACCCTGGAACCGTGGGTCTGCGCCGACGACGAAAAGTGACCCGTCGGGCTGTCATCCATCAGGCCGAGGCGGCCTTTTCGATGGCGCGTTTCAGGGCGGTGCCCATGTCGGCCGGGCTCTGGGCAACCTCGACTCCGGCGGCCTCAAGCGAGGCAATCTTCTCGACCGCCGTTCCGCTCCCGCCGGAAATGATCGCGCCGGCGTGTCCCATCCGCTTTCCCGGGGGTGCCGTCCGCCCGGCAATGAAGGCCGCGACCGGCTTGGTCATGTTCGCGGTGATGTAGTCGGCCGCCTGTTCCTCGGCATTGCCCCCGATCTCGCCGATCATCAGGACCGACTCGGTGGCCGGATCGGCCTGAAACAGCTCGAGAACATCAATGAAATTCGTCCCATTGACCGGGTCGCCGCCGATGCCGACGCAGGTCGATTGCCCCAGGCCGACGTTGCCCAGTTGCCAGGCCGCCTCGTAGGTCAACGTCCCGCTGCGACTGACCAGTCCGACCGGGCCGGGGCTGTGGATGTAGCCAGGCATGATGCCGATCTTGGCGACACCGGGGGTGATCACGCCTGGACAATTCGGACCCACCAGCCGGCAGTTCTTCCCGAGCAACTCTCGCCTGACCCGGACCATGTCCAGTACGGGGACGCCCTCGGTGATCGCGATGATCAGTTCGATCCCCGCGTCGGCAGCCTCGATGATCGCCGCCGCACAAAACCGCGGTGGCACGAACACCATCGAAGTATTGGCCCCGGTGACCTCGACCGCCTCAGCAACCGTGTCGTACACGGGAAACCCGTCAACCTCGGTGCCCCCCTTGCCCGGCGTAACGCCGGCCACCAGCGGCGTGCCGTATTCGCGGCACTGCTGGCTGTGAAACAGGCCGGCGCGGCCGGTGATTCCCTGGCAGATGACCTTGGTCGATTCGTTGACAAGAATACTCATGAGATTGCCGATTCGTGCAGGTTGAGTGTCGCGATTCGCATTGCCGTTTCCTGACCGTCAGGCCTCCAGTGTGGCAACGACCTTCTGGGCCGCGTCGGTCAGGTCGGTGGCGGTGACGATCTCGCGTCCGGAGGACTCGAGCATTTCACGCGCCAACTCGACGTTGGTCCCTTCCAGGCGAACGATCAACGGGATCGTGATCCCGACGTTCTCGTAGGCGCCAAGCAGAGCCTCGACGATCGTGTCGCATTTCATGATCCCGCCGAAGATGTTGACCAGGATCGCCTTGACGTTGTCATCCTCGAGGATGATCCGAAACGCTTCGGTCACCGCATCGACATCAGCCCCTCCTCCGACATCCAGAAAATTTGCCGGTTCGCCACCATGCAGCTTGATCAGGTCCATCGTGCTCATCGCCAGGCCGGCCCCGTTGACCAGGCAGCCGATGTTGCCGTCGAGGTTGACGTAGCTCAGCCCCGCCTCTGCAGCCCGGACCTCGGCGGGATCTTCCTCGTCCAGATCACGCAACGTCTCGAAGTCCTCGTGCCGAAACATCGCGTTGTCGTCAAAACTGACCTTCGCATCCAGGCACATCAACCGGCCATCCCCGGTCACGACCAGCGGGTTGATCTCGGTCAGGCTGCAATCGCTCTCGACAAAGAACCGGCACAGCGTCGGAAACAACTCGACGGCATTCTCCAACGCCGTCCCGGCGAGGTCGAGTTTCTCAGCGATCACGCGTGCCTGCTGGTCGGTCAGGCCGGTGGAAATATCGACGGCCTCACGAAAGATCTTCTCGGGAGTCTCGGCCGCCACTTCCTCGATCGCCATCCCTCCCTCGGTGGAAGCAATCAGCACCGGGCTGCAGGTTTCCCGATCGATGACGATGCCCAGATAAAGTTCACGGGCAATGTCGAGTCCCTCCTCGAGGAACAGTGTCTTCACGGTTTTCCCTTCTTCACCGGTCTGAACCGTCACCAGCGTGTTTCCCAACATCCGCGACGCGTTCTCACGGGCCTCCTCGGCCGACCGCAACAACACCACGCCCGACTGGTCGGGGGCTTCCCGGAACCGCCCCTTGCCTCGGCCACCGGCGTGGATCTGTGACTTGATGATGGCCACTTCGCCGCCGAGTTCTTCGAAGGCCGTCGCCGCATCATCGGCCGACTTGACGACCAGGCCACGCGGAACACTCACACCGGCAGCGCGGAGGAGTTGCTTGCCCTGGTATTCGTGAATCTTCATGTCCTGCCCCGTTGTCCGGTCAATAGGTCATGTGCGGATGCGAGCCGTGGGCGAACCTCACCCACGAGATACCATGATGGTCTGTTCGCGATCGGGGCCGACCGAAACGATGTCGATGGGCGACCCGATCAGTTCGGCCACCACGTCAAGATATGCCCGAGCCTGCGACGGCAGGTCCTCGAGACGCCGTACCCCGGTGATGTCGACGTTCCAACCCGGCAGAGTCCGCAACACCGGGCGGGCCGCGGCGAGTTCCTCGAGCTGGCCGGGAAAATCGGTTGTCCGTTCTCCGTCGATCTCATACGCCTCGCAGACCTGCAACTCATCCAGCTTGCTGAGCACATCCAGCAGCATCACGGCCAGGCAATCGACGCCCGAGATCCTGGCGCCGTAACCGGTGGCCACGGCATCGAACCAACCGCAGCGACGAGGTCGCCCGGTGACCGTGCCGTATTCGTTCCCCTCATCACGAATGTGCTGCCCAACCTCGTTGTCGAGCTCGGTCGGGAACGGCCCACCGCCAACGCGGGTGGTGTAGGCCTTGACCACACCAATCATGCGGTCGATGGCCCGTTCGGGGACACCACTGCCGGAGTGAATCCCGGCCCCGGAACTGTTCGACGACGTCACGAAGGGAAAGGTCCCATGATCGATGTCGAGCAATGACCCCTGCGCCCCCTCAAACAGCACCCGCCGACCAGCAGCCAGCGCCTTGTGGAGATGCGTGGTCGTATCGGTGACGTAGGGCACCAGGCGTTCGGCATACCCCCGGTACTCTTCGAAGATCTTCTCGGCATCCAGCGGCACCGCGTCGGGGTCGAGTGCCGCCAGCACCCGGTTCTTGTGCTCGGTGATCGACCCGACCCGCGATCGCAGGGTATCCAACTGGACCAGGTCACCCATGCGAATCGCGTGGGCCCGCCCCGCCTTGTCGCGATAGCAGGTGCCGATCCCCCGCATCGTGGTTCCAATTTTCTCGCCGCCCAACCCTCGTTCGAGTACCGCTTCCTCGGCAATGTGCCACGGGAAGACCACGTGAGCACGACTGCTGATCAACAGATCGCCGTCGATCCCCCCGTTGCGATCGGTGATCCCCTCGAGTTCTTCAAGGAACGCCCGCGGGTTGATCACGACACCCCCGGTGACGACCGAATCGACTCCCGGTCGCAAGATCCCCGCCGGCAACAACGACAGCTTGTAGGTCTGCCCGTCAAACTTGACGGTGTGACCTGCATTATTGCCGCCCTGGTAGCGAACGACGATGTCATGGTCTTCGGTCAGCAGGTCGACGATTTTGCCCTTGGCTTCGTCGCCCCACTGCAGACCAATCACAGACGTGGCGGACACGGCGTAACGATCCCGTCAGTTGGTACATGGTTCAGTCGCGACAGGCGACTCGACGCCGACGGAACGACTCATCCCATCGGTTCACTCTGGCCTTGTTCGCCTCATAATTCTCGCCTAGTGTACCCGATCACATTGCGATTGGGGAGCGAGGCGAAACACGCCATGCAACAGGCTGGACACCGCGTCTTACTCGTCGACGATGACGAGTCGATTCTCGAGGTGATCGAAGCCGCATTTCGTCGCAGCGGACACCAGGTCCTGGTGGCCCGTGACGGGTCCGAGGCCCTGGTTCGGGCCGAACGGGATGCACCCGACCTGGTCGTCCTCGACCTGGTCATGCCCCGCCGCAGCGGTTTCGCCGTGCTCGACCGGCTCCGGCAACGACATGCCAGCCATCCACCGATCATCATCGTCACGGCCAACACCGACCCGCGTTACGAGCAGTTCGCCAAGGAGCAGGGCGCAAACGTGTTTCTCCGCAAACCGTTTGATGTCGACACACTCCTGGAGATTGCTGCCGAGCTGCTGGAATCGGCCGACACCGACCACACCTAGGCTCAACCGGTTCTCACGGCCTCCCTACCCGCCCCCGACAGCCGTCAGGAAATGCACTTCGCTTTCCGGCTCGAGGCGGGACAGAAGACCCATCGCGCTGATGTGGCCGTCGATGGCAATTCGCAGCCCCGGCTTCAAATCGCCCTCCTCGAGCACCCGATCACGAAAGCCGGGAAACCGCGTCTCGAGTGATTCAATCAACCGCCGAACACTCACGGCCTCGACATCCAGTTCCACCAGGCCACCGGTCAAATCGCGGGCCGGAGCGGGAATGAACACGCGGGGCATCTGGTGGCCTCGAATCGACTGATGTCGGGAGGCTGGCGATTACTGGCCGGCCAGGATCTCGGGCAGCAGCTTCGGCGGTGACATCGGCAGGCTCCGCATCCGGACACCGGTGGCGTGGAAGATCGCGTTGGCCAAGGCTCCCGGCGGCGGAACAATCGGCACCTCGCCGACCCCCCGCACACCGAAATCGTGACCCGGGTTGGGTACCTCGACAATGATCGTCTCGATCATCGGCACGTCGCAGCTGGTCGGAATCCGGTAATCCAGGAAGCTGGCGTTATGCATCCGGCCCTCGTCATCGTAGAAGTACTCCTCGTTCAACGCCCAGCCGATCCCCTGGACCGCTCCCCCCTGCAACTGGCCTTCGACGTAGGCGGGGTGAATCGCCGTCCCGACATCCTGGATCACCGTGTAACGCAGGACTTGCACCTTGCCGGTGTCCGGATCAACTTCGACATCGGCGATGTGGGTCCCGTAAGCCCCTCCCGGCTTGTCGGCATTGACGGCGCCACGGCCGAGGACCGGGCCCCCTGTCTCCAGCAGCTTGCCGGCGAGGTCCTTGAACGAGATCGATTGGTCGTCGGGACCGGTGATCGTTGCGTTCTCGCCATAAACAACTGTCGCGGCATCAACGTCCCACAGCAGTGCCGCCCGCTCGCACAACTGGTCACGGATGTCCTCGGCCGCCTTGATGGCCGCCAGCCCGGTGGCGTGAGTGGTCCGGCTGCCCCCGGTCACATCGGTGTAACCGATGCTCTCGGTGTCAACGACCGTCGGTATCACGTCCTCGGCAGCGATCCCGAGAACCTCGGCCAACTGCATCGCGATTGCTGCGCGGCTGCCGCCAATGTCGGTTGACCCCTCTATCAGCGACACCATGCCATCCTCATTGACTGTCGCGGTCACCGCCGAGTTCAGTCCGGCGTTGAACCAGAAGCCCGAGGCGATTCCCCGACCACGGTGGGGACCTTCCAGCGGCGTCTGCCAGTGATCACTGAGTTCCGCCGCGTGCATCGTCTCCCACATGCCGATCCGCGGGTGGGTCGGCCCGTCGATCCGACGAGTCCCCTCTTTCGCGGCGTTCTGCTTGCGGAAGGCGATCGGGCACATGCCCAGCTTCTCGCAGATCTCGTCAACGATCGTTTCCATCGCGAAAGCGACCTGTGTCGAACCCGGGGCACGGTAAGCATTGGAACGGGGCTTATTGACACAGATGTCGTACCCATTGACCCGCCCGTTGGGCACGTCGTAACAGGTAAAAACACACCAACAGCCGGGGGCGATCGGCGAACCGGGAAATCCTCCCGCTTCAAAGAGCAGTTCGGCATCGCCGGCTGTGATCATCCCGTCGGCATCAACACCAACCTTGACCTTCATGTAGGAACCCGGCGTCGGGCCAGTCGATTCGAAGACACTGGACCGATCCATGGTCAGCTTGACGGCGCGTCCGGATTTCTTCGCGAGAATCGCAGCAACCGGTGGCAGATAGACGGCGACCTTGCCACCAAATCCCCCGCCGATCTCCATCGGCACGACCTTGATCCGGGACACCGGAACACCGACCAGGTCGGAGACCTGTGATCGGGCCAGAAACGACCCCTGGGTGCTGGTCCAGATGGTGATCTTCCCGTCAGCCGACCAGACAGCGGTCGCCGTGTGGGGTTCGATGTAACCCTGGTGAACGGTCGCGGTCGTGAACTCCCGCTCAACCACCAGCGCGGCTTCGGCAAAGGCCGTATCGACGTCGCCGATTTCATAGACGAAGTGCTTCGCGACGTTTGTGGGTTTGTCCGGTTCGCTGGTTTCACCGGCCGGCTGAAGCTCGGTCCGCACGTCCTCGTTGAGAACGGGTGCGTCGGGGAGACGTGCCTCGCGGACATCCATCACCGGCGTCAACACCTCGTACTCGACCTCGATCAAGGCGGCCGCTTCCTCGGCGAGATGCACCGTGTCGGCTGCCACGGCCGCGACGGGATGCCCCGTGTACAGCACCTTGTTCTTGGCAAGGATGTTCTGGTTGAGGTGATAGCGATCGGCGCCGCCCTCGCCCAGATCGGTGACCCCGGGCGTGGCATCGGCCAAATCGGCATTGGTGACGACCGCGTGGACCCCCGGCAAAGCCTCGGCCTTCGAGGTATCGATCGAGAGAATCCGGGCGTGCGCGTGAGGGCTGCGAAGCACCGCCCCGTGCAGGAGTCCCGACAGCTTGATGTCGGCACCATAACGGGCCCGCCCGGTCACCTTGTCGGTGCCATCGTGACGGATCGGCCTGGTCCCCACCACGTGGAACTCACGCTCGTTGCCCACCTCGACCAACCGCAGGTTGCCGTCGCTCCCTCCGGGAAACGGCTCGATGCGAAACTGGCGATCTTCGACGGTTGCCATCAGCTCTCCACTCCCTGGGCCGCCTTCTGGACGGCCCGAACAATCTTGTCATAACCGGTACAGCGGCAGAGATTTCCGGCCAGGTGAAAGCGAATCTCCTCCTCGGACGGGGCCGGGTTCTCATCGAGCAGGGCCTTGGCCGACATGATGAACCCGGGCGTGCAGATGCCACACTGCAGCGCGGCCTGTTCCAGGAAGGTCTGCTGGATTCCGTGCAGCCCGTCGGTCGGTGCCAGGCCCTCGATCGTCTCGATCTCAGCCCCCTCGGCCTCGACGGCCAGTACCAGGCAACCGTTCACCGGGTGGCCGTTGAAGATCACCGTGCAGGCCCCGCAGTTGCCGTTGGAGCAACCTTCCTTGGTGCCGATCAAGTCGAGGGTATCCCGGAGCACGTCCAGGAGCGTCTGTCGCGGGGCGGCGAGAAACTCGACGATATCCCCGTTGATCGTCGCCGATACGATGCGTTGTTTTGCCATGAGTGCCTGTCCGTGTCCTTGCTGTCCGCGTCTGTCTTTGTTGTCGTCTTGTCCTGGTTTTTCGTCTCGAGCACGCGAACCGGTCAGCGACCAATGCAGTAACCGGTTTCTTCGCCACGAGCCCGGGCCACCGCCTCTCGAACCACTCGTTCGGTGAGCACGCCGGAGAGATGTTTTCGGAATTCGATGGTGCCCCGCATGTCGTTGATCGGAGTCGCTGCCTCCCGGGCCGCGGTCGCAGCCGCGGCAATCGCCTCATCACCAACCGGCTGACCGGCCAACGCCGCACCCGCCGACTCGACAAACAGCGGTGTCGGCGCCACGGCGCCCAGGGCGACACGTGCCGAGACAAAGTTCTCGCCCGACTCGTCCAGTTCGACCGCCGCGGCAACTCCGACCACGGCGATATCCATCTCGTTGCGGGGAATGAATCGGCGATAGTGCGAGCCACCGACGGCCGGACGGGCGGGCAGCAATATCTCCACGACCAGTTCACCGGCCTCCAGGACATTGCACCGCGGTGCCGTGCAGAAGTCCTCGACGGCCACCTCGCGTCGACCTCCCGGCCCGGCAATCACGACCCGCGCCCCCAGGGCGATCAGCGAGGGAATCGAATCCGCCGCCGGCCCGCTGTTGCACAGGTTGCCCCCGACACTGGCGCGGCTTTGGATCTGGATCCCACCGATAATGCGGCAACTGTCGGCCAGTGCCGCAAAGCTGTTCGCGATCGCGGCGTCACCGTAGATCCTGTAGCAGGGAACCGCCGCTCCCAACCGCAGGCCGTCGTCTCCGAGCTCCAGGACGTTCAGGTCCGGGATCTTCTTGATGTCGACGACCAGGTCCGGTTCGAGCCGCTGGGCGCGGATGTGGTCGATCAGGTCGGTTCCCCCGGCCAGCGGTCGGGCCGCCACCGGATGTTCAGCCAGCAGTGCCACCGCCTCTTCCAGCGACGCCGGAGCCTCGTATTCGTAATCGCGCATCTCTTCGGGTTTCCCGTCAGCAGGTGCCTGTTGATGGAGCACGCCGCGCGGCCGTTTTCTCGCACGAGCGGGACCGGCAGACCAGTCCCTTCCGCGGGGCGTTCACAGAGTACCGGCGAGACCGACCCGCTTCAAGCAAGCTGGCCGACAGCCTGTTGCCAGCGGAACCGGATGGCCTGAAAACTCGCCGGCGTTACGGCTTTGCCGACTTTTCGTCAGACGACTCCACCGCCGGCTTCGGCTTGGGTTCGATCGAAACCCGCTCCTTCCCGGCGGCAACCAGCCGGATCCGCTGGTTGTAGGATCCCAGCTCGAGATACCGCTCGGCGAGGTTAAGCCGCAGGCCGTTGAAACTCCAGTAGTTTGACGGCGTCTCCATCGACACGCGATCCTGACCGGTCCGCTTGTCGACCGCTGCCAGTCGCAGCAGGTAGTACCGCAGGGCCCCCTCGCGCTTGTATTCCCGTGAGGCCAGCACCAGCAACGGGGCGTGCCGCGACTTGTCCAGGATCAGGTTCATCCCCTTGACCTCTTTTCTCCATCGCGGTGCCACGCCGGCCGCCTGCCTGTCAAAGGCACACAGCACGCCATTGACACGGACCGAGTGCAGGTTGATCGAGTAGTAGGTGCCTTTGAGCGGCTTGTTGACCGCCACGTAGAGATTCTCGGAGTCCTCGAACGCATAGAACGACGACGACCCCTTCATGTCCGCCGGCGTCAGTCGACCGACGGTCGTGACCTGGCCGGTGCGAAGATCGAGAATGTCAAATTGTCCCTGGTCGGCCAGCATCACCAGGCGACTCTCACCGAGCATTCCCAGGGCCAGGTTCCTGTCGAGCTTGTGTTGCCAGAGAGTCTTCCCGGAGAGCACGTCATCCTGCTGCACGAACAACTGCGTCCACTTCAAGCCCAACAGGCTGACCGAACCCCCGTTACGGATCCAGGTGATCTTCGACTTGTCCAACCAGAGCGCCCCACCAAGTTTCTGGACCAGCCCGGGAATCTCGAGCCGCCGACCGTCACTGGCCCGCAAAGCCTCCGGAGGCCGGACGGCGGGTTGACTGCTGGAGACCGAAGAGAACAGGGTTTTCGAGACCCGTCCGTGCTGCAGGTAGACGATCGAATCACTGCCGAAAACAACCGCCCCCGTGGGAATGCGGTCTCGTTGCCAGAGTGTCTTGCCGGTTCGCGTTTCCAGTACCGACAGCCGGCGCCGCTCTCGCACACAGACGATTCGCGGATTCGTCACGCACAGCGGGCCACGCCGCAAGGTCCGTGCCGCCAGGTTGAACGATACAACCGATGTCTCGCCGCGGACCAGGCTCGGCGCCCGTGGCCGGGAGGGAATCGCGACGCCACGGCCTCCTCCCTCGACAGGATACGACCACAGCAATTTCCGCGTGGTCGGCGAGAGGGCCTGGATCACGCCCTGATGATAAATCACCAGTTGATGCCCGATCGCGCGGACCGGAAGATTCATCGAGCTGCTGCTGCGGGACGCCTGTTGCAACGGCACCGACCAGGCGATGCGGCCGTCTCCGATCCGCTCGATCACCAGGCGACGTTGTCCGCTGTCGAAAACGGCCCGGTGCGAGTCGTACCAGGGCAGGCCCTGCCGGTTCAACTCGACGTCCTGCCGCCGCACCGACTGCGACGTTCCGGCGGCACGCACGATCGAAACACCCCGCGGCCAGTTCACCACCGGTGCCGGCTTCACCAGGCCCCGTTTCCTGCGAAAAGCATCCAGTGCCGCGCGGGCCCGCGCGGCCACCTTCGGTTCGGCGTCGGCGGCCAGACGCAACCAGGTCAACTCGGCCACCGCCACCCGCCCGGCTCTCGCGGCCATCTCAGCGACGTGGAACTTCACCGCCCGTGAGACCGGGTGGAAATCGAAAACCTCGATGAACTCCCGTTGCCTGGCTGAAGATTTCTCGAGCACCGCCCTGGCGTCGACGGCGAGCCTGGTGTCCAGCGCGTTCCTGGTCGTTGCCGGCAGTCGAGGCCAGAGGTCGGCCAGTTGCCCGGCCACCCACCGATCCGCCCTCACCCGTACCGCCCCGTTGGCGGTCTGCCCGATCAAACGCGAGCGGAACCGGTCGGCAAACTCCCGAAGGTCCTCCACGGCCTGTGACAGATCCCCGCGGGCCACCGCCTGCTCGGCCCGCAACCTCATCACGTCGAGGACCCGGTCGGGCGAATCGGCCAGAGCGGTCAGTCTTTCGATCTCCCGGCCACCGGCTTTCAGGTCCGCTCGCACCGCTGCCTTCAACGCGGATCTCATCGCGACCTGGTACCGGGGTGTCAGCGCCGGGTCGAGTTTCGTGGCAACCAACCGACCCAGGTGCTGCAGCGCTGCCGCGTGGTCTCGCCCCAGCAACGCCAGTTCCGCCTGTTTCAGCGTGGCCCATTCATCAGCCGGGTTCTTCTTCAAAGCCGACTCGATGCGGGTCATCAGGGCATCCCGCTGCTCAAATCCCACCATCCCCGACGGCCCCAGTGCCAGCAACATCCCTCCGGCCATGACAAGGTTGCCCAGTATCGTCTCCCTGGCCGACTCGGGGAGATAGGTCCGACCCGACACCTGGCCGTCGGCCAGTCGAATCGAGCAGATCTGTCCCGAGGAAAGCGGCAGGTGAAAAATTCCATCGGTGGTGACACCGCGACCGCACGTTCGTCCCTCGGCCGGCTGGCAGGCATGCGTCCAGGCGGTCGATCCATCGGCAAGTTCCAGCGCGGCGACGGAATTCGTACCGACCAGGATCAGGCGGTCACCGAACCCTCCGGCCACGTAGAGGAACGATCCTCGCTTCTTCTTCCACAGCATCTTGCCGGTGAACAGATCCAGGCACAGCAGGACCGATTCGGCGTGGGGTGTGAAGACCACGCGATCACCGCAGATGATCGGAGGCGCAGCGGCCCAACGGCCGTTGATACTCGAAACCGTCGAACCGCCCGGACGTACGGCGACCATGCCTCTGCGAGGTGACGTGTCCTGCGGCTGCGGGCGGGCGTAGCGGTGTGCCCAGAGAAGCCGGTGACTGGAGCACTCGACTCCCACCAGCCAGCCCACCGTCGTGGGACAGATGGCCACGCCGTCTGAAACGGCCACATGAGAGGATGCCCAGCGACGGTTGAAGTCAGCCAGCGCCGGGCCGTCGACATAGGCGATCCGCCGTGACCAGTCCGCTTTGCCGGTCGCAGCGTCGATCACGTGCAATCGGACTTCGTTGTCGCGTTCCCCGACCACGTACAGACGCCCGTCAAGCGGGGTTGGGGCGCCCAGGAAGCGGGTTCCCGCCAGGGGCAGGTCGAACGGTTCGTCCATCTTCGCTCCACCGGCCTCCCACACCGGCCGACCGGTTTCCAGGTCGTAGGCAGCCAGCGTGTTCCAGGTCCCCCGGCGGTTGTTGCGGCCACCCGGGGCGAACGGGTTGAAGCCACCGAAGCGGTTGAACGGAGACGGAACGGCCAACAGGTTTCGTTCCTCGACCAGGAACACCCGCCGACCATCGCTGGCAGGAATCCCGTGAAGGGCATGCTGAAAGAGCAGCCCGGTCAGCGGATGGTTCTCGGCCGGACCACTGACCGGCCCAAAGGCGGCCCGGCCGCCCATCGCAACACCAACCCGGTTGACGACCACGTTGCCACCGAAACGGGTGACTGCCGAAACCCGTGCCGAACCGCTCATCAGTGACTCGACGGCGACCTCCGGACGTGTCTCCCACAACACGCGACCGGTATCGATGTCAACAACCTCGATCCCGCGCAATGTACGGTAGATCGCCCGCTTGCCGACCACCAGGGGCACGTAGGCCGGGATCATCGCCCGTCCCATGTCGTCGAGATCCTTGACGAGTTCGCGGACGATCTTGTCGACCGCGTGGCGATGTGTCAGCGGACGCCGCCAGCGAGACAGCAGCAGCGGCGTTGAACCGTCGGATCGGCCCCGTCGACTGGCACTGCCGTAAAAAATCGGCCAATCCGCCAGGATCGGCTCGGGCAGAATCGCCGGTCGTGCCGCACCCAACCATTCGTCGCGGGAAACGTCTCGGCCTCCCGGCAAGGTCAGCCGGCCATTGGTCAATAACCCGTCGAGCAGTTCACCCGTCCGTGCGGCCTGTCCCACACGATGAAACACCCAGGCGGCCTTCACTCGCCAGGCGGGAGTTCGTGTGACATCGTCGCTGGCGTCCAACAGGCGTCCGAACCAAAATGCCGCCAGACCAAGACGACCGCGGTCGACGTGTCGCGACCCGAGTCGGTTGGCGGCCTGCCGCCCCGCGGGCGTGTGAAAAAACCTGTCGGCAACATCGACGAGATCGGCTTCGCGACCGGCGGCGACGGCCTCCTTGAAACGCCGATCGGCTTCGGCACTGAACCGGGTCCGAAACGTCTCAAGGAACGACTCGGGCAATTGACCAAGCAGACGATTCGCCTCGTCACGAACCGTGACCCACCGCCCGTCCTTGCGACGAAACAACGAATCCACCTCGAAACCGACATCGGCCGGAGGATCCAGCAGAATCGAAACCGCATCCAGCACACGTGAGTACTGCCCCTTGCCGGCCAACTCCCCCGCCTGGCGAAGCAGCTTGGCCTGCCGAGGATCCTGGGGGGCCAGCAGATCGATTCGGTCGCGGGCATTGGGATCACCATTGCCCTGCGGTTTCTTGTTTTTTGCGTCCACGCCGGCTTTGGCCGGGACACCGTTGCCTGCTGGGCCCTTTGCCGGGCCCTTTGCCGGAACCACGCCGCGACCGAGAATACGGCCGAGTACCTGTTGCACCGCCTGGCGAACACTCTCGGCCGTTATCGGTGGTTGGCCTTGCCTGTTTCCAGCGACCGGTTTCGCCGCTGCATTCTTCTTGCCGCTTGCCGCCTTCGTCGCGGTTTTCTTCTGGACCACCTTCTTCGTGGTAACGCCCTTCCCCGCCGCAGCCTTGCGGGTCTGCGCACGGCCCGACTTCGAAACGCTCCCGGCCAACAAGACCGCCAGAACCGTCAACGACACGAACCGCGGGAAGAAGTTGTCGAGACGGGACATGAATACCATCGTCTGGAGTCGTGCGACCAACTGCCGATTCGCCGACCGGTCAGTTTGCTCGACGTCCGCTCAGTATACTCGCCCGCTACAGACAGTCCCACCACCGGAAGCCAGCCCGATCGGCAATTCCTCGTTTTTCGCCGTGAATCGCCAACCAGGCGAGGGGCTCGCGGGTGTCTCATGTCGAATGAAACGTCGAAGGACTTTTTCCGAAAATCTCTGAAAAACGATTCGAACTGGTATCCTCATTTTCAGTTTTGCCCGGTAGTCTCAGGGTGCTGCTGCGGAAACAGGCGGACCATTTTACTGGGTTGGGAAATCAGTGGCTTGGAAATTCTGAGCCGGTGTTCTTCCCGACAGAGTCCCCCGGGACGGGAGGCCTCGATGGTCGACTGCCGAATTGACGCCCGCAAGCCACTGCGGTTCACCGCGGAGGGGGTGCCGACTGCCTTCACGTCCAGGACCGTTTTGGGGTACCGTTGGAACCCGAAGGGGTCCGCAGCACAACCGACGACCGGCAGACGAGGAGACACGAACCATGTTGTTTGACTCGCAACTGTTTTTTCTCCGGGCTATTTCCCGGTCCCTGCCGAGCAAGCGTGGCTTTCGACCACGATCGACACGTCGCAAATCGTCGCCGGCGTCAGCAACGATCGAACAGTTGGAGGATCGGACACTGTTGAGTGCCGCTGATCTGCTCGAGCCAAACGACACGCTGGGCACGGCCACCGACCTGGGAACCGTCAGTGGCCACGGAGAAATCAACAACGTGACGTTGTCGATCCACGAGTCCGGTGACGAGGACTGGCTCCGCTTCGACCTGTCGGCTCCGACCGGCCCGGGTCACTACATCGCCATCGAGTTCGATCACTCACAGGGGGATCTCGACCTGGAACTCTTCGATACCAACGGGGTGTTCTTTGCCGAATCGGCCGGAGTAGGCGACAGCGAGGAAATTGGGGTGGCTGGCCTGGCCGCCGGCGAATGGTACCTGCGGGTATTCGGCTACAACGGGGCGATCAATCCTGACTACAACGTCCGCTACAACGCCCCGACAGGTGCCGGAGATTTTCTCGAGCCAAACGATTCGATCGACGAGTCCTTTTCGCTCGGAGAACTTGAAGGCTTCTCCTACTGGGATGAGTTCTCGATCCACGAGTCCGGCAATGACGACTGGTTCGAGTTCGAACTTGTCGAAGAAGCCGACTCGATCCACTTCGCCTCCATCTCCTTCGACCACGACGACGGCGACCTCGACATCGCTCTCTACAACGCCGATGGAGAGGAACTGGATTATTCCGCCAGTACCGACGACTTCGAGACGATCTGGCTCGACGATCTACCGTCGGGGACCTATTTCCTGGAGGTCTACGGTTTCGCCGGAGCAGAGAACCCCGACTTCTCGCTGACGATCGAGGCGCCGCACGAGGCGGACCACGAGAACGGGACCTTTTCCCCGGATCTGGCCGAGTCCAACGACACGCTCGAGACAGCCCACGATCTGGGCCTGCTGACCGGGTTCCAGGAACTTGGCCCGCTCTCGATCCACGAACCCGGCGACGAGGACTGGTTCCGGTTTGAGACCGCCGCAACCAGTACGACCTGGGACGGAGCGACCATCGCGTTCTGGAACGAGGAAGGTGATCTCGACCTGGAACTCTTCGACGCCGAGGGCGGGTTGATCCAGGCGGCCGGGGGAATCGGGAACCTCGAGCGGGTCGAACTCGTGGGACTGGCCGGGGACGAGTATTTCCTGCGGGTCAGTGGTTTCGCAAACGCCACCAATCCCGACTACTGGTTGACGGTCAACGCGCCCGAAGCGCTGGCGGCCGACTTTGCTGAACCCAACAACGTGATCGAGGAGGCCTACGATCTGCGGGCTGTCGAAGAACTGGAAATGCTCGACGGCCTGTCGATCGACGTGCCCGGCGATGTCGACTGGTTTCGATTCGAGACTCTCGACATGGCGACCCACTGGCACAATGTCTCGATTGGCTTCTTCGATGAACTCGGAGATCTCGACCTGGCCGTCTACGACGCCGGGGGAGAGATGATCGAGTCGTCCGAAAGTGTCGATGATCAGGAGTTCGTCAGCCTCGCCGGACTGCCGGCCGGTGAATATTACGCTGCGGTCTGGGGATTCGCGGACGCCACAAATCCCGAGTACCAATTGGCGATTGTCGCGCCGCAGGAACCCGTCTCCGGCGGTGATGCGGACTTCGCCGAACCCAACGACACCAGCCAGACGGCCTACGATCTCAGGACAATCGAACACGACAGTTCCTGGGACGGATTGTCGATTCACGTGCCGGGCAACGAGGACTGGTTCAGCTTCACCACCATCGCCAGCGGCTCGGCCTCCGACGCCGTCAGCATCGAGTTCGATCATGAACTCGGCGACCTCGACATGTCACTCTACAACGCCCAGGGAACCCTGCTGGCGAGCTCGGCGAGCATCTGGAACTTCGAACACATCAGTCTCGAGAGCATGCCGGCGGGAACCTACCGGATACAGGTTCTCGGTTACGACGGGGCAGTCCACCCGGACTATGCCCTGGCAATCACCGCGCCGCGGGCACTCGAACCGGATCATGCCGAGGAAAACGACACCAGGGAGACCGCCTTCGAGCTCCGGGATGTCAGCGAATTCGTCAGCTGGGACGGGTTCTCGATCCACGATGCCAACGACCAGGACTGGTTCTCTTTTGATCTGGTCGGCGAGGCGAGCTGGGCACACGCCGTCGGCATTGATTTCTACCACGCCGCCGGAGATCTCGACCTCTCGATCTACGACGCCAACGGGATCCTGCGGGATTCCTCCTCGGGCATCGACAACGGCGAGGAAATCTCGTTGCACGGGTTCGCCGAGGGGACTTACTTCCTGCAGGTCATCGGTTATGAGGGGTCAACGGTTTCGGATTACGGGGTGTGGATCGAGGCACCTCACGAGAACCAGGGGATCGGAGAGTTTCAGCCCGACTGGGCCGAGGTCAACGATACGTTGCTCGAGGCCACTCCACTGCGGGTAATCGAAGGATTCGACAGCTGGAACAACCTCTCGATCCACTCCGTCAGCGACAGCGACTGGTTCGAGTTCTCGTTGCTTTCCGAAGCAACTGTCCATCACTACGCCGGCATCGACTTCTTCCAGCAGGAAGGCGATCTCGACCTCGCACTCTTTGATCCGTCCGGAACGCTGCTGGCCGAATCCACCGGAGTCAGCGATGGAGAGGAGATCTCGCTGGCCGGTTGGCCCGCCGGCGGCTACCTGCTTCAGGTGACCGGCTACGACGGGGCAACCAATCCCGGATACACGCTTGCGATCGCGGCTCCGGATTACCAGGAGCAGCACGGGGAAGAGAATCTCCCGCCGGATGCCCACGAGCCCAATAACGCGAAAGACGATGCCATCGATCTGCGGACGATCGAGGGCCAGACCGTGCTCGAGGATCTCTCGATCCACTCCTCGGCTGACAGCGACTGGTTTCGTTTCAACACCACGATGGCCGGGACCGCCGGGCACGCCGTGCGGATTGCATTCGAACATGACCTGGGTGATCTCGACATCGTGCTCCATGACACGGCAGGAGAAATCGGACACTCCGATTCAGTCGGTGATGCCGAGGAGATCAGTCTTGCGGGGTTGCCACCGGCCACGTACTGGATCGAGATCTTCGGCTACTCGGGACAGACCAACCCCGAATTCACGTTGACCTTCGAGACGCCGGTACAGACCACCCCCGAGCCGGACCGCTACGAGAGCAACGATACGCTCGAGACCGCCGTCCTGGTCCGCAGCGACGCCACTTCCGGCACGCTGGCCGGATCAGAGACTCTTGCCGATCTCTCGATTCACTCGTCGACCGATGTCGACCTGTTTCGCTTCACGACCGTTGCCACCGCCACCTCCGCGCATGGGCTTTCGATCGGCTACCGCAATGGCGACGGCGATCTCGTTCTCGAGATCCTCGCCGACGACGGGACAGTCATCGAGACGGTCACCGGAGCCGATGGATACGCGGCGGTTTCTCTCGACAGCCTGGAAGCCGGCACCTGGATCGCCCGGGTCAGCGGCTTCGACGAGGCCACGAACGTCTATGACCTGGTCTTCGATACACCGCCGGTCGAGAACGAGCCGGGAACACCAGGCGCCGACGCCTGGACCGTGATGGTCTACATAACCGCCAGCAATCTCGAGAGTTTTGCTTTCTCCGACATCAACGAGATGGAAGCCGCAGCCGCGTCGTTGCCCGGATCAGTCAACCTGGCTGTGCTCTGGGACCAGAGCGCCGCGGGGCAGACATTTGCCAGCGGAGGAGGTGCCCAATCGGCCTGGGGGACCACCGGTCGGGCCTTCGTCTCAGCCGACACCAATTCTCAGGTCGTCGCCACTGAGTTCGAGTTGCTCGGTGAGCAAAACACCGGCGATCCCGCCACGCTGGGAGCCTTCATCGACTGGTCGTCGATCGAAGCGCCCGCCGATCACTACGCGTTGATTCTCTGGGATCACGGCAGCGGTCTGCAGGGGTTCAATTACGACGACAGCGATGGCGGCAGCAGCGACAACATGACAACCGCCGAACTGGTTTCGGTGCTCGAGGCCCCCGGCCGACCCTACATCGATGTGATCGCCTTCGACGCCTGCCTGATGGCGATGACCGAAGTCGGCCACAGCCTGTCGGGGCTGACCGACGTGTTCGTCGCCTCACAGGAGGTCGTCGGTGCCGACGGACACGACTACACCACGCTGTTTGAACCGCTCGAGCAGGCCCCTGAAACGATCAACGCACAGGCCCTGGCGACCGGGTTCGTCTCCAGCTACGAGGACCAGTACGCGGGGGACTTCTGGGGCTGGGACACGCAGTCAGCAATCGCCACCGACGGCTACGAGCCGTTGCTTTCGGCCCTGGCGGGTTTCGTCGACGCGGCGATCGCCGGAACCGACGACGACATGCAGGTTCTTCGCGATGCCCGCTCCGACGCGATCACCTATGACATTTCCTTTCTCAGGGACCTGGGCAGTTTCATCAACGCCGTAGCAGAGAACAACGCGACCTCCCCCCTGCTGCGGGATGCTGCCGACACGGTCGAAACGGCCATCGACGGGATGGTCCTGGCGCGATCCGAGGACTCCCGGGACAGCGTGGGGCTGTCGGTCTTTCTGCCCGACAACGCGACAACGGCCGGTTCGTGGTACACGACCCCCTACTCGAACTTCGATTCCACCACCGGGTGGTCGAACCTGATCACCGCGATGGGCGGTGGCAGTACCAGCAGCAGCAGCAACAGCGGCGGCCGCTCGATCACCGGGCCCGACTGGAGTGAACAAAACGACGTGATGGCTACGGCCCGTGATCTCAACACGCTCGTCGGTTCCGGCCACACGTTCAACTCGCTCAACCTGCACAACACCACCGACATCGACTGGTTCCGTCTGACGATTTCCGCAACCGGTTCCAGCAGTGATTCCATCACGGTCACGCCCAACGGGGACGCGGCCGAGGTCCTGCAACTGGTCCTGTTCGACTCGACGGGCGTCTCGACCCTGGATTCCTCTAACAACGGCCCCGGCCCCCAGCAGGTCAGCCTCGACGGCCTGGCGGCCGGCAACTACCTCATCCGAATCGACTCACCTCCGGCGACCGCCGTCAGCGGATATGACCTGACGATCGATGCACCCGATGGCGACGCGACTGATGACTGGGCCGGAGACAACAGCACGCAACCGAAGGCCTTCCACCTGGGAACGATCGGAGCCAACACGGTCTTCAGTGGACTCGGCGTTGCCGGTGGAAGCGACGACTGGTTCACTTTCGATACCCCCCGCCGTGTCGGGGCGGCGCGTTTCACCCTGGATCTCTCGACACCACAGGGGCAACCGGTTTCATTCGAGTTGCGAGACTCCGGCGACAACCTCCTCGACCAGGCCAACGGGGATGGCCTGCTGTCGCTGACCTATCTTGCCAGCGGGAGCGGAGAACGACTGACGCTGCGTGTCGCTGGAGGAACGACCGCATCCGCCTACTCGCTGCATTTTGCTCCATCAACGGCCACCGTCGCCGTTGATCTCGACAACGACGGAAACCTCGTCATCACCGACACGTCTGAGTTCGGACAGGACGACGACGTGAGGATCCGAACCGAGAACGGGATGGTGATCATCGACACTCCCGGCCATGTCCTGGCCGCAACCGTGGGAACCAGCGATGGCCCCCACAGTGTCGAGGTCCCGCTGGGGATTGTTTCCGGTGAGATCCGTGTGGTCGCCGGAGACGGACACGACCGAGTCGACGCCTCCGGAACCGATCATCCGTTGCGACTCTTCGGGCAATCCGGAAAGGATACTCTCACCGGAGGCGCCGCCGGAGATATTCTCAATGGGGGCGGTGCCGACGACCTGCTTGTCGGCGGCGGCGGCAGCGATCGACTCTACGGCGGGGGTGGTCGCGACACCCTGCGGGGCGGCGAACAGGCCGACTTTCTCGTCGGCCAGGGCGGTGAGGACGAGCTTCGTGGTGGCGCTGACGACGACACGCTCAAGGGCGGCACCGCCAACGACCGCCTGTTCGGTGACGCCGGCCACGATCGCATCAACGGAGACGACGGCCACGACCTGCTCAACGGCAGCAGCGGCAACGACACCGCCTACGGTGGCAACGGCAACGATGTTCTCCGTGGCGGCGGAGGTCGCGACTGGCTGATCGGGGGTGCCGGGGGAGATCGTCAATTCGGACAGGGCAACACCGATACTCTCCAGGGCTCTGCCGGCAACGACCTGCTCGATGGCGGGTCATCCAGCGACGAAATCTACGAGGTCGGTGATGTCAGTTTCGTCCTGACGGCCACGTCACTGAGCGGACAGGGCAACGACACGTTGATCTCCATCGAGCGGGGCCGCCTGACCGGGGGCGCCGGCAATAACACCCTCGACGCGTTCGCCTTCCCCGGCTCGGTGGTCCTCTACGGCGGCGACGGGAACGACCTGTTGCGGGGCGGCCCGGCGTCCGATCGCCTGGTGGCCGGTTTCGGAGATGACTCGCTCGAAGGTCACGGCGGAAACGACCGACTGTTTGGTGGTTACGGCCGGGATCGAATCGAAGGTGGCCAGGGCAACGACTTCCTTCGCGGTCAATTCGACGATGACCTGATCATCGGAGGCCACGGTCAAGACACGCTCAACGGAGAACGTGGAGACGATACGCTTTCCGGAGGTCCCGGCAACGACATGATCCGTGGCGGCAGTGGCGCTGACCGTGCAAACGGAGACGAGGGAACCGACACCGTGTACGGCCAGTCCGGCGACGACCGGTTGTGCGGGACCGACAACGACATCGTTGTCGGTCAACCGGAGGAAATCGACCAGTGTGTCTTCGCCTTCGACGAATGGGCCGACGACCTCGGCTGAGCGGGCCGGGAAGCTGCCAAAGAAGAACTAGACCGTCACCGGCCCTCGACGGGCCTTGCTTTCCCGGCGACGGCGGTTCCGGCACATCCGACAGATTCGTCCCACGTAGCGGTGCTGGCCCGACGATGTCACCTTCGAGTAGATCACAAAGAACGGCTCGGTGGCCGGCCAGCGACTGTGGCAATCACGACAAACACGTTCGGACAAGGACTTGCCACGGGAACGCGACGCCCGGCGACGGCGACGCGCCAGGTCTTTCAGGCCATCCTCCTGGTTCTTCCGGTAGGCGGCCCATCGCCGTTGACGTGACGAGGTCGCTTTTTTCGACACCCGACGCTGTTTCGCCTTGGAATAGGGCATCTGCATTACCTCGGCCCACGATCGCTTGACCTCGAGTTTCTGCAGATGGTAGACGACCCGGCGACGGGAGACCGGGGGAAGGTTGTCCTGGGACCAGAGCAGGGCAATCTGCTCGGGCGTGCAACGGGCCGCATGCGCCAGCAGAAACGTGTGGAACCGCTTCAACTGCTGCGTGGTCAACCGGATCACGCCGCGAGCCCGCCGCGAACGCACCCGATCAGCGAGGCTCATGCGGCCGAGTTTCTTCTGGATCGAGTTCCGGGAATACCCCAGCAGCAGGTTCGGAGCGGATGCGATCTGCGCGGCTGTCTGTCCTTCACGAACAAGTCGTCTCAGCAACCCCCTGTCATCCCGGGACCAGGGCTTGCGAGAAATCCCGTCGCCGACAAAGTTCAGTCGGGCGGCCTTGTTCTGGATCGCCGCGGGAGTGCGCGAACCGATCTGCATCTCGCTCGCGGAAAGCCCCTGCGCCAGGAGCTCCCGCAAACGTTCGATTTCATTCTCGTCCCAAGTTTTCCCCGGCATCCCTGTCTTCCGCGTCGCGACCGGCTTCAGTGTCCGTTGAAGTTTCTGCGTCCAGCAGCTATCTTGACGGGCTTGCAATGGTAACAACCACGCCGGACTTTCGGAATCGAACAGATCAAATCCTCTTGATGTTCGAGCGAATTTTTCCGCGATCCACTCCGGTCTTCTACTTCGGGCGCGACAGCCATGGCCACTGATCTGCTAATCGAATTGAACAATCGTACCGAGACCGAAGTCGGGACCGTGGCCTGCCAGCGACTCCGTGAAAAGGGGCAGACGCCGGGCGTGATCTATGGCAACCAGATCGAAACCGAACTGATCTCCACGGCGACAGACTCTCTCAAACCGCTGATCGATCGCGGGATCCGGGTCCTGGACGTCACCTTGAACGGTGAAACCCAGAAGGCAATGTTCCGCGAAGTGCAATGGGACACTTTCGGGATCTATGTGAATCACTTTGACCTGTTGCGAATCAATCCCGATCAACGTATCGAGATCGAGGTGCAGATCGAATTGCGGGGGACCGCGCCGGGTACCAGCAGCGGCGGACAACTCGAACAACCACTCCACGGCGTGATGATCGACTGCCTGGCCGTGGAGGTTCCCGAGCGACTGACCATCCGGATCAATCACCTGGAAATCGACGACGCGGTGACCGCCGGTGAACTGGAACTCGCCGGCAATGCCCGACTTCTGACCGACCCCGACGCGGTGATCGCTCGCGTTGTCGAAGTGCGTGAAGAAGAAGACGAAGTCGCCGAGGACGGACTCGAAATGGAAGCGGCCGAGCCGGAAGTCATCGGTCGCGCGTCCGACGACGAAGACGAAGAAAACGACGACGACGAGTAGCCGGTCATGAAGGTCATCGTGGGACTGGGCAATCCCGGCCCACGTTACCGAAAGACCCGACACAACATCGGCTTCGAAGTCGTCGCAGAAATCGCCCACCGGTGCGACAACGCCTCGACGCGATCACGGTTTGACGCCGAGGTCAGCGAGGTGACGCTGGGCGAAATCCGACTGGTGCTGCTCGCTCCCCAGACATTCATGAACAACAGCGGGCAATCGGTGGCACCGCTGGTCGCGTTCTACAAGCTCGACCCCAGCGACATCCTGGTCGTCTGTGATGATCTCAATCTCCCGCTGGGACGACTGAGACTTCGCGAGCGCGGGTCGGCGGGTGGTCAGAAAGGACTGGCCGACATCCTGCGTCGACTCGGCACCGAGAACGTCCCCCGCCTGAGAATCGGGATCGGCCAACCACCGGGACGGATGGACGCCTCGGATTTCGTGCTGAGCCGTTTTCGCGCCGACGAACAGGACGCGATCACTTCAACGGTCGTCGAGGCCGGCGACGGCGCGATGCTCTGGGCCGAACACGGACCCGAGGCCGCGATGAACCGGTTGAACCCCGCCACCGGCGAAGAACCGGCCAAGCCCACGGGCGAATGAACATGTTGACGGGAATTGCGTGATCTGACCGTTGCAAATCATGGCCGAGACGATAGAACGGAGTTTCCGGAGCACTCGCAACTCTCCCCTCTTCCACCCATCCAGAACCGGCACCAGTTGAGGATCGAATCCGTGGCGCAGAACCACTACGAAGGCATGTTCTTGGTCGACAGCAGCAAGTTCGCCAACGATCCCGACGGAGTGATGAACCACATTCGGGAACTGCTGACCAAGACCGGTGCCACGATCCGCGAGGACCGCGTCTGGATGGACGGCAAGCTTGCCTACCCGGTCGAGGGACGTCGTCGCGGCGTTCACTTCCTGGTGTTGTTCCAGGGCGATGGTAATGCGAATACCGAAATCACCCGCCAGGTCAAGCTAAGCGAACTGGTCCTGCGACATCTGGTAATTCGACATCCCGAGGTGATGTGGGACCGCCTGGTGGCAGCCATTAGCGGTGACTCGACCGCCGAGGAAACACCACCGAAGGCCGAGACGACCGAACAGGCCGAGACGACCGAACAGGCCGAGACGACCGAACAGGCCGAGACGA
>Ga0163108_10000706_pt1 | contig 24803 bp, 21 predicted proteins | sample Fk1155metaG_FD_109644 | JGI IMG/M metagenome (GOLD analysis project Ga0163108, IMG submission 109644) | Marine microbial communities from the Central Pacific Ocean - Fk160115 155m metaG | ecosystem: Environmental > Aquatic > Marine > Oceanic > Photic zone | place: The Central Pacific Ocean...
CAGGTTTTAGTAGTACTGAGTTGCCGGTTGCTAATGAAGGAGCTAATTTCCAAGCGGTGGTAGATAGGGGAAAGTTCCACGGAACGATCGCCGTAACCACCCCCAGAGGTACGCGAGTTACAAGCGCCAAGCAGTCGGAAGGTGTAGGGGAGATTTCATCGTACACCTTGTCTATGGCTTCACCACTCCAACGAATCGTCCGCACAGTTGCACTGACATCGATATTCAGCGTATCGGCAATTGGTTTGCCCACATCGAGGGTTTCAAGCAAGGCTATCTCATCTGCATGGTTCTCGATCAACTCAGCCCAGCGCACAAGTACCATTTTTCTGTCTGCCGGTGCCATGCCTGCCCATACACCACTGTCAAAGGTGGCACGAGCAATCTTTACCGCCTGATCAGCATCGTTAGTATCACAGTAAGCAACCTCAGCTACTTTTTTGCCATTAGCAGGATTCATGGTCGGCCGTGTTTCTCCTGACAGAGAATCTGAGCGCTGCCCATTGAGAAATGCGCGACCATCGATCTGAATCTTGGCAGCGGCAGATTGCCAATCAGTTAGGGTTTTTTCAGGCATGGTTCATTTCCTTCTTGGATGTGCTGGCAACGGATAGGATCTAAGATGAAGCGTCGGTCAGGTTGGGTCTAAAGAACTCACACCGTCTAATTCAGATCGTTCACGGCGCGATTAGCTTCTCCAATCGCCGCCTCAGCCATAGCATTCGATGCCGAATCGCTTGAAGCAATACTAATATTGCCAAACCGGCGACTGCCATTTACCCAGACTCGCTTCTCAGCTGGCCAAGAATCTGGGTCGAATGCGACTCGATCGGAATCAGGATCATAGCCATAGGCATAACCGTGTGGCCAGCGGTTTACAGTGATTGCAGCTATGTCCTGTGCAGCGTTAAAGCCTCCTGGACCCAGTAGTCGAGAGAGCTGGTCGCGGATATTTCGCTCAAAAGTCTCGAAGGTTGTTGTAAGTAAATCACGCATGCCGGAAGCAAACTGATCTCGTGCACTGCTACCTGGTTCACCAGGCGTCCTCGTAAGGTGCAGTACGATGGGTTCATCAGGTGATTTCGAGAATTGATAATCGCCTAGGCTCACTGGGTAGTCGAGCTCCACTCCATGATGATAACTCCCGGGACAGTGAGCACTGTGAATTCCCAGATTCACGAAGCTGTGCCAATTGTGAAGAAGTACATTGGTATAAACCAGAGGTGCCCGGATGCAATTTGCTAGCGCTGATTTTTGCGCTCGAGGCATCTCCGGACAGAGATGAGGGATCATCTGGTTATAACAAGCCATGATGACTTGGTTGGATTCTATTACGTGAGTCTTACCGTCCCGCACATAGGTGACTTTTACCGCGTTCGAGAGATTGTCGTTGATATGTTGTACGCGCACGACTGTACTGTTTAAACGAATCCTTATCGGTGAATTTGGCTCGTCCAGCTGACTATAATCAAAGCGGGCTGTCACAATATCTTCCATAGTATCTCCGATCGCAACTGCGGGGATCATCTTGCGCACCAGCAGTCGCGCCACAGAGGCATTACCATCTGGGAAATGGAAAATATTCGGTTCTTCCTGATCACCTTCGCGACGCCAGGATTCGTAGCCAAGATCTAGATTTCCGAAACCGGGGTAACCGGAGCTCCACGCAATACTTGCTGGGAGAGCATCGATGTTGACTGCCCAAACGCCTCGCGCGAAGGACTGCATAACATCTAGTACACCTTCGTCCATAGCAGCTTGGTTCCTTAAGTAGCTGCGATAATCCATATTTTGTAGATAATCACTCTGTTCGGCAGCAGGTATGTTAGGAAGATAATGGCGTTCATCTTTAAACAATCGTTGCAGATCTTCTCGAGCTTTTGACGATAGGGGTGCCTGAGCATAAATCGATGAGTCACTCCAGTCGCCTACAGCCAGATAGTCAGAGCCAAACGTTTCTGTATCAAAAAAGAGACCTTCAGATAAGCCCATTGATGAATAGAGATTCCGATCGAAATAGCGATAAAAACGTTGGGTATCAATACCAAGATCTTCCAGTAGTTTCTTGGCAATAGCTGGATAGTAGCCAGGTTCTTCCAGCAACATGCTGCCACCGTAGCCTATAATGTTGTTGCCATCGGTCTGAAATTCGTTGCGTTTGGCGTGGCCGCCAAAATCATCATGATTTTCGAGAATAAGTATTCTTGAATTGGCACCTCTTGCCTGTTGGTAGAAATGGGCCGCTGAAAGACCACTAATGCCTGCACCAACTACGACAAGATCGTAACGCTCACCATTGTCTGAGCCATTAAATGACATACCATTGCGTGCCTGATGTGCTGTTTCGAAGGCACCGGAATGAGAACCACGCATGCCGGTGATTTCGGGCGGATAGTAATTAGGAATGTCCTGCGCAGCAATGTAAGAATCTTGCGCTAAGGCTGCTCCAGGAAGTAGAGAAGCGCCAACTGCAAGTCTACAACCGTTCAGAAAATCCCGGCGACTAATGTCGGTTCCCATACCCAAATTTCGATCAGTCTTGTTCATATTTTCTAATGTAAAGTTTAGAGAAGTTTACTTAAACTTGGTATATTTTGTGTTGATAACCATTTATTAGACAATAGGATGGTTAAAAAAATATTTCCAGAGGAGGAAGCTATGAAAACCACAATTAAATTTGTAGTTGCCTTATTGCCGTTTGCCATGGTGATTCCAATTATAGTCAATGCACAAGATAATTTCCCACGTACTGCTCTTGGCAAACCGGATTTCAATGGTAACTATGATATTTCGAGTCTCACCCCTTACCAACGACCCACGAGGTACGGGAATCGCTTGTTTTTAACTGAAGAGGAAGTGCAAGCGATGCGTGAGAGAGAAATGACGGCAAGAGAACGGGGATCGGAACAAAGTAACCCTGCGCGGAGAGCACCCGAAGAGGGAGGAAATATTGGATCCTACAATGATTTCTGGTTCGACCGGGGTGATGATGGTTTTACCATTGATGGACAGTACCGCTCCTCCATCTTGACCTATCCAGAAAATGGGCGGATGCCTCCTCGTACGCCTGAAGGTCAGGCCAAGGCCGACGCGGCACCAAAGTTTGCTTGGCCGGAAAGAGACGGAGCCTGGTGGCTGGAGACTGGCGAACAACCGTATGATGGCCCTGAAAATCAGGTTCTTGGAGTGCGTTGCATATTCCAAGCGGGCGCATCAATCCCAGTCCGACCCTCGGTTTATAATAATCTGAAAACGATTGTGCAGACGGATGACTACTTGATGCTATACATTGAGTGGATGCATTGGGCACGAATTATTCGTATTGACTCCGAGCATAACCCTGAAGAGCTTAGTACATTGGACGGAGATTCTATCGGATGGTGGGAAGGTGATACTCTCGTGGTGGAAACCACCAACTTTCTGGATCGGCCATACGAACCCAATGAAGAACGTCGGGTCATCGAGAGGTTCAGCCCCATCAGTGATGGTGGCTTGCTTTATAGTTTTACCGTGGAAGACTCAAATTATGTGGATTCCTATAGTGGTGAATTGGTGTGGCCAAAAACAGACCAAATTCCGTATGAGTATGCTTGTCACGAAGGTAACTATGCGATGACAGCGACTTTAATGGGGGCAAGGGTCAGGGAAAGAGAATGGCGGGAGCAGCAGGCGTCTTCGGGAGAGCAATAAATAGCCGTTAATAACTAAGACCGGAGCATAGTGCTTTTAGACGCTTGACCAGTGGTGCAGACGCAGCAATTTCAATCACTGTGAAACCAAAGGCTTCCAGTTCGGCAATGTTGCATTCCGGACTAAGTTCACTAATTTTGCGGTAAGACTCGCTGAGACCTTCGGTCGCTTTCCCGTCCCGGATTTCTACAGCCCACCCCCGGTTTTGCTTTGATTGCATAGAAAATTAACAGAAAAGGGCTGTTAGAGTACAAATTCGATCTACCGATTCAGCGCGAAAATCGGTGTCTAGCTATAGACTTGGGCATAGAGGGCTTTTATTCTTCCTTTACTTCAAAAAAACAATAAGGAGCCACCATGTTTTCCAAGAAAATCCTTTTATCCACGTTGATTGTGAGTGCGCCATTCCTGCTAGCAGGGTGTGACTCCGCTCAATCCGCCGCTGTCGGTAACCACATATCCGGCGAAGGGCTGCCGAATCCAGCTCCGATAGTTACCCAAAATTGGGGAGATCTCCCAGCAGGAAGAGAATGGGGTTCGACGGCCGGTGTCGATATTGACCCGACGGATGGTCAAGTCTGGGCTTATGAACGCTGCGGTGCCAGTGCCTTTGGTGGTGGAGCACCAATAAATTGCGACACTAATCCTGTCGATCCGATATTCAAGTTCGATCGTAATAGCGGTGAAGTGCTGGCAAACTTCGGTGGAGGTATCATGATGACTCCTCATGGTATTCATGTTGATTCGGAGGGTAATGTGTGGGTGACAGACTTCGCGAACAACGCGGCCCGGACCAAGGGACACCAGGTCCATAAGTTCAGCGCCGACGGCGAGTTACTCATGAGTCTTGGTACACCCGGTCAAGCAGGTAGTGGGGCAAATCAATTCAATCAGCCGAATGATGTAATCGTTGGTCCTGACGGCAGCATCTACGTGTCTGATGGTCACAATGGTCAGGGAATGACAAGCAACCAGGCTATGGAAACAGGTAGGGCAGAGGGGTCAACAGCACGCATAATCAAGTTCGCCCCTGATGGCACCCGCCTCATGGAATGGGGCCAGATTGGTGTACGCCATGGTGAATTCCGAACTCCTCATGCGATGGAATTCGACTCAAAGGGACGCCTCTGGGTTGCTGATCGAGGTAATCACCGCATTGAGATTTTCGATCAGGACGGTAATTATCTCGAATCGCGTTACATGTATGGCCGTATTAGTGGACTTTTTATAACTAGTGATGACATGGTTTATGCCATCGATTCCGAGTCTAGCCCTACTAATCATGTCGGTTGGAGAAATGGAGTGCGCGTTGGTCATATCGATGAAGATCACATCTCGGCATTCATACAACCATTTGAGCGGACTGACAGAATTTATCAAGGCACAGCAGGCGAAGGGGTAGCGGTCGATGCGGATGGCAATGTCTTCGCAGCGGAAGGACCCAATTCATTGAGTTCGGCAGGCGGTGCTTTTACTAAGTACTCAGTTCGTTAATAAATGTGTAGGGTAGGGGCTGGTTTTTCAGCGTCTGATTTTCACGCATGGTTATGGAGTATCGAATGAAGGCATCATTCAGGGTTTTCTCTTTGGTTACGATATTGTTTTTTGCTGTGTCGCAAATCGCTGCACAAGATATCCCAAGGCTTTCCAACGAGCGGCCAGATTTTAGCGGTATTTGGCAAGTTATCAACGAGGCTAACTACGATCTTGAACCACACATTGCTCGTCATTCGCTTCAGATGCGCGAGGGACCGGTCAATCCTGTGCCAGCAATGCAAACTCTGCGTTTAGGTGCAGTTGGATCCGTGCCAGGTAGTATGGGAGTCATCGTTGGTGGCGGTAAAATTCCTTATACACCTGAGGCGCGAGCACTGAAAGAACAAAATATGGCAAATTGGATTGATCGGGACCCTGAGGTTAAATGCTATTTGCCAGGTGTGCCACGAGCTACTTATTTGCCGATGCCATTCCAGATTGTGCAGAGCGAGAAAGACATATTTATTGCGTACCAGTTTGCTGGCGCAGTGCGCGACATCTATATGGATAATCCTGGGCCATCACAGGTGGATTCTTGGATGGGTTGGTCTGTAGGTAGCTGGGAGGGTGATACGTTGGTGGTCGATGTGACCGGTCTTTCCGATGGTACTTGGCTAGATCGTGCCGGTAGCCACCACAGCTATCAATTGCATGTGGTAGAGCGATATACAATGATGGGACCAAATCATATTGACTACGAAGCGACGATCGAAGACCCCTTGGTGTTAACCGAGCCTTTCACCATTAAGATGCCTATTTATCGTCGCATAGAAGAGAATGCTCGCATAATGGATTTTCGATGCGTTGAATTCGTGGAAGAACTAATTTATGGCGAAGCGCGCAGGTATCCGCTGCCTCGCTAACTGAGTGAGTTTGAGGAGGTTAAGTATGCACAAAAAAATCAGGATGTTGTTTTCCAGTGTGTTGGCCTTTACGGGTCTGACTCTTGTGTCTAGTGCGATGGCGCAGGACGGAGGCATCCCCCGCACCCCCAGTGGTCATCCGGACCTGTCTGGAACATACGATGTATCTACATTAACACCCTTGAACCGTCCAGAAGAATTTGGAGAAAAGACATTTCTGACTGACGATGAGGCTACGGGAATTGCTGCGCGAGAACTAGAGCGAAATATTGAACGCCAGCTGGATAGCGATCCGGATAGAAGTGCGCCTCCTCAGGGAGGTGACGGGTCGTCCGGTGCCTCGGGTAATGTTGGTGGTTACAATACATTCTGGATTGATCGAGGGACTGCGGCTTTTCAGATCGATGGGCAATGGCGAACATCAATCTTGATTGATCCGCCTAATGGCCGGATGCCAGCCTTTACTGATGAGCGTCGTGCCGCGTTTCGAGCCAGGTTTAGTGCTGGCGAAGCGGCGCCCCGACGAGAAGGTGGGGCGAATGACGGAACGGCTTACTGGTTAGATGCTGGTTTGGATGCGCCGGGGCCCTATGACAACATGGAACAGAGACCCTTTGCCGAACGCTGTTTGCTTTCTTTCAGCTCCACAGCAGGTCCACCGATGCTACCGGCACTGTACAACAATCATAAGCGGATCGTTCAGAGTGAGGATACCGTTATTATCCAGGTTGAAATGGTTCATGAAGCCAGGATTGTCCGGATGAACGCCAGGCATGATCCCCCAGAAATCCAGAAATGGCTAGGTGATTCCATCGGATGGTGGGAAGGTGACACATTGGTGGTCGAAACCACGAACTTCCGGGAAACGCCTGCATTTTCGCAAGGGTCCAAGAACATGAAAGTGACGGAGCGGTTTAGAATGGAGAGTGCTGACCAACTGATTTATACCTTCACCGTCGATGATCCGTCAGCCTGGACTGCTCCGTTTACAGGAGAATATGCCTGGCCTAGGAGCCCCAACAAGGTATTCGAGTATGCATGTCATGAGGCAAATTATGCGCTCGAAGGTATTATGAAGGGTGCTCGTTTGCTGGAGGCGGAATTCCGTGGCGAAGATCCGGGTGGCGTTGCAAACCCCACCCGATAGAAACTGTGTTGGGCAAGCCGAATAAGGCATATCTGAGGAGAATAACAATGCACAAACTAATTGTTTTCGGAAAGGTTGGGGTAATACTGACTTTGACGGGTCTAATTGCAGTCCTCACTGGTCACGCTATGGCGCACCATGCTTTCAGCGCTGAGTTTGATCCGAACCGCCCAGTGTTATTGCGTGGTCCAATAGTAAGAGTCGAGTGGGTAAACCCGCACACATGGATCCATTTGGAAGTCACCAACGAAGACGGCAGCAAACAAGTGTGGATGGTCGAGGGTGGGACACCGAATACGCTTTTGCGAAGGGGTTTATCCAGAGACACCATTACTCCTGGGACATACATTGTTGTTGATGGCTACCAAAGCAAAGATCGCAGTGCTCGGGCCAATGGCCGCGATGTAACGTTTGAGGATGGGCGTAAATTCTTCATGGGGTCGTCTGGTACCGGTGCCCCTCGTGATGGTCGTGATCCCACTGAACGCAGGTAGTCGATTTAATAATTAATGGAGACACCTCAGAATTTTCAAAGAAGCCTTTATTGGATTGGTTTCAGGAAAAGATAAATTTCAAATGGCTATCGAAAAGCTTCAATCAATAAACTGGGACGAAGTTGAACTCGAGTCAGTAAACCGTGCGATGAAACGCCGTATTGTAACCGGTGGGAACATGACAGTGGCACGCATCTATTTTAAAGATGGTTTTACGGTACCGATGCATAGTCATTACAACGAGCAGATAACTCAAGTGATAAAAGGTCAAATGCGGTTCCTTTTTGGGGGTGACGAGCCGAAAGAAATGCTCCTTGGACCCGGTGATGTGGTTGTTATTCCGCCAAATTTACCACACCAGGCGACCTGTATCGGGGAAGTCGAGGAAATAGATATGTGGTCACCACGACGTGATGATTGGCTAGATGGCTCCGACGATTATTTGCGGGGATGATCGCAGTACTGGTCACTATTCGTATGACCTTTGATGCCGGGCTCGCCACGAGTTCAGGAGTATTTAGCGTTGCGACACGAATAACGCCTAATTTTTTAGGAACAATACGAAGGGCGTATCTCAAAAAAGAACCAACAACCGCGACTCCACGCTTTCCCGCGGCGGGGCATCCGGCGGTGCAAGGGGATTGTCAAAAGCGGTATGAGCAGAGCGGCGGGCGCGTCCATCTTTGGCTGAATCGAAGGTCTTGATCAGTAAAACTTCTGTTCCGGTCATTTCTGGATAGTAGTACCATCTATGTTCAGAATTGAAACTCACCAGTTCCAATTCGCCGATACGATCCTTCGCTCGCCGTTCGCTTGCAACGCAGTCAGTCTCGGCCAATGTCTCAGCATCGCAGCAGGTTAATGGAGACTGAATAACGGGTCCAGAAATGGAACGCCAAACGTTGATAATTGCAAAATGGCCTAGTAGCAAGTGCTTAGCTTCTTTTGAAGGCAAAAGGTCGCGTATTCTATTCTTGGCGGAAGCTTCAGTGTAATCATTGTGGACGACTGCAGCGGGTTCGCGAGTATTGTATTGGCTACGAATCGCAGCAGAATCTGACCTCAGTGTGTGATCAAATACGAGCAGATTGCTTCCTCCTACTAATGGTAAAACCAAATCTCTCAATTCTTCTTCATACCTTTGTTGTTGGTCCGCAAGTTCGTAAAAATCAGAAATCTCGCTATTGTGTGAACGCAGACTAAAGCCTTCTTTATCCAAGCTCGCAGGGATTGATTGGTCACGTGCATCATTTATGCTCACTACTCTTTCTTCGAACTCTGCATTTGAAATATTTAGCTGTGCGTCTGCCCCTCCAACCGACGCGTAATAAATTGGTTTCCCGTCTCCGGGAATAAGATAGTGCACGACAGCTCGGATTGAATGCTCGCTCATAGAGCGTTAATTATACAGCGCTAGCGGTTCCTTTATCACACGAAATTCTTGACTGTGCAAAGCGCCCGCTGGTAAATGCCTGCGGATTTACCTAGATCGCTAAAAGTCGCGGTTATCGGCCTTTCTGATCCTTATAAACACTTATCCCAGAAGTAGGCCTGGTTCAGATTGAGTTAGAAAGGTGCTAGTCAATTAAAGAATCGCTTGACTGCGAGGCGTCATCATTATTACTCTTTTTACAGCGAACTATAATTCCATACAACGCAGCTCTCAATACTGGCATTAATACGCTTGAAATTTTTTGTATTGAGGAGATGCAGGAGGTTGCCAAAAGTGTTAGGAACAACAAGTCAGGCAGTTTCAACAAAGCGGTGGGGTCAATATATCAGCTTTATCGGAGTCACCGTTGTCATGGCTTTTCCCGCCAGCGCGCAGCAGGCCAGTAGTGCCAATCCTACTTTTTCGGAACACGTCGCTCCTATCATTTATGATAATTGCGTGGAGTGCCATCGCCCAGGTTCCATAGCTCCGATGTCACTTATCGACTATGCCACCGTTCAAGCTTGGGCTCCAGTGATTAAGGATCGAGTAGCCCGGCGCAAGATGCCTCCCTATTTTGTCGATAAGAGTGTAGGTATTCGCGAGTTTGAGGACGACCGTTCACTAAGCGATGAAGAAATAGCCACTATTGTCCGCTGGGTCGATAGTGGTGCAGCACAAGGAGATCCGGGCACTATCCCACCAGTGCCAATTTTTGAGAACGATGTAGCCTGGACACTCGAAGATGAGATGGGTCGCCCGCCTGATCTTGTTATTCCGATTCCTGAACCTTTTACCGTACCGGCTGATGGCCCCAACTGGTGGATGACTTTCTACAGCGATACAGGATTGACCAAAGATCGTTGGATTAAAGCTTTTGAAACCAAGCCGACTGCCGAGGGGTTTCCAGTGGTTCACCATGCGGTCACCTCTATGGAGTTCCCCGAAGGAGGTGGTGGATTCCTTAGCGAATATGCTCTGGGTAAGACTGCCGACATTAATCCACCAGGAACAGGGCAATTGATCAAAGCTGGCACTAGGCTAAACTGGAACGTCCATTATGCTTCGAGTCCCGATGGATTGGATCACACAGATCGAACCAGGTTGGGATTGTGGTTCCTCCCGGAAGGCGAAGAACCAGAAAACGTATTGATTAGATCCCATATGGCGGATAATGAGGATTTAGATCTGCCTGGAGGCGAAGCTTCGATTCGCACCGATGGTTATGAATTCCTCGATAAGAATATCAGAATCACTACTTTTCAACCGCACCTCCATAACTTGGGTACCAGGCAGTGTCTTGAAGTAATTTATCAGGACAATCGCCGACAGACTCTAAGTTGCGCAGACTGGGATTTTGGGTGGCATATTGCCTACAACTACTCAGAGCAAGTGCAACCGCTGATACCAAAAGGTTCGATGCTGCATGTGACCAGTTGGTACAACAATTCCAAGAGTAATCCCTGGGCTGGTGATTCTCGTAATTGGGTTGGTTTTGGACAACGGTCGACGGATGACATGTCGTTTTCTTGGATCAGCTATTACGAGCTGGCCGACGAAGATTTTGAAGAGGCAGTAAAGACGCGACAGTCTCAACTGAATACCGGCAGTGAATAGAACTGGGACTAAAAAGCAAACCAATAATCGAACAAAAATAACATAAGAAGGATAAAAAGGAGCCAGTCGGTGAAGTTAAGTCGAAGTAGGCGTGTGGTTTTCAGTGCAGTAGCAGTTGTACTGTGTTTGTTATCTCTCAGCATGGCGTTTTCGCAGACGCTGCATCGATTTGGCCAGAGTGTCCAACCGATATATGAGGGGTTTGAGAGGAACTCCGATGGTACTTACACCTTGTGGTTTGGATACCTCAACCGGAACTATGATGAAACGCCTAACGTTCCGATCGGTATCAATAATTCGTTCCAGGTAGCCGAAGGTGTACAAACAGCAGGACCAATAGATCAAACCCTGATTCTTGGCGATCCAGGCCCTCTGGACAGAGGCCAGCCGACTTATTTCTACCCGAGAAGGCAACAGTTCGCATTCGGCATTCAAGTTCAACCAGAGTTTGTCGGTAAAGAGCTTGTGTGGTCGGTGACCCATAATGGCGAGACACGAACCGCGGTAGGTACACTTGAGCGAGAAAATATTTGGGCTGTTGACGAAGGTGTATGGGGAGCCAATCGTGGTCGCGGTACCAGCGGTCGTACTGAAATAGAATATGTAAACCAACCCCCGGCTGTCCGTATGGTTGGTGTAGAACGTCAGCTCTCGGCTAATATTGGGCGACCACTGACGCTGCGTGCTTTCGCAAGCGATGATGGACTCCCCGGACCTTATGAGCGAGGACGACGAAGAGTGATGGAATCCCTTCCAAATAATCTTCCAACAGTTGGTGGTGGTATTGGCCGAAATTCTCCCAAATCTCAGAGTGTGGTTAATTACATCGCTGCCGACGAAACTGGTTTGGCGCTTACCTGGATAGTGTACCGCGCGCCAGGCCAAGTGCATTTTGACTCATCGGTTACAGCGCTGACTGCTACCGGAGAGGAAACGATGACTACAGCAACTTTTAGCCAACCTGGTACTTACGTGTTGCGGGCTTACGCTGATGACGGCGCTTATACTCGATCTGCTGAAGTGACAGTTGAAGTTAGATAAGTATCAGTTCTGGATTGGTTAGAGTAAGGAATTTATTCTTGCTATTCCCGATTTAAATGTGTTTCGGTTATGGCAAATATAGATTTAAGAAACCCATCCAAGGCAGAAACCGATTCTCTTTATAATCTCTATGACGCAGGGAATTATTCAGGAGCCGAAGAATTTTGCCTGCAGTTGTTGAATCGTTATCCGGAATCAGGGTTTGTTCTTAATATGCTAGGAGTAGTCCTTAATTGCCAGAGCCGCGAGTCAGAAGCGATAAATGCCTACAAACAAGCTATACGGGTCGAACCAGGATATGCGGATTCATATAACAATCTAGGGCTTATTATCAAGAAACGTGGGAATCAGGAAGAGGCTCTCCAAAGGTTCAAGCAAGCAGTTAAAGCCGATCCCGATTACATAGAAGCCAGAAATAATCTTGGCGTCACGTTGCAAGGACTTGATCAGCATGAAGCAGCACTTGAACATCTGGAGAAAGCCACCAGTATCTCTCCTAATGTTGCCTTCATTCATTTCAACTATGCAAAATCGCTTCAAATACAAGGCGATTTAGACAAGGCATTACACGAGTATAACCAGGCGATAAATTTAAGGGTGGATTACTTCGAAGCATATAATAACAGGGGTAACCTGCTGGAAGATTTACATCGTTATGAGGATGCGAAGAATAGTTACACTAGCGCGGTTCAGTTAAACCCGGACCATTCTATGGCATTCAGTAACCGCGGGCGTGTTGAAAAAAAGCTTGGTGACTATACAGGGGCTTTTAGAGACTTCTCGAAAGCATTGGAATTAGAGAATCATAGGCCCGGCCTTTCAAAGGATCTTAGGTTCAGGCTTAATGTAAACTTGGGCGATATCTTGCTCTATTTCAAAAAATTCACTGAAGCAGTTCACGCCTATGACGCTGCCTTAGACATCCAGCCAGGTAGTGAAGATGTACTTGCCTTTAAAGGAAATGCCATATGCGCACTTGGTAGGCTGGAGGCAGGGTTGCAAATGAAGCAAGAAGGTTTCGGATTCATTTCATTTGATTGTAAAGAAGGCGTATCAATAAAGCATGGGCCAACCGTATGAAGCGAATAGAAATTGAAGGATCGAGTCCGCATTTTATAGGGTCTTGGCAAATCGAGCAGGAGTCCATTTGTGATGCTCTAATCGAGTTTTTCGAGAATCATCAGGAGAAACACGAGCCCGGGGCATCGGCAGGCGGGGTCAACGTTGAGACTAAAAATTCTACCGATGTCACCATACACCCGAGAGATCTCAAAAAGCCAGAGTACGAATCAGTTAAGGGCTATATAGATGTTTTGTACGATTTCTACAAAGATTATCTAAAGCAGTTTCCTTTCTTGGCTTCCATATTGCCACGCGTGGATGTAAGTTCCTTCAACATTCAGAGATATCTTTCAGGCGGCCATTTCAAACAGGAACACACGGAACGAACCTCGATCGTGAACTCCTTCCGAGTACTTGTTTGGATGACCTACTTAAACGATGTGATTGACGGTGGTTGTACCACCTTTGCGCATCAGAATCTGAAAGTTCAACCAAAAAAAGGGAAGACACTCATCTGGCCAGCGGAATGGACCCATTCACATACTGGAGATGTGCTGAACACGGGTAAGAAATATATTATCACCGGGTGGATGCATTTTCCCCACGACAGCAATTCGAAATAGTTTCAATAGAGTTATGCGGTGCTGGCCCGGGTGATACGTTTCACCATAAATCTGTGTTACTACTTTTTTGGCGTAGACTTATGCCAAGATAGCTTTTATGCTCTGGATACCAAAAAAGGAGGGCCCACCTATGAAGCGCCTCATAATAACAATATTAAGCATAATGCTCCTGATACCGATTTTAGCGGTCGCCCAACAGGAGGAAACTTACGATTACTGGCAGCATCAGCGGGACATGGTCCGGCGGGGTCAGCAAGCAATTTTTATGTGTAATGGGCTGTTTACCTCCAACCGTTCGCTCGAGCAGGTCTTCGAACAGGAACTTGCCTTTTTCCGCGAGCCGATCGGCACCTCTGAAGGAGGAGATTACGAGGTATACTGGGATCGTCGCGCCGTGGCCATCGGCGCGCCGGGGGCAGTACCTGTAATGCGAGCTGCATTCAGGGAGGGAATCGGTTGCGTGATTTTACCCCCGGACCAATCACTGGAAGATATCGATCGGTTGCCTGAGTTAACTTTGCCTTATCCGCCAGGTGATCCTGCGCAAATTCCCTGGCCAGATGGTGATCTTATCGAGAACACTGGCCTTCCCGTTAATGTGAACGAAGAGAAACTTTTGGCTGCTTCGAATTGGGCCTTTGACCGCGAGTCTCCTGAGCAGGTCACGTTGAGCCTTGTAGTGGTCTATAACGGCCAGATCATTCACGAGCGTTATGCGCCGGGCTTCGATGTGACTACGCGTACCCGTACCTGGTCTACTGCCAAGAGCATTGCTTCCACTCTTATCGGCATGCTGGTAGATGAAGGCAGATTAGCTCTCGATGAGCCACTCGGTTTTGATTGGTATCCTGATGCTCGCTCACCGGAGACCGATCCGCGCAAAGAGATCACACTTCGTCATGTGCTTAATATGTCCAGCGGATTGGAAACTGTGGACAACCGCGGCCTAGAGTATGCTACTGGCTCAGGAATGTCTTACTGGGCGGGATCAAGTTCAGTTGTAGGAGCTAGAAGCCGAGCGTTGATACGCGAACCTGGCACGTATTGGGACTACGAAAATTATGACACGCTGCTCGGCGTATACGCCATGAAGCTGGCTTTGGGTGGCGAAAAGGCGTATGCAGAGTTTCCACGTAAAGCGCTGCTTGACAAGATTGGTATGCGGAACACTCTTGTCAGCACAGATCGGTTTGGTGACTTTGTGATGAGTAGTCAGATTTATACTAATGCGAGGGATCTGGCTCGTTTCGGTTTGTTATACCTCGGTAACGGCATATGGAATGGTGAACGGTTGCTCTCCGAAGAGTGGATTGATTTTGTTCGCACACCTGCCCCTGCAACAAAAAGTATTGGTGGCATATATGGTGGCCAGTGGTGGCTGGTGCCAGAGGGAAGAGACGATGTGCCAAAGGATGCCTATTCTACTTCCGGCAACCGTGGTCAGTTTTCCATTATTGTACCTTCCCACGATATGGTGATTGTTCGCCGTGGCCTCGATTATGGGCGACAAGGGTTTGACCGTTGGGGCTTAACCCGGGAACTATTGAAAGCAATAAACTAGTCCATCTGTAAACAGCAGGAGCAAGGCAAAATACAAATTTTGTGACTGGTCCTGCTATTTACCCGCTATTGATTAAGTACTAGATTTGCCAATTCCGCATGACTAAGCACTTAGCCAAATTATTTGCATCGAGGTTAGTTATAACCGGGTTGATGATGCTCGCTTTTACTCCAATTAAAGTATCAAAGGCGCAGGGCCTGCCCCTGGACATTTGGGAAGGTGTTTATACTGTTGAACAGGCAAAACGGGGAGGATCAGAGTATCAAACTGAATGTGCAAGTTGTCACGGAGAAGATCTTATTGGCCAAGACATGTCCCCGTCATTGGTTGGAATAGGCTTCATCTTTAAATGGGAAGGGAAGAACTTGCAGGAACTCTATGCCAGCATGCGTTATGGTATGCCCCAAACTGCTCCCGGTAGTCTAAGCAATAGCGCTTACGCGGACTTAACCGCTTTCCTGCTTTCTAGAAATGGTTATCCATTTGGAGCCTCAGAGTTATCTGTGAATGAGAACGAGTTAGCAAAGATTGAGATTAGCAGTCGTCGCTGACAGAGTTACCTGAATTACGTGGATCTTAGGGTAATGCAAATACAAATAAATTGTTCGCAAATGTGGGTCTGTATTCCGGGGTAAGACTAAGGAAGCTCGCTGTAGTTGCTGCCGAACCGGTACTGACAGCAACGTATTGTTTTCCTCCCGTTGAAAACGTGATCGGGTATCCGGTCACTGGTGAGCCAAGGTTAATTTCCCACAGTACTTTACCTGTGGATTGATCAAGTGCCCTGAATCGTCCGATTGCATCACCGCCGAACACCAGTCCTCCGCCTGTTGCAATCAGCGAAGCTGTTGCTGCTCTTTGCTCATACTTCCACTCGGTTTTTCCGGTCTCGGCAGAGATGGCATATATGGTGCCCAGGTTTGTTTCACCTTCGGTAATTTCATGCCGCACGCTCATTGCATAAATACGATGAGAGGCACTTTCCTCATCAGTGACGAGGGTCGGCATGCACATGTTCCTTAACGGATAGTACATGGTGTTGGTTTCAGGACTATAAGCTCCGGCTTCCCAATCTTTTCCCCCATGCATGTTTGGACAAACTGTAGCGATTTCCCCCATTTCTCTAAAAACCATGGACGGGTTTAAAGTCACGTCCCCAGAAGCGCCATCAATTTCGCTGATAACATTTTGATAAACTGTCGGTCGAGCCCACAGAAATTCTCCTGTTTCCCTGTCTAGGGTGTACACAAGACCCGTTTTGCCGGGAATTCCGGTCACCACCTTACGTCTTTCACCTGGCTCTAGGGAGGGATTGATCCAGGGCACGGCATTTGCATCGGGTGATACATTAGTATCTAAAAGCAAGCGCTCAAAAGGATGATCGAGATCCCAGTGATCGTTAAGATGTTGATAAAACCATTCTATTTCTCCCGTATCACCATTCAAGGCTAAGGTAGAGTTGTGGTAAAGATGTTTTTTATCTGCGCCTCCTAAAAGGAACTTGGGGGCAGGGGAAGTGACTGAAGTTCCAATGAAAACGAGGTTTAGTTCAGGATCGTAACTGGGCGGCATCCAGGCGCCTACGTGTTTGCGTTCCTCGAACGGCACGTCTCCCCAGGTTTCGTCACCAGGTTCTCCGGGAGCGGGAATAGTGCGTCGCCGCCATAGCTCAGTCCCCGTTGCTGCATCATGGGCGGTAATGACGCAGGAATCGGGGCCTCCCCTGGGTGAACAGCTTCGCCCCGTAAACACTTTGCCATTTCCAATGATGGGTCCGGCGCCCTGTGTGGCTGGATGGGTCTTGTAGTCTAGAACTTGGGTTTCCCAGACCTGTTCTCCGGTAACTACATCAAGTGCGAATATATGATCATCTACGGAGGTGTCAATAATGAGATTTTGCCAGATAGCAATATTACGATTATTCGAAGACAAAAAGCCGAAGTACTCCGAAGCATCTTCGGGAATCTCGCGTCTGTGTTCCCAGATCAGATCACCAGTGACGGCATCCAGTGCCTGAATTACATCGTTCGGATTTGGCATGTACAATACGCCGTTGTATGCCAGAGGCGTCGCTGTTTGGCTGCCGTCGGTCAGTGCCCGCGTCCAGACCATGCGCAGGTTTGCAACATTTCCCTTATTAATTTGATCAAGAGGGCTGAAACCCCAGCCATTCAGCGTTCGACGCCACATCAGCCAGTCTTCAGCCGGAGGGTCACGTAAAACAACGTCTGTCACGGGAGGGAATCCATCCGCATCAATTGGTTGGGCCAGGATAGGAGCTTGGGTTAGAGAGCATAGAACACTGACTAAGAGCGTAGACTTGTTTATTTTTATCATAATGGTATTCGAATCAAGAGGTTCAAAGAATAAATAACTTAAGCCTCGAGCTCGAAAAGATCAATGTTTAATGTTGAGGGTTCAGGCTAAAGCAAAGACTCTTAAAACTTGTTGAGTTGCCTGACTAATTTTAGGGCTGTATTGCAAGATAGACTGAAGTAGACTGGTCTATACTGTTGGTTGCAGGTGCATTGATTCTATAAGGGTGCTCTGCTAATTTTTTTGAAACCGGTAAATAAGAATAAAAACCCATGACTCGACGAGGAAAAGCGTTTTCCTTGTCCAGCTCAATCTCGAAGGTAAGCCATTATGCGAATGCTTAAAATCCTACTGATGCTATTTACAATGTCTCCTGTGTTAGCCCAGCAATCCGTGCTTGAGATTCCTTTTGAGACTGTTCCCAATTTTCTGAAGTACTCGCCGGACATGAATCTTGGCGAAGTATTGGGTGTAGCGGTGAATTCCAAAGGTAACATCGTTGTTTTAAATCATCCGGGTAGTGCAAATGCTGGGCCCATCTGGTCGAATTCTACTACCCAGCTTCTGGAGTTCGATGGTGACGGCCGTTTTCTCCGAGAAATTGGTAAGGGTGTATACGGTATCGCCTATGCTCACCAGGTCCGTTTTGATCAATATGATAATCTCTGGGTCGTAGACAAAGCGGCTAACACGGTTATCCAGTTCGACTCCGAGGGTTACGTACTCATGAATTTGGGCCGACGTGAGGAGGGCTACCATGGGGATGTGGAGCTAGCCACCCAGGAGGAAGCGAGGGCATTTGGTGGTTATCTAGGAGGTCCGACTGACGTTTCTTGGGATAGTGATGAAAACATCTATATCAGTGACGGCTATGTTAATTCCCGTATGGCCAAGTTCGATCGTGATGGTAACTTCTTGATGGACTGGGGTTCCTTTGGTTCGAACATTGGTCAGTTTAACCTTCCCCACGCGATGCAAATTGATCGCAACGACAACATTTATGTTGCGGATCGCAGTAACCGCCGAATTCAGGTGTTTGACACCGATGGCAGTTTCCAGAGGATGATTACACTGGACTTACCTTATCCGCCAGACTATCAACCACCTTTTGCGGCACGTAATCCGAATCGGCAGGTCCGTGAAACTCAGCCCTGGGCGATGTGTATTAGCGATACCACGCCGCAATATCTGTATGTAGCGGATAATGAACCCGGTCGTATTTACAAGGTCAGTACTGATGGCACTATTCTTGGTTGGCTGGGTAAATCCGGACGCCGAGACGGCCAGTTTAACTGGATCCACGGGCTGGATTGTTCACAAGAAGATGTGCTGTACGTGGCAGATATGAACAATTGGCGGGTACAAAAGCTGATTCTGAACCCCTGATGATTAAACGGAAGGCGCTTTTGGGTTAGGACAATACTTTCTGAGAGTGTCCTTAACCCTTCCCATAAAAAATGGGGTGAGGCACTAAATTTTTTGTAACCGACTACCCTGAAATTTAATGCCTTCTTACCCTATTGTCCCGATCGTTGCTGTGCTCTTCGATCGGCGACAATCTGCTCGTAGTCCTCGTCGTTTAGATAAGTCATGTTCACGTGTGCGTGATACATTTCATCGAAGCTGCGCTGTCCCCACCCTATCCACTGAGTTGGGTCCGGGTTCGCACGGTTGTCGGCGCTGTTGTCGTGCCATGCGGTAAGATGGAGGATTGTGCCGGCAGGTAGCACGGGCGCTGAATTGTCGGAGTAGACGTAATTCACATGCCAGTTGAAATTGAAATTATCCACATGGTTCAGCATCTGTACCTGTCCGTTGGGAAGAATCGCTTCCATCGACATAGCCTTGCCGCGGACGTGCATATGTGGCTGGTAGTTCTCTATCCTCGCTTGTGCTCTAAGTGGAATGTAAGCATGGTGCGTGGTCACTTTGCCGGGCGGAATGTCCAGGGTGGCCATCGCCTGCTGCACGCCCAGCGCGTTAGAGTAAACCCGATACTTCGGCACATAGCCCTCAGGATGGAACCAGATGCCCAGCTCCGTTTGAGCTGTGATCTCTTCACCCACCGAGTGGTAGTGGTTGTCGAATGCAATACGTGAGCCGGCCTTCATAAGCTTACCGGTGTTCTCGCGGAACACATCGCCAATTTTGCCGACGGCGAATTCGGTCAGGTAACTACCACGGCCCGGTACGTCGACGACAGGTTCAAAATCGCCCGGTTCCTCCTGTTGCTGCAGATATATAACCGCGTGATGGGTTACGCGACGACCCGTCATTGAAGGCCGCACTTCCATGCCAGTCACCCAACGGTCTTCGGTGAGCCCTGTCTCGATGATTGGCGTCCACCACTGGTCTTGCCCCTGCGCACTCTGGGTCCAAGGTGTGGATCTTATGATCAGATCTGGTTCTCGATCGTAGCGATCAGCCATACGCCAGACATCATCCTGGGGCCAGTCGATTGCCGTTGGCATATCCTCGAGATTTCCACGTGGCGCACCGGCATCGACCCAATGGACTATCTTGTTAATCTCCGCATTGGTTAGCGACACGTCATTTTCGAATTCCTGGATTCCGACAGTCTTGTCGAGATGCCACGGCGGCATCGTCCGCGTGACAACCTTTGTTTTAATCAAGGGAGCCCAGGGTCGAACCTCCTCGTAAGTTACAAGGGACATGGGGCCCATCTGACCGGGTCGATGACAATCTTGGCACTTCTGCTGCAGAATCACAGCAATGTCACGGCTAAAGGTCACGTCTTCTGTCTGGCCAGATGAGATACTTGCGGAAAATAGCAAAATAACGCCTGTTGCCAAACTGACCCAAACAATGTGAAGTCTTTTCATCTTTTTCATTGTAATCTCCTTCTCCACACCCGCAGATAGTGCGTTGGGGAGCGTGCCCTCTTTATCTAGTCTACCTGAACCGTGATGAAACCATTGGTCCAACAGCAGAAGAAACCGCCTGCCATTATAGCGCTTTGACCACCAGAATCATCCCAAGCTAACACGCGTAGGACGTAATCTCCCGGCTCGCTGAATGTGGCGCTGGTGGTAGCCTTCCCTTCCTCTAATCTGGGTGTCTGGTCATCGAACTCCACGGAGCCACTTCCCCGATACTTGCTCCAGACCACACCAGAACGAGCCGGCCGCGCAGCAGCCTGTGATTTCCGCACCCCATCGTCAAACGACCAGACCGTGATCATAGTCGGCTTGCCGACAACCGTCTTCAGTGGATCAGATTGAATGCCTAGAGGGCCTTGACCAGGCGAAGTCTCAGGCCCACCGAACCTGATTACTGGTGGTGTGTTACCGCTGGTCACTTCTTTAAGCGCGGTAATCTCCCATTCAGGTCTCAGATGACCTGGAATCGTTATAGTTTCTCCACCGGCTGTTAAAGACCAATTCAATTGTTGGTCACCGAAGTCAGCTGGCACAACAACTGCAAAAATCCCTGTCTGGCGTCTCGGGTAAAAGTGAGTAGGTTGACCTCGGTCTTCGGGACTCGGCTGAAAGCGATTGTCTGGCCCTATGGGCAGGTCAGGATGTTCATCGTAATTTCGGTTGAAATAACCGAAAACCAGACTTCGGGTACCATCCGGATTTGGATACCAGCCCTCAAACGAAGGAGAGACACTCTGCCCTATAGAATGGGGTATGGGAGCATCTACCCGAGTTTCCTGCCCACTCGCCACCGAGGCCAGGAGGAGGGTGCCACCTCCGACGCATAGGATTATTTTTAGTACTCGGTTCTCAAGTAGGGACACAATATGCCAAAGCTTGGAGAATACTGCTCGTCAAGTCAAGAGCGGAAATAAAGGGAGTAGGTGCTGAGAAACGTGGACAGGCTGGTTCTCTGTTTTTCCGATTTGTGAAATTAAATGTTCTGCCTTCTATTTTTGGTTATTTTCCCCTTTCATTGTGCTCTGGTCATGACAGCCAGGACCTTGAAGCCTTCGGCCAATCGCCGCGCTGTTTCGCGTTCGGCCTCTTGGTGCGAGTTAGCCACTATCGGATAGCCACAGGGGATATTCCGGGCCAGACACACTTGAAGGACTTCCTGAACAAGCGCCTCGACGGTTGGAGCATTGGGACCCTCCGCACCAGTTGAGCTGGCAAGGTCGGTAGGACCCAGAAAAATTACCCCAATACCTGGAACCTCTAGAATTTCATCGAGGGCTCTGATTCCAGTTAGAGATTCGATCTGAATCATTGCTACCAGCTTTCCGGCAGGGTCTAAGGGCCAGACATCGGCCTGCGTGCGATACTCCTCCTCGTTCGTTCCCCAGTACCCAGGAGCCGAACCAGAACCCGATCCACGCAATCCTGGAGGCACCTGATCCGCTGCGTCTACCGGTTGAGGGAATCGCATAGAGCCGATTGCCGCCGTAGCTTGTTCTTGGGTCTCGATGTCAGGAAACATGATGCCGAACACACCTGCATCGAGAAGCAGTCTGACCACATCCTGTGGCGCATCACGCGCAGCTAGGGGAATGCGCACGATGGGAGCGACGATAGGCGGCCGATTGTCAACTCGCATGTCGACGAGAACTTTGCGGACATCATTAATATCGAATTCCCCGTACTGCTCGTCTATAACTGTAAAGTCGATGTCCGTCTCTGGAGTTCGCGTGAACGTACCGATGGCAGGACTATCTTGAAACAGATTCTCAATTATGCGGTTGACTGGGGAACTACTTTGCCCTTGAACCACAGTTGCTGATAAGGCGCTCACGTTTAAGATAAGCAAAAATTGGAGCCAGTTTGTTTTATTCTGGCCCTTTTTTGAAAATAATAATTTCATTTTGGGCAAAGTGGTTTGGCCCCATTCTCTTTTATTGAGGCGATAACTGACGCGTAGAATTTTGCGATGGGTCTGGATAAGGTAACCAGCTCCAGAAAGGTAGCATTTGAATATCGTGATTAGTCGGATCGAAGTTACCTTCCATCCACTCATCTCGTGTAGTCACAGCTTGGATCTGATCGATTCTGGTCTGCAGGCAATCGTAGCAGACGGAGCCCGGTACTCGGTGTTCCGCTCCTTCTGTATCGAGGCCTGCAGTTCGCATCAGTTCCTCGAGGCGGGCCGCCGTGTGCAACTGGGATTTGTAGAAGTCCGTATAGCTTAGTCCTCGCGCGATTGCTAGTGCCGACCAACCATCGTCCGTCAGTGCTACCAGGTTAGCTCCCTGCTTCACGAGGTAGTCGAGCACGATATTTACCCCCCGGAAGCCAACTCCGTGTAGGGCGGTTTCGCCACGATAGTTCCGTGCGTTAATGTCGCTACCGCCATCTAGACACATCCGTACCGCTTCTAATACTTCTTCTTCCTGCCCGGTAAACGAACCGCCATCCTCGCCCGGATTCCAGATGTGCAGACCAGCGGCGACCATTAAAGGGGTGGTGCCATCGGCGGTTGGTATTCTCGGGTCAGCACCTGCCTCAAGTAGAAGTCTCATCGCCTCGACATCGGTTACTTTGGCTGCCAGCATGAAAGCCGTGGCTCCCAGCCGATTGAAGCGGTTACGCTGACCGTCCCGCATGCCGTTTCGTGTCATACGAGCGTTTACGTCGACCCCAGCTTCTAAAAGTTTCCGCATTAGATCAATGCTGTCGAGAGTTCCGGATGCAAACGGGCCAGGTGTCCCAAAAGCAAGATTCATACGGCGAGTTCGCACCACCTGGTGTAGCACATTCCAACCAGCTTTTGCCGCCGTGGCATCGGCGCCACGATCAAGGAGATAGGCTGCCAGCTCCCAGTTAGCATTGGCTGCCGCTACTACCAACGCGCTCTGTCCATCCGATACTGTGTTATCGACAGCTGCACCGGCATCCAATAGTGCTTGCGTGGCTTCGATGTGCCCGGCACGAACCGCGAACATTAGAGGTGAAAAGCCAGTGGGGGGTGCGTATGTGAAGGGACTATCTGCACTCCGAGACGGATTGTCAGTTTTAGCGTCGACGTTGGCGCCGTGCTCTGCTAGCAGCTGGATGGCTATTGCGTTATTGTTGGCGGCCGCCCACATCAGCGCCGTTTGACCTCTTGTGGTTTCCCTCCTATTGGGATCGGCTCCATAGACTAGAAGGGTTCGTACGGCTTCTGGCTCGCCAGTGCGGGCTGCAGTCATCAGAAGTGTCTCACCGCCCGGCATTGTTTGATTTGGATTGGTACCAGCCTCAAGCAGACGCGCAAGAATTATGCTATTCCCATTCTCGGCAGCCAGTGATGCTGAGCCTACACCATAACGATTCGTAATTCCTACATTGGCTCCTACCTCGAGCAGCAGCTCAACCATTGACTCTTGATCACCGTGCACAGCCCACTGCAATGCCGTGGTGCCGTCCGGTGATTTTGCGTTAACGTCAGCTCCAGCATCGAGGGCCGCGCGCACAGCCTCGATATCACCATTTCGAACCAGGTCCATTATCCCAATTTTTTGAGGAGCAGCGATTGCGCCAAGGCTGCAAAACCATATTGCCATGAAAAAAAACACTTTTCTCATTACCGGCCAACCATTGGTTTGTCTTGTATAAATATATGGGTTATGCAGATAAAACATTAAAGGTTCGTTAACAACCCGGTGCTGTCTGAGATACTGTCGACTTGTACGCCCACTTTGTCTAGAAGCGTTAGCCCAAGGTTCATGAACGGCGTGTGCATTGCGTATCTAATGTGTCGACCGCCTTTCATTTGCCCACTGCCACCGCCGACCAGGATCACCGGCAGGTCATAGGGCGTATGGTGATCTCCATCCCCCATTCCCGTTCCGTACATCATTATGCTGTGGTCTAAAAGGGAACCGTCACCGTCGGGTGTGTTGTGCATACGGTCGATCAACTTGCTAAACAGTGAGACCTGATGGGTATTAATTTTTGTATACTGCTCAATGTTGTGGGGGTTGAGTTGGTGGTGAGACACCGTATGGTGCCCCTCTGGCACGCCAATATTCGGATAAGCCCGACCGCTTAACTCACGGGCCATCTGAAAGCAGCTTACTCGGGTGATATCGGCTTGGTAGGCCAGCACTAGCATCTCAAACAATGTATCCACGTGCTCCTCGTATGTGTCGGGGAGACCAGTCGGCTGTTGAGCGGTCGGAAGTGGTCCTGAGGCGTTGTTCTGCACGGTTCGTTGGATTCGGCGTTCTATCTCTCGGACCGCGTCCAGATATTCCTCCATCATAAGCCGATCATTTGGGCCTAACTTACGTTCGAGTTGATTAATGCTATCGGTTACCGAATCAAGGATGCTGCGATCCGTTTGCATCTGGGCTAGGCGTGCTTCCACACTACCGCCGTTACCAAAAAGTCGCTGGAACACCACGCGCGGATCTCGTTCGTGATATAGGGGAGTAGTAGGAGAGCGCCAAGAAGTCGAGTTCTGGTAGGTGCAACTATAACCGTTCTCACAGTTTCCGACGGTAA
>Ga0163108_10000708_pt1 | contig 24773 bp, 26 predicted proteins | sample Fk1155metaG_FD_109644 | JGI IMG/M metagenome (GOLD analysis project Ga0163108, IMG submission 109644) | Marine microbial communities from the Central Pacific Ocean - Fk160115 155m metaG | ecosystem: Environmental > Aquatic > Marine > Oceanic > Photic zone | place: The Central Pacific Ocean...
ATACTGTATAGCGTTAAAATAATAAGGCCTGTATTTAATAAATATGGGCCTTATTTATTGCTCTTAATTTTAACTGGACATCAGAAGAACATTTCTGCAAGCTTAAATCGTGTTTACTTACCCTGATATCGATCCCGTAATTTTCTCACTAGGCTTCTTAAAGGTGCGCTGGTATGGATTGATGTACCTTATTGGGTTTATCGTTGCCATGGTACTTGCCAAAAAAAGATGTGATCAATCTTGGTCGCCAATAAAAAAAATTCAAGTGGATGATTTGATTTTCTATTGCATGCTCGGTGTGATATTGGGCGGTCGTTTGGGTTATGTTTTCTTTTACGGATGGCAACAATTAATTTCTGATCCATTTTATTTATTCAAAATTATGGAAGGGGGCATGTCATTTCATGGCGGTTTAATAGGGGTTATGTTTGCGCTTTGGTTATATGGACGTAAATTGGGGCATGATTTGTGGGTAATGATGGATTTTGTGGTGCCGTTAGCCCCGCTGGGCCTGGGTTTTGGTAGAATCGGAAACTTCATCAACGGTGAGCTATGGGGTAAACCCACAGACGTTCCTTGGGCGTTTAAAGTCAATGGCATAGCTCTGCATCCCTCTCAGCTTTATGAGGCTCTTTTAGAGGGATTGGTGCTGTTTATCATTATTTGGATTTTTTCGCTTAAAAAGCGCCCTAAGATGGCTATTTCCGGCTTATTTTTTGTTTGTTATGGCTTGTTTAGGTTTTTTGTTGAGTTTTATCGCGTGCCAGACGCACATCTTAATTACTTGGCTTTCGGGTGGGTTACAATGGGGCAGGTGCTTACCACACCAATGATAATTTTAGGTCTGTCATTGCTCTATTATGCTTATAATTCCAGAGTCACCTTAAAGTAAAAAAATGAAACAATACCTTAATCTATTGCAGCATGTTTTAGATCACGGAGCTCACAAAGGAGACCGAACCGGAACGGGGACCCTTAGTTCTTTTGGCTACCAAATGCGTTTTAACCTAAAAGATGGGTTTCCTATGGTCACAACTAAAGCATTGCATATTCCATCCATTGTGCATGAGTTATTGTGGTTCTTGAGCGGTGATACGAATATAAAATATTTAAACGATAATAAGGTTTCTATCTGGAATGAATGGGCCGACGAGGAAGGGGAGCTAGGCCCAGTCTATGGTTCTCAGTGGCGAAGCTGGCCAACCTCAGATGGTAAATCATTTGATCAAATTAGTGATTTAATTGAGCGAATCAAATCGGATCCAGACTCAAGAAGACATATTGTTTCTGCCTGGAATGTTTCAGAGCTTGATCGGATGGCATTGCCCCCATGTCATTGCCTATTTCAGTTTTATGTCGCCAATGATGTGATTTCTTGTCAATTGTATCAGCGTAGTGCTGATATTTTCTTAGGGGTACCTTTTAATATTGCCTCCTATGCGCTTTTATTGCACTTGGTAGCAGAACAAACCGGTCATAAAGTAGGAGAATTTATCTGGACTGGAGGAGATTGCCATCTTTATTTGAATCATCTTGAACAAGCTAAATTACAATTGACTCGTAGCCCTTTGGATTTACCGCAATTAAATATAAAGCAAGATAGAGATTCAATATTTGATTACGTGTTTAGTGATATAGAATTTATTGACTATAAAGCCCATGAAAAGATTTCTGCACCAATTTCTGTATAGATGTTTGTATAGATAAATGAAGCATATATCGATAATCGTAGCAAAATCCAAGAACAACGTAATAGGTAATAATGGTCAATTACCTTGGCATCTATCTGAAGATTTAAGAAGATTCAAATCCATTACCATGGGTAAACCTATCATCATGGGGCGAGCTACCTATGAATCCATTGGTAAACCATTGCCCGGTAGAGATAATATTATTCTTACTCGAAGATCAAATTACGTCAAAGAAGGAATTATCATCACTCGCTCCCCAGATGAAGCGCTTAAAAGTGCTAGAGATTCAGATGAAGTCATGGTCATTGGTGGTGGAGAGATATATAAAGAATTTATAGCAAGAGTAAACAGATTGTATATCACCCACGTTGATCTAAATATAGATGGCGATGCCTTTTTTCCTAAGATTGATTATTCAAATTGGCGGGCAATGAGTCGTGAAGACTTTCCCAGAAACAAAGAAAGGGAAATTGGTTTTTGTTTTGAGGTGCTAGAGCGGCGTTAGTTGTTGTTTTATTATTTTTTCTGCGTAAATAAAGTCGATTTGATTTAGGTTGACTGTATTTTTTGTTAGCTCATCAAGTATTTCTTTTTGTGTTGCACCTCTTTCTTGTGATACAGAATAGGGAATTTCATTATGAAACATAACCATCGAGTAACGCGGTATGAAGTAATTAGGAAAACGCCTCTCAAGAGCAAATGATAATTCTTTCTTGAGGGTAAATTTCTTATCCAATACCCCGTCTCGCATTTCAATGTAATTCTCTAGAGCCATATCTTGAATTGCATTGGCATTTGGTAATTGTACTTCTTCGAATTCTTTGTATATGTCATGCCAATTATTATTATTGTTATTTTTTATGACTTTATCCAGTAACACACAATCATCAAACGCTGAATTCATGCCTTGCGCATGGAATGGAACCATTGCATGCGCCGCATCACCAATTAATAGAAAGTTATCCTTATCGTGCCAATGCTTGCATCTAATTGTGCGTAATGATCCGGTAGGGTTATTGGAGAATTGGTTGGTTAAATCAGGAATCAAGGGCAATGCATCGGCAAAATACTGACTAAAAAATTCCTTTATGTTCTTTTCTTTTTCTAAATCTGAGAAACTCTTCTCACCTTCTGATGGCATGAATAATGTCAACGTAAAATCTCCCTCTGGATTAGGCAGGGCTATTAACATAAATTTACCTCTCGGCCATACGTGTAAGGCATTCTTTTCGAGTTTAAAACTGCCATCTTCGTTTGCAGGAATAGAAAGTTCTTTGTAATTGTGGGGTAGGATATATTCTTTAGGGAAGATTGGACCATTTTCTTTATAACTGCGACGAACCAATGAACTTGAACCATCCGCTAGGATTATCCTTTCTGCTTTCAGTTTGTATTTACCTTCAGGAGATTTGATGTTAATAACTTGCTGATCATCGTAAGAGTCAATAGTATGTTCAAATTTAACATCAATGCCGTAGTTTTCGGCTGTATCGATAAGCAAATGGTTTAATTTTGATCGTGATATTGAGTAGATGAATTCATCTTCATACTGACCGTATGACTGCAATTCATTTTCTCCATTTTGATAGTGCAACATCCTGCCTTGCATGGGAATTAGTAACGGCTTAACTTCATTGAATATGCCTGCGTATTTGAGCGCATTGATTCCACGCACAGACATTGCCAAGTTAATTGATTTGCCTGCTTCCTTCGATCCAATATCTGTTCTCGGATCGATTCTTTTTTCTCGCACAACAACAGAAAAACCTTGTTTTGCCATCATTATTGAGAATAAGCTACCGCATAAACCTGCACCAATTATGTCGATAGTTTGTTTTTTCATAGTTACAGACTTTCTTGGATGGATGCTTTTAGTCGTTCTACAAATTCAAACACATCTTCATAGGAGTTATATAGTGGTGCTGGGGCCATGCGTATAACATTGGGTTCCCTCCAATCTCCAATTACATTTTTTTCTATTAGAGAATTAAATATTTCTTTGCCTTTAAGGGATGAATCACGGATTACTAAGGACAATTGGCATCCTCTATTGAATAAAGGGGTTATCGATTCAATTTGTCCACTGAATGTATCTTGGATAAGGAAATCCATGTAACTTGTTAATTGAATTGATTTCTTTCTTAATTTTTCGAAAGAGGCCTCTTGAAACATATGTAAAGAGGAGATGACTGGAGTTAATGAAAATACAGGAGGATTGCTTACCTGCCATAAATCTGCATCTGCAGCAGGAGAAAACGCGGTTCCCATTTCGAATCGTGTCGATAGATCATTACTCCACCAGCCAAGCAGTTGTTCCGAGCCGTCATTCCCGTGATGTCTTTCATGGATAAAGGCGCCTCCAACAGAGCCAGGACCACCATTTAGGTATTTATAAGTGCACCATGCTGCAAAATCAGGGCCCCATTTGTGCAGTTCTAGCTCTACATTCCCGATAGCATGTGCCAGATCTAGGCCTATCTTTATTCCTGAGCTTTTTGCAAGTTGACACAATTCCTTCATGGGAAGCACTTGACCGCTATAGTATTGAATACCAGGAATTAATATTAATGCGATATTTGTTCCTTCTTTTTCTAAGATATTCTCAAGATCTTCGATGTGGAGTTCATCATTTCTAGGATTCCATTCGATCAAAGCATCTTTTGGGTTGAAGCCATGCAGGCGCAGTTGTGATTCAGCTGCAAATCTATCTGATGGAAAAGCCGTTGACTCGATGAGTATTTTGAATTTCTCTTTATTTGGACGATAAAATGAGGCCATCAACATATGCAAATTCACAGTTAAGGTATTCATCGCGATTACTTCACATTCTTTGCTGCCGGTTAATTCGGCAAAGCCTTCTCTTGCTTGCAGGTGGTATGTCAACCAAGGTCTTTTTGCTTTAGTGTGCCCGTGGACTCCATGCTTCGACCAATCATTTAACTCTTCTACAAGGTATTGCTTAGTTGTATTTGGTTGCAATCCAAGAGAATTTCCACACAAATATATGCATGAATAATCATTCTTATCCTCAGGGAATAAGAATTTAGAGCGATAATGGTTTAATGAATCACTTTGATCAAGATCTTTTGCGAATCCACGCTCATTTCTGAAATTAAAGTTGTTCAATTTTCATAATCCTTACGATTTAGCTTCAACCACTTTAGAGCGGAATCAGCATATAACCAATCAGTTGTATTTTTATCTAGCTTCATGTCTTTTATCATTTTTCCGGGATGTTCTTCCCCAAGAGGAAAAGGATAATCACTCCCAAGAGCAATGCACTCTGCGCCAAATAGATCAATCATGTACTGAAGTACGGCCGGCTCATGTACTAGTGAGTCCATGAAGAATTTTCCGATATAGTCCTTTGGGTTATGCTGGTTATGTGTTGCCACAATATCTGGACGTACGTTGTATCCGTGCTCTAATCTACCAATAATACTTGGGAAGGCGCCACCACCATGAGCAAAAGCAATTCTTAGTTTTGGGAGTCGTTCAAATACCCCCCCAAAGATCAAAGAACATATTGATAGGGCGGTTTCTGCCGGCATCCCGACAAGCCAAGGCAACCAGTATAGATTCATACGATCACTGCCTAACATTTGCCATGGATGCACAAAGATTGAGATATCCATTGCTTCGGCGGCTTCTAAAATCGGAAATATTCTTGGGTCATCTAGGTTGAAGCCGTTAATGTGCGAGCCAATTTGGATTCCAGCCATCCCTTTTATTTTTTGTATGCGTTCAAGTTCCTTGATTGATAAGCCAGAGTCTTGCATTGGAAGTGTACCCAAACCAATAAACCTTTTTGGGTATGTTGTTACTAATTCTGCGATATGGTCATTTAATATCATGGATAGGTCAGCGGTGTCTCTTGGTTTTGCCCAGTAACTGAACATTACAGGAACTGTAGACAATACTTGAACATCTACATTGTAATGATCACATTCTTTTATTCTTGTATCTGGATCCCATGAATTTGAAGTGATATCACGGAAATGTTCGTCATCGATTAGCATTCGTGAACATCCAGTATCACAATGCTCTAGTTGAACGAAGCCGCCGTAGCCATATCTCTCTTTAAGATTTGGCCAGTTCTTTGGTAGGATATGAGTATGAATATCAATCTTTAGCATGGTATTGATTAATTATTCTTTTGGCATAATATCGCCACAATTTTTACAGGTCCTATTTTCTTCTAAGCTGTTAAACCTTTCAAAGACAGGCGGTAATTGGCCAACAATGTCAGTGATATAGAGGTATTCCTCAAAGATCTTGTAGTCACAGTTATTGCAGAACCATAAAAAACCATCTAATTCTGTTTCTAGGCGTTGACGTTCTACAACTAGACCAACTGTATCTTTATATCTTTGAGGTGAGTGCGGTACCTCTGGAGGCAATAACAATATCTCCCCTTCTTTAATCGGGATGTCGACACGTTTATCATTTTGGATTGTCCTCAATAGCATATCCCCTTCAAGTTGATAGAAAAATTCAGGACCTGGATCATAATGGTAGTCAGTTCTAGTGTTCGGGCCGCCAACGACCATGACTATAAAATCATTATCTTCAAATACTTGTTGATTGTTGACAGGCGGCTTTAGAAGATGACGGTTTTCTTCTATCCATTCTTGGAAGTTGAATGCCATTAGTGACTTCATAGATTTCTCCGCATATATTGGTTTCTTGTTTAATTATTATATGAGATTTTTTGTATTGTGACTTACTTTTATTGTGTTTAATTTGGAGTCTAATTGTATTGCCGTTAACTCTCTACCCCAAACACACCCACTATCGAGACAAATAAATTGAGGTTTTACCATTAAACCTAGTGCCGACCAATGACCAAAAATTATACGTGTCTCCTTCCATTTGTGTTTTTTGGGTTTAAACCACGGACTTAGATTCTTATTGTTTTTTGATATTTTTCCTTTGTGCTTTAATTCTAGACCATTTTCATTATCAATTGCCCGTATTCTAGTTAAGACATTAATTATAAAGCGATATCGTGCATATCCATCTAGACTATTCGACCAAAATTTCGGTGTATTATTGTACATATTTTTTAATAAATCGGCGCATCCGTCACTTCTAAGAAGTAATTCTACTTCTTGAGAATATTGTAGCGATTCTTTTATTGACCAATCAGGGTATATCCCTGCATGCACAAGAAGGCGATTCTTCTTTTTATCATAATGTGTAAGGGGTTTACATCTCAGCCACTGCATTAGTGATTCCCTATCGGGTGCATCAAGCACTTCTTTTAGTGAGAGTGAATTTTCATCTAAATTTATTACTTCAAAGTGAAGGGCAAGCAGATGTAGGTCATGGTTACCTAATACTGTTATTATTGATTGATCTATATCCTTTAAGAATCTTAAAGTTTTCAATGATTGTTCGCCGCGGTTAACCAGATCTCCTGTTAACCATAAACAATCATCTTCTGGATTGAAGTTTAATTTTTCGAGTAAACGACAAAACGAGTCATAGCAACCTTGAATGTCACCAATTGCGTATGTCGCCAAAATGCCTAGCCCGTAATATCTTTAATGAAGTATGCCTGGAACAGCTAATGTGAATGGAGGTATTGGTGCTTCAAAGTTATTGCCATTATCTTCTATCATACAATATTTACCTTCCATAGCCCCAACAGGTGTTTCTATCACTGTGCCACTAGAATAACGAAATTGTTCGCCTGGATTTAATTTTGGTTGTTTACCCACCACACCATCACCTCTCACCTCTTGTATCTTTCCATTTGAGTCGGTAATTATCCATTGCCTACTCATTAATTGTGCTGGAAGCTTTCCATGATTTACTATTGTGATTGTATAGGAAAAGACATAACGATTTTCTTCAGGCTCCGATTGCTCATATATATAATCAGTATCAACTTTAATATCTATATTTGAATTTCTAAGCATAAATGATCATTGAATTTTTATTTTATTGGATAATTTCGACCAACTCATTATGGGTATCTCTTCTGCTCTTCTAGAAGGATCTATATTTAACTCTTCTAGTATTTTAACAGATATAAATCCTTTCAGTGAGTTTCTTAATGTTTTTCTTCTCTGAGAGAATGCTTGTTTAACTATTTTTGATAAATTTTCTGAATTTTTAATGATAATTTCATTTTTTGGTTTTGACTTAATTTTGACAACTGATGACAGTATTTTTGGTGTTGGTTTGAAGGCTGTGTTTGGCACATCAAATAATTGGGTAGTGTTCATATAGGTTCCAAACATTACAGTTAATCTTCCAAAACTTTTTTCACCAGGCTTAGCCGCTAATCGATTAGCAACTTCCTTCTGAAGCATTAGGTGCTGGTCTAAAATATTCTCCTTGTGTTCTATCAAATAAAATAGCAATGGAGTTGAGATATTGTAAGGAAGGTTTCCTATTATTCTTAGTTTTTTTCCTATATCTGAATAGTGAAAACGTAAAGCATCATCATGGTAGATAGTAATTTTTGGAAATAAGTTAAATTTATTTCTTAATTGGGGTATCAGATCTCGATCCAATTCAATTGCATGTAGCTCTGCACCTGATTGTGCGATTGGTAAGGTAATGGCACCTTTACCTGGACCGATCTCTATGAAAATATCACTAGACTTTGGACGGATTGAGTTAATAATGTTCTGAATAACATAGTTGTCTACTAGGAAATTCTGTCCCAGGCGTTTTTTTGCTCTATATCTATCAATCATTTATGAGGTCATTTTTATAGCTAGTTCAACCGCATTAATTAGGCTATCTGAATTTGCTTTTCCTTGACCAGCAATATCAAATGCAGTGCCATGATCAACTGAAATCCTGACAATAGGGAGCCCTAGAGTTATATTGACGGCGCTACCAAATCCGGCATATTTTAGAACCGGAAGACCTTGATCATGATACATCGCTATAATTACGTCAGTTTTATTTTCTGCATCCAGGAATGCTGTATCTGCAGATACAGGACCTGTAATATTGAATCCTTGTTGGCGGAATTCTTTAATTACCGGTTCAATAGTTGTTTGTTCTTCTAATCCCAAGTAACCTTTTTCTCCGGCATGAGGATTTAATCCGCAAACCAATATTTTAGGGGCTTTTATTTTAAAAAATTGTTTTAAATCTTTGTGAACTGTTTTAATTACTCGAGTTAATTTTTGTTTTGTTATGAGTGAGCTAACTTTTGATAAGGGGACGTGGGTAGTGACAAGCGCTACTTTTAGGTTATTTGCAGAAAGTAGCATTACAGGCGTTTTCGTATTTGTTTGTCTTGCTATAAATTCTGTATGTCCGGTAAATTTGATATTAGCTTGATTTATGACTCCTTTGTTAACTGGTCCGGTGACCATGGCTTTAAATATACCTTTCATGCAGCCTGATACCGCTTGCTTTATTCCATCCAGAAGGATTTGTGAATTATTTGGGTTAGGTTCACCACAAATTACTTTTGAGTGTAGGAATTGAGGCCAGATGTATAGAGAATTCTTTGTTAATTCTTGAGGATCTTTTAGATTTGGTGACCAATCAATAAAACGAATGTTTTTTTTTAAGATTTTTGCACGTTCTTGCATTAAGTTTGGGTCTGCAATAATTATAATGTTTTTACTCCACTCTTTATTGACAAGATCAAGGCATATTTCTGGTCCAATGCCAGCTGGTTCACCAGCTGTAACTGCAATATAATGTTTGCCTAATCTTTGGTTCATGAGTTATAAATATAGAAATGATTTAGATTCGTTTGTCAACGTAAGCTTCGTCTCTTATACGGCGTAACCAGAGTGCTGATTCATTAGCAACTTTGCTATTTCTTATTTGCTGAATACAGTTTAATTTTTTTAAATCTTCAGTGTTGTCATAAGTCCTTCGTCCAGTCACCTCAAGGATATGCCATCCAAATCTAGATTGAAACGGTTCTGAGATTTGACCGATTTCACTGTTCTTAGCTACGTTCTCAAATTCTGCAACGAATATTCCCGGACTAACCCAACCCATTGAGCCTCCTTCATCTACTGACCCAGGATCTTCAGATAGTAATGTTGCAATTCCACTGAATTCTTCTCCTGCCAGAATTTGGTTTCGGGCATCCTCGAGTTTTTGTTTTGCTGTAGCATTGTCTATTATTTGATTGGGAACTACCAGTATATGCCTTACTTCCATTTGCTCTATTTCACTGCGTTTAATTTCTTGTTTTATATCATTGATTTTTATAATATGAAAGCCGCTTACAGATTGGATGGGCTGTGAAAATTCTCCTTGTTTTATTGAGCCTATAACATTAGCAAATAAGGTGGGCAATTGGTTCCCTGATCTCCATCCAAGAAGCCCTCGATTTATACCTGTTTCGCTATCCGAGTATGTGATGGCCATTTCTCCGAATTCAGCTCCCAATTTGAGTTCGTTGATTACATTACTGGCCTCGGATTGAGCTTCATTGTATTGTTCAGCAGTTGCAGAATCTGGAACTGAGATCAGGATATGCGATAAATTGTATTCTGAGTTATTTACAATATTATTTTCTACCACCTCGAGACATTGATTTAATTCTCTTTCTGATGAATTAATTCGTCCAATTACATCAATTTCTCTAAGTTGCTCTAGTATTAACTCTTTCCTTAGATCTCGACGAAAGTCACCATAATCTACCTCATCCTTAAGTAGTAATTCTGGTAGTTTTTCGAAGCTGGTATTGTTTTGTTCTGCTATAAGTGAAATAGCACTATTTAGCATTTGATCGGAAACTTGTACACCCATCCTTTCGGCTCTTTGGAGTTGGATTTCCTCAAGAATAAGTTGTTCTAGAATTTGCTCTTCCATGACACTTTCTTCTGGTAATTCAAATCCATCTTTCGTGGCTCTTTCTTTGATAATTTTTATTTGAGTCTCAAGCTGGCTCCTTAAGACAACACCATCGTTTACGACGGCAATTATCGAATCAATTAGTCCTGATTTGTTCTCAATATCTTGTGCAAAGAGATTCGAAATAACAAGAGACCAGACTAAAGAATATATGTATTTACTTTTTTTCATAATTTAATTTATTGAATATAATCTGAATACCCTAGGATACCACGTTCTAGTAATTTATTAGCCTTCGTACCTATACTTGTCATTCCCTTTAATACAAATTGTATACCAAAAGAATTATCTTCTTGGCCATCTCTAGTTGATACATATTGTCTGTATATCATCCGGATTCCCCAGCAGCAACTTTCGTATTCTAGGCCATAAAATTGCTCCAAGGTTCTTTTGTCGCGAAGAGAATAGTTATAGTGACCAAGGAAATTCCAGGATTCTGATAATGGCCATGACCAAGATATATTTCCTTGTTCGAGTAGATCTTGCCTGAAACGGTAACCAAAGTTTAATAGTTTATTGTCCGATGGTTGGTATTGTAGGCGTGCTTGGGTTCTTGCCACACCATCTCGCTTATTATTCCATTGGTGAGAAAAATCTAAATTTAGTTTATCGAATACCAAAAAACGTAACTCTGCGATTAAATCAGATGAAGAATCTTGATATAGCTTCTGCCCTGGAAGTGAGACAGTTTGTTTTTGCAGATAAAAAGCTTTACCAAGTGTTCCAGAGACGAGATCACGACCAGTTTTGTTATTGGTTATCTTAGAGTTAAAACCAAGACTGATTTGTTCTGTATCGGCAATTCGATCAATACCAAGGAAACGGTTCTTTTGGAATAATTGGACAATGTTTAAATCTGGTTCAATGGTATCAAAAATAGGGAGATTTGATTGTTCTCGATAGGGTGTTTTAAGATACAAGACTCTAGGCTCAAAAGTTTGTATGTGATTTTGAAGATTTCCCAATTTTCTTTCAAAGAATAAACCGGCATCAATGCTTGTGATCGGAATACTCCTAGATGGATTTGCACTTTGATCTTTACTGAAATTTTTTAATTCGTATTGAGTATGTTTCCAAGAAAAAGATGGATTAATATACCATCCATCATTTTTTACAGTCCAATCGATTTGAGGTTCGGCATCGATTCGCCATCCAGTTACACCAAACTCTCTATCAAAATAGACAATCTCACTATCAAATGAGGCTGAGATCCCAAATGGTTTATACGGTAAAGAAGCACCAAGCTTTATTTGTGGTAGCCGATAATAAGGTCTTTCACCTTGACTAATAGTTTCATCGATGGTTTGAAAATTCTGGAATCGACCAATAAATGACCAATTCTTACCATATGCATCAAAAAGAAGGCTTTGGTTTAAGTGAGTTATGCTTGTTAGGCTTAGATTACCTCCTAGATCTTCAAAGTAATGGCCATCAGAGGTGTTCCCAAAATCTATTATTGCCCGTAATCCATTGGTAAAATTAGTTTTATGGTTAAATTGTATGTAGTGCCTAGATTTCCCATATATGTTGTCATTTTCTAAATAATCAAATTTTAGCTTAGTGCTATTTTTTTGATTGATGTATCTGAATTCACTGCCTAGTTGGAATCCTCTTCCAGTAAGTATTCTGGGGGTAATAGTTGCATCATAATTATTTGCTATATTCAAATAAAAGGGTAATCTAAATTCGTTGCCACTTCGTCCTCCTCCACCAATTTCTGGAGCAAGAAACCCAGATTTACGAGAGTTATCTATTGGAAAGGAAATCTTTGGTATATAGAGAATTGGTATACCCTTAAATTTTAACCCAACTTTTCTTGCAGATGCTTTTCCTTTATTGGGATCAAGTAATATATCTTGAGCATTTATAATCCACCCATTTGATTCTATGGGGCAAGTTGTATAACTAACATTATTTAGGGTTAAAATACCTTGTTCTTGAATCTTGATTGACTCAGCATTACCTCGAGAGGAATTTTCGTTAAGCTCGAAAGCAGCTTGATCAAAGGAAATCATGCCTGTTGAATATGAAAATTCTGCTGTTTGACTTGTGACGTTGACACTTTTATCGACGAAACGGACTTCTCCATTTAATATTAATGATTCATTAGTTGGATCATATATAGCTTTGTTTGAGGTTGTGGTACTGTCGTTATTGGTAATTGTAACATTGCCAATTAAATTGGTTTTCGGTTTTGAGCCAATACTAAGATTTATATTATCTGCCTCAAAGTTAATAGATCTATCAATATCTTTTATCTGAAATCCAGTATTGGGTATACCACAAACTGAAAATTGTTCAGAAAAAGCATTGTTCTGAATACAAAAAAGAATTAAAAGAAATTGGAAAAAAGATTTAAGCAAAAATTTACCATATTTTTTTGGTTAGAAAAATTACAATTATTGTGTTAGAAGTAACTTCATATCATTCAACAAGCACTATTGACTATAATCCTTATATTTTATTGAATATTTAAAGTTAAAGGAAAAGAAATTAACACACAAATTGAAATAAATGATGATCGTTACAAAAAGCTTAAAAAATGGCTTAGTAATCATGCAGGTGAACCCTATCAAAAGATAGAGTTAGCTTCTTTTGATGCCAGTTTTCGTCGATATTTCCGTGTATTTAAGCGAGATGCATCTTTTATTGTAATGGATGCGCCGCCAGAAAGAGAGGATTGCCAAGCATTTATCAAAATAGCAGAACTTTTAAAAAAAATGAACCTTACTGTGCCTATCATAATAGATATCGATCTTAGTCAAGGATTCTTATTAATGAGCGATCTTGGCGAAAAGCAGTATCTTGACATACTAACAAGCAGAAAAAGTAAAGCAGATTGTTTGTACAACGATGCATTGGATGCATTAATTAGATTACAAGAACAAGGAAAATTATTTTCTAAATTATTTCAATCTTACGATAGAAAAATGCTTGAAAGTGAGATGATGTTGTTTATCGAATGGTTTTATCATAGAGAACTGAACCTCACATTTAACAAAAGTCAAATAGAGCAATGGCAAAGATGTATTCACACCCTCTATTTAAATGCAAAGAATCAACCTCAGGTTCTTGTGCATCGTGATTATCATTCAAGAAATTTGATGTATTTATCTGAAAATAATCCAGGAATACTCGATTTTCAAGACGCAGTGATAGGTCCTATTACGTATGACTTGGTTTCCCTATTAAGAGATTGCTATATTTCGCTTCCTGAAGATACAGTTTATGAGTTCGCGTTTAGATTTTATGAAAATATAGATTCTTGTTTAAAAGCAGAAATGAATAGAAAAGAATTTTTAAAATTTTTTGATTTGATGGGTATTCAGAGGCATCTGAAGGCTATAGGGATATTTGCACGCTTAAAGCATCGTGATGGTAAGGGCAATTATCTTAAGGATATTCCAAGAACACTTAAGTATATTTTAAATGTCTCCGCGAAGTACTCAGAATTAGATTTTTTGAAGGTTTTGGTTGAACGTCAATGTTCAACATATAAATAAGAACTATTATGCATGCGATGATATTAGCAGCTGGAAGAGGGGAGCGTTTAAAACCTATAACTAATAATTTACCAAAATGCTTAGTGAAGATAGGCGGTGAATGCCTACTGGAAAGACATTTTAAAATGCTTATAAAATCAGGCATAAGGAAGGTAGTGATAAATCTGGGTTGGTTAGGAGAAAAGATTGTTGAATTTGCAGGTTCAGGTGAAAGATTTGGTTTGGAGATTACATACAGCTCAGAAAGTGATCAGATTCTTGAAACAGGAGGAGGGATAACCAAAGCTCTACCTTTATTAGGTGATTATCCTTTTTGGGTTATTAATGGAGATATTTATACGGATTTTATTGTTCCGGAAATTACCTTGGAAGACGGAGTATTAGGGCATTTAATTTTAGTACCTAAGCCTACATATAAGTTAAAAGGTGACTTTGATCTTGATGATAACAAGGTTATTCGTAAAGCCAATCCAACGTTAACTTTCAGTGGAATCGCATTATACGATCCAAAGACATTTAAAGGCATGACACCAGAAAAATTTTCTATTGTTCCGTTACTGAACAAGTTAATTGATAATCAATTTATAGAGGGAAGTCTTTTTAAGGGTGCATGGGAAGATGTTGGAACACCCGAGAGGTTAACAAAGCTGAATTTATCATGATGACTAATCAAGTGCTGATGTAATCAAGTTGTGCTGCAAGTAATTAAGTATACTTTCTTGTACAATATTCTTGTCTTCTTTTACTCCCAATTTTTCAAGAGAAGTAACCTCTAGATCTTCAAAACCGCATGTGTTGATTCCAGAGAAGGGAAGTAAATCAAGGTCATAGTTAAAAGAAAGACCATGATAACTGTGACCGTTCGTGATTCTCAGGCCAATGCTTGCAATCTTCTTATCGGTAACATAAATACCAGGCGCATCTTTCCTCCGTTTAGATTTTATATTGTATTTTGATAGTAGGTTAATTATTGATTCTTCGAGGATTTTTATCAGCTTAGTTACATTTATATTTAATCTCTTGATATCAAGTAACACATAAAACATCAATTGTCCTGGACCGTGATAAGTAATTTGACCGCCTCTATCAACTTTTAGGGTTTTTATTTTGCCTGGATTAGTAATGTGTTTCCTATCCCCATTTATACCTAGAGTATAGATAGGGTGATGTTCTGTAAGCCATATCTCATCTTTAGTTTTAATTGTCCTAGATTTGGTAAATTCTTTCATTTTTAACCATATTGTTTCATATTCGGCGATTCCGAAATTACACATTTTGATTGAATGATTAATCTTATTACTTTTGTTTTTAGTCATTACAGCACGAAAAGAATATTTTGATTTTGTGAAAGATCTATATATATTTCATCTAATTCATTTTGATTATTAACATCCACAATACAGGTGAGGGATATGTATTTTCCTTTTTTGCTCTTATTCTTTTTTACTTTCTCTTCAGAAAAATTCTGAGAATGGGAGTGCATAACTAAAGAAACTGACTTGTAAAACCTTTTACAATCTTTTCCGAGAACTTTTATTGGAAATTTGCATGGGAACTCAATTAGTTTCCCTGATTTGCCGGAGGTATTCATTTCAGAGGTTATTCAAACCAAAGTTGGATGGTATCTTTTATTTGTTTCCAGAAACTCCCTCTTGGATTATTTTCGAGTGAAATCAAAGATATTGTATTTAGAGTATTATCATTTAATTTTATTATTATATTTCCGATATTCTGACCTTCTTTGATTGCTCCTATAATTTGGTTTGGTATATCTTTTTCGATCTTTACATTATTGAAATTTCCTCTCGGTAATGTCATACGAACATCGTTCTCAATCCCCAGTGAGATTGATTCTTTTTCTGTTTTCCAGGTTTTTGCGGATATAATTTCTTGATTTGCTTTTAAGAGAGTTTTTGTTTCATAGAATCGATATCCATAATTTATCATTGCTTGACTGCCATCAATTCTTGCTTTTGATGAAGCTGTGCCCAGAACAACTGATATGATCCTCATATCATCTCTTTTGGCCGATGAGATTAAGCTGTAACCCGCTTCATTAGTGCTGCCAGTTTTTATTCCATCGACACTCGGGTCTCTCCAGAGTAAAGAATTACGATTTTGTTGTTTTATATTATTAAATGTAAATTCTTTTGTTGAGTACCACTGATAATATTCAGGGAATTCTTGAATAATCGCTTTAGTCAGAATGGCTAAATCATTAGCTGTAGAATAGTGATCTTCGTCGGGCAAGCCTGAGGCATTCCGAAAAGAAGAATTAGTCATATTTAATTGATATGCATATTGATTCATGAGGTCAGAGAATAGTGACTCCGAACCGGCAATATGTTCCGCTAATGCGATGCTTGCATCATTTCCTGACTGAACAATCATACCCATCAATAAGTTATTCACAGAAACTTTTTTTCCAACTTCAATAAACATCCTTGAACCTTCTGCACGCCATGCTTTTTCACTAACAATTACTTCATCTTCAAGTGATATCTGATTATTCTTTAGAGCGTGAAAGACTGCATAAGCAGTCATTAGTTTTGTAATACTCGCAGGAGGTAATCTTAAATCAGGGTCTAAAGCTGCAATCTCAAAGTCAGTAGTTGAATCAATGACAAGGTAACTCTTTGCCCCAATAATTGGTGGTGCAGGAATAGCTAAATTTTGTGCCCATAAACCATTATTAATAAGTAGGTTTATTACAATTAACGGAAGGTATAATTTTTTCTTTCTAAGATACATTATTTATTCGCCTAGTTGTATTTTGAATTTAATATCCTTATTACGAATCTTATAGATTCAATCTTGAATAATTTTTGTCTGATATACGCCGATTTTCTTTAGCTTTAAGATTAACTCATTATAATCTTTTTTGTCATCAAATGGTCCAATTTGCACCTGATATGTTGGCGAAAATGGTCTTAACCAATTATATTTTTTATTTACAAACGCTGATTTAAAACGATTATCTTCAAGTAATTCTAAATAATCATAGGCATTGTTCTTTTCATCAAAAGCACCAACTTGAATATAAGAATTACGTCCAATTTTTTGTTCATCATTTGATGAAATCTTATTTTTTGTTATTGTTTCAATTCTTACTGGGGCGGTTCCGCTCTTAACCATATCCAGTTTTAATGCTGCGGCATAAGAAAGATCAATTAATCGATCATCCACAAATGGCCCCCGGTCGTTAACCCGGACAATCACATTTCTTTTGTTTTCTAGGTTAGTTACTTTGACGTAAGTTGGTAATGGGAGAGTTTTATGGGCAGCAGTCATTGCATAAATATTATATATTTCTCGATTAGAGGTGAGTCGACCATGGAATTTTGTTCCGTACCACGACGCTGTACCTTTCTCATTATAATTTTTTGCACTAGAAATGACCCTGTAACGTTTACCACTCACTTCGTAGAATCTATTTTTGTCTCCATTTCCATATTTGCTTAGAGGTTCTGATCTAGGAGTAGCATCTCTTGTGGAAGTCTTTTTTAGAAATTTTGGTGCGCCATCACTTAGGAAATTTGAAAAACATGACGTCAATGTAAATGTGATAGTAAAAAATATAAGAGTGTTTGATATTTTACTCATCTAGCTTTTTGAACTCTATTGCAATCTCTTGACCTAACTGATGCACTGCTAAACCATACATGATGCTATGATTGTATTTAGTGATTACGAAGAAATTATGCATTGCTACCCAGTAATCATTACTGTTCTTTTGTTCCAAGTGGAGTAATTCAGCAGGATGATTTTGTTTCATGTTCGTATCAAAAGAAATTCCCTTGGATTTAAGAGATGTGATGGTTTCTGTGGCTTTTAGACCATTTTTAATTGTAATGCCTTCCGCAGCAATTATGCCGCTTTCAAATACAGGTACGATCACTTCATTATCTTTTTGCCAGCCATGGGCAATAAAATAATTCGCAATACTGCCAATTACGTCTGACCAATTGTTCCAAATGTCTCTTTTACCGTCACCATCGGAATCAACAGCATATGCCCTATAGCTGCTGGGCATGAATTGCGGTGAACCCATTGCGCCAGCATAAGATCCTGTCGCATCAAATGGATCCATTTTTTCCTCTTTAGTTAACAATAAGAATGCTTCTAATTCTTTGGTGAAGAATGGGGATCGTTTTGGATAATCAAAGGCAAGTGTCGTCAAAGCATCTATTACGCGATACCCACCAGTTATTCTTCCAAAATATGTTTCTACACCTATGATACCAACTAGTATTTCGATATTTACACCTGTTTGTTCACTAATTTTATTTAGAGTAATTTGATGTTCTTTCCAGAACTTTGCGCCTGCATTTATTCTTTCTTTTTTTAGAAATATATTTCGATATTCATTCCATGTAAGCATTTTTTCAGCGGGACGACTAATAGCACTTAGAATTTTTTCTTGAGAGATTGAATTTAAGAGGATATTAGATAATTCTTTTTTATCGTAATTATGCTTTGTTGTCATGTTTTCAATAAAAGCTTGGATGTTGGGCCTATGGATATCATGAGACCAAACTGCGCTTGAGGCGAAAATTAATAATGTTATGAATTTGAAGGTATCTTTCATTTTCTTGCTAATAATTTTCTATTGGAGTTGATAGACATAAGCATACCGAATCCAATCATTAAGGTCACCATCGATGTTCCTCCATAACTGATAAGTGGTAGAGGTATTCCAACAATGGGCATTAAGCCTATAACCATTGCCATATTTACAAGTGCATAGACGGAAAATGTCAAACTGATACTTCCAGCGAGCAATCTGGAATATAAATCAGTTGCTTGAGATGCGATAAATAAACCTCTACCTATAATAAGAATATACAAGGTCAGTATAGTTAAAACACCAAGCAACCCAAATTCTTCTCCAGCAACTGCAAAAATGAAATCTGTGCTTTTCTCGGGCAAGAATTCTAACTGAACTTGACTGCCATTTGTCCAGCCCTTTCCAAATATTCCACCTGAACCAATAGCAATCTTTGATTGGATAATATTGTAACTAGCACCCAGAGGATCACTATCTGGATTTAATAATGTTAAAATGCGTTGCCGCTGATACTCTTTCATAAACTTCCAGAGAACAAGTGAACTCGGGATTGACAGTATTAATAGGGATAATAGGTAACGGAAAGGGATGCCAGATAAAAAAACAACGAGCAAGCCCGCAATAATTACCAGTAAAGAAGTACCTAGATCAGGTTGTTTGGCGATAAGGAAGCTTGGAATTAAAATAAAGATGAGCATGATAAGTAACTCTTTTCCGGTAGGTGGCAATCTTTTTTCATACAAATACCAAGCGGCCATCATGGGTACGGCAAGTTTCATTATTTCTGAGGGTTGAAATCGAATACCTAAATTGAGCCATCGTTGGGCACCTTGTCCGATATCACCAAGGAATAGAACCATTAATAGAAGCGTCAATCCTAAAATATATATCCATGGTGATAAACGTTTTATTAGATCAGTTGGTATTTGAGCTGTAACAAATAAGGCTATAAACGCTACAAAAATTCTTAATAATTGACGGGTTAGTACTTCAGAGTTTTCATTGCTAGCGCTATAGAGAATAAATACACCAAGTAGGCAGGTTATTGATATTAGCATTAGTAGCGGTCCGTCATATTTTAATGCGGTAAATTGATAATCACCATCAGGAAATATTTTACTCTTTTTGGATTGTATAATTCTTTCGTTCATTTTTTTTGGTCACTAAGCTTTAGTGTTTAAGATATTTATCCATTATTTCCCTTGCAATGGGTGCTGCTACCCGACTTCCGCTGTTGCCGTTCTCTACGATAACCGCAACCGCAATTTTAGGGTTATCTAGAGGTGCGAACGACACAAATAAAGCATGATCCTGAAATCTCTCATCTAAACTTTCTTGATCATATTCCTCTTCTTGACCAACTGAAATGACTTGAACTGTTCCGCTTTTTCCGGCCATTTTATATGATGCTCCTTTGCCAACATTTTTTGCTGTGCCAGATCCTTGCATAACATTGTGCATAGCAGAAATTATTTCTTCCCAATGTTTTTCTTGGTCAATATGAATTTTATTTAATTTAATTGGTTCATAGTATTTTTTTTCTTTATTTATTGGGTCTTGTGTAGCCAAAATGAGATTTGCTTGATATCTTTGACCTCTCGTAGCAAGTGCTGCCGTTGCTACAGCCAATTGCAGAGGAGTGGCCAACATATATCCTTGACCGATAGAGGCGATAACTGTTTCACCCGGAAACCATTTTTTATCTTCTCTCTTACTGAACATAGTTTCTTTCCATTTTGTGGATGGAATCAGTCCTACTCTTTCACCAATAAGTTGAATATTTGTTTTTTGTCCTAACCCAAATTGAGTCAGGTATTCATGCATTCTGTCTATGCCCACTTCATTCGCAATTTCATAAAAGAAAACGTCACAAGATTGTGAGATTGCTGAATGCAGATTGATTGAACCGTGACCTGAATTCAGCCAGTCACGATATCGGTGTGAGCTACCAGGAAGGGAGTAAAACCCTTTGCAGATGTGACGTTGCGTGAGATTTGTTGCTCCAATTTGCAATGCCGTTAAACCTAAAATTGGTTTGATGGTTGATCCAGGTGAATATGTGCCTAATACTGCACGGTTAAATAGAGGTTGATTGGTATCTGACTGTAATGTCTTGTAGTCACTAATTTTTGTATTGTTAGCAAAAATATTAGGATTAAAAGTTGGGGAGCTTACAAGCGTTAAGATAGCCCCATTATTTGGATCGATTGCAACCACCGCGCCTCTTCTTTTATTGAGAAGTTTTGTCGCTAATATTTGAAGATCTAAATCAATCGTTAAGTAGATGTTAGAACCTGGGATTGAAGGTTTGTTTTCAAGAAGTGTACTGTTTTGACTGCTTGTATTTAGGGGGATTTCCCTTCCTCTAGCGTTTGCTATGTATTGATAAAAACCTGGCATACCATGAAGATTTATTTCATTAAATAGTTCCGTTCCAGTTTTTCCAGTTTTTTCATTGGGGTCATAAGCGGATCTATTAAGTCTTGTAAGGTCGTTTTTACTGATTGCTCCCACATAACCGACAACATGTGAGGTGTATTCATTGAATGGGTAATGCCGTATCAGTCTAGGCTGAAGGTCAACACCACTAAATTTTGGTCTATTTACAGCAAAAGTTGAAATTTCTTCATCGTTTAATGCAGATCTAATTGTGATGGGTCTAAACTTTTGCGTTCTTTTTATTTCCTTGTTTATCGATTCGATATCCTTTTCTTTTATAAGGTTGAGATCAGCCAAGTGAGTTAACGCTTGTTCACTTTCTTGCATTTGTTCCGGAATGATATCAAGTTGAAATGCTGTAATATTTTCGGCAAGGATTTTCCCGTTTCGGTCTAAAATTAATCCTCTGGGTGGGAGAGTGGCACGCATATTAATCCGGTTTCCCTGTGCTTTTTCGCTAAAAAGATTGTATTCAATGACCTGTAATTGAACTAATCTAATCACAATAACAGCAACCAATATCACCCCAATTAAACTGGAAATGATGATTCTACTCAGGAATAGTTCCTTTTCTTTGTTGTGATCTTTTATATGTGTTTCTTTCGACATTTGTTTTATATTTTGTCTTTAGAGGAAGTGTATACAAAATATTTACTCAATATTCTTGAAAAGATCGGCCAAATGAGTGCGCTGCCGACTATTGGGGCCCAATAGTCTTTAAAAGAGGCAGATATACCAGAGACACCATTAATCCAAAATAAAGTAAATTGAAAAATTACCAACAAGATAACCACAGTCGTTAATAACTGTATTTGAGGGACATTCCTAATCTGCAGGTGATATTTTGTGGTTAGAAATACAATAATTAATGATGCGAGCGCATGTTGTCCCAATAGTGAACCTTTTGCCACATCAACCAATAAACCAGCAAAAAAAGCAGTACCTAAATTAAATTCTTTGGGTACATTGATTGCTAGAAATATCAATAAAAGTAGCATCCAGTTCGGTTTGTATTCATTTAAGAATTCTGGCATCGGGATAATAATCAATAATAGACATACTATTGATGACATAATTGTGGTTACTTTGTTTGGATTGTCCTTTTTTTCTTTTGCCATTTCTTATTCAGCTTTTATCAGCATCACTTCCCGAGCTTGGTTCAATAGCGCAATTGGTTTTGCTGTGACATTTGAGAATTGCTTTGAAGGGTTTCTTTTGATTGAATTAATCATACCAACGGGATAACCATCTGGAAATTTTCCACCGAGGCCTGAAGTAACTAGAAGATCACCAATCTTGATGTCTGCATTATTGGGGATATACGGAACATTTAGGTCCGTGTAGGAACCGTTTCCGAGTACAATTGTTCTTAGACCGTTACGGTTAATTTGGACAGGTAGAGCGTGATCTGCGTCACTGATCAGGATTGCCTCAGAAGTAAGAAAATTAGTATACAGAATTTGGCCCATAACACCGTCTGCATCGAGTATCACTTGTCCGGCATGAACGCCGTCTTTATCACCCTTGTTAATAACTATTGTATGTCTATATGGATTTATATTGGCAGAGATGATTCGTGCTATTTCAACTTTATGTTCTAATTTTGTTGCAGCCTTTAATATTTCTCTTAATCTTGAATTCTCTTGTTCAAGGGATTGGTATCTTTGAAGAGTTATATTATTAAGGTTTTGCTGATTAAGGAGTTTCTCATTTTTAAGGGTTAATGCTTCTCGGCTGCTAAAATTTTTATCAATCCAACTGAAGAGGTTTGCAGGTATTGCTGCTAAAGATTGCAGAGGGTATACCGCGATGGCAATGGAGTTCCTAAGTGCTATCAAATAGTTACTCTTCTGATCATTGATAAGCATCACAAAGCTCAAAATAACCAAAAGAATAAATTTTGTATTTAGCGCAGGGATCCGTGGTCGGTGGTGATTATCTTTTTCAGCAACCATTTATAACTTTTTTAATAATTTACTCTAAACCAAATATAGCCGGACCGTGTTCGTCAATAAGTTCAATTACTCTTCCACCTCCTCGAGCAACACATGTTAAAGGGTCATCAGCAACAAGTACCGGCAGACCCGTCTCTTCTTGAATGAGTTTGTCTATTGATCGCATCATCGCGCCACCTCCGGTTAGAACGATGCCGCGTTCAGCAACATCGGAACCTAGCTCAGGTGGTGTTTGTTCTAGCGCTGATTTAACTGCTCCAACGATACCTTGTAATGGCTCTTGGAGAGCTTCCAATATTTCATTGCTATTGAGCGTGAAACTTCTGGGAACACCTTCTGAAAGGTTGCGGCCTTTTACTGAGATTTCTCTAACTTTCTGGCCGGGGAAGGCAGACCCAATTTCATGCTTAACTTTTTGAGCTGTAGACTCACCAACGAGAATACCGTAGTTGCGTCTTACATAGCTTATTATTGCTTCGTCAAAACGATCACCACCGATTCTTACTGATGCAGCATAGACAATGCCATTTAATGAGATAACGGCAACCTCTGAAGTGCCACCACCGATATCCAATACCATGGAACCTCTAGCTTCATGAACAGGCATTCCAGCACCTATGGCTGCTGCCATAGGCTCAGGAATTAAGAATACTTTTCCTGCTCCTGCACTTTCAGCCGATTCTCTTATTGCTCTTCTTTCTACTTGAGTCGAGCCATAAGGCACACATACTAAGACTCTTGGGCTGGGTCGGAAATATCGAGAGCCATGAACCTTTTGAATAAAGTGTTGCAACATTTTTTCAGTGATTGTGAAATCAGCAATCACTCCATCCTTTAGTGGTCTTATAGCCGTTATATTTCCTGGCGTCCTTCCAAGCATGAGTTTTGCTGATTCACCTACTGCCTCTACGGTTCTTCCGCCTTTTGTGACATCTTCCCGAATCGCAACAACGGATGGTTCGTTGAGCACCACGCCATCACCTCTTGAATAGATCAAGGTGTTAGCCGTGCCTAGATCAATCGACAAATCGGTTGAAAAATAACCTAAAAATTTCTGTAACATGGAATTATTTTACTCTTTCACGCTAATTAACTTTCCAATTTACCAAATGAGGGTAACGTTGGGCAAGGTATCATATGTTATTATATATTAAATAATTGCAATTTATACTTAATTTAATTTATTTCGGAGTTATCTGTTGTCTATCAATAAAGATCAAATAAAATATTTGTCGATACTCTCAAGAATGAACATTGACCAGAGCGAAATAAATGATGTGGAGGGTAAATTATCCAAAATAATTGCTTTTGTTGATCAATTGCAAGCCGTATCAACCGAAAACATTGAACCCATGGCGCATCCTTTAAATCAATCGCAACGATTAAGGACTGATAAAGTCACAGAGATTGACGATAGAGAAAATGTACAAAAAAATGCACAAGAGACAGAAAAAGGCATGTATATAGTGCCCAAAGTAATTGAATAATAATAAATGTCTGACATGCAAATACATAACAAAACCTTAAGTGAATTAAAGAAAGGTTTAATCAATAAGGAATATTCATCTTCAGAGATAGCCAAAGCTTTCCTTGCACGCATCAAAGACCATGGCGAATCGTTAAATGCGTTTATTACCGTTACTGAAGATAAAGCAATGGAAGAGTCTGTTCTAGCAGATCAATTAATTGCCAAAGGTGAGCATAGATTGCTAACAGGCTTACCGATAGCGCATAAGGATCTATTTTGCACTAACGGTATTTTGACTTC
>Ga0163108_10000709_pt1 | contig 24771 bp, 16 predicted proteins | sample Fk1155metaG_FD_109644 | JGI IMG/M metagenome (GOLD analysis project Ga0163108, IMG submission 109644) | Marine microbial communities from the Central Pacific Ocean - Fk160115 155m metaG | ecosystem: Environmental > Aquatic > Marine > Oceanic > Photic zone | place: The Central Pacific Ocean...
GAATACTTCGCAAATTACTTTCTTCATATGTCCGATGTGACTTTCGATATGTCCAACAACAAAATGGAAGTCCATCATCAGCATGCTGAACCTTGGAAAGTTACACTGGTCGATACAGGAGAAGAGACTCAAACCGGGGGGCGGATTAAGCGGGTTGGGGAGTACCTCAATGATACATTTTGTATGACTTATGGCGATGGAGTCTGTGACATTGATATAACCCAGTTGATTGCATTTCATAAAAAACAACAAACCTTTGCCACCGTCACAGCAGTTCGCTCAACCGGCCGATTTGGCTCGATTTCGATTTCAGGGGACAGAGTAAAGAGCTTTAAGGAAAAGCCGAAGACCGATGGGCGATGGATTAGTGGCGGTTTTTTTGTATGTGAGCCGGAAGTAATTAATTTCATCGATAACGATCATTCTGTCTTTGAGCGGGCTCCACTGGGGCGACTCGTGGCGGATAATCAACTCTCGGTGTGGAAACACAAAGGGTTTTGGTCAGCAATGGATACGCTCAGGGAAAGGCATTACTTGGAGGAACTTTGGCAGAAAGGAACTGCTCCCTGGAAAGTTTGGTAGTGGTCGAATTTTGGAAAAAACGCAAGGTTTTGATCACCGGACATACCGGATTCAAGGGTAGTTGGCTTTTATTGTTTCTTCAAAATTTGGGGGCCGAGGTGTTTGGATATGCTTTGAATACAGACACTACTCCGGCGCTGTTCAAAGAGGCTGAATTGTCAGGTTATTGTCATCATGCTATTGGTGATGTTAAGGACTATTCTAGCATGCAAAAAAGGGTGCTTTCTGTACAACCGGATATTATTTTCCACCTTGCAGCTCAGTCGTTAGTTCGTCGTTCCTATAGTGAACCGCTGGAAACTTGGAGGACAAATGTGTTGGGTACGGCAAACCTTTTGGAATCATTGAAACTCCTAAAGAACCGTTGCGCCGTGGTCATCGTAACAACCGATAAGGTATACGAAAACCGGGAATGGCACTACGCCTACCGTGAAACGGATATTATCGGGGGGCACGATCCATATAGCGCCAGCAAGGCTTCAGCTGAACTGGCTCTCGCGAGTTGGCGAAGTTCGTTCTTTAATATGTCTGGCTCCAAGGTGCGTCTGGCTTCTGCTCGCGCCGGTAACGTGATCGGAGGCGGAGACTGGTCTAAAGACCGGATCGTTCCCGATATGGTTCGGCATCTGAACGATGAAACTGCGATCCCTGTTCGAAACCCAAATGCGATGCGCCCTTGGCAGCATGTGCTTGAACCGCTGAAAGGATATTTGTTTTTGGCACAGAAACTTTACAAGAGTGATGATGTTGAACTGCAGAGCGCTTTCAATTTTGGGCCTGGCTCCAACTCCATTCGGACTGTCAGGGATTTGGTCGAAGAAGGATTGAAACACTGGCCTGGGCGATGGGACAATTTAGCTCAGATTGATACCCCGCACGAAGCAGAAGTTCTCAACTTAACAAGCGCCAAGGCGCTATCTTTGCTGGGGTGGAAAACCCGATGGGATTTTGAGCAAGCGGTAAGATATACGATCGACTGGTATCGTCGTAGTAATCAAGGGGAACTTGCGATCGAGTTGATGAAGGAACAGATTGATGATTACCTTACTTAAGAAGTAGCATGGATCATCGGAGCGATCTTGAGATTCGCGAGGAGATTCTTAATCTCACACGGGAATATAGTCGGCGTAAACATCATCAGCATTTACCCGGATATTTAAGTAAATCCAATTCTTTCACCCCAGGGGGTTCATGGGTGCCTTATGCGGCTCGCACTTTCTCCGATGAGGAGGTGGTCTCGGCGGTTGCTTCAACCCTGGACTTTTGGCTGACACTGGGTTCCGAGGGTGAAGCGATGGAACGGGAACTTGCGGGTTTTTTAGGCGTTCGCTCGAGTCTGCTGGTAAATTCCGGTTCCTCGGCCAACCTAATTGCGTTAAGCTCTTTAACATCGCCCTCGATAGCGTCAGATAGACGATTAACCCCAGGAGATGAGGTCATCACATGTGCCGCAGGATTTCCGACTACCGTTGCTCCCATTATTCAAAACAGTTGTGTGCCGGTCTTCTTGGACAATCATCCATTAACCGGGAATATTGATGTATCTTTACTGGAGGAGGCTTATGTAGAAGGGAAGACCAAGGCCGTGATGCTGGCTCACGCATTAGGTAATCCTTTTGATTTATCATCAATTCTACAATTTTGTAAGAATAAAAACATCTGGCTGGTAGAAGATAACTGTGATGCTTTGGGTTCCAGTTATAGTATGCCTAATCAGTTGGCAAAACAACTTAGTTTTGTAGTGAATTCTCCCAATCTGCATCCAGAAAAAGACTTGGTCAGCCGCTGGACTGGTACCTGGGGAGATCTTTCTACTCAGTCCTTCTATCCTCCCCACCATTTGACAATGGGAGAAGGGGGGGCTGTAAATATTTCTGGTTCCGCCAAACTCAGGCGACCTGCGGAAAGCTTTCGCGATTGGGGGCGGGACTGTTGGTGTCCCAGCGGTAGAGATAATACCTGTGGTAAGCGATTCGAGTGGCAGTTAGGGGAATTACCCGAAGGGTATGATCATAAGTATGTTTATACCCATTTCGGTTACAACCTTAAGCCTTTGGACATTCAAGCGGCTATTGGCCGGGTGCAATTGAAGCGCCTTCCGGACTTCATTGAATCCAGAAAGCGTAACTGGAATTATCTGAGGGCTTGCCTTGACGAATGGAGCGAGTTTTTTGAGTTTTCATTACCAACTCATGCCACCCAATGGACATCTGACGGGTTTTCATGGGATGATTCTGGGTGTCGTGTGAACTGTAGCTGGTTCGGTTTTATGCTGCTGGTCAAACCCTCTGCTCCATTTAGTCACAGCGATCTAGCCCGTTATCTACACAGTCACAAGATAGGTAGTCGAATGATCTTTGGTGGTAATTTGTTAAGACAGCCAGCATTCGTCGAACTAAGAAAGCGCAGACCGAAAGGTTTTAGGGTAATAGGAGATATGAATGGAGCGGACAAGCTAATGAGTCGAGCTTTATTTTTGGGAACCTATCCTGGGCTCACCCAAGGCATGATTGATTACGAAATCGAGATCATCAACGAGTTCCTTAATAAGAAATGAAAGTTTTGGCTCACTCAATTCCAAGCCCGTTGTTTATTCTGGAGATGGCCAACAACCATATGGGGCGGGTTGATCATGGAATCAGAGTGATTCGGGAGTTTGGTGAAGTTTGCAACAAATATCCTTTCCGTTTTGCTTTCAAGCTTCAATACCGGGAATTGGACACATTTATCCATCCCTCAATGAAAAACCGCATGGATCTGAAGTACATCAAACGTTTTTCCGAGACGCATCTGTCCCGGATGGAATTTGATAAATTGATCGAGGAAATACGGGCTAATGGTTTTATGGCTGTGTGCACTCCTTTCGATGAATCTTCAGTGGATGTGATTGAGCAGCAGAATCTCGACATTATCAAAATTGCCAGTTGTTCCTTCACCGATTGGCCCCTGTTGGAGAGGGTGGTGCAAACCGATAAGCCTATCATTGCTTCCACTGCGGGTTCCACGCTGAAACAAATCGACCAGATAATTAGCTTTCTACAGCATCGTCAAAAGGATTTTGCGATTATGCATTGTGTGGGCGAATATCCCACGCCGGATGAGAAAATGCATCTTTCTCAAATTAATCTTTTGAGAAAGCGGTATCCTGATGTGAGGATCGGATTTTCCTCCCATGAGAATCCAAACAATACCGATATGGTTAAGGTCGCGGTAGCCAAAGGAGTGGATCTTTTTGAGAAGCATGTGGGAGTTCCCTCTAGCGAATTCAACTTAAACGCCTACTCCTGTTCGCCTTCCCAGTATGAGTCATTCCTTGAGGCCGCTGAATATATCTGGACCATTTGCGGCGAGGGCAAGAAAAGACTCCCGGTCAATGAAAAAGAACAAGCAAGCCTGAGATCTTTGAGACGCGGCGTCTATGCGCGGCGGAAAATCAATCTCGGAGAATTTATCAGCGCCAACGATGTTTATTTTGCCTTTCCTCCTCAGGAAAACCAGATCACCTCCAACGAGTGGTCCAAATACGCTGACTGCCGGAGCATTCAGGAAATTGATCAAGATGGGAGTCTTAATCGTGAAAACTGCGAGTTCACCAATACTCGGGAACAGGTTCTTGCCATCGTCGAAAGAGTCAAAAACTTTCTCGAAGGAACGAAGGTGGTCGTTCCAGGAAGCGCCGATCTGGAGATTTCACACCACTTAGGGCTTGAACGGTTCAGCGAAGTCGGGTTGACGATGATTACGGTAGTCAATCGGGACTACTGTAAAAAACTGCTGGTTTGCCTCCCGGGGCAGGAGCACCCTGAACAATTCCACAGGCAGAAGGAGGAAACCTTCCACATCATCCATGGGGAAGTAGAACTGACCCTTGATGGGGTTAGTAAAACTCACGGCCCCGGCGATGTGATTACCATCGAGCCTGAAACAAGACACGCGTTTCGTTCGGCAACCGGTACTGTGATAGAAGAGATCTCTTCAACTCATTTCAAGAACGACTCTTTTTACACAGATTCAGATATCATGGAAAACAAGCAACGAAAAACCACGCTGACTTACTGGATGAGCGCATGAAGGTTTCCGATTATGTGATGGATGTCATTGCCAATGAAGGGGTCAAACATGTGTTCATGCTCCCCGGCGGCGGCGCCATGCATCTTAATGATTCCTTGGGCCGATCAGTGCAGCTGGAATATATCTGCAACCTGCACGAGCAGGCCTGTTCGATTGCGGCGGAAGCCTACGGACAATACACGAACAATCTGGGTGTGTGTCTAGTCACCACCGGCCCGGGGAGCACCAACGCAATCACCGGCGTGGCGGCTGGCTGGATGGACTCGACCCCGATGTTGGTTGTGTCCGGTCAGGTGAAGCGTGCGGATCTTTGCCAAAGCAAAGGCACTAGACAGTTCGGATTTCAAGAAATCAATATAGTTCCCGTTGTTCAGTCTATAACGAAATATGCCGTCACGGTGACGGAACCTGAATCCATACGCTATCACCTTGAGAAGTCCATTTGGCTCGCACAAAATGGGAGGCCGGGTCCCTCGTGGATAGACATTCCTCTGGATGTGCAGGCTTCGGACGTGAATCCGAGTAAAATGCCAGGCTTTATGCCAGAAGTAGAGCGGTTTGTTTCGGAATCAGACTCGGAAACGCTAAAGACAAAAGTTGCAACTACATTAGAACTGCTTTTGCGAGCGAAGCGGCCGATAATTCTAGTGGGCAACGGTGTTCGATTGGCCAAATCAGAGCAGGCTTTTTTTAAGTTAATTAAAGCACTGAATATTCCTGTTCTGACTACTTGGAAAGCGCTAGATCTATTAGCGGAAGATGATCCAAATTTCATAGGTCGGCCCGGTGCAGTTGGGCAAAGAGCTGCCAATTTAGCTCAGCAGAAATCCGACTGGATGCTTATGCTTGGTGCGCGAATGGATATGGGGCAAACAGCCTACATGCATAAATATTTGGCCCAGGGTGCGAAGAAGATAATGGTGGATATCGATGAAAAAGAAATTGAAAAAATGAAAACCAAAATACATGTGCAATGCCCTTATGATGCAGGAGTATTTATAAATGAGATGCTTAAAAAGGTTAATAATAATTCGATAGAAAATGCAAATTGGTTGGATTGGTGGGAAAAATGTCGATCATGGAAGAAACGCTTTGTAATGGTTAAGCCTGAATATTTAAAATTTAGTGATGGCGTAAGTTTGTATGTGTTTATAGATCTTCTTTCTGAGTTAATGAAATCTGGAGATATTTTTGTTCCTGGGAGTTCAGGTGCATGTAGTGAAGTTAGCATGCAAACATTTAAAGCTAAAAAAGGGGTCAGAGTATTTAATAGTGAGGGAATGGGTCCAATGGGGTTTGGGATATCTGGCGCAATAGGAGCTTGTATGGCGTCTGATCAAAAAAGAACTGTATGTGTAGATGGAGATGGTGGGTTTGCGATGAATACTCAGGAATTACAAACTGTTAGTAGACTGAATCTTCCAATTGTTTTTTTTGTTTTAGACAATAATGGTTATGCATCAATACGCTCTACACAAAAAACATATTTTAATCGAAGGTATTACGCTTCCACTGAAGAGCATGGACTTACTCTTCCTGATTTGCAGAAAGTTTCTGAAGCTTACAATATTACGTTTACGGATATTAAGACAATGGATGATATCAGTAAAAAAATTGACACATGTCTGTCTACGAGTGGACCAATTATCTGCCGTGTAAAGGTAAGCGATAAACAAATCACATCCCCAAGAGTGAAGAGTTGTCTCAACAAAGACGGTCATATGGAAACTGCGCCTATGGAAGAAATGTGGCCAGAGATAGAATTATAAAGATGAAAGATTAAAATGGATATCAGCGATAAAAAAACAATATTTACAGATAAAAAATTTTGCCGCTTATGCAGTGGTAATTTATTTAATGAACCTCATGTCAAGATAGAAAATATCAGTCGCGCGGCTCAATGGTTCCCAAATAATTTCGAATTAGATATTGATAAGCCAATAAATTTAGAGGTTTACCAGTGTGCTGAGTGCAATTTAATTCAATTAAACATACATCCAGTAAATTATTATAAAGAAGTAATAACGGCAGCTTCTTATTCGAGAAAAATGTATGATTTCCGTGAAAAACAAGCATTAAAATTTATCAAAGGTAATAAATTAATGGGTAAAAAGGTGATGCAATTTGGGTGTGGTGATGGATATTTTTTAAATTTAATAAAAAAAGCTGGTGCGATCCCATATGGATTAGAGGCATCAAATAGTATTAATAATAAAATAACAGATATAGATATTAAAATAATAAACGGATATCCAAGTTATGAATATATAATTGAAGATGGACCGTTTGATGCATTTATTTCGATAAATTGTCTCGAGCATTCACCGGATCCAAATGAGTATTTACAAGGTATTTATAACAATGTTTCTGAAGATTCATTAGGTTTAGTGGAGGTGCCGAGTTTAGAAAAAATTATAGAGAAAAAAAACTTCTATGATTGGATTCCTGATCATCTAAGTTATTTTTCCTCAGAAACATTGAGTTTTGCTTTAGAAAAAAATGGATTTAAAGTTTTGGATGTTTCTCGTGTGTGGGGAGGCGATGATATAGTGGCATTAGTACAAAAGTCTGAGTCGGTAAATAAGATAAAAAGTTTAAACACTATTAAAAATGTTAATTGGAAATTATGGGACATTGAAAAAAGAAGGTTTATAAAATCATTTAGAGAAATAATAAATAACGAACTTCATAGGGATAAAAAAATTGGAATTTGGGGAGCAAGTCACCAAGCCTTAACAATATTATCTATGTCGATGATCTCAGGTATAAGTTACGTAATAGATGCCGCAACTTTTAAACAAGAAAAGTTGACTCCTGTATCTCACATTCCAATAAAAAATCCGAAAGAATTAATGAAAAATCCAGTAGATATCATGATTGTTATGGCCGCAGGTTATACTGATGAGGTAATTAGCCAATTGCAGAAGAAATATATGTTTAAAGGCAAAATAGGTGTATTAGAGAATAATAGAATAAAGTTTATTTAATACCTATCTATATGATTAAAATACTGATAACAGGAGCATCTGGTTTCATTGGAAAAAACCTAAAAGAATATTTAGAGTGTAAATATGATGTATATGCACCATCGTCAAGTGATTTAAATTTACTGGATGCTGTTGAAGTAAAAAGTTATTTAACTAAATATAAATTCGATGTGTTATTACATTCTGCTACATGGAATGCGACGATAATGTCTGGTAAAGACAAGACTTTGGTATTTAAAAATAATTTGCAAATGTTTTTTAATTTAGCTAGAAATAATAAATTATTCGATAAGATGATATATTATGGATCAGGAGCAGAATATCATAAGAAAAAAATAATTCCCAGAGTAACAGAAAATTTTTTTGATGAGCATGTTCCAATTGATGATTATGGTTTTTCAAAATATATTATGCGAAAATTTGCTGTAAAAGCCAAAAACATCAAAGAATTATGTTTGTTTGGGGTTTTTGGTAAATATGAAGATTTAAGAATTAGATTTATATCAAATGCATGTTGTAGAGTTTTGCTTAATATGCCTATAACTATTAAACAAAATATATTTTTCGATTATTTAGATGTTGAAGATTTAGTAAAAGTTACAGAATGGTATTTATTAAATAAAACTAACGAAAAAGTTTATAATATTTGTACAGGAAAATCTATTGATTTGCTAACTATAGCTCAAAATATATTAAAAATATCAAATAAAGAGGTGGATATTATCATATCAAAAAAAGGGTTGGGTTTGGAATATAGTGGAGATAATAATAGATTTATAAAAGAAATCGGAGGATTTAACTTCAAAGAAATATATAGTTCAATTAGCGATTTATATGCTTGGTATGGTGAAAACAATCATCTGCTAGAAAAAAAGGATATGGTTTTAATAACATAGACGAAAGATGAGTATTGTTCTTGAAACATTTTTCAATGATGAAGAAGTTAAGCGATTTTTTTCACCATCTAAAATATTATGTGGAAATCAAAGTCGTAATTTGTTATATGATGTTATAAAACCAACAAAAAAAATAGCATTATTTATTGATCATTATTTTTCTGAACATTTGTTTATAAAAGAACTTTTAAGTAAATATAAATCAGATATAGTGTTAAATATATACGTAAATGATATGCCCAAATCTGGTAAAATTGATTCAATCATAGATCAATTGAAAGTACTACCTGATGTTATTATAACAATAGGTGGTGGTAGTACAATAGATACAGCAAAGGCAGTAATGGCAAAGTTTATGTATGGTACTTATAATGAAGTGGGAATTGGGCTAAAAAGGCATATACCAAGGATAAAAGGTATAAATAAGCCTATATTTATTAGTATTCCAACAACAGGAGGTACAGGTGCCGATGCAAGTCGGTATTATGTTGTTTATGATTCAAAAACTAAGGCAAAAATTGGGGGGAAGAGTTGGCATTTAATTGCTGATTGGATTTTTTTAGATGCTATATTTATTAAGAGTTGTACTGATGAGATACTGATTAAATGTAGCTTTGATTGTTATACACATTTATTTGAAACTTTATTATGTAAACACGAAAATTCTTGGTTTACTGAAATGATAGCAAAAGATTGTATACCAAAATTAATAAATACTAATAATGATTTAATCATAAAAAAGAATCGAAAAGACGAAAATTTTTTATCTCTATTATATTGCTCTGCGTTAAGTGGAATTACAATTTCGAATGTTAGAACAAGTATCATGCATGAAGCGGCAGGGGCATTATTGGAAAATACGGATTTATGTCATGCGGAATCATTGTTTGTATTTTTTGAAGAAACTATGAATTTATATAAAAAATATATAGATAAAAAATTAAATCCACTATTATTTTCAAGTAAAATTCAATCTAATCATATTAAAATACATAATTTTAAAAAAATTAATGATTGGTGGGAGAATATTTTTGAGGATTATGGAATTAAAAATGACATTAAGAAATCAATGAAAAATATCTCTATAAGTAAAAATGAACTTATAACACGAATTTTTAAAAGAATATATTCTGATAAAGTTTGGATTGAAAAAGAAAGTCCAATTAAATTAAGAGAAAAGGAAATTAAAAAATATATAAAAAATTCATTAAATAAATTTGATAAATAAAAATTAACACTATGTAAACATACAGAAATATGAATAATATATTGAATGTTATATTGTTTGCTACAAAAAATATACAATATTTAAATTCTTTTCAAAAAGAAATAAAATATTTTACAACTTTAGTTAATAAAGATGTTAATTTTACCATTGCCTATGAAGATGGAAAATTTGGACTACATGATACTTCATTTAATCTGAAAACTGTAAATACAATTATTGATAACTATTTACTAAAATTTAGCTATTTGTTTATTATCTCAGATTGTACAAGATTATTAAAGATTATCGAAAAAAAAGATTCCTGCTTATGTATTCACTTGACTCAAGAAATAAGAGAAAATTCATTAAATAAAAACATATTAAATATTAATTCACTTACGAAATTAAAAGGTTATTTTAACAATAATTTACCGTTAAATTTATTGTCAATTTTAAGTAGAAAAAAAATCAAATTACAAAATAAAAATATTGCAAACAAAGATAAAATATTAGAAAAAGTAAAATCTCAGAATGGACTATATGTATTCGGGACTGGGACAATAGGGCGACAAATATTCAATTTATGCGATAAATTAAATATAAAAGTACTGGGTTTTTATGATAATGACGAAAATAAACAAGGCACAAAAACATTAAAATTAAAAGTACACGCACCAGATTCTGTTTCCCCGAATGATCAAGTAATAATTATAGCATCGGGAAATCATTCTTACTGTATTGAAAAGCAAATGAAGGAATTAAATTGCCAATACATTTTAAACTTGTCTGAGTTTTATTATATCTTCAATTGCGCCTCAACTCCTGAAATAAATTATTATAAAGAATTATGGGAAAATAGAGTAAAATATCACGCCTTATACATAAAATTATATGATGACAAATCCAAATATGTTTTGGATAGAATAATAAAGTTTAGGAAAACGTTTAACACATATCATTTATATAAGATAAGTGAACCTAATTATGCACAGTGGTTTGATCCGAACATATTAATGAAAAATGTAAATCATATTTACATTGATGGTGGTGGATATGACGGTGATACCGTAAAAAAATTCATAGAGTATAATAAAAAATATAAAAAGATATATTATTTTGAGCCAGATAATTACTTATACTCAAAGGCTAAAAGGAGTTTAAAGCAATACAAAAATGTTTATATATATAATATTGGATTATCGGATAAAAAAGGAGTGCAATCATTTTTAGCTACAGGTGGAACTGAAGGACGATTCACACAAGAAGAAGATCATTTAGTGAATATTGACTCAATAGATAATGTTGTGAACGATAAGGCCACATTAATTAAGTTAGATGTTGAAGGATTAGAAGCTGATGCTATTAAAGGTGCAAGAAGTCAAATAAAAATGAATTCTCCCTTTTTAGCCGTTGCCGCATATCATAAGGCTAGTGACTTATGGTCGATTCCATTCCAAATTGATACATTAAATAATAATTATAGATTCAAATTACGCCATTATACACAAGTAGCTTACGAAACGGTCTTATACGCTGTACCTAATAATGACATTTGTTGAAGAACTAACCAAATTTCTCAATAATTCATCTGAAGAAACCTACATATGGGGTAATGGTCTAAGGGGTCGAGCATTATATGCTGGCATTAGAAGATTAGGATTAGAAAAAAAAATAAATGGTTTTATCGATTCTAATGCACGTTTAAATAATAGTACCTTCCTGGGTAAAAAAATAATAAAACCTAAACTTAATAAAAATTTTAAAATAATAAATTGTGTTTCAAAATTTGGTGGTGAGATCACTAAATATTTCAAAAGTGATGACATATTAGACACAAATGAATTTTCAGATCTTGGTCATTGGTCAATTGAGTTAATGGATGTTTGTAACTTGAAATGTCCTAGTTGTCCAAGGGGGAATTATGAGAAAATAAAAAATGAAAAAAATTATATGGATGTAAGTAATTTTCAAGAGATAGTAAATCACATTGAAAAAATTGATAAAATGTCTTCTTACATTGCGTTATATAATTGGGGTGATCCATTATTACACCCAAAATTACATAAAATATTCGAATACTTAAATAAAAAAAAATATTACGTAGCATTGTCTTCAAATTTAAGCATGCCAAAACCAAATTTAAGTTTAATTGCTAAAAAAATTAAATGCGGTGAATTAAGAATTTCTTTGTCAGGCTTTACACAAGAAACATATGGCAAAACACATAATAAAGGTAATATTGAATTAGTGAAGGAAAATATGATATTACTTAGTAGAGAATTAAAAAATAAAAACAATAAAGACATACAAGTAAAAGTAGTATATCATATATATAAACACAACATACATGAAGTCGAATTGATGAAGAAATTTAGTGAAAATTTAAATTTTACATTTGATCCTATTAAAGCAATACTATTTCCAGTAGAGCATTTAATAAATTATGTGGAAAGAGGTACCACTTCTTCGATAGAGTTTAATAGTATGGTAGATAATATGTTGGAACCTGTAAATCAAGTTTTAGCTAGAGGAGCATCAAGTAGTAAAAAATGTAAATTCTGGGATCAACACGATATTATGGTAGATGGATCTGTTAATTTATGTTGCATTACTTATGATAATTTCAAAAACAGAGCAGCTAATGATATATTGAATATAACTGATTCGAACGAATTAACTACTCGAAAACGTAACCATCCTACTTGTATAAAATGTATGAATTACAATATAGATCAATTTGTTTGGGGGGATTTATGGTCCGAGAAGGCTTAAGTTAAAGTTAATTTATACACAATATAATTCTTGAAAATTACTGTTTCATTAATGACTAAAGATAGAGTAAAATATTTACCTTACTCTATAAAAGCAATTCTAAATCAAACTTTTAAAAATTTCGAATTTTTAATACTAGACAACAATAGTGTAGATGAAACATCTAAATATATAAATAAAATAAAAGATGATAGGTTAGTATACATAAAACTGCCTGATGGTTACAGTAACTTTGAAAACTTTTACAAATCTGTATATTTAAGTACAACAAAGTATGTATTAGTTACACATGATGATGATATTTTAGAAAAAAATTTTTTAAGTTCTCAAATAGAATTTTTAAATAAAAATAAAAACTTAAACTTAATAGCAACGAATGTAAGTTTAATTGACGAATATGGACATAGATTAAATTCTAAGTTGTATAAAACCGAAGGTAACATTGTCTTTAAAAAGGGGGAGTATTTTAAAAAATTTCTAGAGGAAAAGTTTTGGCTTCCAACTCCCACTTTTTTTCTTAACAGAGAAGTTGCACTAAATTGCATAAAATCTGAAAAAATAGATTATGCAATATTAAAAAACATTAAACATGAGAAAAATAAATTATATTGTAGTGGAACTCCATCTGGTGATATTGAGCTTGCATGTTTAATAAATCAATATGGCCCAATAGGATATATTTCAAAACCATTGTTGAGATATCGTCAACATAGAATTCAGGAACATAAAAAAATATCAGGAAAAGAAAATTTACACCAATTAACTAAAAATTTAAATAAAATTATAAACTATAATAGAAAACTTGCTTTTCTAAAACCGCTATTAATAGCTAATGACCATAAATACAAAATAGAAAAAGCATTCTTCACGCACGGTAAGGAAAAGTTAAACACAAAATTAATTTATAAACTAAATAAAATTATTGAAGAATTGAGAGTCAAGATTAAATATAAAAAACGAAATTTAGATCCATTAGTCCCAATTAATATTTTATGTTTACTAATTCATTGCCCGCGGATATACACAAAGAAAACGTTTAATAAAATAACTGATTCAACGTCCGATAATCATATGATAAATATATATCGTAATTGGCAACAGACTATTTATAATAAGTTGAGATTGTTTAGTAATCTACCACAAGGTACAACTATATCAATATTCGGAAGTATGTATATGGCATATATGATATTAATCGAAGCAAAATATGCAGGTTTAAACGTTGACTGTTTTATTGATTCTAGTCCAAATCGATTTAACAAAAAAATAATATTAGGTTATCCGATAGTAAATGTAGCTAATTTCTCTAAATATATCAATTCGACAGATATGGTTATTCTTAGCAATGAACAAGATAAGCAGAAAGAGGTAACTGCATTACTAAAAAAAGTTTTAGGAAAGCATAAGATACCGATCAAAGATATTACTGAAATACTAGCTGTATAATATATATGAAATATGTAATTACCGTACCAACTTACAATAAAGCGTCATTTGGTCATAGAGTATTGTATGAACTGCAAAAGTGCCTAGTAAGATACAATAAAGATGCAATAATTTTAAATTTTAGTGCTCCGTATATACCGGAAAGTGATGACATTGTGGTTTATCCAGAAATAGTTAAAGGTAATCCTTTAAAAGCTAAAAATGTAGTTAGATATATTCTAAATGTACCCGGAAAACTTGGTGGTGATAAAAATTATGACAAAAATGAAATATTGTTTGCGTATGATTTAACACTGTCCGAATATAGTGATGGAAATATCTTAACTATACCTATAGATGATAAGATATTTTACAATAAGCAATATAAGAAAACAATAAATTGCCTTTGGGTAGGTAAGGGCACAAATATCGATCACGATATTACTACTAATTGTGTTAATATAACTTATAATTGGCCTGTGAACCAAATTGAATTAGCCGAATTGCTCAACAAGGCTAAAACATTATATACATACGACGATAGAAGTTCAATCATAAATGAAGCACAAAAATGTGGATGTGAGGTTAAATTAATAAAGGACAATTTATGGACGTTCACTGATAATTCAATACTAGGAGGTGTAAAAGATAAAATGGCTTATTTCTTAACATGCATATATAAAAAATATAGAATAATTAACAATGATATAGACTTTAGTGTTAATGTTAAATTGTTACCCGAAGATGCTGCAGGTGGATTAGTAATAGCCACTGAAAATCAAAACTTGCAGTACCATTATTACATCTTTGAAGACAAACTAAGATTGGCTAAATTTGTACGGAATGAAAAAAAACACAAACTTTTAAAGGAGATAGCCGGGGTAAATGTTAAAAGAGATAATTTTAATAATTTGAGAATTAAATATTATGATGGAGAAATAATATGTTATTTTAATGATGTTAGCTGTATAAGTTATCAAATAGAAGATCACTGCAATTTATTTAATATGGGATTAATAACAAGAAGATTGCAGGTAGAATATCAAGATTTTAAAATTAAGAACTTGGAAGATAATATATCCACTAGAAAATTACTCAATAAATTCGACTGGCAATGGGATAATGTAATCGATTACCCAAAGGTCAGCTCCGCTATCCCTCAATATGGTTCCATTGGGACTATCGAGAATTGTATTAAAAACACATTTAATGAACAAATGAACAATTTTATAGATTTAACTTGGCAGCACAGTAATGAGGGATATTTAACACAAACTTTTAGTGATGAGTTAAAGGTATTGGAAAGTAATTTCTTTTTAAGCGAAATTGACAAAAAAGTTAATATGATAAATATATGACTATTGTTTGATATACTACATCAAGAAAGTACTGTTTATTGATAATCAAATAAGTATTATGATTTATTGGAGTTATGTCAGCATTGAACACAAAAGAAATACAAGCGCCCTCATATACCATTGCAAGCTGTATATTTTGCGGGGCAAGAAGAAATGATAACGCAGCTTACAAAATGTCTGGATATAATTTGTATTCATGTAGATTATGCAATACAGTTAGTGTTGGCGAAATGCCGACTGATGATGAATTGAAAGAATATTATATCGGTTTTAAATTTCAATTAAACAAAAATTGTTATTATAAAATAATAAATGAAAATTTTAAGAGATGGATGAAATCCTGTATTAACAGTCAAAAGCGAACTTCATACATGCTCGATGTTGGGGGAGGAGGAGGTTTTTTTGCAAAAGCATTTGAAGACTTTAATTTGGGTCGAAGTACTTATATCGATATAGATCCCTATGCATGTGATTTTGCAAAAAATCAAATGAATTTAAAGTTTGTTATATGCGATAGCGTAGAAAATATTGAAAAACATACTGGAAATAAAAAATATGATTTTATCTATTGTAGGCATGTTGTAGAGCATCTTAAAAATCCAATCGATTTAATTATTAAATGTGCCAAATTACTTACCCCAATGGGAACACTTATAGTTCAATGCCCGAATGGCACTTCAAAGGAAGGTATTTTTTATCCTGATTATTGGTTCAAATTTTTGAATAGAATAAAAAAAGAAAATAAATGGAATTTATTTTATGCACTATATTTTAGTTTAACTAAAAATTATGGTTGGGGTATTGATCCAATACGGCACTTATGGGCAATATCATCAAAAGGTATTTATAAATATTTCGAACACAATAAAAAATTTAATGTAAAGATATCTACTGCCTCACTTGCTGACCCTGTATTTTCCCCATATTGGGTACCTTCGCGAAAGAGGCATAAAATTATTAGCTTAGTGAGTAGGTACTTCTACTCCAAAATTTTTGAGGGTATGCATTTGATAATTGAAATTAAAAGAAATGATTGCAGTACCATTAATGTTAATAATAATATATAACATTTAATGAAATGATAATTCAGTATATAGATATATATAATTGCATAAATCTGTAAATTAAATTAAAGCTAAAAAACAATTCAACTCTAAATTCCAAATTGATTACCTTTAAAAATGTATGAAGCATTTAATTGATAAATCCCTTTGTACGAGGTGTGGTGCGTGTTTTGCTATAGACGAGAATAGCTTTTTAAAAAAAGATAATGAAGGTTATCCAGTCACCACCGATGACAATTATGATAAAAGTAAATATATAAATGTATGTAGTGGAGAAAATTGGAATTATAAACAACTCTTATACAATGAATATGGTCGAGATGTAAAATATAACCCATTAAAACCGGATATTGGAATTCATACTTCTGTTTTACTGGTATCCAGTGCTAATGCGAAATTACGGAAGAGAGGTCAAAGTGGTGGGGTAACAACAACTTTACTTGGTTATGCAATGGATACTGGATACATTGATTCAGTACTTTGTGTACGACGCCCAAAATTAAAAAATATATTTTCAGCTGAGCCATTTATAGCAAAGAATAAAGAAGAGCTTTTAGAATCTTGTGGATCAAAATATACAATTTGTAGTGTCTTAGACAAAATATATGAAATTGCAAAATGCAGTGATAAATTTGCAATAACTACATTACCCTGCCAAACAGCTGGATTTAAGAGATTATCGACGGATCATGATCCAACATTAAAAGAAAAATGCAAATTAATTATAGGCCCCTTTTGCGGCATGAATATGGATAAAATCATGGGGCCTGAATTAGTAGGGGCATTAAAAATAAATTCTGAGAATATAAAAGCGTTTCAAAATAGAGGGGGAGACTTTCCAGGGAAAACAGTCATAAATTTGAAATCCGGCCCTAACGTGTACTTAGATCGAACTGCGCATAGACTATTTTATAGAATGTTTTCACCGATACGATGTTATACTTGTACAGATTATGGAAATGAATTAGCAGATTTGTCTGTTGCGGATTGCTGGAAAAAAGATTATAATGGATTCATTTATCCTGAAGGTGCAGCATATGTAATCTGCAGATCTAGTAGAGGTAAGCAATTATTAAATGCCGCGATTAATGCGGGTGTATTAAATTCTTATGAATTTAACGTAGAAAAACAAAAGGAATCTTGGGAACCAGGTTTCCTTTATCGAAAGGTACAGGCACATAATAGAATTAGATACTTAAAAAAAAGGGGTTATCCGGTACCTAAATTAGACTATAAATTTACATCCACATTTAATAGAGTAAGTTTAATTAATACGTTAGACATTAGATTTAGGCTAATATTTAAATCGAAATACATTAGAAATATTACTATCAGGCTTTGGCTTTGGCTAGCAATGAGCAATCCAGGTAGTATTAAAAATTTAATCTATGAAGACCTAAAAAGATATTTATTTACGAGTTCCTATAATCAATTTAACATAGCTAATTACAAGTATTCATTGATAAGATATAAACTTGCAGTTAAATTATTATGTGAAAGTAAAAAAAAGTACAATAAAATTATAATACTGGGAGCTGGAAGTAGTGCAGTCGATATAATAGAATTATTGAAACCACATCCAATAAAAGTTATAGCATTGGCGGATCAAAACACAAAAAAAATAGGCAGTCTAATACATGGCTTACCTGTTATATCTTTAATTGATGCATTAAAAATGAACTTATCATGTGTTATAAGTCCGTCAATATTTAAGGAAGAGATTTTGAATGATATAAATAACTTAGTAAAAAAATATAAGATAGTCAATCCTGTAATACTTTCTAATAGTATGAAGAAAATAAAAATGCAATAATTTTATTAAAGCAAGTGGATGCATTGACCTGAAATTGAAATATACATAAAAGTTATTACCACATTTAAGAAACATTGTATCACGGATAGGTTTAGCGAAATAGAATTTCGGAATTGGGGACTATTTTCAAAGAAGTGGGAGGGGCATCCTCGGATACTAATGTCTTCTGGGCATGGGTATGGAAATGTCGGAGATGAAGCACAGTGTAGCGCGTGTATAAGTAGGTGGCGGAAAGTAGTGCCTAATTGTAAAATCACTCTATTTTCACCGAACCCAGGCTTTACTGAAGCACTTCATAAGGAACAATGCGAATGGGCGCCTAGAGTTTTATGGTTCCGATCAAATACTATTGGCCCATATGACGGTAATACCATACGATTTAAAATCTACTATAAATGGATTTATTATAGACTTATTATTTCTGCATATATGATAAAAATGGGTTTGCCATTGTTGTTGTGTAATGAAAATGAAGCACGGGTATTACATGTGATATTTAACCATGATATATTACACATTACAGGTGGGGGCTTTTTGACTGGAAGGACACGCAGTCGCCTCTGGGAAAACTGTCTCTTAATGAGATTATGTAAAATATTGGATATCCCATATTTTCTAACTGGTCATACTATTGGTGTATTTCAAAACAAAAGAGATAAACACCTAGCAAAAATAGGGCTCAAGCATGCAAGATATATCGGACTCCGTGATCATGGTATATCTGAAAAAGAATTAAAACAAATTGGAATAAACGGAAATCACATACAATCTACGTGTGATGATGCACTATTACTCTCCAACAAGATTGAACGTGGTGAATTAAAAAATTATGTTACTGATGCAGGGATTGACTGGGATAAACCTTGGGCGGCAGTAAATTTTCACCATTGGGGACAAAAAGATGATCAAATTAAAAAGACACAAAAACGATTCGCCCAATTATGTGATCACATCATTAAGAATCATGGCTTACAAATTTTGTTTGTCGCTATGACACCAACAGATGTAGAACCAGAGGTAAACATTAAAAAACAAATGAGACAAAGGGGTATAAATATACCCTATAATGCCAACTATGAAGTGGTTAGAGCTATTATAGCACATGCCAACTTAGTTGTTACCTTAAAACACCATCCCATAGTATTTGCGCAAGGGGAGGGCGTCCCAGTTATAGCTATTTCGTTTGATGATTATTATTATCATAAAAATAAAGGTGCATTAGATAATACAGGACATGGACGATATATAATAAATAAATACGATTATTTTACCAATAATATATTTAAAAAAATAAATGAAGTTATAAACTCAACATCACAAATAAAAAATGATATGCAATGTTGGTTACACAAAATGATGGAAATAGAATACTATCCATATAATATTATATTAGAAGAACTATTATTTTCTCAAGAAACAATTCCACAAAAAATAGTTATAATTGGAGCAGGAGCCGAAGGGCTAAATCTGCTTAAATTAAGTAAAAAGGCTTATATTGAAGTTGAAGCCTTTACAGATAAAAATCCCACTTTATTACATAAAAAATTAGATGGCATACCGATAATACCATTAATTGATGGTTTAAAAATGAGATTGCCAATAGTGATTAGTTCAATGAACATTCAGAAACAAATTTTAAAAGAAGTAAAAATACTTATCAGAAAACATACGATAGAGTCACCTATAATATATAATAAATACTTGCAGTTAATAAATGAACGAAAAAAATAGATTTATATCATATTCACAAAATAGAGAGGATATACTTTTGTGGAGGTGTTTTAAAGATATAGATAAAGGGTTTTATATTGATGTTGGCGCTTTGCATCCAATTATAGACTCTGTAACATATGCTTTTTATGTCAAAGGCTGGTGTGGTATAAATATTGAACCTAAAAAAGATGCCTATGATTTATTGATAAAGAATCGAAAGAGAGACACGAATATAAACGTTGCTATTACAAATAAAAAGGGACATCAGGATATGTATTTTTTACCAAAAGGTTTAACAACATCTAATAAATCTTATGCCAAGAAATATACCGAATTAAATATGGAATATAAACTTTCTCAAGTAAAAACTAAGACATTAGATGAAGTAGTCAAAGAGAATAATATTACAAATGTCCATTTTTTAAAAATTGATGTTGAAGGGCAGGAAAGCGAAGTATTACAAGGATTTTCATTTAATATTGTAAGACCTTGGGTTCTCGTGATTGAAGCGACTAAGCCATATACATCTATAGATAGTTCAAGATCCTGGTATGATAATGTAATCAACAATGACTATAATTTTGTTTATTTTGACGGCATGAATAAATTCTTTGTAGCAAAAGAACATTCAAATTTAGCTAAAAACTTTAAAACACCAGTAAATTTTTTTGACAATTATATTCTATATAGAGAAATAAAATTGATAAATGAACTAAATAAATTGAAATCTAAATATATTATTAAAGAACAATAAGATATATGAACAACATGCATTAATGCGAAATATTCTAATTACAACAGATCCTTTTGTTAATTCATTTAAAATACAAGAATATCACTTGCGTTGGTTAACAAATATTTTAACTTATCCTATATATAAGGCTACGAGATTAAAACCTAAATCATTTATTAGTGATTCAGATATAAACACATTTTGCCGCGCTGCCTTTTTTAAGATAAGTAATATTCAAATAGAAAAAAACCAGACATACACCTATTTTAACGCAAAAGAAATTAATAACGATTCTATAACATATTTATTAAAACATATTCCTTTAAATACGATAATTATTACATTTGAATTAAGTAATCCTACACGAGAGTTATTTGATAAAATTGGTTTATTTTACATTGATATATGGCAACATCCAGTGCGTTTTTTTGATGACGTCTTAATGTCTGTATTTTCTAATAATAAGAAAATTTATGACGAAGTCGAAAAATTTGACGTACCTGAAGAGAAATATTGGCTTTACGCTAATTATGTAAAAACAAAAATACAAATTAACAATGATTTGAATGATATTGAAAAAGATAGTGCATTATTTGTTGGGCAAACAAATCATGATAAGTCACTAATTAATAATGGAAAACACCTAAATATTATTGATGACTATAAAAAACAGTTTCTGGAATTACATGATCGAAAATCTAAAATATATTATTCAAGGCACCCATTGGTCACTTGCGGAGATGAACATATATTAGAATTTCTGTCTAGTTTAAAGAAGGTGGAAATTGGAAGTTGGCCGGCATATAAATTCCTTGCATCAGATAATATTGATGAGATAGTTACTATATCATCATCAGTGGCACATGAGGCAAAGTATTTTGAAAAAAAAATAAAAATGTTATTTCAGCCAGTATTTAAATTAGGTAATAATTATGCTGAAAGAGAATATTTGAGTATTTATCAAGACTATATAAGTTCTCACTTTTGGTCAAAAATTTTGAAGCCGGTTTTTGAAACTTATGATTGTGAATCAATTAAATTTTATGACACAAAAGATAAGATTAGAGATATGCTTGATTGGCAGTATAATTATCGATCTATAGATAAATTGGAAGAAGTTAGAAACAAACTTGTTGTAATGGATCGAAAATATTCAATTTTAACTTCTCATGAACAATTCAGTAAAAAGGATTATCAGTCAATTGTAGTTTGTGGATGTGGTAGTAGTGCTTTAAACATCCTCAAGATGGCTAAAGATTCCAATATTGAAGTAGTCATGTTTACAGATAAGGATCCAAACAAAGTTGGTAATAAAATACACGGCATACCAATAAAAAATCTTGAGGATGGATTAAGAAAGGGTGTTCCATGTGTTATAAGTTCTAAATTATATAAACATGAGATTGTGAAAGAAATAAAGTTAACTGCAAAAAAATGTTCAATTAAAATACCAAGTTTATTGGCTTCGGACTTAACTGAAAAATTACAAGATTGTGTAATTAAATAACATACACAAAAATTATGAAATCTCATTATCCAGTTACTAATTAGAACATAACATATTTTAGAATAGAAGCAAAATGCAAATCAGCATCATTATTGTCACGTACAACTCCATCATGGATGTTGAAATGAAATTTTAAATTTCTATGATTCTAATGATTGAAGACTTTAAGAGATGAGTTTCAATATCAAAAATTATATTAAGTAGGTTTAGTTAAACACAGTAAATAATTACTAAACCAAATGAAGTGCGGTACCTGTTTTAAAAAAATGGGTAATTAACATATCATATATAACACTATAAGAAAAAAATATAAAGTATATTAACACTTATGTACAAAGCTACAGTCATAATACCAAATTACAATAATAAGAAGCTTTTAGAACAATGCGTAGAATCTATTGTAGCTAATGATTGGGATCTGATAGATAAGTTGATAATTGTGGATAATAATTCGGACGACTTTACTAAAGACTATTTGAAAGAATTTAACGACCCAAAAATAAAAATTATATACAATGATGTTAATCTAGGGTTTGCTAAAGCTGTTAATATAGGAATAAACAACTCTAAGGCTGAATATACAGTTTTGTTAAATAATGACATAGTCTGCTTACAAGATTGGTTGAGTAGTATGTTGAGAGTTGCTGCAGAAGATGATTCTATCGGTGTCGTTGGGTCTATTCTTTTATACCCGGATAAATTGCATATTCAGCACGCTGGAGTTAGAATATGTATAAATGAATACAAGAAAATAATACCTTATCATATACACCATATGCACTACCTTAACGAAGTGAACATAAATGAACTTGAAACAGATTTAATGGCGGTAACTGGTGCATGCATGCTAATTAAGAGGAATGTTATTGAACAAATTGGTTTGTTTGATGAACGCTTTTTAAATGGATATGAAGACGTAGACTTATGTTTAAGAGTCAAAATGAATGGACTTAAAATAAAGTTATCAAATAAATCTAAATTAATACACTATGAGTCTATGTCTCCTGGGCGGTTTACCAGTGCAACGGAAAATCAAGAATTGCTTGATAGGAAATGGGCCGCAAACATAAGGCCAGACAGAAGTAACAATGAGATGCTTGAAGATCAAAAACGGTTTTTTGAGATAAGACATAGATTAGCAATTAGTAATAAATCAGATTTTAATTTCACTACTAAACCTGACAGAATAGATTTAAGATGTGCGTATTTACAGTATAAATATAAATGTTTACCTCAGTACTTAAAAACTGAGTTGAGCATTATCATGCCAGTATATAATAGTATTAAATTTACAAAGCAAGTAATTGATTTGATAGAGTCTAACACTTTATCATGTTATGAGCTTATTATAATAGATAATTTATCAACTGACGGTACTAGACGATATCTTAAGGAATTACAAGCAATTATGGGTAATCTTATTGTCATTTACAATCCTAACAACACTGGATATTCATACGCGAATAATCAAGGTCTAGAGATAGCTGTAGGTGAGTACGTTTGCTTTCTTAATAATGATGTATTACTTTACCCTCATTGGGATATCGATCTATTGCGTCCATTTAGTCAATATGATGATATCGGAGCTACGGGGCCAGTAACTAATAATTGTGCAGGAGTACAGTGTGAAGATTATACTTTAAAAACCATTGAAAAGGAATCTTATGCTGTAATTGCTGAGCAAAGAAGTAAGGAATTGGCTAATAATTATAGGGAATACCATAGGATTATAGGCTTTTGCTTGATGGCAGAAACCAAGCTTATAAAAGAAATACGGGGATTCGATGAGGGTTACAATATCGGGAATTACGAAGATGATGATTTATGTTTGAGAATATTATTAAGCAAACACAAAATAATTATATGCGAAAACGCTTTTATTTATCATTTTGGCAGTCAAACATTTAAAAAAAATAACATTGATCATCTAAAAAGCTTAAAAATTAATGCAAAATTATTTGCGGACAAGTGGAGCGTAAGGTTGGTGGATAACGGGGGTTATACTTACGATATAAATAAACTAAATAATAACAATATAAAAAACAGAAATTATTTGACCAATACAAAAAGTGTTCCGGATATGACTCGGAAACCACCTAAGTGTGCAGGATTAGGTAATTTAAAAAAATTAAATCATTTAATTACAAAACATTCATATCGCGAGGTGAAAACTGAATACAAAAATCTTCTCAAGATCAGGCCATTTCATCCCGAGGCAACACTACAATTAATCGACTATTACCTCGAAAATAACGCATTAGACAAAGCGGTGCAATATACCTCTGAACTCGTTAATATGACACCGGCTTGGCCATTGGTAAAAAAGTTGCTGGCATCTTACGATCGCAGTTTATTGGTTAACAATAAACACAACAACAGAGAAAATCAAATGATATCCTTTTGTTTGATAACTAAAGACGAACAGGTAAACATTGAAAGATGCCTAAAATCATTAAATGAAATTAAAAACAAGCAAATAATAGTTGTCGATACGGGTTCAACGGATAATACTATAAAAATAGCAAAATCATTTGGAGCTGAAATTCACCATCATGAATGGAATAACGATTTTTCAGACGCGCGGAACCGATCTTTGGAGTATGCTCGTGGTGATTGGGTTATGTTTCTGGATGCGGATGAGGA
>Ga0163108_10000715_pt1 | contig 24651 bp, 22 predicted proteins | sample Fk1155metaG_FD_109644 | JGI IMG/M metagenome (GOLD analysis project Ga0163108, IMG submission 109644) | Marine microbial communities from the Central Pacific Ocean - Fk160115 155m metaG | ecosystem: Environmental > Aquatic > Marine > Oceanic > Photic zone | place: The Central Pacific Ocean...
CGAAGTTAATATGAGTTTTTAAATACCAATCATAATTTGTATTTTCAGATAATTTACCTAGAAAATTAAACCAATCATGATTATCTGTAAAAAGTAAATCACCAAAAACATGCGTTGCATCAAATACATTTCTAGTACAAATCAAAACTTTAATTTTATTACTTTTTCTTATGAGCGGTTTTTGCTTTTGGGAATGAAAAGAAGAGATTTTTGAAATTAAGTGACTAGAAATTCCTCCTTTTCCCGATACTCTATTTTCAAGAATTTTTTTTGAATCAATTAACGCATTATTTATAATTGATTTATGTAAATTTTTAAACTTTTTAGGGTAATCAAAAAAATTTGTACCCGCAAATTTATATTGATTAGTTATTTTACAAATTTCTCTTGAGTTTATTGTGTAAGCTTTGATTTTTTTGCTAATGGCAATTCTTAAAGGCAATGCATAAGAATATACTGAGTGCACTCCTATAATAGAGTGAATTTTATTTTCATTAAAAAAATCTCTCCAGTAAAAATATAAGTGCACAAAATCTTCCAAAGTATAATAAAATTTGTTACTGGTGATGTTTATTGTTGGAACTTGATTTGACTTTAAAAAAGTATCATAAAGAAGATCACCAATTAAAATATTATCTATTTTTATTTTTAAAATATCATTTTTATTTTTTAATTTGTAATAGATTGCTCTTGTAAGTTTTTTAGCTTTTTTTTTATTTTTTTTTTTAATACATGGTCTTATAATTTTTGAAGAGCCCATAGATTTGTATATCCCATGGTTTTTATAACTTAAGTATTCTCCTAATTTCCATTTTATTTTTTGAATAAATGTTGATTTTAGTGGTGCTGATAAAATACAATAATTAAAATAACTGATAATATTTAAATTATTTTTTTTCGCTAAAAAATTGGCCAACAAAGATTGACAAACATGTGATTCATTGAACGCATTAAATTCAATCATTACAAATTTATTTGATGATTTTAATTTTGGAAAAATTTTTAAATTAAATTTTTTATAATTATTTCTTATTATAATGTTATTAATTTTATTTAAAATATAATTAAGCTTCATTAATTTTTTTTAAGGCCAAATAGAAATTTTGCAAATTTAAAATCTTTATTATTGTTTATATCAACTGCAGCGTATCTATCTATTTCAACAAATCCAATCTTTGGATTTTTTATTTTTTTATAATTTAAAATAATATTATTTTTATAAATTGCAAAGGTTCCTGTATCAAAAAAAGTTTTGTTAAGGTCTTGAGATCTACGAAATTTATATTTTGGATTAATAAATTTTATAAATGATTTTCCATGTTTTTTAAAAGCCCTTTGCGTTGGGCTTACAAATTCTGAAATAGCAACAATTTGATCATATTTGTCACAGATCATTTTTAAACCTTTTTTTAAATCTTTTTCTTTTAGAAGTGGCGCAGTAGGATACAAGCAGCAAACAAAACTCTCTTTAATGTTTGACTTTTGAACTACTTCTTTAAGTACATCGATAATGGGTGTTTTGTCTGAGGAGTTTTTTTTTGATCTAAGGAATGGAACACTAGCGCCTAATTTTTTTGCAATTTTAGCAATTTTCTTAGAATCCGTAGAAACAATTACCTTATTAAATTTCTTATTTTTTAGAGCTAATTTTATTGAATAATATATTAATGGTTTGCCAAAAAATTTTTTTATATTCTTATTTTTAATACGTTTACTTCCAGATCTGGCAGGTATAATACAAGTTATCATAAATTATTCTTTAAAATCTAATAGTTTATTAAGATGTTTCTTTTGATCAAGCCTCAAACAATTAAAACAATTCATTGAAATTTTTTTAAATTTATTTTTATTTTTTATAAATGTTTGAATTGTATTAACAAGCTTATCAATTGTAAAATTTTCATTTTTTAAATGAACAATAAGCCCTCTTTTTTTTGAATTTTTTATATTTATGAGCTGATTTTTTTCTACATCTACAACTATTGAAGGAAGTCCTAAATAAATTCTTTCAAATAAGTTAACTCCTCCAGCACCAATAGCTAAATCATTTTTAACTATAAGATCTGCCACTTTTTCATTTTTTATTTTATAAAATAGCTTAATATTTTTATAATTTTGAACTTTTTTAAAAATCCTTACCTTTTTTTTGTTTAGGCCTCCCAGTATAATTGAAAACTTTATATTTTTAAAAAATTTAGAAATTATTAATATTTTTTCTGTAATGTTAAGCCGGTCTGCTCCACCAAAAAAAACGATAATTTTTTCTACCTTCTTTCTTGGTTTAAGATTTTTTTTTAATTCAAAAAATCTAAAGTTCAATGGTAAATATTTAGGACCTAGTGCAAATTTTACTTTTGGATTATTTTTTTTAAGGATAGTTTTTTCACTTTTATCTAAAAAACTATAATTTAATAATATATCACTAAAATATTTTTTATTATAATAATCATCAATTACAACCAATTTTTTAACATATTTTTTTATTTTTTTTTGTAATTCATAATTAAAATTATAATTGTCTATGATTAATACTTTAATGTTGAATTTATTAATTTTATTTTTTATTTCTTCAATACTAAATTTCCCTTTTTTAATTTTAATTAAATTAATATTTTTAAATTTTTGGTATCCGACAGGATAATATCTTGAAAAAAAATAATTTTTTTTATTAAAAATTTTAGATAAGTTAATACATCTAGACCAATGACCCAATCCTATTTCACTTGATGCATCGACTATAAAACCTATATTCATTTTTTAATTAGTAAATTTCCAATGAACAAATAATCTATTTTAGATCTTATAAAAGACCTTATTGCATCTTTAGGACTACAAACTATTGGCTCTTCGTGCATATTAAAACTAGTATTAATTAAATTGGGTATTTTACTGATTTTAAAATATCTTTCTAAAATTTCATAAACTACAGGGTTTTGTTTTCTAAAAAGAATTTGAGGTCTAGCTGTACCATCCACATGAACTGTAGCTGGTGATAATTTTTTCATTTTATCTGTACAGTCATATGTTGCAGTCATAAATCTTGAAGAATACTTTCCTTTATTAAATTTTAAATACATATTATTTGCTTCTTTATCCAATGTTATCGGAGCAAAGGGCATAAATTCTGTTCTACCAAGTTTTTTATTTAATGAAATATTTACCTTAGAATTAGTTGTGCTAACAAGTATGCTTCTGTTTCCCAGGGCTCTTGGACCAAATTCAGATTTGCCTTGAAAAACTGCAATTATTTTTCCTTTATGAAGTTCCTTTGCAACTACAGAAGCTAAATTTTTTAATTTTTTATATTTTAAATCAAAATTTTTAATTTGTTTGAGAATTTCATCTTCCGAATAAGAAAATCCCAAATAATAATTGTTGAGTTTTTTACTTTCTAATTTTTTAAAGTGATTATGACACAGACAACAAGCTCCTACTGATAAACCACCATCGCCCATATTTGGGAAGACAAAAATATCTTTAACTTTTTTTAGTTCTCGAATTTTTTGATTTAATTTAACATTTGAAAAAACTCCACCTGCTAAAGAAATTTTTAATGAATTTGAATTTATTGATTTGACATAATCTATTACAATGTCTTCCAATCTTTTTTGTGTAGCAGCAGCTATATCTTTTTTACTATATTTTTTAAGTAATTTTTTTAAATTATTATTTTCAAAAAGTGGTAGGTATAGCCCATTTTCTGGATGAGATATGAAGTTTTTATTATTATTGTCATAGCTTATCATCTTTGAAATTTCATCGTATGCTTTATTTGGATTTCCATATGCAGCTAGTCCTAAAACTTTTCCTTCATGTCTATGAGGCCTGAATCCCAATAGTTTAGTAATTGATCCATAAAAATATCCCAAGGAGTCCAAAAGAGATGAAGATCTTAACAAGTAAAATTTGTTATTTTTAAACTTAAATAACTTTGAGCTATAACCATCTCCCCAGCCATCTGCTGTCAACACATGGCTCTCTTTCCATCCAGAAAAATAAGCCGCTGTTGCCGCGTGGCATTCATGATGATCATAAATAAAAATTTTTTTTTTATATATTTTTTTTAGATTTTTAATTAATCGAGAAGCTCTTTTTGTAGCAATTATTTCTTTTTTTCTTCTAAACTTTATTTGATTTATTAAGTATTTTTTTTTAGTAATATTTAAGTTTGATGCTTTTATTAACTTAACTTTATTAATATATTGCTTTGAATTAATATTTTTTTTTGTTTTAACAGCAATGCCATGAGTAGCAATTAAATCTATTTCTTCTATATCAATTTTATTTTCATTGAGAAATTTATTAATAGATTTTATGGGATTACCATACCAGTTTTTTACCCTATTAATTCTTTCTTCACTAATTGAAAACCTTAACTTTCCATCTACCATATAACTTATTGAAGATTCGCTTAAATAATTAATTCCTAATATTTTCATAAAATAAATTATTGATTACTTTGTTAGAGTTTGGCATTTTGATTTTTAACCTTTTTTCTACTTTTTCAATTTTTAATCCCAAATACCTACCTCTTTTAAATGAGATTTCCTGACTATTATTTGTTTTTACATCCATGTATGAAGGCTGAATTTTTAATTTTTTAAAATATTTTAATGCGAATTCTTTTTTACTCAAAATTTGATTACTACCAATATTAAATATGCCAAAAGAATTAGTAACAGTTAGTGTTATTAGAATTTTTACAAATGTTTCTAAGTCTATAGTAGATGTATACATATCGAAAAATAAAGGAATTTTTTTTTTATTTTTTATATGATGATGGAGCCAATTCAAAAAACTTTTTTTATTTCTTCTATTATCTACAAAATTTGTTCTAATTATTAAAACTCTAGATTTATTTATTAAATTTTTTTCAGCTAAGTATTTAGATTTTGAATATTTATTATGCCAGCCAATTTTAGAATTTTCAGAATTATAATTTTTATTTTTAGAAACATATATATGATCAGTAGAAATATGAATATATCTAAAATGGTATTTTGAAGACCACTTAGAAAGTTTTGTAGGTAATTTAGTATTTATTTTTAAAATTTTGTTATAATTTTTTTCGCAATATTGTAAATTTGTATAAGCAGCGCAATTTATTACATAATTAAAATCATAGTTTTTTATAATTTTTTCAAGCTTTGTTATATTTTCTAAATTGAAATTAAAGTCAGCATTTTTTTTTGCCACTGTTTTAAACTGATAATTTTTTTTTAAACTAAGAATTTTTAATACTTTTTTTCCAAGTGATCCATTAGATCCTAAGATTAAAAAATTCTTTTTCATCTATTATAATTTATATCCTACATAATAGTTCATTCCTATTCCTACAGTACCTTTAAAAATAAACTTTGTTTTTTTTAAAAAAAAAATCATTTTTTTTAAATTACAATTATTTTTTTTTAATAATTTGAATAACTCTATTAATTCATCAAAGAATTTTTCTTGGTAATCTGTGTTAAAAATATTTATTTCATTGAGATATTTTAAATTTTCTTTATAATCTTTACTAAGTCTTGAAATTTTTTTGTAATTTATGTTAAAGTTATTGAAATTTTTATCATTTACCTCAGAAGATAGATTATTTTTTAGTTGTTCAAGTTTAAAAATTTCTTTTTTTATCTTATTTTTTTTAGAAGAGTCAGAATTTGTTAACCAGTCATGTTCAGATAAATAAATTTCATTTTTTATCTTTTTATAACTATTTTTTATATTGAAATTTCTATAATTTTTAATATCTAAATTTAAAAAAGATTTATTATAATTAAGTTGAGGAAATGCAGAATATAAAATCATTTTATTTTTTTCAAAAATTTCTGTTATTTCTTTAGTAGACTGGCAATCGATTTTTGGATTTATGTATGTATCGTAAATTATTTGATTTATTGATCTACCACCAAATTTTTTTGCTCTTTGTAAATGATCTTTAAAAAGAATTTTTGCATTAGCTACAGTTTCATTTTCATTTTGTGAAATTTTGTAAAGTATTAATCTTTGTAATGCCCTTTGAAAAAAGCCTGATTTATTACCTATACCATAAATAATAAAGCCCTTTTTATCTAAAAATTTGCATGCATTATTCAATATTTTTTTAGGATTTTGAGTATGGTGAGCTACACCATTAAAAACTACAATTTGAAATTTTTTATTAGTTTTATATTTAAATACGTCAGAGTTAATAATCTTATAATTCTTATGTTTTGCAAATTTTTTGAAAAGTTTTTTTGATTGATTTGTGAACTTTTTTTCATATTCAACTAATTCAGTATTTGCTCCAAAAATATTGTATATGAGACTGTAGATACCTGAGCCACTTCCTAAATCTAACAATGAAGAATTATAAAATATTTTTTTAGGTAATTTTAAATTTAATAATAGTTTTTCTCTTGCGTTTATTAATTTAATTAAATTTTTTTTTGTTATTTTTGTATAAAAAGATGGGTGTTCTATTTTATAAACTTTATTAACTTCTTTTAAAACTTTACTTTTCATTTTTAAAAATTTTTAATTTTAATTTTTTTATAGTATTTAATTTTAAAGGATCAAAGCAACTAATTTTAATTGGTGATTTTTTACCTATAATTTTTTCATAATAGTAACTAGATATTCCAATATTAGGTCTTAAAACTTTTATATTATCTTTTGTAAACTTTTCTCCTGGTAAAATATTTTTTATAGCGAATATTGATCTTCTATAATATTTATTTTTATTTTCATCTTTATTTCTATAAAAATATTGTTTTCCTAATAGTTTATATGATTTTATCAGGTCATTTTTAAATTCTTTTATTTCATGTCCTTTTAAAGAAAATTCATAGTCCAGTCCCTTTTTTTTCTCTTTTAAAGCAATATGTTTTTCAACTATTTCTGCACCAGCAGCTATGGCCGCAAAAGCTATTTGATTATTTTTTGAATGGTCTGAAAATCCAACTGTACAATTAAATTTTTTTTTTAAAATTTTTATATTATTTAAATTAAAATCTTGATCAACGGATGGATATTTGCTTACACAGTATAAAAGTATTATTTCTTTGGCTCCATGTTTTTTTGCATAATTATATGTAAATTCAATTTCTTTAAGTGATGCTAATCCAGTTGATATAATAAGTGTTTTATTAGTTTTGGCGAGTTTTTTAATTAATGGATAATCGGTAATTTCAAAAGAAGCAACTTTATAAAATGGACAATTAAGAGACTCCAATAAATCAATAGCAGAAGCATCAAATGGGGTGCTGAAAATTTTTATATTTATTTTTTTTGCGTATTCAAAAAGTTTTTTGTGCCACGAATATGGTGTGTGACCTTTGTTATATAGATCCCACAAATTATAACCTTTCCACAAGCCTTTTTTAATTTTGAAATGATTTTTGTTTGACTTTGGAGTCATTGTATCTGGTGTGTAAGTTTGAAGTTTAACTGCATCAGCACCATTTTTTTTTGCTGACAGAATAAGTTTTTTAGCGTTATTAAGTGAACCGTTATGATTTGCAGAAATTTCAGCAATAAAAAAAGGTTTTTTTAATTTCATTATGAAAATTTTGTTCAATAAAACATTTGGTTAATTTAAAAAATTTTAAATACTAATTAATTCTTACCATTTTTAATTTTTTTAAAAAATAAAATATTTGTTTAGTTTTAGACAATGGTAATTTTATGAATTTTGACACATTTTTTAAATTATTATTTCCATCTGAGTATTGCATAAAATCAAGCAATTGTTGAACAAATACTCTTTTATTAGACTCACTTTTTAATTCATTAGAGCTAGTACCAAATATATTGGCCATTCCATATTTTGGATATAAAAGTCTTTTTTCTAAAAAAGGTTCACATTTAATTTTTGAAATAACTTTATTTTTTTTTATATAAACTTTTTTAATATTTTCATTTTCATTTATTTTATAATTTATTAAATTATTTATCGATTCTTTTGCTATTTTAAAGCTTCCCATTAATCCTTTGGAAGTAACAATATTAAAATTATCTAATGATGTGTGATATTCTTTAAAGGTTCCAAATTTTGATCTCATTAAGGTTACCATCGGAATATCAACACCACTAGAATTATATTGTCTTTCATCAGATCCCCTTTCTAAAAACGAGTAAATTTTATGTTTTATTTTTTTAGATTTAAAAGCTCTTTTAATAGCAAGATCACTTATAGAATTTCCATATTTTGTTTCAATGTAAGAATAATTTTTATTATCACCTACACAACTTAAGACAAATCCACCAATAACATTTTTTTTTAGTTTCTTATAATTTTTACCAATATAAGAGATAGCTCCTATTGTTTCGGGAACAAAAACAAATCTAAGTGATTTTTTATTTTTTTTTTTTGAAAAAAAATTCAATAGAGCCAGTGAAAGCAATGGTCCAGAAAGCTCATTGTTTGCCATTGAAGGGTGACAAATATAAGTAGAAATTAATATTTCTTCTTTACTTTTACCCGGTATATATGCCTCTCCATAATTCATATATCCATTAACATTAAATTTAGAATTTATATTTATATGGAATAAATCAGTTTTATTATATTTTTTTATGATTTTTCTTTTAAAGTTTTCTGATATGCAAAAACCCCAGTCTTTCCTATAATAACTAGTTTTGTAAGGAATAGCTTTAATGTTTTTAGGAAGACTATGAATTTTCTTTAAAAGTTCTTCAAGAGTAATTTTTTTTTTAATTTTTCTAGAATAGCTTACTAAATGTAAATTATTATTTTTAAAATCAACTATTTTTTTTCCATATTTATCTCTAATATATGCTTCTTTCAGACTCCATTCGCTTGGTACTTTCCAATCGAAAGCTTTAGTTCCACATTTTATTTTTTTTAATTTAATTAAATCATTTTCCTTAATTAAAATTTTTATCGTCTTTAAGGTTCCTGCACCAGTAATACTCCTATTTAATGGAAATAATTTTTTTCCTAAATCAATGTAATATTTCATGCAGCAATGTTTACAATTTTTTTTGAAAAGATAAATTTGGTTTGAATTCAAGATAATTGAATATATCTTTATCAAAATACCTTGAAGCAATATTAAAAAAATCTTTCATTTTAAAAGACCACATCTCTAAACCTAATTTATTTTTATAATATTTTAATTTTTTTCTTTTTTTCATTTCATTAAAAAAATGTTCATTAAGCTTTAGTCTTTTTTTAATATTGTGGTTTTTAAAAAAAACAGATAAAAAAAAATTTTCAGTTCTAATTTTATTATTGACCAAAATTTTACATGTAAATTCTTTGTTAAATCTATAAGGTACCCCACTAATAGTTTCAATATGGTGAACTAAAGTTACCGCTTTTGAAGGGTGAACACCTAGATTTAACTGTGTTGTATCAAGCTCTAACATTTTAGACCACGGTGAACCATGAGCATAAGAATGTCTGGAAACATTTTTTAAGCATTTGGCATTTTTTCCAGTAGCGCAAATAGACCAAAACGGATGCATACTTCTTATGCTGTTTTTTTGTAATCTTATAAATTCAGCAAAAGGCCCCATTTCAAAACTAGCGGTGTTTTTTACATCAAAAACAAAGTCTTTGTTGCAATGGTTTAACGTGGCAGACGGCGAAAAAATTGTATAATTTTTACCCATCACTTTTTTTATACTTTTCAACAAAATATCTAATTTATCTTTTTTTGGTAATCTAATTTTTGAAATTGACTTTAGATTTGATGTAATAAATAAGTTTTTGGTATTTTTTAAACCTATTTTTTTAAGCCCAATTTCAATATCCTTTGAAATCATTTTTTTTAATTCTAATTTATTTTTTTTCATTTTTTTTTAAAAAATATTTTGCCGCAAGGTATTGATGAGGAGGTATAAATCTTTTTTCTGATAAAGAAAAACTTTTTTTTGATTTCTTCGTACTTATATATGTATTCATAATTTTTTTTGCAAATTTTATTTGATGTTCTTTATCTGTAGAAATTTTTTTTATAAATAATTTATCTCCAAAGACATAAGATTTATTAAAAAATCTTTTATCATAATTAACTAGAGTTAATGATAAATCTAAATCAATAAATTTACTTTTTATATATGATATACTTTTATAAAATAATTTAGGATTATTTATAATTGGAAAAGGAGTTTGAATAAACTTTTTTTTATATTTCATACAAGTATTAATAATTTTAAAAACTATATTCCAGTACTCTTTGTGATAAGGTTCTGGAAAAGGCCAAATTCTTTTACTAAGGCAATAATCAAAGTGACCATAATGGACTGCACAAATTAATTTTTTTTCATCCATAGATAAAATATTGTCAATGTTTAGATAACCTTTTTTTGATTCTATCATTGGAATTAATTTAATTTTTTTATTTTCTAGATCTAATAATTTGTTAATTATTTTAAGATCATCATACTTTTCAATTTTAGGGGCAAATATTCCTTCTATTTTGAAACCTTTATTTAAGTTCTTTTTTAAACAAATTAAATCATCTTTAAAAAATTTACTTTTTAAACCATTAATTCTTAAATAAATATTTGGGTATTTGATATTTAAAGAATTTAAATATTTAAAACCTTCACGGCATTTAGATTTTAGAATTAATGTATTTTTAGGACTAAAAATATCTTTTGAGCTATCTTCAAAATCTAAAATTATGGATATTTTTTTTTTAGTTATATTTTGTATTATTTTTGATAATCCCTTATATCTAACAAGGGATAGATATTGAAATATATCAATTTCATCTGACATTTTTAATTATTAAACACAATCACTATTATTCATTAATGAAGTTTAACATTCTTTTTTTAGAAAATACTTTTACAGGAAATTTCCAAAAAATATTTTGATTATTACCTTTTTTTCTTTCTTTCAAATTATAATTGTCATCAAATGTTGGAAAATCATAAACCGCATAAAGATATTTTCTTTCTTTATTTCCTAAAAATTTAGTAACAGAGTGATAAGAATTAGATGTATTTAATATAATTATACAAGAGTTTGGAGTAGGTAAAATTTTTTTTGAAATATTTATTTTTTTTTTGGATGGAAAAACATCATAGATTTTATTTTTCTTTGTTGACCAAAGACATAAATTTCCACCATTATTTTTTTGAATTTGAGGATAATACAAGAAAGCAATCTTATGTTCCCTTCTATCTAAATGGGCACTTTTTTTATATTTTTTTATACACGAAGAAAGTGAGCAAGAAAATGTAGTTTTTGAAGAAATATATTTTTTTTTTATATGTTTATTTATTTCTTTATTAAATTTTTTATTAACCGACTTTTCTATTTTTTTAAAAATTAAAATAACTTCCTTAAAATGCTTATTTCTTGAATAAATTTTTTTAAAAAAATCAGACTCATAAAATATTGATTTTTTTGTTCCAGATTTGCTTTGTGTAAATATATTTTCACCTTTTAAATCATGATAATTGGGTAGTGAAGCAGTAAATTTTAAAAAGAGTTTTTTGGGTATAAAGTCCTTTATTATTATATGGGGAAAAGGCTTTAGTTCTAATTTAGAACTTTCAATTTTGTAAATTGTTTTATTTAAATTATTTATTAGCACTTTAATATTTTTAGTTATCTTTAACTTAATCTTTTTTCTAGCATCAGTATTCGCTTTTCATCTTCATCCTTGATTCGGTGGTAATATCTTCTTTTGCTTTTGAGCCATAAAAGCTCAAATTTGACTCCTAGCTTTATACCCTCCTTAATAGTTTTAACACCATCTTTGTGATATACTAATTTTCTCGTTTCATATTTATCTATCAATTTATCTTTCAAAAGCTCTTTTATAAAATCTGTAGAATCTGTAGAAATAGCTCCACCTAGTGCTGTATTTAATTTTTTATTTTTAGCTTTTGTAAAAATTACTTTACAATAATTCATCATCTCTTTGCTATTTGTAAAGCTTCTGTCAGCCTCTAAAGAGCCAGCAAAGTCTACTCTACCCACGGTAAGACTGTTTAAAATATTTATATTTTTTAAAGAAAGAATTTTATCTAAATTTTCGTAAGCTGTTATCGTTTCTATGTTAATTGCAAATTCTATATCTTTTCTATTATCTTCAGGAATAAAAGTGTTGATGGCATTTAAAAATTTATTTGCTGCAAATGCTGTTTCTGCCATAGGAGCTATTATTCCTTTAACACCTAAAGCTAAAGCATTATAAATATCAGTTATTGCTTCCACGCCTCCTATTTTTAGAATAATTGGTATACCAAGTTTTTCTGTAATATCTTTTAATCTCATTAATTCTGTTTGTCTGCTTCCTTCATTTTCGTATTCAGCTTTAATTTCAAATACACCATATTTATCTTTTAGTGTTTTAAGAATTTCCATAATTTCATATTCTAAAATATTCATAAATGATTACTTTATAAGCTTTTTAAATATTTAAATACTCTTTTCTCTTTTTTTTAAATTTTTTTTTATTAGATAAGTTATTTTTAATTAAATATTCTAAATATTCAAAATCTTTTTTGTTATTTAAGTCTAATGTTTCAAAATCATCAACTTCAAAAAAGTATGGTTTTTTACCTATCCTACATTTAAATTTTTTCAATGCCTTGCTTTTAATTCCGTATAGAGCAGTAGTTTCAAAAATAACTGGATTTAAATCCTGACTTCTTGGTAATTGTTTTGGAATGTAGTTTATAGGTTTTTTTTTATACCAAAAAAATGTTTGTTGTATTTTTGTAGTAAAAATAGAGTCATAATTTGATGTTGTTTTTAAAAATTTAATACAATTATTAATAGTTTGAATTTTTAAAAGAGGAGAAGTAACTAATATTTGAAAATAATAATCAGCTTCTATAATTTTTTTATGATAATTTATTAAATGGTTTCCATTTGCTTTATCTGATGCAAGAAAGGGTTTCCTATCTATAAATTTAATTTTGTTATTTATACAAAATTTTTTTATTTCTTTGCTATCTGAATCTACATAAATTTCGTCAAAGTTGCATTTTTTTAACTTATTTAAAGTTATTTGATAAAGAGGCACTCCACATATTTTTTTAAAGTTTTTATGCTTAACCCTTTTGCTATTTTTTTTTATTGGAATAATTGCAACTGTTTTTTTTCTATTGAACATATTTTAGGTAATCTTTTAATAAATTTTTAATGGTATTTTGATTATTTATTTTTTTTATAAACATCTTTCCTACTCCTTTTGACAAAATAAGTCTAAAACTATTACCAATATTTTTCTTATCTTTTTTTAAAGCATTCACAAAATTTTCACTATTTAATTTAGATATTTCATTTAAATCAACAATTTTAGATATTATTTTTTCAATATCTTTAAAATTTTTATAATTCATCAGCTTTAGTTTTAGAGAAAAAAAATTCGCAATGTTTATTCCATGAGTTACTGCTAGCCCATGAGGAATTTTATAATTTGTAAGTTTTTCAATAGAATGCCCAAATGAATGTCCATAATTTAAAATAAGTCTTTTTCCCGTATCCAGTTCATCTTTTTCAATAAATTTTTTTTTAATTAAAAGTGATCTAAAAATTAATTTTTGAAGTATTTTATTTTTGTTTTTATTTTTTTCGCTTAAAAATTTTTTTAAATTAAAAATATAAAAATTCCAGTCTTTTGAATTTGAAATTAAAAAGTAATGAGCTAGCTCTCCTAGACCTGAAAAAATATCTTTTTTTTTTAAATATTTTAAAAAATTAGTAAAAATGAAAATTTTTGATGGAGGATAAAAATTGCCTAATTGATTTTTTGCATCTGCAAAATTAATTGAAGTTTTGGCTCCTATACAGCTATCTCCTTGCGATAACAGAGTTGATGGATAAAAATTCCATTGAATTCCTCTAAATAAAATTGAAGAAATAAATCCAGCTATATCCTGAACAATTCCTCCACCAATAGCAATTATAATAGAATTTTTTCTTACTTTTAAATTAATTAATTTTTTTATTATTTTTCCTATTTCATAATAATTTTTTAATTTTTCTGAAGTATTTAAAATTATTAATTTTCCTTTAATTTTTTTTTTTAAGATTTTTTTATATACATTTTTGTCAATTAAATAAAAATTATTTTCACTTTTCTTAAAAGAAAGTTTTTTTATATCTTTAACGGTGTAGTTTTTAAATTTTGATTTAATGATTATTTTCATTACTAGTAACTAGTGTAACCACCATCAATTATAATATTTTGACCAGTAATGTAGTTATTGTAGTTGCTACAAAGAAAAATACATAAGTTAGCTAACGATTCAGGGTTTCCTAATTTTTTTAAAGGTATTTTTAATTTTATTTTTTTCATACCATTCTTTTTAAGAATTTTTTTTGTTAATTTGGTATTAAAAACACCAGGTGAAATTGAATTAACAAGTATATTAAATTTTGCAAGATCAAGAGATGAGGATTTTGTTAATCCAATTAGGCCAAATTTGGTAATTGAATATAATGATCTTTTTTCTTTTCCAACTGTTCCATATATTGAAGATATATTTATTATTTTGCCTGATCTATTTTTTTTCATTTTTGCTGCCACAATAGAAGTTAACCAGGTTGGACCAACAAGGTTTATATTAGTTATATCTAAAAGATTTTTTTTTTTTATATTATAAATTGAGTCTAAAATATTTATTCCAGCATTATTTATAAGATAATCTATTTTTTTTATATTTCTTATTTTTTTTTCAAATTCATTAATAGAATTTTCATTTCTAAAATCCAAGTAAAAGATTTTGATTTTTTTTGAATTTTTTTCTTTATTTTTATTTGTTGTAGTAATTATTACTTTACATCCCAAATCTATAAATTTTTTTACTATAACCTTTCCAAAATCGCCCAGCCCACCAGTTATTAGTAAAGTTTTATTTTTAAAATTAAATTTCATTTAAATGATTTTATATAAATCTTTAAAAAAATAAGTATACAATATAAAATATATATAAACATAATTTTTATTAAGCTTTATAAAATTCACTAAATATATGAAAAAAATATTTAAAATTATAATCAGTGGACCCAGAACCTCAGGCAAAACAACTTTACTTCATTTATTAGATGGAGATCAAAATTTAGTAAATTATAGTCATGACAAATTTTTACAGCTATATGATAAATTATTTGTGGAAGATTATAGAGAAGAGTACCTTGCTGATTTAATTAGAAAAAAAAGTGTTATTATTAAATCAAGAAATCTAAATAAAAAAAAATATTTAAATATTCATATATTAAAAAGAAAACTTTATGAAATTGGTTATAGTTGGTTAGAAAGTGAATCTTTTTATAATGAAGCTCCTGCTCATTTCTCATTAAAAACTTTTCATAAATCAAAAAAGCACAATTTTATTTTTAACTTTGAAAGTTTTGATAAAAAAATTAAGAACGATATTTTTAAAACATCTAAAAAATATTTTTTTTTTGAAGAAATAGTTAATATATATTTTTTATCATATTTAAAAAATTGGAAAAATAAAAAAAAAGGTAAGGTTAAAAATATTATTTTTAAGTCTCCCAATGAGATAGTTAGTATAGAAAATGCTTTGTATGAACTCGTAGAAAATAAATGTATTTATGTCAAAAGAGATATATTGGGCTTAACCAAAAGTCGAGCATTAGATTTAAATTTGAGAAACAAAAAAAACATTGCTTATTACTTCGAAAGAATTTTATTTTCAAAATATATAGAAAACACAAAAAAAAATTATGCAAGAATTGATAATATAAAAAAAAAATTTAAAAAAAAATTGTATGTTACATCTTTAGAAAAACTTGTTTTTGAAACAAAAAATGAAATGAAAAAAATTATTAAATTTTTAAATTTAAAAAATAAACCGGATTACTTTTACCCATCTTATAATGGACTTAAATCTGAAAAGGACCATATAAATAAAATTAATGATGACGAAATATTTATTCCAAAAAAATTAATGAATCTTTTTAAACTTAGAGCAGAAGGACTGTCATACTACATAGAAAATCCTGATGAATTTTCACTTATTAATTTATTAAAATATTTATATATAAGAGTAAAAAATTTTTTTTAGTTTGATTGATAAAAATCTAATTGTAATTTGTTCCATTTTCCTAAACAAGGAGCATCTAGGTAGAATAAATGTTGATCATTTTTTTTATCATAATTATATAACCAATTTCTTTTAAAATTATCTTTTAAAAATTGAGCATTTGCAGATCGACCGTCAGTAACGATTATAGTTCCAGGGGTCAAAAAATATTCAAATTTAATTATATCTCCTACCATTGGCATTAAATCTTTATGATCAGTTGTAAAATTATTAATTTTATTTTTTACAGAAAATAAATTTGGTCCATCCAGATATATCAGGTCTGGGTTACACAGTGGAATTTTTTTATATTGAGTGCAGTATCTATTGTTAATTTTATCCATGTAAACATCTGAGTAAAACCAATTTATTTTTGATGAGAATTTATTTTTATCCATACTTTTTTTAAAAAAACTAATTTTTTTTTTTGTTTGATATAAAAATTTTTTTTTATTTTCTAAAACAAATAATTCGAAAGGAGTGTTTCTTCTTAAATTTTTAATTTCTTTGCTGTATTTCTTTTTATTTACCGACAAAGCCAAGTTAAAAATTAAAGTAGACCATCCAGACCCAAATTCGAGGATTGTAGTTCTCTTGTTTAAAATAACAAAATTATACAATCTATATAAATCGGATAGCATAGGTGGATATGAGGGCAGATTACCCGAAACTATTTCATTAACACCCAAAGGTTTAGATGACTTAGATAATTTCACTAATTGACCAAGTTTATTGGCTATAAAAAACTTCTCAATTTTCTGTTGATTAACTTTAGCAGGAATTTTTATTTTTTTTAAAATTTTATTCATTACTAACCATTTGTCAGTTATAAAATTCTAATCTATATACACTATTATATATCTTTACAATAAAATGTTTACACATAATACTTTTGAAGGAAAACAGAAATATAATAATAAAAAAAAAATTATATTAATTGTTATTAGAAAACAACCAGGTGAAATTGATTGGATACTACCAGTTTTAAATAATATTCGAAAAAATTTTAATATAATTTTAATTTTTGAAAAGAATATAGCCTTAAAACTTCTTAAGCAAAATAAAATTTTATATGAGTTATTTTTAGATTCAGTTTGTTGTTATATAGTTAACTCTCCAATAAAATGTTTCTCGCTCAGAGCATTACATAAAATATTTAAAATATTTAAAATAAAAAAATTAATAATTTTTTTTCAAAATAAAATTTATGAAAATTATTACGACATTGATGAATTTAAAAAAGAAATTAAAAATATTTTACCTAAATTTAATTCTAGTAATATAAGATTGTTAATGCAAGATTTTACAGATAATAGTCCATGGATTAAAAAATTTAATCAATTTAATAAAAAAGCTAAAATTATTTCTTATCCTCATACTACAAATATATTTTCATCAAAAAAGAAAATTTTTAAATTTAAAATAGATAAAAATAAAAAAAATTTTTTGTTTCTGAACTCTTATGGTGATTACTTTTATTTTAAAAACAGATTTAAAGATTATAATACACATGTCTGTGGTTATCCTAAATACCAAATTTCTTGGTTAAAAAAGGTAGAAAAAAAAAATATAAAAATAAAGAAAACAAAATCAAAAAAAATAATTTTTATTTCTTATAAAGGTTTTGATAATTTAAAATATTTTAAAGAACAATACGTTCGTCAAGTTAGATCACTTTTTAATTTCGTTGAAAAAAATAAAAAATGTAGATTAATTTTTAAATTTCATCCTAATGCGCAGGAAGAAAAAGTTTTTTTAAAAATTGCAAATCAATATCCCTCTTATATGTGGAACATTACTAAAGAACATCTTCATATTGTATCTTTAAAATCTGATGTATTTGTTTCTTTTTTTTCCAATGCATCAACGTTAGATTCTTTGGCTAGTAATAAATCACCAATAGAACTATGGAATATTTCTTTAAACAAAAATCAAAAATCATTGTATTCCAAACTCAACATTTGTTTTAAATGCAATAATAAAGATATGCTTTATAAAAATTTAAATTATTTGTTATTTAAAAAGTCTAAAAATAAGCAAGAAAAAACTATTTTAAAAAATTTTAAAAGAATTTTAAGACCACATAATCCAATTGAAATTACATCGAATTTAATTAATAAGATTTCTAATTAATTAACATTATCCAATAAAAATTCTAAAATTTTTAAATCTTTTTTTGTTTTGGCTCTATGTGCCGCAATATCATCTAAAATTAAATGCCCAGTTTTTCTATTTTTTGTGTAATTAAATAAACATTTTTTTGTAAACAAGTGAAGACTTCCAATTTGTCTATAAACTTCTTCTCTTTCCAAAGTAAGATTTGCTGATTTTTTAAAAGATTTTAGTCCTTTGCCATCGTGATAAAAAAAATTATCATTTTCTTTTTTTACAGCTAAAACTTCGTCAGTATCAAAAATATTCATAATATTTATTGCGCTTTCAAAATTTTGTGAGTTAAGTAATGGATGATCAACATTTATTTTTAAAACTGAATCAATTGTAATTTTTTTTTTTATTTTTTTTACAATTGATATAAGAGTTTTATCAATAGGAACATTGTAGCCAGCTAAATCATTTTCTCTTTTAATTATTAAAATTTTATTTTTAAAATTTTTTTTAATATAACTTATAATTTTATTATCAGGAGTTGTTACAATTATTTTTTTAATTTTTTTTGTTATAGAAAGTTCGTTAATTAATCTTGATAATACTGTTTTCGATTTAATTTTTTTTAATGCTATAGAATCCTCGTTATCTCCTCTAATTGGAATAATACAAATTGTATTTTTTATTTTTGTTTTATTTTTAACATTTATGTCAAAGATTTTATCTCTAGATTTGAATAATTTTCTAGTGTTATATGTTAAGTTACTTCCATGTTGTCTATAATAAAACAGGGGTAAATTTACATTTTTAATTTTGTATTTTTGTATTAATCTTATCCACAAGTCCACACCATCTTGACTTTTAAATTTTTCATTGTAACCACCCATTAATTTTAAACAATTAGTATTAATTAAACTACATGCTCCATGGGCTGGTTGATCTAGAAGTCTAACTTTTTTAAAATTATGTCTTAAAAATTGTCCTTGAATAATTCCTTTGCTGTTCACAAGGAAGTAGTTACAAAAAATCATTCCAATTTTTGGGTCTTTTTTAATTTGGTTTACCATAACTTGCAAAAAATTTTCATCCAACCAATCATCTGCGTCTAAACGTGTTATATAATCTCCTTTAGATAATTTTAATGCAATATTATTAGAAACGTTTAGTCCTTTATTTTTTTGAAATATAATTTTTATATTTTTTAATTTTTTATATTTCTCAAGAATATTTTTAGAATTATCAGTTGAACCATCATCTATTATGATTAATTCATAATTTGTATATGTCTGATTAAATACACTTTTTATAGATTCCTTTAAGTACCTTCCATAATTATAGTTTGTTATGTAAATGGTAATTAATGGATTAAATTTATTATCTTTCATTATTAAAAATATTGTAAATGCTATTCAAATTTAAAGATGTATCATAATCTAATTTTTTTATATTTTTATTTTTTTTATTTTTATTTTTATTAGGTTTAAGTTTTGAGTAAAATTTAATAATATCATCTATATTATAATTATATTTTTTTTTAATATCTTTCATTTTTAGAAGAAATTTTTTTACATATTTATAATCAGCTTTATAATCAATAGTTAATCTTAAACTTGATTTGTGTTTAGGCAAAACTGGAGCCGAACCACATTTAAAGTATAATTTATTATTTTTAATGTAATTTGTTAGATATTCTGTGCCTTCCAAATCATTTCCAGTTTTATAGATTAACTCAAGTGTTTTTCTATCAAATATTTCTGTCTCAGTGCCCGAAGGCAGGCCTTTATGATCAACATAGTCTAAATTATTTTCAAGAAGATAATTTACTGCCAAATTCATGTAATCAAGGTCAATTAAAATATCATCTCCCGTGACTCTGACTACTATATTGTGATCATATTTTTTTATACCTTTAATTACTCTTTCAAGGACATTTTTTATTGGTCCCCTAAAAACATCAACCGAACATTCCTTTCCTATTTTTTCTATTTTATCGTCACTTTTTTCTTTAGTTGTGCATAATAAAATTTTATTTTCTTTCCTAGTTTTTTTTAATCTCAAAAGTAAATGTTCAATCATCGACTTGTCTGTAATTTTTAGAAGTGCTTTTCCAGGCAATCTTTTTGATTTAGACCTTGCAACTACGACAATAATTATCTTATTAAAAAAATATTTTTTTTTTAAAATTGTATTTTTGTCTAAATTTGTAATTAGTTTTTTATTTTTTAAATAATCAATATCTAACGGTTCATGACAACTTGTTTCAGCTCTTTTATATTCTACGTCCGTCTCACTAACATATTGACCTTTTCTTTTTTTCCTCTTCAAAATTAACATTTTTTTTGTAGTTCTTCTGTAGTTGTACTCCTTTCCTGAAAAATCATTTTTTGAGTTAGATATGCTTTGTTGAGTATTTTTAAGTATTTGAATAAATTTTTTTAATTCTTTTGTTTCTAAAGATGAATAATAATCAACACCCTTTTTTTTTCTATTAAAAGTTATATGCTTTTCAATATAAGTTATGCCATAACCAAGCGCAACAAGGCAAACATATAAATTATATTTATCTTCTCCTGATATATGATCTTGAAAACCATATTCTACTTTATCACCGAATTCTATTTTAAGTTTTTTTAATCGATTTAGATCAGTATCTTCAATTTTTGTTGGGTAGCTTTGAAACCCATGCAATAAAATCACTTTTTTTTTTTCTTTTAAAAGTATCTTTAAAGCATAATATATCTCTGTTAATTTAGCTCCTCCACAGGATAGAAAAATTTTTTTACTTTGTTTTGAAATTTTATTTAATAATTTCTTATTTGAAATATCAGATGAATGAATTTTATAACCATCAACATTAAGTGCTTTAGCTAGTTCAAAAGCTTTTTCACCTAAAATATCACAATAGATTTTAATTCCTAATTTTTTTGTTTTTTTTATTATTGTTTTCCATTGATTTATGGAAAAGGATTGTTTTTTAAAATGATCGAATCTGGAGTGATTTTCTGAAATAAAATCATCTGCAAAATAAATCTGAAATTTTACTGCATCTGCCCCAGAAACTTTTGCTGACTTCGCAAGTTTAATTGCTGTCTCGGGGTTGCCTTGGTGAGCGTTAGCAATCTCAGCAATGATTTCAGGCATTTAATTAATTTTTTTCCACTTATACGTTTCTTTAAAAGGGCATGCTTTACAAATCTCAACTTCTTCTAAAGAGTCTTCCGAATGTTTTGCTCTAACATGATTAATTTCTTTTCCAAACCAAATATCTTCAATCGTTTCAATTTCCTTTTTTGGTTTATTAAAAATTTTAGGTAATTCAAGATTCATTAGTTCAAAACCTTTTTTATTTAAATCTGCTTTTTTCTTAACTTTTTCATAATCTTTTTTGCCAGTTTTAAAAGCCAATTCATCTACGTATCCAACAGGATGCATACTTCCCCAGTCATAACAACACATGCTGATCCGTCCATCATAAGTAACAAGCAAACGTTGATAAGGTTGTTCACATGGCAGTCTTCCTTTTGAAACAAAAATATTTCCATCTGAATCTTTCATTACTTCTGCGTTTGGGTTAATTTTTTTATTCTTCAATATATTTTTAACCTGTTTGTCATGCGGACATGTCTTTTTAATATATTCTTCTCCAATATCTGATATTTTTCCACCTCTTTCGGTATATTGTTTAACTGATACATCGTCGACTATTTTCTTAAATAAAGAAAAATACTCTTTTTGTTCTTTATAAGTATCATCAGTTAAAACCATTTGAATTTTTGTTCTCGGAAATGAGGAATTCATTTTTTTTCTTATATAACTAAAATTTTTTATATTATTGTAAACTTCTTTAAAATTATTTTTTTTAAATCTACCAGGTCTCATTTTTTCATAGCTTTTTTTTGTTCCACCATCAAAAGAATAAATCAATAAATCTAATCCTGAATTAATTATTTTTTTTGACATATTTTCATCTAATTTTGTAGCGTTGGTGTTAATTATAGTTTCCAACACACCTTTTTGTTTTGCATAATCTATTATTTCCGGAAGAAAAGGATTAAGTAAAGGCTCCCCCCTCCAATTAAATTTCATTGAAGAAACATTTAACTTAGAAGCTTGATCGATTAGTTTGAATGCAAGTTTTTTAGACATTATTTTATCAGGCGTAGAAATAAACTGTCTATAGCAATGTGGACAAGCCAAATCACATACTGCAGCAACCTCAATATCTATACACAATGGTCTGAGTTTGCTTTCATTAAATTTTTTTCCTGTTAAGTGATTTTTAATAGCAGTTTTAGGATTGTCTCTCCATTGATGTCTGTAGGATTTATAGTCTTGTTTTAATTTATCTAATAAATCTATTCTATTATTTTCATTTTTTTGTGACAAATAATAGAAAGTTTTATTTTCTTTCATATTTTTAAGCATCCAAGAAACTCTTAAATCTTCATCAGAGCCTTTTAGATTTTTAATTGCAAACTTTCTTGATTCTGAACTCATAATTACTAAATTTCAATAACTGCGATTTAAATTCCCATATTTATTTTTCTAGAAATATCTCTACCTATATTAACCATTTGCCTAAATTCTTCGGGAGTTGCTGATAATGAATGGTCTCTTATTATTGTATTGGATTTATCCAGAGTGAAATGTTTTTCAATAATTTTCGCTCCTCTACTAATGGCCAAGAGTGAAGTTTCTATTCCTATAGAATGGTCACTATAACCATAATAATGAGATTTATTAAAATCTTTTGGTAATCCTTTCAAATCTATTGGATGACAAGGATATTTTGATACACACCACAAATAAAAAATATTCTTTCTTTTTGGAAATGGCGGTTTCTTTTTATTCCACATACCTAATGAAATTATTGTTTCTTTTTGTTTTTTTAAAATTTTTTTTACAAGTGGCATGTCATATTTTACAGTTCTTGAGGCTATTTTAAACTTTTTAAAATTAAAAGGCTTTGCAAGTTCCCATGCTTTATCTGAAATAATTGAAAATAGTAATTCGATTTCAAAATATTTTGACCATTCAATAAGTTGAGAAATTCTTTTTCTATCAAATTGATTCATTTCATTTGGCTTATCTCTCCAGCCTAATTGAAACTTTACTATATCTGCCCCTGCAAATTTAGCTTGTTTAATAAGTTCAAAACATAGGTCAAAATTTCCATTATGATTGAGACCTATCTCAGCTATAAAAACTAGTTCTTTTTTCATGATCAAGAATTTATTATTTATTAATTAACAAAAAAGGCAATAAAATGTTTTAATTATTGTTTGAAAATTAAACATATTACATATAGTAAATAATCGAAATTGTCATATGAATATTAAGCCCTGTGTTATTGGATTAGGTTATGTTGGATTGCCTGTTTTAATCAATTTATGTAAAAAATTTAAAGCCTTTGGCTTTGATATTAATAAAAAAAGGGTCGCTGACTTGTCAAGAGGGTTTGACTCAACAAAAGAATTTAAAAAAAATGAATTGCTACTCATAAACGAAAAAAACTTAACTTATTCTACCAAAGAAATAAGAGAGTGTAATATTTTTATAGTATGTGTTCCAACACCAATTGATATTAAAAAAAAACCAGATTTATCACCACTTATTTCCGCCTGTAGAATGCTTTCAAAAATATTAAAAAAAAAAGATATTATAATTTTTGAATCAACAGTTTATCCTGGAACAACAAAAGATATTTGTATTCCAATATTAGAAAAATCCTCTAGTTTAAGATTAAATAAAAAAGAATTTTCAGTTTGCTATAGTCCTGAAAGAGTGAATCCAGGAGATAGAAAACACTCACTTAATAAAATAAATAAAATTATTGCAGTTCCTAATAATGAAATTTTGAATATAATAAAAAAAGTTTATATGAATTTATCAAAAAAATTAATTATTAGCAAAAATATAGAAGAAGCAGAAACATCAAAGGTAATCGAAAACATCCAAAGAGATTTAAATATTGCCTTGATGAATGAGATTTATATATTTTGTGAAGAATTAAATATAAATTTTGAAAATGTTTACAAATTAGCATCTACAAAATGGAATTTTGGAAAATATAGACCCGGTTTAGTTGGTGGTCATTGCCTACCAGTTGATCCGTATTATTTTTCCTATATTGCAAAAAAAAATAATACCAAAACGAGCATAACTTTAGCTGGTAGAAATATTAACGAATATATGAGGAAATATATTATAAAAAAAATTAAATTAAATTTAAAAAAAAATGGATATAATTTTAAAAAAGATAATATTTTTTTTGCTGGCTTAACATATAAAAAAAATGTTTCAGATCTTCGAAATTCCCAAGCTTTTAAAATTTTTTCTTATTTTAGAAGCTATAATAGTAAAGCATTTGGAGTAGATCCATATGTAGATAAAAACATTAAAGTTGGTTTGGCAGATTTAAGTTATATAAAAAAAAAAAATACAGGCTGTATAATAATACTTGTTAAAAATAATAAATTTAATAATTTGTAAAAAAAAATAAAAAAAAATATAAAAATAATAAAA
>Ga0163108_10000717_pt1 | contig 24626 bp, 21 predicted proteins | sample Fk1155metaG_FD_109644 | JGI IMG/M metagenome (GOLD analysis project Ga0163108, IMG submission 109644) | Marine microbial communities from the Central Pacific Ocean - Fk160115 155m metaG | ecosystem: Environmental > Aquatic > Marine > Oceanic > Photic zone | place: The Central Pacific Ocean...
AGATGCCCGGCAGTTGAAAGAGCCATGAAATGGGTGAGTTGAGCAGTGGTGTCTGTCCTCTGTGCAGAACCCACACGGGTCCGAGTGCGATGAACAGGAAGGCCAAGGCGGCAAACCCCAGCGTACGTCTGGTTTTTTTGCTGCTTGCTGGACCCATGAAGGGTGCCAAGAGGCCCAACAGTACAAGAGGATGGAGCCGCACCTGGGGTTGTTGGGCACCCCATACGAGCCCATCGATGGGCAGGGCGGTGAATCCATCGGGCGGCCCAACGGCTGTGGCCGCCTCAAGCGTGGGTGCCAAAAACGCGAGATATGGAACCATCAGTGCGACAGCCAGTGCGAGTCCACGTCGTGGCCGAAGCAACAAGGCCAACAACCCAAATGCCAGCCCTGTGTATAGGTAGGCAAAACCTTGTGCACCAATCCACAACCCTGCCCGCCAATCTTTTCCTCGGAGCAGGGCAGCCAGACCGAATAGACCGGGCCAAAGGGCTGCCGTTAATGTGTGGCCCAAAGTGTGCTCGTGGAACATGAGTGGACTCGCGGCCACCAAGCTGCCCGCCGCGATGGCATGAAGTGGTCGTGCACCGGCACTTCGAGCCAAGACCACGGTGGCCGCCACATTCAATACATGGTGGCCCAGCATCATCAGGTTGAACCACAGTGGAAAGCTCATTTGCGCCACCATTGGTCCCAATAGAAAAGCATCAAAAGGATTGGGAAAGTTGGCCAATATCGATGCTTCACCCCATGGGTGGTTCAGGAGTTCGATGGGGTTCCCGGATTGGGCGGCGGACCAAAATAGCCAGTAGGCGCCCAGAAAGTCTCCGTTAGACCATGGGTCTGCTGGGCCCCAAAGGCCTTGGTTCATCACCAGCAATGGGCGCCAGAGTAGCCCCAGTGCCACGAGAATGGCGACCATGATTGAGCGTCGAGTCGTTCGTGCTTCCACGCTTTCAGGGGACCATGAAATGTCACGATTCGCCAACCCCGCTGTACCATCTACTCGTGAAACCGATTCGTCCCAGTCATGCTCTGGCCATTTTTCTCTCCGCCCTTGTGGTGCGCTTGGGGTGGATGCCAACGTGGCCACGTCTCGTGTTCGAGGGACATGAATCGCTCTATCGGGATGCTTTTGTGGGGCTATCGGTTCGGGCCTCGACGCAGGCCTATCCGTTGCTCGCAGGAATCTATTCGATGCTTGGGCAACTCACCCAAGATGAGCGCGCACTGGTGGCTTTTTCGTCCGTCGTGGGTGCTTTGGGGGTATTGGGCGCCGCGGTTTGGGTGGGGCGAACGATCTCTGTGACGGCTGGCCTATGGACCGGGGTCTTGGTTTCGCTTCTTCCTGAGCATGTGGCATGGAGCACCAGTGCATACAACGTGATTCTCCCGCAAACACTGTTCATTTGGGCCTTGGCGTTGCGGGGTCGTTGGTCCTTTTTGCTCTGTGCCTTCGCCGTATCCATGCGTGCAGAACTCTTGCTGTTGGCTCCCCTTGTTGGCCTACGGGGTGTCTTGGGCGGCTTGGCTGGAGTCGGTTTTTTGTTGTCCCTGGGCATTGATTTTCCGCAGGTGCGCCCAGGCGGTCTGGCTTTTGATATCAATTGGCCGATGCTCAATTACTTGGGGCCACCGGTGTTGTGCTTGTCGCTTGTTGCCCTCCGTTCCAAACCCGCCTGGAAGCTCTTCCTTTTTGCCGCTTGGGTGCACGCTATCGGTGCTGCCTTCGATGATTATGGGGCGCGGCATGCATTGTTGGGTGGTGTTGCTTTGTGCGGGCTGGTCGGCTCGGCACGTACGGTTTGGATACCGATGTTTGCGGTTGTTTCGCTCGGTATGCATACGGTTGAATTGGCTCGGGTTTGGCACGCTCCGGATGACGGGGCTGTCGCGACCGAGGCCCAAGAATTGGGCGCCCCTCCGGAAGGCTGTGTTGAGGTGACCGATGAACCCTATGTGCCAGGTCAGGCGTTGCCGTCTCACGTTCGATACTTCCGCAATGATATCGAGGCAGACTGTGTGATTTGGGGCGAAGAGTTTTGGCACCGCTCATGGTCCAGCCGTGGTTTGATGGACCGTGCGAAGAGGATGCGCATGCTCTACGACATGGAGGCCGTGGGAGCATTGAAACCCGTGGCAGGTGGGCCGGTTCGGATGTACCACCGCTTGGAGAAACGTTGGTGACCGAAGAACGGACAGAGTGGTTTCGTCAGGGCTTGATGCTTGCCGTGTTTTCACTCACGGTTCGAATCATCGGTGCGGCCTTGTTGGGGGATGGAGCTCCTTTTGGTCCGGATGGTACGGGTGCGGAAGCCGCGGTGGTTCTGGGTGGTCACCCTTATCCTCTGCACATTGCCTTGATGCGTGTGACTGGACTGGGTGCGCTGGAATTGAGCTTGGCAAGCAGTTCTCTGGCGTGTGTTTTGTTGTGGTGGTGGGGCCAACGCGTGGGTTTGACGGGGGTTGGAGGTTGGATTGCGGCAGCAGCTCCACTGGGTGTCATTCCAGGGGTCTTGGCTGCAGGCGATGCACCAGCCATTGCCGTGGCGCTGGCCGGCGTGTTGCTTTCGACGGCGGGCAAACGGTGGGAATTGGTCGGTGGAGCGCTCGCTGCAACCTGTGTGGCAGTGAAGCCCATCGCATTGCCGTGCCTCATCTTGCTGCTGGCCCGGCCGGGCAGCCTATGGGGCGCTTTTGGGATGCTGGGTTTGCTCCGAGATTTTATCCGACCTCTGTGGGCACCCATGACCCAAGGTGGTTTGCTTGGAACGTGGTGGGTCTCGTCAGAAGGTAGGCCACCCACCGACTGGTTTGGATGGGGTTTGGGCGGTGTAGAACAGCTGATTTCCGCGGAGAGTTGGGGCCTGTTGTGGGTGTTTCCACTGGGGGTTTTGGTGGTTCTACGCACGGTTTCAGATCGCCGACTTCGCTGGACTGCATTGGGTACATTCTTCATGGCTTGGGCCATCGGCTGCCTTTTTGGGGGCCGGGTGGAATTGCGGTATTTTGCATCCGTTTTCATCGCATCCTTGGCCTTTCTTGGCCCGTTGTTCAAGATGCCCACACACCGATATTTGGTGGCGGCATTGGCGCTATGGCCGACCTTTGCCCTGGTCACCCAACTCGCCCACGTGCGCTCCTCGTTGGACGAAGAGGCCGCTGTGCCGGATGTTTTGTTGGTTTCTTGGCCTGCGGTTGATGCCCGACCAATTTTTGATGCTTGCAGTACCGAGGGCGCTACGCATCTACGGAATATGGCATGGCAATTGGCGGCGGTGGCGCCTGAAGGGAGCACTGTGATTACCGATGCTCTGCCAGATGGTCGAGAAGGAGAGCTCTTCTGGCCTCTTCTTGTGTTGAGACCCGATCTAAAGGTCCAAGCACGATAAAGGAATCTGATGAGTGCATTCGATCCAGATGGTGCTTCAACAGATGACGGGCTGTACGGCTTGCCGCCGGTCTCCTCGCCTTCTGTGGCTGTGATTGCGGTTCCGTGGGAGGCGACAGTTTCTTACGGACGGGGCACTGCTGCCGCTCCGCGGGCCATTGAAGTCGCGAGTCAGCAAGTGGATCTGTTTGATCTTGAATATGGTGCCATCTGGAAAGCAGGTATCGGCTGGGCCTCTTTGTCGGGAGACATAGGCTTGTGGAACGAGAAGGCATGCGCGCTTGCCATTCCGGTGGTGGAGGCTGGTGGCGTGTCCGAAGCGCCCGAACTCTTGGCAGCAGGAGCGCAGGTCGATGCGCTCGCACAACAACGAGATGCCGTCGTCAAGAACGCGGCCCTCAAAGCCTTCCAAGCAGGGCAGATTCCCGCTGTTCTTGGCGGAGACCACTCCTCTCCATTGGGCCTCATTCAGGCGGCTGCAGAGCAGCACCCGGGTCTTGGGATTTTGCACATCGATGCCCATGCGGATTTGCGGGAGGCATACATGGGCTTTCGCAGCTCGCATGCTTCGATCATGGCCCGTGTTCTGGAGACCTGCGATGTGCGTCGGCTTGTGGGTGTTGGCTACCGAGATTTGGGTCATGCCGAGTGGGAGAAAATCACCACGTGTCGTGATCGCATTTGCGCCTTCACAGATCCTGAAATTTCACGCCGGCTTGCATCGGGTGAAACTTGGGACAGCATCGTTTCAGAAATCTTGGAAGCACTGCCCCAAAAGGTCCATATTAGCTTCGATATAGATGGGTTGGACCCGTCATTGTGCCCCAACACGGGGACCCCTGTTCCAGGTGGTTTGGGCTTTCGGGATGTACAAGTGCTCTTGCGCACCATTTCAGAACATCGACAAGTGGTGAGCTTCGATCTATGTGAAGTTTCCCCGGGTCATTCTGATGAGTGGGATGCCAACGTGGGGGCCCGGGTGTTGTATAAACTCGCGGGTTGCGCACTCTCTTCAAGGGCACGAGAATGATCCATCAACCACCAGCCTTGGGTATAGTGGACGCCCGGAGGAACTGTGGAGGCAAGTGAACGCCAGACTCTGAAGGTGGGCGTGTTTGTGATCGGACTGTCGATCCTTACGCTTGTGTCCGTCTTTGTGCTCGGTGGTTCCGGCGATATCTTGGAGGACAGGTACACCCTCAACGGGAAGTGGGCGGATGTTGCCGGCCTGAAAGAAGGCGCAGTGGTCCGTTTGGCTGGTTGGGATGTCGGTGAAGTGAGTCGCATCGAGTTTTCCGACAGCATGGAACAAAAAGAACTCACTGTAGAGATGAGCATTATGGCTCGCTACCAAGAACGAATCCGCACGGACTCTGAAGCCCGGATCGATACGGTTGGGGTTTTGGGCGACAAATATGTGTCCTTGTCGATGGGTTCTCCCTCCGAGCCGGGCTTGGAAGATGGCGCCTTCATGACCACCCGCGCCCCACTCGACTTTCTTGGGTACACCAAGAAGTTTGAGGACATTCTCCACAACACCTCGAGCATCTCTCGGAAATTCGACCTCATGCTGGGTACGGATGAAGAGGCCATGCAAGCGAAAGTGGGCCAGAGTATGGGGCACTTGGAAGGCTTGTTGAAGGGTGCACAGGAAGGCTCTGGTTTGCTCAACGCTCTTGTGCATGACAAGGAGATGCCCAAGCGGGTCACAGCCATTCTCCGCAATCTGGACCGGGCCTCGGGTGGAATGTCTGATGTCATGAGTGAGGTCAAGACGGGCGATGGTTTGGCCAACGAGTTGATTTATGGTGACGACGGCGCTGCCCTAGCGGAGCAGTTGGGGCGCTTGGCGGGTGCACTTTCCCAGCTCACCGACGACATCAAGAATGAAGAGTCCTTGGTTCACGCCATGCTTTACGATCAAGACAAGGCGCAGATCTTGGATGACCTTTCTGCGACGGTTGTGTCGTTGCGTCGCACCAGTGCAGCCATTGAAAATGGAAACGGTACCCTTGGGATGTTGGCCAACGATCCGGCCTTGTACGAAGACCTGCGTGCACTGGTTGGTGGGGCACAGCGAAACAAGCTTCTGCGGACCTATATTCGTCGGACCATTCAGGAGGGCGAGCGTGTGAATGCTGGGGCGTGGACCCCACCGACGGAGTGAGCATGGGGGGCATTGCCCGCTTGTTGGCTCCGCGCGTGCTTGGCCTGATCAATCGATGGAAGCGAGCAGAAGGCAGCATGCGTATGGTGAGCGTGCTTTTTGTCTTGTTCGGCTTCGCCTTCTGGGCAGGTTTGTTTGTGCTGATGATTTGGCTCATTGGCGCTTTTCATGAGGTAGAGGTTTTCGGCCCGATCTTGACGCGAAAGCTCATGGAATTGCTCCTGATGGGCATGTTTGGTCTGCTGTGCTTTTCGAATACGGTCACTGCTTTGTCGACCTTCTACCTCTCCGATGATCTGGAACTCTTGCTGAGTCTTCCGGTGCCCAGGTGGCAGTTTCATTTTGCACGCCTGCTCGACACGCTTGCGCAGTCCAGCTGGATGATTGTTGTGTTTGGGCTGCCCGTGTTCATTGCGTACGGACTTACGTACGGTGCGGGTCCGGTCTACTATTTTGCACTCTGTGTGGTGCTGCCTTGTTTTGTGGCCATACCGGCTTCGGTCGGTGTGGTGGTGGCCAGTCTGCTCGTGACGGTGTTTCCTGCCCGGCGACTGCGTGAACTCATGGTGTTTGCGGGGGTTCTTGCTTTGGTGTTTGTGGTCGTCATGATCCGAACCTTGCGGCCTGAACAATTGGTGGATGCCAGCAACTTCGACTCGTTGGCTGCATATGTTGCGGAATTGCAGGCGCCCGTGCCCTTGTTGTTTCCTCCACGGTGGTCATCCGATTTGTTGCTGTCTACCCTCCAAGGTCGCCCCTCGGACGCGTTGTCATGGGGGCTCTTGTTGTCCGGTGCTGTGGCTGCCACAGGGGTTGGAAGGTGGATCACCACATCGCTGTATGACCAAGGCCGTGCTCGGTCTCAGGAAGCCCGACAAGCCCGCTTGGCAAAGGCGGGTTGGCTGGATGCCTTGCTCGCGTTGTTCACGCGCCCATTGGCGCCGGCGCAGCGGGCCATCGTCATCAAGGATGTGAAAACCTTTTTCCGGGATCCAGGCCAGTGGAGCCAACTCTTGCTTGTTGGCAGCATTGTGGTGATTTCCTTGGTGAGTGTGGCTGCACTTCCTGTGGATGTTGTGCGTGGGCCATGGATGGGCACCTTCCGAAATGTCTTGGCGTTTGCCGTTCTTGGTTTGGTTGGCTTCGTGATGGCGGCTCTGGCAGCACGCTTTTTGTTCACTGCGGTGAGCATGGAAGGCCGGGCATGGTGGCTCATTCGGTCCAGTCCGATGACGGCAAAGCAATACCTGTGGTCGAAAGTTTTGCCGGGCTTGGTTCCCATGATTGTTGTGGGAGAGATTTTGGCCATCACATCCACATGGATTCTTGGCGCAGGCTCATTTTTGATGTTGGTGGCTGCCATCACAGCGCTGTTTATGTCCCTGGGTATTGCGGGTATTGCTGTCGGAATGGGTGCCATGTTTCCAGACTTCAAAGTGGACAATGCAGCCCGCGCTGCAGCGGGACCACAGGGCGTATTGTTTATGGTTGTGAGCCTCACTTTGGTGTTTGCGGTCATCGCGATTGAGGCCTACCCCGTGTACTTGGTCCTTGCTTCCGATGTGAAGGGTACGGCCATCAGTTCCAACCAATGGGTGTCGATTGGTGCATTGTTTTTCGCAGCCATGCTCTTGTGTATCCATGCATTGATGTGGCCAATGAAGATCGGTGCCCGCCGATTGTGGAATAGGGAATTGCTCAATGGCTAGTGGGCTTTTGTTGTTTTGGGTGCTGTCTGCATGCTCCCCTGTGTATCGAATTCCGGCGCCGGAGCCTCCGCCATCGGTTTTGCCCCCAAGCGCAGCTCGGGCGCACTATTTGCGCGGTCAGATATTGGCTGCCGCTGGAGATTTGGACGGTGCTGAATATTCCCTGTCCCGTGCGCGTATTTTTGATTCGAAGGAACCACGTATTTTGATGGCACTCGGATCGGTTGCGATGAATAGAGGAGACGTTGCAGGAGCCCGTACACATTTTTCTGAGGCGGCAAAAATCGCGCCGGATGACCCCGTTCCTTGGCTTGCGCATGGGCGCATCGAAATGGCCTTTGGGGACAAGGATGTGGGTCGGGTCGGATTGCGTCGTGCGATTGAATTGGGAGGTGTTTGGGAGGCGCGCGCGATGTTGATCGCGGATGCTCTTCGTGAATTACCCAGTGCGGGTATGCCGAAAGAACTGTTGGATTGGATCGAACGAACGGTAGATGATGGTGTGGAACTTCGTCGCCGTGCGGAACTTCGATTGGTTGCAGGTGACCCGGCGGGTGCTTTGGATGATTTCTTGGGTTCCCTTCGAACATCGGGGCGCGATGTGTCTTTGGTTGCACCAATTGTGCGTGCAGCGAGCAGTTCTGCCCGTGTGGCGCACGCTTTGGGTGCAGTGGACCGTTTGGTTGAAGAGGACCCCTATGGCTCCGCCGCATGGATGGTGTTGGGAATGCTCAGTCACCTCATAGGCGACCATGAGCAGACGATATTGGGCTTCGAGACGGCTGAGGGTTTGGGCGCGCAACTTGGTGTGGGTGCCATGGCTGGCCTTGCCTCCGCCCGGGAAGAGGCCGGTAAGCCCCCAACTCAGGTTTCAGCGGTGCGCAGTAAACCGCAACAAGATCTCATAGGGCAAGCCGTGGCTCTGTTGGAAGCCGAAAATTGGGATGAAGCCGAACATGCGGTTGCCCAGGGTCTTCTTACACAGCCCCAAGATGTGCGTTTGTTGTACATCATGGGTCAGATCTATTTGGAGCGAGATGGCCCGTTGGCGGCCAAGTCATGGGTCGATCAGGTCATCCAGTCTGCACCCAATTTCTCCCCAGGACTGAATCTCTGGGCCTGGGTTCATGCGGAAGAAGGAATAGAACTTGAACAGGCAGAGCGCTTTGCCCGCATGGCCTTGAATCTGCAGCCTCGGGCAGGTGGGTACTGGGACACGTTGGGATGGGTTTTGATGCGTCAGGGTCGGCACGGTGAGGCACTGTCCATATTGGACCGTGCGGTGCGGTTGAGTCCAAATGATGATGCTGTTCGTGCTCGCCGGGATAGTTGTCGTTCATCGCTTGGGGGTATGAACCGATGAGGTCGTGGTGGGTCTGGCTTTTGTTGCTCGCCTTGGGTTGTGTGAAACCCAGGGGGCCAGTCGTTCCTGTTGGCGATCCAGATGTGGTGGTGGCGCTCGCACGGTCGAGGGCCATGTTGACCGCCATTAATGGTCGATTCAGTGTGACCTTGAACACTGGCAAGCGCGAATTTACGGTTCCTGCATCGATGCTTTTGTCTCATCCAGACCGATTCAGGATCGAACTGTATACACCGTTTGGTACGCCATTGATGACAGCGACCAGTGATGGTTCGGCCCTGCATGCATGGAATCAACGAGACCGCATTTTCTATGAGGGACACGAGGCGAGCCAGGTGCTCAAACGGATCACCGGAGGAGAGGTCGGCATCGATGATTTTCTGGCCATCCTGACAGCCCGTCTTCCCCTTGTTGATGCCGAAATCTTGCACATCGGTCGTACGGTTTTTAATGATGGTGGTGTGGTCCTTGTGATGCTTGGGCCCGATGACATTCGTGTGCGTGCGGTGATCGATCCCAAATCTGGCATGGTTCGTCGGTTGAGGGTGGACCCACCTTCGGATGACGCGGGCTACGCAGAGCCGGAAGGGGAGCCAATCATTCAGGTCATATACGAAGGTCAGACCCGTGAGGGCAGAGTGTTGCTCCCTTCGGATACCTTGGTGGAGATGCCGCGTTTGGGGTGGAGTGTCCGACTGGTGGCCAAGAAGTGGACGGCTTTGGAGTCGGCTCCAGATGCATTTGATCTCGTGGCTCCACCTGGGGCCACTGTGAAGGATTTACGAAAAACGCTGGAAGATATGGCTACCCATTGAAGGGTTTTGCATCTTCAATCGTGTAGCGAATTGTGCGTCTTCCACGCCAGGTGTTGTACCCCAGGGTGCCCACCACGGAGATGGGACCTTGCATCAGATCGTGAGTGTATTGTCGTCCGTTCCACCAGACTGCTTCGAGTTCGCCAATCTGCATTCGGATGTGCTTTTCACCCATGGGTCGTGTCTCGGAGACGAGAACATTGTTGATTTGAATCAAAGGCGCAGCATTCCCTTTTCCGTGGGGACCGAGGTCCGACAGGCCTTGCGCCAATAGATCGATGTCGGGATGACGCAGATCTCCCGCATCACAAATGGCATCGACATCGATGTTGGGTCGGGCATCTTCTTTGTCGGTCTGTTTGCTTGCCCAGTCATTGAGGCGTTCCTTCAATTGTTCGAGATGGGCAGATTCAACGGAAAACCCTGCGGCAGCGGGGTGGCCCCCGTGGGCCAACAAAAGGTCGGAGGCGGAATCCAGGGCCTGGACTGCGTGGCAGTTCGGGGTGGAACGCACGCTCCCACGGGCGTCGTTTCCAGCCACAGCAATGATGGCCACCGGCCGGTTGACGGCATCGCGTATTTTGGCTGCGGCGATGCCGACGATGCCTCGGTGCCAACCGTCTGATTCATTGCCCCATAGTGTGACAAAGCTGGGGGCCGGATCGGGCATCGCATCCATGCATTGTTCCACCAAAGTGGCTTGAATTTTTCGCCGTTGTTGGTTCAGATCATCCAGGGCTTGGGCTTGGGCGCGTGCGCGAGAAGGGTCTCGCTCATCAAACAACTCGATCACGGCGGTGGCTTTGGCCAAGCGCCCGGCAGCATTGATGCGCGGCCCCAGCTTGAAGCCAAGGTCTCCGGCGGAGATGTCACCCTGTAGCCCTGAAACATCCAGCAGTGCGCGCAGACCGGGCACATGAACGCCACCCTGCAAGCCTTTCAGTCCAAAAGAAACGATGGCGCGATTTTCCGGTGTGGACAGGTCGACAACGTCTGCGACCGTACCAATGGCTGCGACTTTCAACATCGATCGAATGACGGGCCCACACTTTGGGTGGTCTTCCAGCAGCGCTTGGGCGAGTTTCAAAGACACTCCGCAGGCAGCAAGCGCTTTGTTTGGGTAGGTGCAGCCCTCTTGTGGTGGGCACAGCACGGCGGTGGCTTCCTCAGGGACGGAGGCGCCGGCCGGTAAATGATGATCGCAAATGATGACGTCGATTCCATTTTCGGCAGCGATGCGGACGGCCGCGTGATCTCGAACCCCAATGTCGGCTGTGATGATGAGATTGATGCCGTCAGCGGCAGCTTGCGTCGCAGCAAGTTCGGAAAAACCGTAGCCCTCTTTGAACCTGTCGGGGATGTGGTAGTCAATGCGGTTGCCCGCACCAAGTAGGCGCAAGGTGCCTTGAATGATCAGGCTGGATGTGGTGCCGTCGACATCGTAGTCGGTCACGATCCGGATGCGCTCATTATCGCGAATGGCCTGTTGGATTCGTGGGACGGCAATGTCCATGCCTTTGATGAGGTCGGGGTTGTGAAGGTGGTCAAGAGATGGTCGAAGCCACATTCTGGCCTGTTCAGGATCGTGCACACGCGCGGCCAAGCAACGGGCCACCAAGGGGTGAAGCTGGAGTTGGTTTTCAAGCCGCTTGGCAGCTTCCAACGGCACTTCTCGGAGCGACCATGTACGGTCCTTGAATGATGGAGTTCCCATAGGACATTGGTATCGCGTTGGAAGTCTGGTACAACCCAAGAAGTGGACATCATTTGACCGGGTTGGGCATGGCGAACGAAAGCAAGACAGAAGATCTCTCTCAGATACATGCAGCGGTCGTTGATTGTGTGACGGAAATGGTGATTTCGGTCGACGAGCAGGGAAAGATGGTGCTGATGAACCGTGGAGCATCGGGTGTGCTGGGTGTGCCGGATGGATCCTACTTGGGACAACCCTTTCGTGCTTTGCTTGACGTTGAACCACCGGAGCGGGTCACCGTGAATGAAATGGTGGAATATCAGCTAGAGATCAGAGATGGCGGTGAGCGGCGGATTCGCGGCCAATGGATGGAAGTATCTAGTCCAGATCAAACGTATCGGGTGTTTGTCGGGCAAGACTTTACCCGTGAGTACAATCTTCAACGGGATTTGGTTCGCTCCGCCGCCTTGGCGGAACTGGGTTTGATGGCGGCCGAGGTGGCCCATGAAGTCAACAATCCTGCCACCTACTTGATGACCAACCTCTCCATTTTGCGCGACGATTTTGGGGGTGGTGAGATCGATCCAGAGTCGGCCACAGAGTTGATTGAAGAGTGCTTGGACGGGATTACGCGCATCACGGACGTGGTGAAACGGATGCGTTCTTTGGCCTCATCGGGTGGTGAAGCGATCGGCGATGAACTGGTTGACCTATCGACGGTTGTGCGCGATGCCTGTCGGATCGCGGGCTTGCGGGTGAAATACAAAGCGGAACTTCACATTCATGATGACGAAACCGTGCAGGTGCGTGGTTCCCCCAAGCGCTTGGGTCAAGTCGTATTGAACTTGGTGGTGAATGCGGCGGATGCGTTGACGGGCCAATCCGATCCGATGCCTCGCATCGATGTTTTGGTCGGCCGGAAAGAGGAAGGTGCGGAGGTCATAGTTCGAGACAATGGGCCGGGTGTGCCGGCCGACAAACGGGAACGAATCTTTCAGGCTTTTGTGAGCAGCAAAGTCGATCATGGGGGCACAGGGCTTGGGTTGGCGGTGAGTCGCACCATCGCGGAGGAGCATGGAGGCCGGTTGTTCTTGGACGACCGTGAAGGTGGAGGAGCCTGCTTCATTCTTCGCTTGCCGCTTCCTTGAATAAAGCGGGTTAAGGCCGCCTCTTGGAGGTTCTGACATGACGCCGTTGATTCCTTTTTGGGACCGTGTGGCCATTCCCATTGGTCCGCTGACCGTTCATGGGTTTGGAATACTCGTTGCGCTGGGCTTTGTCTTCGGTGCCCGCGTTGCACGAAACAAAGCCGAACGAGATGGTTTCGACCCGGAGTTGATCAACCAATTGGTGGGTTGGATAGTTGCTGGCGTTTTTATTGGAGGACACCTCGGTCATTTGCTCTTCTACTACCCGGAAGACATGATGAACGACCCGGCGAAGTTCGTGGCGATGTTCAAGACGTTGGCCTCCTTTTCTCTGCCCACGGCAGACTCTCTTCCGGAACTTTTGAAGGTTTGGCGTGGTTTGTCCAGCTACGGAGGCTTCATTGCAACGGTGGTCTTGATGGCCATCTTCTTTCGGAAACACAAAGTGAACTTCTGGTCCTACGGTGACCCCGTCGCTTTTGGCATGATGACCGGCTGGATGTTTGGACGTCTGGGTTGCTTTGTGGCCCATGACCACCCTGGCACCGAAACCGATTTTTACCTGGGTGTGTACGGTATCTGTCCCTCAAGCTACGGCAGTTCCACCGTCGCATGCCACGACCTGGGCCTATATGAGGCGATTTGGTCGGGTGCGATGGCTGTGTGGTTTATCTTCAAGGACAAAATTCCACGCCACCCTGGCTATTACGTTGGGTGGGTCTGCTTGTCTTATGGTCCGGTCCGGTTCGTGATGGACTACTTCCGGCACATTGAGACGGACACGCGCTACTTCGGCATGACCCCAGCACAGTATTTTTCAGTGGCTGTGACCATTTTGGGTGTTCGAATATTGATGAAGCATCGCCATGAGGCACCCCTGCGTGGGGACTGGACCCCGGAAGAGGCCGAAGCTTAGGCTGCTTTCGTTCGAGAACCTAGTTTGACTGGATGGAAGCGGGTGTGAGGTCGAACAAGATCGGTAAGCGGCTTTGCGTACCAATGTTCGGAACCCGTGCTGATTGAATGTGCCATCCTCGTCCCACCCAGGCGTGGTCAAGTGCATGTTGGGATAGAAAGGGGAGCCCCAGGATGGAGGTGGGCCAGTTGGGCGCCGATGTCGCAGAACGGAGCCCTACCGTTCGGAATGGGTTGACCAGTGCGGTGGAGCGTGCGGGGACTTTTAAGTCTCCCATGAGGACGATTTTCCGTGTCCCAATTGCGGTCAGACTCTTGGCTGTATCGTTGGCGTTGTGGATGACCTCTTGGGCCCAAGACAACCAACTGTTTTCGTCGTTCTTGTTTTCAAATTGAGGGATAACCAGCGGGAATACACCGATTTCATCGATGTGTGGAAAGGTGAGAATGGCCGTCCCTTGGGTAGACGAGGACGACGGGAGGTGCCAAGCATCCTTTTCCCCTCCGCAGTATTGAAAGTTTCCACGCACAACGGCGGTGGTTCCATATTCACGCTTCTGGTTGGGGAAAAATTTGACCTCTCCGTTGAGGCCCTCGCTCAGTTTGCTGCCCATCGTCAATTGGTCTGAACCATTCAAAACGATGATGTCTGGTTTTAGTTTGAGTATTGCTGGAATGGCTTCTTCTATGTTTTGGTGGTCGTCTACAGTCCAGGTGAAGAGGCGAATGGGTGCCAAGGTGGGTTTCGAAAGGAGGGTGCAGCCTTTGATTGTGCGAAGCCATGCGGGCGCATCCGATGTGGATGGAGACGGGGTGACCGGCTGGTGTAGGGAGATGGCGCCAACCACGGCCGAGACCACAAGGCTGGTGGCCAATCCAGGTTTGCTGGAGAGCAGGGCCAGGCTGACGCCAACCATGAGTGCAGCGAATACCAGAGGCTCTGCCAAGGCCAGCAGGACGCCGATAGGCTCACCTGCGGCCCCTGCACCCACAGCCAATGCCAAGACCGGCATAGAACACAAGATGACGGCATTGAGCCATCGTCGTCGGTTGGGTGTCATGTATTGAGAGTAGCTGAAGATCCGCTGTGATTCAGGGCATCGAGCACCCACCGAAAGATTTTGGGCCATTGCTTCAGAATGGAAACCAATCGTCTTTGGACAAAGCGGTGGCGTCGAATGAGCAAGAGGCCGGCTGTCAGGATCCAATACCGACGGGTCACGCGTCGGTACTCGGTCGCGTATCGGCTGGGTGTTCCGTTTTGAATACAAACGATGGCGGCGGCCGCTGTATCGAAGCCCAAGCGAATCCCTTCACCGGTCAATGGGTCCAGGTAGCCTGCGGCATCGCCCACCAAGAGCACTCGCCCCACCACAGGCGAATGTACGCGTTGTTCAAAGGGGCCCGCCCCCCGTGTGCCTGCGATGGGGTTTTCGAGTCGTTTGGCCAGATCTGGGAATGCTGAAATCCATCGCTCCCACGGGTCACCGTCTGTGGGGGGCGGGGCTTCGCGCTGATACAAGATGGCCACGCCGACCTGCTCGTCGCCCACTGGGGTCACATAGGCTTCCGCATTGGGACTCCAGTGGACCTCAACACAGGGTGACCACGGTGCAACGGCGTAATGGCGCCGGATACCGAGTCGAGCGGGAAAACGGGCTGGACGGCTCACACCGAGTTCCTCTCGGATTCGTGAGTGAAGGCCATCTGCAGCGATCAGCCACCGCGCGCGGCATCCGTTTACCGTGACACCGTCGTTGTCTTGATCCCAGTGGTCTACCGATTCGGCCACCACTTCAATTTCCAGTTCTTGGACCCTGTTGGACAGCACCCGATGGAGTTCAGTGCGTCGAACACCAAGGCCAGGGCCATCGCTAAAATGACCCTCCGCCTGTTCCGGCCCATCGATGTATCGGATGCCCTTGAAGGAGACGCCTTTTGGTTGTTCGACCCCCATCGCTTTCAAGGCCACCAATGCGGGCGGCATCAAGCCCTCTCCACATGCTTTGTCGATGGGAGCAGTTTTGGGTTCATACACGCGGACGGTCATCCCACATTGACGGGCATGAATGGCTGCCGCCAGTCCGGCGGGCCCGCCTCCAATCACGATGATGTCAAGCATTGGGCCGTACCCGATGTTGCCACTCGGTCCACAAACTGCGGGCGATCGCTCCGGCGACACGCATGGCGTTCACGGACTCTGGTGGGAATAGCGTGCCCCTTTTCCAGCGGGTCAGGGCTTCACTCCGCCGGATCTTTCCGGACGATGTGCGGGGCAAGGTTCCGGGTTCGAGTGGAATCACCAAGTCGGGATCGACGCCGGTCGCCGCCAACACCGCTTGTCTACATTCTTCGGCAAAGGTTTCTCTGTCTCCCTCGCGTTTTTCGACGAACACAATCACCTGTTCACCATCTTCTGAGATGTCACCCACGGCTGCAGTACAACCGATGCGCACACCCGGAACCGATTCGATGGCGGACTCGAGGGATTGGGGCGTGTGGTTTCGCCCGCGAATGACAATGACATCCTTGGCGCGACCTGTGATGTAGAGTTCCTTGTTGTGGATGAAACCCAGATCTCCGGTGTCGAGCCAGTCTCCATCTCTTGGTGCTGGCGTGTCGTTCAGGTATTTATCCATGATGGAGGGGCCACAGGCCCAGATGCGACCCACGGAACATTCGGGCAGGGAATTCCCGTCGGGACTGCGCACATCGATCTCGAACCCGGGAAGTGTTTGTCCGACACTGGTGAGTTCCACCCCGTCGGGTGATTCTTTGATGTCGCCATCCAGCAGGGCATTGCGGTCCAGCAGGATGGTGCGGTGCTGGGCGTTCCAATCGCTCACCGTGACGGCCAAGGCCGCTTCACTGAGGCCGTAGACTGGGGTCATGGCTTCTGCGCGCAGGCCCCATTTCTCGAAGCGGTTGTGGAAAGCCCGCATGGTGGCGGGTGAAATGGGTTCAGCACCGTTGAGTGCATACAACCAGTCCGTCAGATCGCAACCGTCCAAGTCTGCGTCGCGGATTCGTTCGACGCACAAGGCGTATGCGAAGTTGGGTGCTGGGGAAATGGTGGCCCGGTGTTTGCTGAGTGTCCGCAACCAAATTGCGGGCTTCGCCAAGAATACCTCGGGGGGAATCAAGGTGAGATCGCCAGGCAAGAGGACAGCTGGGAACACGCAACCGATGAGGCCCATGTCGTGGTACAGCGGCAGCCAGCTGACCCCACTGGGTTGTTCGGGTCCTTTCTCGGTGAGTTTGTCGAGAATGGCCATCGCGTTGGAGATGACATGGTTGTGGGTCAGTGCCACAGGCTTTGGGGTGCCAGTGGTTCCGGAGGAAAACTGAACCATGGCGATGTCATCTGCCTTGCTCCGATGGGGGTCGATTGGCTCGGTGTGGAGGACATCGCTCACACGGCACATTCCCAGTGGGGGCACGGCGTGCTTGAGGACCCTTCCCAATAGTTTCCCGACCCGTGCATCGGTGAGCACCAGGCGTGCCTGGGCAGCCTTCAACATCCCTGCTGTTCGTTCGTAATACTCATCCAGCCTGCCGAGTCGAACCGGTGGATACATCGGAACGGGTATGGCACCGATATGGTTACACGCGAAAAAGACATCGATAAAATCGTGACTTGTTGGCAGCACGATGGCCACGGTTTCACCGGGCCGAACACCCCGTTCCCACAGGCCAGCAGCAATACATGCTGAACGTTCAGCAACGGTTTGGAATGAGTGCCAGGTCTCTTGCTCTTTCCGATCGATGAACCGATATCCAAGATCATTGCCAGCGATGGTTGAGGCACGATGTACGGCTTCCGTCAGGGTGGCGGATGTCATGGGGATCTCAGTTTTTTCTGGATGAGTTTGACCAGTTGTTCCAGGGTATGAATTTCTTCTTCATCTTCAGGATCAAAACAAATCTTGAAGTGGTCCTCGATGGCCACAACCAAGGTCAGGCGTGCCACGCTGTCCAGTTGGTCGGCCAGTTCTCCAGGGTTCAGTCCTGCGGAAAGGCCCAGTTCCTCTTGGGCCAATTCGGTCAGGGTTTTTGTGATGACTTCATGTGTCACGGGTCGCATCCAAGTGTTTCGCCAAGGCCTCATTCTCGCACGTGATTCGAATGTGGAGAAGCCAAGCGTTTAACAGAGTGAAAGCCAATGCTGTCCGCCATGCACCATGCACCATGGGCAGGGCGATGCCCTCAAGGACCACAGCGACGTAGTTGGGATGAGGGAACCACCGGTATGGTCCACTGCTCACCCGCGGGGCACCTGGAACCACCAAGACCCTTGGGTTCCAGTGGTGGCCGAGTGTTCGAATACACCACCACCGTAGACCTTGACAAGCAATGGCCGTGCCCAGCGCTAGGCCGCCCACAACTGGGTTGAATGTGGTTTCAAGGAGTGCAACCTCCAACACACAAGCACCCAAGAAGCCGGTGTGTAGGGTCACCATCCACGGCCAATGGCCTTGCCCGTATTCCACACCACCCTTGGCCAAGCTCCAGGCGAGGTTTCGCTTCCCGACCACCAATTCGACCAAGCGCTCGATGCCGGTCAGTGCGATGAGGAGATAAAATCCGTGAAGGGGCGTCATCAATTCCACTTCAAGAGCACAAGTTCGGAGCAGAAGCCGGGGCCCATGGCCATCAACATGCCGAGGTCATTGGGTCCGTTGACCGGTTCTGCCAGTGTGTCGCGAAGCACCAACAGCACGCTGGCGCTCGATAGATTGCCCACTTCTTTCAGCGAGGTCCAAGTTTTGGCCAAGGCATCCTCGGGCAGTTCAAGACATTCTTCAAAAGCCGTCAGGATTTTAGGGCCGCCTGGGTGGCACACCCACTGTTTGATGTCCTTGCGGGTCAATTCTTTTTCGGCCAAGAAGCCGTCCACATCATCTCGAATGAACTCTCGGACAACATCGGGCACGGATGCAGCCAATACGATTTTGAATCCCTTGTCCCCCACATCCCACCCCATCACGCGTTCTGTATTTGGGTAGAAACGGCTTCTCGTGTCCACGACTTCTGGACCTGTGCACCCCAGTTCTTTTGCCCGTTGTTTGCCGAGACCGACCACTGCAGCAGCCCCATCCCCAAACAAGCCACTGGCGATCATATTCGGCACGGAGAAGTCGCCGCGCTGCAGTGTGAGAGAGCACAGCTCCACACTGAGCAGCACGCCGACCTGATCGGGATGACCTTTCAGGTAATCATTCATTCGGGCCACACCCGCTGCACCAGCGACACACCCCAAACCAAACATGGGGATTCGCTTTACATCGTTGCGCAGTCCCAAGCGGTTCACCAAGCGGGCATCGATGGATGGTGTTGCGATGCCTGTGACTGTGGTGGTGAAGATGACATCCACGTCTTCCGGTCGGAGATCGGCTTCTTCCAACGCACTTCGTACCGCCCGCTCCCCGATGTCGGTTCCAACACGGATGAACGCATCGTTTGCTTCACCAAAGGACATGCCCATGTATTTATCCATCGGCAAAGCCAGGCACCGCTCACCAACCTGAACCGCTTCGTGCATGCGAACCAAGCGAGCCGGGTTGTGGTGTTGCTCGGCCCAATGCTGAATGAATCCAGCGATCAGTTCGTCTTGGTTGTAGTGATGGTCCGGCAGGGCTCCGGCTACGGCGGCTATCCACATAGTGAACCTGTGATACCCTTGGGCGTACAATGCCTGAAGCGTTGAGGAGCCAAAATAGTGAGATTCTTCGTACCAATACTCGCCTTATCATTTCTCGGATGGAGTTCATCCAGCGAAGCGGCCAAATACACCTTTGGTACCGCTGGAAGTTCGGTGACTTTCCAAAATCAGGCCTCCCTTCATGGAATTGATGGAGAGGTCAAAGAGTACAGCGGCTCCTTTGACTCTACCGCTGGTACCGGCCTTTTGGTGGTGAAGACGAAATCCATGACCACCAACTTGGGGCCCCGAGACAACAAGATGCACTCCTTTTGTCTGGAGTCTGAAAAATATCCTACTATTGAGTTTAAGGTCTCGAGCGTGACAGGCCTGGAGAGCGTTCAGGCTGGGAGTAAGCGAGGTCGAATTACCTTGAACGGAAACCTAAAGATCCGGGATGTCACGAAACCGATTTCAGTCGCATCATCGTTTGTCACTGTGGGCAATGACTTGACCCTTCAGGGACAATTGGATTTCAAATGGACGGACTTCAATGTGCCCGATCCCAGCATTCTGATCTCGACGCTGTACCCCGACATGAGCGTGAAGTTTTCGCTCAGCATGAAGGGGGAACCCAAGCCTGCGGCACCCGCGGAGCCTGCAGCGGCGCCCGCAGCGGCGCCCGCAGCCGAATCAAACGGGCAGTGACTTTTTCGGTCCCCATTGGACTGTGTCGCCACTGGTGATGGCCTTGAAGTTTTCTCGGCCGATCGCCGCTTCGCCTGCATCCACACACAGTTCGTAGGCTTGGGCTTCCAGTTCTTGGCGGGATGTTTCATCCATCGACATGCAGGCCAACAGCCCTTGCTTGAAGGCCCCGATTGCGGTTGGTGAACGTTTTGCGGCCATTTCAGCCAATTCGAATGCCCGCTGTTTCGCGGCTTCCGCGTTGCTGGCCAATTCATCCACAAGTCCAATTCGCAGCGCCTCCTCTGCATCGATTTGTTCGCCGGTCATCCCCAAACGCAGCGCATGAGGGGGCGAAATGATTCGTGACAACTCGCTGGTGCCGCCGGCCCCGGGAAGGATCCCGATGCCGGTTTCTGGTAGTGCGAACCGGGCATTGGGGGTGGCGATTCGGTAATCCGCCGTGATCAAAAATTCGGTACCCCAGCCCAAAGCCAGGCCGTCTACGACGGCGACATGAAACGCCGGTGCTTTCCGAAGTGCAGCCAAAGTCTTTCTCTGCCAGCGCACGTGTGCTTTGACCTGTTCAACATCCCACCCGCTTCGTTCTGTGACGTTGGCGCCAGCAATGAAGATCGATTTTCCGCTGCGCGTGGTTTTGTCGCTGGTGGTCACCACTGCGCGAACGTCACCATCTTGAAGATGTGCAGTCAACAATTCCCAATCCCGCAACTCGGTCGAGCCCATTTCATTGACCCGACCATGATTGAGGTTGATGTGAAAGATGTTTCCATCCGCCGAGGGATGGAGATGGATCGAAGAAAAAGAAGGATAAGTCATGCCCGCGCTCTAACCGGGGGGCGGGTTATGTGTCTCAGGAATGGAGGCAACGACCCCGATGCGAATCACGATTTCCACATTGGTACTTATTCTTTCTGCTGGCTGCGGTGGCCTTGAAGGAGACTGGGAAGGCAACATGCAATGCAACGATGCGGAGCAAAAGTGGCCGGCCAAATTTACCATTCAGCAAAATGAATATGACGAGACCGCATTTGAAGGTGCTGTGGGTGGAGCACTTCCCTGCACGTCGGATGGTGAAGAGAATCTCGACTGCAATTTCTTGATGAGTGGGATCATCTACAAATCGAAAGCTTCGGGCTCCCAGAAGTTGGATATCGATATGGAATCCTGTGAGGCGGATGGTGGCTTTCAAGGAAGCATAGGCTTCGGCTGTGAAGATCCCGAGAGTGCCCAATGGGACGGCGGGAAGACCTTGAAGATCGATCACCGTCCTAGTGCTGACGTGTTGTGCCGGATTTCGTTGGAGCGTCAGTAGCCCACGGAGATTTTGATGGCTCGATACAACCCGCAGCCCATTGATGGCGAATTTGATCTCTTGATCATTGGGGCCGGAATTACGGGTGCTGGTGCGGCCCGTGATGCGGCTCGCCGTGGGCTGCGTGTGGTGGTTGTTGATCAAGATGACGTCGCCAGTGGAACCAGTTCACGCTCTTCCAAGTTGGTTCACGGTGGCTTGCGCTACTTGGAGCAGGGTGAAGTGAGCTTGGTTTTCGAAGCGGTGGCGGAACGCCGCGTGTTGCAGCAAATTGCGCCGCACTTGGTCAACCCCATGCCGTTTTTGTTGCCTGTCTACAAGGATTCTCGTCGGGGCATGTTCACCATCAATGTGGGCATGTGGTTGTACGATGGTTTGAGTCTTTTTCGTTCACCGAAAATCCATGAAAGTCTTTCGCGCAAGCAGGTTCTAAAGGTAGAGCCATCGTTGAGAAGTGAAGGCTTGCGGGGCGCTCCCGTGTACTACGATTGTGCCACGAACGATGCCCGTTTGACCTTGGAAACATTGCTGGATGCGGTCAAGTCCGGTGCGGTCCTTCGTACCCATACGAAGGTCACCCAACTCACCCGAGACAACGGCCTGGTGTCGGGGGCGGTGGTTCAAGATCACCTCACTGGCAAAGAGGAAACCATTCGTGCACGGGTCGTACTCAATGCAACGGGCCCATGGTCTGATCGCACCTGTGCCTTGACCGGTGAAGCCGCTGCGCCACGCTTGCGTCCCACCAAAGGCATACACTTGGTGCTGGATGCAGAACGGTTGAAGGTCAACCATGCCATTGTCGGCCTCCACCCCAGCGATGGTCGGGTATTTTTTACCATTCCATGGGGTGAGCAAACCTATGTGGGCACCACGGACACGGATTTCGAGGGCGATCCCTCCCATGTGTACGCGGATGCGGACGACGTTGCGTATGTGTTGAATGCCACGAATGAGCACTTTCCTGGGGCCAACCTCACAGGCGATGATGTGATTTCGACTTGGGCGGGTGTGCGACCCCTGGTCAGCGAAGAAGCCGCCGAGAGTGAGTCCAGTGTTTCTCGGGAACATGTGATTCGGCTGGGTGCCAACGGCTTGGTGACCATTGCTGGTGGAAAGCTCACCACATACCGCCGCATGGGTGCAGAGGTCATAGACCGGGTCATCGATGTTCTTCGTGGCACAGGTCATGACTTGGCATCGTTGCGGGCTGCAGAAACCGATCTCAACCCGCTTCCAGGAGCGGTTGGCTGGCCTGAAGGCGATGATCATTCGGTTGTTGTTCAACGAACACTGGATGCAGCCAATGGGCAGATTGACGAGCGAACAGCCACGTTGTTGGTCAATACCTATGGAATGCGTGCCCTCGATGTTGTTGCCTCTGTGTTGAAGGACCCGGCGCTTGGCGAGCCGCTTGTTGCGGGCCGGCCGGAGATCTGTGCACAAGTGGTCTGGGGTGTCGAGCGGGAGTTTGCCGTCACCGTGTCGGATGTCATGATTCGACGAACGCAGCTTTATTACCGTGACCCCAACCAGGGCTTGGACGCTTTGGATACAGTGACCAAGCTGATGGCACCAAGATTGGGGTGGAGCAAGAAAGCTGCAGCACAATCCTGTCAGGCCTATCGGGACGAAGTGGAAAGGAGCCGCAGTTGGCGAGTCGAGTAGAGCGTCTACGGCATCGGTTGCTGGCTCCGCGGGTCGAACAGACCGCAGCCTGTGCGCGCGCATTGACAGGACTGATGGGCCGTCTGCCAACCATGGAAGTACTTCCGGCAGAGAGGATGACGCGGGCAGCGCTGACGGGAGAGGTTCTCCGCTCTCAGAACCCCGCGCCTTGGCCGGCCCCGATGATGCGACAACTGGACCCATCCGATGCCGCCTATCTCCCACCCATGGGTATTCATCCGGTACTGGCGGCGCGCGATCGCACATTGGTGGGAATTCCCAGCCGACCTGGCGTGGCATGGGTCGATCCCCTGGGCTGGATGGGCTTGGGTGAGGGTCCATCCGTTGCGGTTTGGTTTGGTGAGGGTCGTAAGGGTGGCGTTGTTGGCCGTGTTCCGGGTCGTCCAGCGACCGGTAAGGAACAGATTCAGCAACAACGCGGCGATGACGGATTGAGCGTGGTGACCCGGTGTACACGCGGTCCACTGTCCTTGACCCTTCATCATTGGCCTGTCGTGTTGCAGGGCGAAGTGGGTTGGGTCATTTATGCCAAGTTGGAATTGGAAGGACCAGCACCCCGCCCAGTCCGTTTGGGGTTTGCCATTCGTCCTGCGTGTATTGAAGGGGCCTCTCCTGTTTTTGAGTTGGGACGAAACCATGAAGGGCTTTGGACTGCCGACGGCACGCCCTTGTTGGCCATGTCGCACCAAGGAGATGAAGTCCTCGAGGGTGCCCATGGGCGAGCAGACCCCTACCATCGGTTTGCAGGTTTGGTGCATGCGGGTCCACCGACGCGGCCAGGGCCCATGCATGTGCGTTGTCCCGCTGGGCAGGCCACGGCAGCAGAGGTTTTTCGTTTCACCATGACCCCCGGTGAGCCCGTCAATCGGTTTGCTGTTTTTCGGCCTCCGTTGAACACGCCGTCTACGTTGATGCGGACGACGGGCAAGGGTTTGTGGACGGGTGCGTTGGCGGACCTTCGTGGCGTATTGGCTTCGGGAGCAGACTTTCGCCTGCATGAACACAATGATTTGTATGTTGCGGCGCGTCAGCGATTGCTCATTGATACAGGCGAAGATGGTGTTTCGGGGATGTTGGCCGCATTGGCGCTGGCCCGCATGGGTTTTGTGCGGCGTGCAGGTGCCCGCCTTTCGGGTTGGATGAACAAGGTCCGTCGGGATGGAAGTCTTCGCGGAGGCGATCCAGCCGATCCTGCAATCTTGGCATGGGTTGCTTCAGAATTTGTACGTTGGACACAGGATGCTGGTTGGCGTGATGAAAACTTGGGAGCATGGCGCCGGTTGCTCGATCGGCTCACCGAAGATCCGGGTTCTCCGGGTGGCCATTTGTTTTTTGGCGCGGATGGCTCAGGGCGCTGGACAGCTCTGTGGCGTGCTGCTGCACTCCTCAGCAGTTCGGTGCAGCTGAGAGAGGTGGACGAGCAGCATGCACGCTGGGCCATCGCCGGAGGCCAGGCGAGAGAGGCCCTGAGTGCGCTCTTGGGCAAGGCTCCATGGTCGGTGGCACCCGGTCGTGTGCCCGATGGTGCGGCTGCGGCCCTCTTGGTGGGTGCCTGGGTCGGTTTGTTTGATGCACGTCATCCCGGTGTTCTCAAGACCTTGGACCATGTTCGCCAGCATCATTGGCACGGAGACGGCGTTCTTCTGCATGGTGGTGCACACCCAGCGATCACAGCATTGCTGGCTGTCATTGAAGAAAGGGCCCGGCCAGGACAAGCCGCGGATCCTGTCGCTGTTCTGTCGGCTTTGGCTTCCCCCACGGGCGCATGGCCAACCGCACACCACCCTCATCGGGGTGCCTTGCAAGAGGGCGATGATTTACTCAGTGCTGCTTTGTTTGCGTTGGTCGCCCTCGACCGCGTCAGAGCAGGCCGCAATTCACTCACCATCTTGCCGGCCTTGCTTGCAGCGCGAGAGTTGCCGACCCCGTTTGGTCGGATCGATTGCACCGACGGTGAGATTACAGGGAAATGGACGGGACGTGCCCCAACGATCATTTTGGCGGAGGAAGCGTGAAAAGCTTTGATTTTGTCGTGGTGGGGTCTGGCTTTGGCGGGTCCGTTTCTGCGTTGC
>Ga0163108_10000719_pt1 | contig 24592 bp, 26 predicted proteins | sample Fk1155metaG_FD_109644 | JGI IMG/M metagenome (GOLD analysis project Ga0163108, IMG submission 109644) | Marine microbial communities from the Central Pacific Ocean - Fk160115 155m metaG | ecosystem: Environmental > Aquatic > Marine > Oceanic > Photic zone | place: The Central Pacific Ocean...
CAGTGTTAAACCAAAGACAGGTGTATCATCAATTTGAATAATAAAATCCCCAGCTAATATTCCTGCTTTGTAAGCAGGGGTATCCTCAATCGGTGAAATTACTTTTACAAAACCCTCTTCCATTGTAATCTCTATACCTAACCCACCAAATTTTCCTTGGGTGTCCATTTGCATTTCTTGCCATACCTCCTCATTCATATATCCAGAATGAGGATCAAGACCTGTTAACATTCCATCAATAGCTTTTTCGATTAATTCTTGATCGGTCACTTCTTCCACATAATCAGATCTTACTTTGTCGAATACCTGACCAAATAAATCAAGATATTCGTAAGTTTCTTTATTTTTTGAAGCACTGTAAGAAGGGACAGTACTTAGTAATATTATTAGAATAAAAAAATTTTTTATAGTTTGTGTCATTTTATTACCTTTTAATTAACTAGTTTATTTTTTTCAGATTCAAAGTTAATTTCCCACAACTGCTCTAAATTGTATAATTCTCTAGTTTCTTTTCTAAATAAATGTACAATAACAGAACCAGCATCAACAATAACCCAATCACATTTAGGTCTTCCCTCAGGTGACGGACTTTTAAAACCTATTTTCTTTAATCTTTTTGTTAATTCATTAGCTGTAGCATCAGCATGTTTCGTTGATCGACATGTAGATATTATAAAATAGTCAGCAACTGATGATTTATTTCGTAAATCAATTATTTTAATATCTTCGGTTTTGGCATCATCAAGTATGCTGAATATTTGATCTGTTAATGATAATGAAGCGTTAATCTTTGGACCTCAGTTGCTCTCTTTGTTTTCTTATTTCAGTAGAAGATATTTTAATTTCTTTATTTTGAATAATAACCCAGGCTGGTAGCTTATAAAATTTTTTGATATTTATATTTTTGCTTTTTAATTTAAAGTTTTTATAAAAGTTTGATGTAGAACTCTTCAAAGCTTTTTCATTATAACCATATCTTCTAAATACTACAATAGGGATTTCGTTAAATATTTTATGTGCATTTTGCCATTTATGAAAGTTGATTAAGTTATCCGCGCCCATTAGCCATATGAAGTTAATATTATTGTAATGGTTATTTAAATATTTAATTGTTTGATAGGAATATTTTGAGTTTATTTTTTTTTCTATTTCTCTAATTTTAATAGGTTGATTTTTCGAGATCATCTTACAGTTTTTTACCCTCTCTTTATAGCTAGCTGGCTGATTAATTTTTAACGGATTTTGAGGAGTAACTAACCACCAAATTTCATCAAGGTTTAAAATTTTTTTAGCTTCAAGTGATATGTACAAATGTCCTTTATGAGGAGGATCAAAGGAGCCTCCAAGCAAACCTATGTTTTTCATTTACGGTCTAATTTGCCCACTTCCATGAACAATATATTTAAATGTTGTTAAATGTTTTGCTCCAACTGGGCCTCTTACATGAAGCTTATCAGTGGAAATACCAATTTCTGCACCAAAACCAAATTCTCCTCCATCAGCATATTGTGTAGATGCATTCTTAAGTATTATTGCGCTGTCAATATTGTTATAAAAATCTATAAAAGTTTGATCATTTCCAGTAATTATGGATTCAGTATGATTAGATGAATACTTATTTATGTGGTCAATTGCTCCTTTAACACCGTTAACAATTTTAACAGAAATAATTTTATCTAAATACTCTATTGACCAATCTTCTTCAGTTGCTGGATTAAAATTCTTATCTAGTGTTTGAATAAACTCATCACCTTTTATTTCACATCCAGCTTCATATAATGGAAGCAATAATTGATGTGCTTTTTCTTTTATTTCAGAGTCTATTAATAAAGTTTCTGTTGCACCACAAATTTCAGGTCTTCTTAATTTACTATTAAAAATAACTTTTTTAGCTAATTCAATATCTGCCTCTTTATCCACAAATACATGACATAATCCTTCTAAATGTTTAATTACTGGTATTTTACTTTTTTCATTAATTTTTTTTATCAAACTTTTTCCACCTCGTGGAATTATTACATTTATATATTTATTCATTGATAAAAGATGATCAACAGCTTCTCTTTCAGTAGTAGGTATCATTTGAATAATATTTTTTGGAAGTCCAGCTTTATCAAATGAATCAGTTATTATTTTAACAAGCTCAAAAGATGTATTAAAACTATCACTCCCACCTCTTAATATTAGAGCATTATTAGACTTTAGAGATAGACAAGATGCATCAATAGTAACATTTGGTCTAGATTCATAAATTACACCCAATACACCTAAGGGTACAGATATTTTTGAAAATTTGAGCCCATTTGGCTGTTCCCAGTTTTCTAAAATTGTACCAATTGGATCTGGCTGATTTTTTATTTCACTTATACTTTTAATTATACCTGCTATCGATTCCTCTGTAACTTTTAATCGGTTTATTAATGGTTTTGATAAATTATTTGTTATAGCATTTTCAATATCTAATTTATTTGCACTTAAGATTAAGCCTGCACTCTTTTCAATATTTTTTTCTAAACATTGATAAGCAACCATTTTTTTTTCTTTTTGCAATACTCTTATTTGAATAGACGCATCTTTGGCTTTTTTACCTAATTCGTTAATTGTTTCTAGAATATTCATCAAATAATTTTTACTAAATCATCTTTATGGATGATTTCATCTCTTCCCTCATACCCTAAGATGTTAGGAATTTCTTTACTTTTTTTCCCTATAATTTTTTTGGCTTCATTAATATCATAAGCAGATATGCCAATGGCAATTTTTTCCTTCTTTGTAAAGTAGACGCTAATTACATCCCCTCTATTAAAATTTCCACCAACTTCTGTAATACCGGCTGGTAAAAGACTTTTATTATTTTTTATAGCTTTTAACGCCCCTTCATCAATTCTGATATAACCTGTAGAGTGCAAGTGATTTAATAACCATTGTTTTCTAGACGAAGAGGGGTTTTTGTTTGCAAAAAAAATTGAAGAATTATTTTTTGAAATAGAAGATAGGGGATAAGTTTTTTCACTATGCGTTATGATAGTATCACATCCATTATTCATACAAATCTTTGCAGCTTCAATTTTTGTGACCATTCCACCACTACCTAAACTAGATGTTTGAGTATTGGCCATTTTTTCTATCACTTTATTTATTTTAAAAATTTCATTAATTTTTTTTGCATTTTTATTTTTGTTTGGATTTTTATCATATAATCCATCAACATCACTTAGCAGTATAAGCAAATCAGCATCAATCATTTGGGCAACTCTTGCTGCCAATCTATCATTGTCTCCATATCTAATCTCTTCAGTTGCAACAGTATCATTTTCATTAATGACGGGAATAACTTTATTTTTCAAAAGCGTATTTATTGTTTTTCTTGCATTAAGGTATCTTCTTCTAACCTCACTATCTTCAAGCGTAATAAGAACTTGAGCAATATCGATTTTATGTTTTTTTAAATGTTCTTTCCATTGATGGGCTAATTCTATTTGACCTATAGAAGCAGCAGCTTGCTTATCTTCTAACTTTTTTAAATTTTTATTTTTAATCAAGGGTGAGCCAAGTGCTATAGCTCCTGAACAAACAATTATAATATTTTTTTCTTTATGATATTTTTTAATATCTTTACAAAGTTTTATCATCCATTTTGAATTAATTTTTTTTAATAAAGGATTAACAATTGAAGATGATCCAATTTTTATAACAATTTTTTTATATTTATTAATCATTATTAATTTCACATTTTTCAAATAAATAATTAGTAAGATCCTCAACTCCATTATTATTAAAGCTGGAAATAGAGAATTTTTTATTTGTATTAAGTTTTGTCATTTCATTGATAATCTTACTTGTCATTTCTGGATTAAGATCTTCTTTGCTTAGTGCAACTACTTCTTTCTTTTGCGATAAATTTTGACCATATTTTTCTAATTCTTTTCTTATAACAATATAATTTTCTTTCCAATTAGGATCTGAGCTATCTACTAAATGAAGAAGGATTTTGCATCGTTCAATGTGTGCTAAAAATTTATCTCCTAGACCTTTACCTTCATGGGCACCCTCAATTAAACCTGGGATATCAGCAATGACAATCTCTTTATCAAACTTTTTAATTGCACCAAGTACAGGGTGGAGTGTTGTAAAAGGATAGTCTGCAACTTTAGGTTGGGCATTTGATATTTTAGATAAAAAAGTTGATTTACCTGCGTTAGGCAATCCAATTATGCCCACATCAGCAAAAAGTTTTAAAGATAACCAAATCCATTGTTCTTCTAGGGCTTCTCCATTTGTAAATTGTCTAGGGGCCTGATTGGTTGAAGATTTAAAGTGAGAATTTCCAAGACCTCCCTTTCCTCCTTTAAGAAAAGTATAATTCAGATTGTTTTCTAATAATTCTGCAAGTAATACAGATTTATCTTCGTTGTGAATTTCTGTACCTGGTGGCACCTTAATTATAATATCATCACCGCTAGCACCTGTTTTATTTTTACTCATGCCATCTTGACCTTTCATGGCTTTGAAATGTTGTTGGTAGCGAAAATCTATAAGGGTATTTAAATTTTGATCAGTAATAAAAATAATATTACCACCTCTCCCACCATCTCCTCCATTAGGTCCTCCATACTCAATATACTTTTCTCTTCTAAAGCTAACACAGCCTTTACCACCTTTGCCGGATGCAACATATATTTTAGCTTGATCAAGAAATTTCATAGGAAAGAATAGAAATTAATATTCTATTATTTATGCGGGTACTACAGAAACGTATGTTCTAACTCGAGTCTTTTTAAATGCAACTTTACCTTCACTTGTAGCGAAAATGGTATGGTCTTTACCAATACCTACATTATCTCCTGGATGAAACTTTGTTCCCCTTTGACGAACAATGATGTTTCCTGAAATAACTTTTTCACCACCAAATTTTTTTACACCTAAACGACGACCTGCCGAGTCGCGACCATTACGTGAACTACCACCTGCTTTTTTTGTAGCCATTATTTATCTTTCTTTGGTGCTGCAGTTTTTTTCTTAACTGTTTTTTTTACAGCAGTTTTTTTTGTAGCAACTTTTTTTGTTGCAGCTTTTTTCTTAGGAGCGCTAGTTTTTGATTCTTTTTTTTCTGATTCAGATTTTTTTCCACCAATAGATATAGACTCAATTTTTAAAACAGTTAAATATTGTCTATGACCTTGTGTTGATCGATAGTTTTGTCTTTTTCTTTTTTTAAAGACTATTATTTTCTTATCTCTAATCTGATCTAAAATTTTAGCTTCAACAACAGCACCAGCTACTAAGGGAGAACCAATAGTATTTTGAGTATCTTCAGATACAGCAAGAACATCTTTAAATGAGATATTATCACCTTTTTCACCTTCCAGTTTTTCAACTTTAAGGATCTGTCCTGCTTTTACAGAATATTGTTTTCCACCTGTTTTAAATACTGCTAACATAAGATCTTTTGATTGATGGGCGTGTATATCTAAGGCCTAGAATAGTCAAATAAAAATACTGAGATTCAGGCATTTTTTGTCTAGAAACTGCTAAAAACTGTCTTTTTCTCCCCTAAGATAACTAAAAAACTCCTCATCTTTAAATTTGTTTATATTTCTAAATTCTACAGCCATCTCACATTTCTGATTTAAAAAAGGATTGCATTTTTTCTCTTCTCCTAGAATAAAAGGAACAGATCTTCCTGTTAAATTTAAATCTGAAGCGATTTGTTTTTTTGTATGTTCCAAAATATTATTATTACCAAAGATATGTTCAAGAAATTTTAAATTATTTAAAGTATATTCATGACCACAATAAACTAACATCTTATCAGACAGTTTTGAAAGTTTTTCTAATGATTTTTGCATTTGTTCAAATGTCCCTTCAAAGATACGTCCACAACCTAGTCGAAAAAGAACATCTCCAACAAAGAGAAGATTATTTTCTTCATCGGATAAAACAATATGGTCAAGAGTATGGCCAGGTGTTGTTATGATTTTAAATACATTTAAGGTTGTAATAATTTTATCACTTTCTGAGATTACATTTGTTTTAAGAGAATCTAATTTTGAAGGTGAAAATATTTTTACATCAGGATATGCTTTAACTAAATCCATTACTCCAGATGTGTGATCACTATGATGGTGTGTAATAATAATATAATCCAGATTTAGTTTTTTCTTATATAATAAATTAATAATTTTTTTTGCTTCGGCAGGATCAATGATGATACTCGAACTACTATCATTTTTATATATAAGGTAAGAATAATTATCACTAAGTTGATTTATAATTTTTACAGATAGTTTCATTAATTTATTATAGCAGAATTTTTTGCAAATATTTTATTTGTTGATTTAATTTTTATAGGTTCAAAGTTTTTATAACTGAGCAAAAATATTGCTTCGTGTGTAACTATGTTAGATGGAAGCATTGAGTTATGTATTGAAAACTGTTTGCCATTACTAGTTAAACCAATACTATCCTCGATAACTATATTCATTTCTTTGCATAAGTTTTCAAAATCTTTTAGTGTAAAAAAGTGAATATTTGGGGTGTCATACCATGAGTAGGGAAGGCCTTTAGTTATAGGCATTTTACCAAACAATAATAATTGTAATCTAATTTTCCAATGTCCAAAATTAGGAAAAGATACTATTGCTTTAGATCCAACTCTCAATAATTCTGTTAATATTTTTTTGGGTTCTAGCATTGCCTGTAGGGTCTGACTAAGAATAACATAATCAAAGCTTTGATTTGCATATTGAAAGAGATCTTTTTCTGCGTCGCCATTTGTAATATTTAATCCTTTAGCAATACCCTTTAATGCCATTTCTTGATCTTTTTCAATCCCATGGACCTGCGCTTCCAAGTTTTTTTCTAGCTGTTTTATTAAATCTCCTTCTCCACAACCTATATCTAAAATTCTTGAATTTTCCTTAATAAGAGACTCAATAAGATCCCAATCTTTTCGAATGCTTTTAATGCTATTCATGGGTTTTTCCATAATTACTCTCTAAAAAACCTCTCATGGCAATATCAAGATCAGGTTCGTCGAGTAAAAAACTATCATGACCTTTATCCGTCTCTATTTCAAGAAAACTAACTTTACGTGATAAACTATTTAATGTTTCAACTATTTCTTTATTTTCTCTGGTAGGAAATAACCAATCAGATGTGAAGGATATAATAAGATAGTTAATGTTATCATTATCATTATTAATAAACTCTAGTGTTTTACGATAGGTCTCAGAATGATCAAAATAATCCATGGCTCTAGTTAGATATAAATAAGAATTTGCATCAAATCTATCAACGAAAGATCTACCTTGGTGGCGTAAATAGCTTTCAATTTGAAAATCTGCATCAAAGCCAAAAGATATAATATCTCTTGATTGAAGTTTTCTTCCAAATTTTCTATGCATCGCATCATCTGACAAGTATGTTATGTGTGCTATCATTCTTGCAACTGACAAACCTCTTTCCGGAATTGATTCTTTTTCTTCATAGTTTCCTTTATGCCAATTAGAGTCATTCATTATAGCTTGTCTACCAACCTCATGAAAAGCAATATTTTGTGCAGAATGTTTTAAAGCGCCTGCAATATGAATAATTGTTTGTATTCTATTTGGAAAATCAACTGACCACTGCAAAGCTTGCATTGCTCCCATTGATCCACCTACTATACTAAATAATTTATCTATTTTTAATGCATCGATTAGTTTTACTTGAGCACCAACCATATCTTTAATGGTAATAGATGGAAAACTCCCACCATAAATAATATCTTCATTATCTTTTTTTTGTTTTGGACCTGTAGAACCTGCACACCCACCAAGTACATTTGAACAAATGACAAAAAATTTATTCGTATCAATAGGTTTATCAGGACCCACCATTCTTGACCACCAACCATCTCTTTCAGTGATTGGATTATGTCCAGAAACATACTGATCACCTGTTAACGCATGACAAATTAAAATAGCGTTTGATTTACTCTTATTGAGTGATCCAAATGTTTTAAAAGCTATTTTAAAATTTTCTAATAAGGATCCTGATACAAGTTTAAAATTGGCATTTGTAAATTCTATAATGCTGCAATCAAGTTCTTTATTTTTTTTTATTTCAATATCACTCATAATCTTTTTGCCGATCTGAGATTTTGCTAGTTACGGAAAGTATCACGCTTTAGCTGTTCAGATACACACCCGCAAGCAGTTACAAATCGGTGTAAATTGGTATTTAATTTATATAAGATTTTTGTCAATATTTGTTAATTTTGATCAAGAAATTACTGTTTATTTTGATTTATTGCCATATAGTTTGTAAAGACACTTTCACAATATGGATAATATAAAAATAGATTTACTTAGAGGCGATATTAACTCACTAGATGATGAAATATTGGATCTACTCAAACAAAGAGCTGAAATTGTTAAAGAAATTGGTGAACAAAAAAAATCAAATAATGATGTGGTTGATGTTGAAAGAGAGCAAACAGTTCTAAATAGATTGTTACAAAATTCAAAAACTAAATATTCTAAAGACTCCATAGTTAGAATTTGGAGAGAGATATTTCAAGCATCAACAAAATTACAAGAAAACAATATTTCACCAATAAATACTAAGAGATCCATAAATTCTATTAGCGTTTACAAAGGTGGCAAGTCATCTCTTGTGGGCAAAGAAAGTATTATTAAATTATCTTCTAATGAAAATACATATGGGCCCTCTCCTAAAGTATTAGAATATATAAACAAAAATAATAAACATCTTAATTTCCATCGTTATCCAAGTATAGATGGACTTAAACTTCGAGAAAAAATTGCAAGCGTCAATGGCTTAGATCCTAATCGAATAGTTTTAGGTTGCGGATCTGATGAGACTCTACTTTTTGTAGCCTTAGCTTTTTGTAAAGATGGTGATGAAATAATTCATGCTGAACATGGATTTGAAATGTATTCAATTATAACAAAAATAGTTGGGGCAACATCTAAACTTATTAAAGAGAATGAAAATTATACAATTAATATAAAATCTATTCTTAATGAAGTGACAGCATCAACAAAAGTTATTTATTTGGCTAATCCTAATAATCCTACAGGGACATATTTATCACGCATAGAAATAGTGGATCTTGTAAATAATCTACCTAAAAATATTATTATTGTTCTTGATGGAGCTTATGCAGAATATGTTACTAAAGATGATTACGATAATGGATTCTCTTTGGTAGAAGAATTTGAAAATATAGTTATCACAAGAACCTTTTCTAAAGTTTATGGACTTGCTGCATGTAGAATTGGCTGGTGTTATTCAAGTGAAAAAATTGCACTTATTTTAAATAAAGTAAAAGGCCCATTTAACACGCAAACAATATCTCAAGAAATGGCTATGCTAGCTTTAGAAGATAAAGCATATTTAAAAGAGGTTGTTGAAAATAATCAAAAAATCAAAGACTGGTTTGAAAATGAATTAAAAAAACTTAATATTGAAAGTCGGCCAACTGAAGGAAATTTTTCTTTTATTGAAACAACAGAAAAAAAGGCAAAAGAAATATCAGCGCATTTAACAAATGATGGAATAATTGTCCGCCAATTAGATAGTTACGGACTTCCTAACTGTCTTCGAATAACAATTGGAACAAAAGATGAAATGTTTGCTACAATAGAATCACTTAAAAAAATTGCATAATGACAAAAAAATATAATTCAGTTTTAATTATTGGAATGGGTCTTATTGGGTCATCAATTTCTCGTGCATTAGTAGAGAACCACGTTGCAAACAGTGTTTATGGATTAGATTCAGATGATAAGATTATAAAAAAATGTCAAGATTTAAATCTCTTAGTTCAAGGAGAAACAAATTTAAAAAATTTTGATTTGCAATTTGATCTAATTATTATTTGCACCCCGTTAAGCTCATATAAAAATATCTTTTCTTCCTTATCAGATTTTATTTCTCAACCGACTTTAATAACTGATGTTGGTTCGACAAAAATGAGCACCATAAGTGATTTTAAAACGACTGCTGTAAATAAAAATATGACATTTATTCCCTCTCATCCAATCGCTGGCCTAGAAAAAAGTGGTCCTGAATATGGTTTTAGTAAATTATTTGACAATAGATATTGTATTTTAACACCACATGAGAAAAATGATGATGCTGTTTCTTCTATTAGTGAAATGTGGAAATCAATTGGGATGACCGTTGAAATTATGAAAGCTGATAGACACGATCGTGTTTTGGCAATGACATCACATATTCCACAACTTATTGCATTTTCTGTTGTTGGCACAGCGACTGAGCTAGAATCTCATATGCGTGATGAAGTAATTAAATATTCTGCTGCAGGCTTTAGAGATTTTACGCGATTGGCTGGAAGTGACCCTATTATGTGGAGAGATGTGTATAATAAAAATAAAGATGCAGTTCTAGAAATGCTTGGAAGATTTAGTGAGGATCTGTCTACGTATCAAAAAGCAATTAGAAATGGTGACTTAGGATTTTTAGAGAATAAATTTAATCAATCAAAAAAAATAAGAAAAGAAATAGAAGATATTGGTCAGGCAGGAAGTTTTGATCCGACAGAGAAAAAAAATTAATTCAATAATTTATTGGTTGCTGACTCAATAGAGTTTTCTACTTTATTTAGCACTTCTTTTTTATCGAGACCAATATCTATTTGAGGCAAAAATTCTATAATTATATGACCTCGTTTTATGACTTTTAACCCTTTTTGCCAAAATAATCCTGAATTAAGAGCGACTGGTTGAAGCTTTCTTTTTGCAGTATTATAAATACCTATAAATCCAGTTTTATAATCAGCCTTCTCACCAGGTTTTTTTCTTGTTCCTTCTGGAAAGATAATAATTGTAGAACCACTATCTAATTTTTTTTTAACATCTGTAATCATTTTACGCATAGTAGATGCTTGACCTACTCTATCAATTGATACCATATTATGTTTCATTAAATATTGACCAAATATAGGAATATAAAAAAGTTGTTTTTTATGAATAAAAAAACTTCTTTTAAGATAGTAATAAAGAGCAAAAGTTTCAAAAGCAGATTGATGTTTTGAAACAATTATTATTGGTTCATCTGATAAGTTACTCAGCCCTCTAATTTCATGAGTTACTCCACATATATATTTTAAACAAATAAGCAGACCTTTGATCCAAATTTTAGCAGGCAAAGCTATAAATTTACTTGGTAGGATTATAAATGGAAGGCTTAAAACCCCCATTAAGATCGTCCATGATGCCAAAGCACTATAAAATATAATAGTTAATAATAACATACAATAAATTTTGTTTTATATACTAACCTCTCTACTCTATATATAGATTATGTTCATTCAATGCTCAGATTGTGACTATAAATACTTAGTAAATTCAGCAGATTTAAAACCTGATGGTAGAATGGTTGAGTGTGCAAACTGTAATCATCGTTGGTTTCAAGAAATTATCCAAGATGAAGATATTTTATCTTCATCAGTTCCCAAAACTTCTAATCCAAAATCCAAAAAAAATTTAGTTAATGAAAAAGTAAATGAAGATTATTTATCATCTACACAAATTAAAAATTTACCTAGTACAATTGTTAAAGAGAAAAAAGTTAGTATTGTAAATACGTTTTTAGTTGTTTTTTTATTAGTTTTACTATTTTTTTTATTTTGGACCTTAAGATCTTATGGAACAAATATATTTGTCTTATTTAATTTTTACATAAATGAATTTATTTTTAATTTACAGTTAATTATTGATGATTTAACAAAAATTTTCTATCAAATTTTAAATTAGTTAAGCCAGCCAGGTATTATATCTTGGTTGATTAATTCTTTTGTGCTTAAAGGTTTATGTATTACAAAAAATTTATCTTCTTTAACTAAAATTTCAATTGGAATTCCTCTTGAATTATAATTAGATGCCATAACTTTTCCATATGCACCCGTGTCCTTAATAATAATTAAATTATTAACTTTTTGTTTAGGTAAACTTATATTTTTTTTAAAAATATCAGTACTCTCACATATAGGGCCAGCTATAGTATAGTCAATTAATTGGTCATTACTTTTTTCAACTGAATCTATTTCATGCTGTGCATTATAAAGAGCAGGTCGTATAAAAGAATGCATACCTGCATCTGTTATAAGAAAATTTATACCACCATTGTTTTTAATTGTTATTATAGATGTTACTAATATTCCTGCATTTGCAACAAGATATCTCCCTGGTTCAAAGGATAAACTGTAAGTTGCGTCTGCAAAATATTTATCTATTTCTTTTTTTATAAGTTTTAAATTTAATTTTTTTTCATCATTTTTATATTTAACTCCAAGACCACCACCTAAATCAACGTGTTTGATATTGTATCCTTTGTCTATAAATGTTTGAGCATTATTTTTCATTTTTTGAAAAATATTAGAAAAAATATCTATATTAAATATTTGACTACCAATATGACAACTAAGACCGATTAGATTTATTTTTTTTGAAATTTCCAGAGCTTTAAAAATATTATTTAATTGATTATTATCAATCCCAAATTTATCTGTTTTTTTCCCTGTTGATATTTTATCAAGGGTTTGAGCATCTATGTTGGGGTTTAATCTTATACCAATATTCACTTTTGTATTCTGTTCTATGGCAACCTCATTAACTTTTTGAAGTTCATCTAATGACTCAATATTAATAAGACGTATGTTTTTTTTTATAGCATAAGCAATATCTTTTTTTGTTTTGCCAACGCCTTCAAAAATTATTTTTTCAGGACTTACTCCAGCAACGATAGCCCTTTCTAGCTCACCGATTGATACAACATCTGCGCCAGCACCTAAATTAGCCATTAATTTTATAATAGCTTGATTAGAATTAGCTTTAACAGCATATAAAATTTCAGAACCTAAAGTATTTTTTAGTTCATTATATGTATTTGATATCTTGGATTGTGAATATACATAAAAAGGCGTAGGTTGAGTTTTAGCAATATCTTGTATAGACACACTCTCAACAAAGAGTCTATTATTTTTATAATTAATCATATTAATCTGTTTGAATAGTGACCGATTGCTGTCTTTTCTTTTCAGCTTCAAATGTTTCCATGCAAGCTTCATCACAAGGATAACTAATTAAAGATTTATCTAATTTATCTTCTGGAAGGCTTAAGGGCCCCACTTTTCCACAGCCTAAAAGAAAAAATGAAACTAGCACAATATATAAATAATTTTTCATTAGAGGTACTTTTTTATAGCATAATTAATTGTTTGTTTAACACTTTGTGGCGAGGTTCCGCCAAAACTTTTTTTGTTTTTTAAGCTTTCATTAACAGAAAAAGTTTTTTTTGCACTTAAGTTAATATTTTTATTAAACTTTTGTAATTCTTTAATTGTAAGCTGATGAAGTTTTTTATTATTTTTATCTGCATATACGACTATTTTCCCAGTTATTTGATAAGCTTCTCGAAATGAGAATTTTAAATGCTGCACTAACCAATTAGTAAAATCTGTTGCAGTTGAATTAGAGTTACTTACTGCTTCAGCCATTATTTTTGTGTTAAAAGTAATTTTTGTCCACATCTCAGTCATTACTTCTAAAGCCAAACATACATCATCAAATGTAGAAAAAACTATTTTTTTATCATCTTGTAAATCCTTACTATAGGCAAGAGGAAGACCTTTAAGAATAATCAATAGTGCATTTAGATTACTGATGACGCTACTTGTTCTACCTCTGACTAATTCTGCCCCATCTGGATTTTTTTTCTGAGGCATTATTGAACTGCCAGTTGCTAATTCCTCAGGTAAATTAATAAAGTTAAATTGTTGATTTGACCAAAGAATAATTTCTTCAGCCATTCTTGATAGATGTGTACAAATTAACGTAAGAACAAATAAAAACTCTACAGCAAAATCTCTATCAGATACACTATCAAGAGCATTAACTGTTGGCTTAGAAAATCTCAATAATTTTGAAGTAAATTTTCTGTCAATTGGAAATGAAGTTCCAGCCAATGCAGCAGATCCTAATGGGCATTCATTTAATCTTTGAATACAATTAGCTAATCTTGATCTATCTCTACCAGCCATTTCGACATAGGCTAGACATTGGTGCGCTAGAGAAATAGGTTGTGCAACCTGAAGATGGGTGTAACCTGGCATTACTGAAGTAATATTTTTTTTTGCAACTCTGATAAGAATTTTTTGTAAATTTTTTAGTAACTTATCAAGATTTGTACTGTTGTTTCTTATCCAAAGTTTAAAGTCAGTAATAACCTGATCATTTCTTGATCGTGCAGTATGTAATTTTCCAGCAGTTTTACCTATTTGCTTAAAAAGCATTGATTCTATATTCATATGAATATCTTCTAGTTCTTTTTTCATACTAACTTTACCAGCATTAATATTACGTAATATTAATTTAAGACCATTGACAATCTTTGTTTCTTCACTTTTTTTAATAATTTTTTGTTTAGACAACATTTTTGCATGAGCAATTGAAGCTTCAATGTCTTCTTTGTACATTCTTTGATCCACTTCAATGGAGCTGTTAATAGTCTCAAGCAACTTTGAAGGATTTTTTTTTAAATAAGTATTTCTAGCCGGATTTTTTTTCATCGCGTGCGCCTATAAAGATATTTACAATATTTTCCACCCAAATACGTCATTTATTTGTATTTCTTTTAGTGAGATTTGCTAAATTATTATATAAACTCTGGAAAAATGAAAATTTCAAGAGTTGTAGTAATTGGATCAGGTACCATGGGAAGCGGTATTGCAGCACAAGTTGCAAACGCTGGTTTGCAAGTTGATTTATTAGATATCACAAAAGAAATTGCAACTAAAGCATGTGAAAGAATTAAAAATTCTAGACCTCCATTATTAATGCAAGAAGATAGTCTTAATAATATTGTTCCTGGAAGCATTGAAGAAGATATGGAAACATTAAAAGATGCTGATTGGGTTGTTGAAGCAGTTGTTGAAAGAATAGATATTAAAAAAATAATCTATTCGAAAATTGATTCTCTTCGTAAGCCAGGAGCATTAATATCATCAAATACATCTTCTATTCCTCTTAAAGTACTAACAGCAGATATGTCAGATGAAATGAAAAAAGTTTTTTGTATTACGCATTTTTTTAATCCAGTTCGTTATATGCGATTACTTGAATTAGTTATAGGTCCACAAAATGATCAAGAAAAAATTAAAGAGCTTGTTAATTTTGGAGATAAAATATTAGGCAAGACAGTGGTAGTATGTAATGACTCACCTGGATTTTTAGGTAATCGTGTTGGAGTTTATGCAATGCAAGTTGCTATGACAGAAGCTTTTAATCTTGGACTTAGTGTTGAAGAAGCTGATGCAGTGTTTGGAAGGCCACTTGGTATTCCTAAAACAGGAGTATTTGGTTTGTATGATTTAATAGGGATTGATTTGATGGCTGATGTCTTGAAAAGTTTTATTAAAGAATTACCTTCAAGTGATCCTTTTCATGAAGTGGGCAAGGAATTGCCAATTATTAATAAACTTATACAGGATGGTTATATCGGAAGAAAAGGAAAAGGTGGTTTTTTTAGAATAAATAAATCATCTGGCACAAAGATATTAGAGTCTTTGAATTATAAAGATTATACATACAAAGAGTCTAAAAAAGTTGTTCTTGCACTACCAGAATTAATGGATGTAAAAAAAGTTTTGGAAAGAGAAGATATTTATTCACAGTACGCTTGGTCTATAATTAAAAAAACAATTTTATATGCATCAAACTTAGTTCCTGATGTAACTGAAAATTTCAACGATATTGATGATGCTATGAAGTGCGGTTTCAATTGGTCAAAAGGACCTTTTGAAATATTAAATGAAATTGGAATTGAAACTTTCTTATCTAAACTTAATAAAGATGATAAAATTCCTTCTTTTATCAAACAAGTAATTGAGCAAAAAAAATCACTATTTCAAACTAAAGAAGATTCATTAGAATACTTTCATCCAAAACATTTATATGTTTCGATGAAAAGACCTCAAGGCGTAATATCCTTATCAGATATTAAAAAATCAACTTCACCATTATATACGAATACATCAGCTTCAATATGGGAAATTCAAGCTAAATCCAGATTTATTTGTGTTGAATTTCATACAAAAGCTAATGCTCTTGATGGCTTAACAAATGATTGTTTATTAAAAGCATATGATTTATGTGATGAGAAATATGAAGGAATTGTTATTGCTAATGACGCAATGCAGTTCTCAGCCGGGGTAAATTTAAATTATTTTTATGAAAAAGCAGTTAATAAAAAATTTAATGATATAGATATTTTTTTAAATAATTTTCAACAATCACTATACCAATTACAACATGCAAATTTTCCTGTCGTATCTTGTCCCTCGGGGTTAGCAATTGGAGGAGGATATGAGGTTGTTTCACAAACTAGTTTTGTTGCCGCACATTCCAACTCTGTCTTAGGTCTAGTAGAATCTCTGGTTGGTTTAATACCTGCGGGTGGAGGATGTAAAGAAATGCTTCGACGCTGGTCTGGACACCCTGACATAAAAAATGATCCAAAATTATTATCTCTAAAAGTTTTTAACTTAATTGGATACGCTACTACTACTGACTCGCCTGTAAAAGCAAAGTTTCAAAATTTTTTAGACAATAAAGATATAATGGTAATGAGTAGAGATCGTTTAATAGAAGAAGCAGATAATATTATTTTTACAAAAAAAGAAAATTATAAGCCATTAAAAAGTGCTTCATTTTTATTACCTGGATCAACTATCATGACTGCTATGTTAGATATATTAAATCAGTTAAAGGATAAAAAAGTCATAGGCGAGCATGGTATTGAAGTTGGTAAAAAACTCGGTTACATGTTAAGTGGTGGTGAAACTAACTCTTCAACAATATTAACAGAGAAAAACTTGTATGATCTTGAAAGGGAAATTTTTATTGATTTAATTAAGCAAAAACCTACACAAGAACGCATTCGATATACTCTTGATACTGGAAAACCTTTATTTAATTAATTAAAGTTATTCAGTAAGGATTTTATTTATTTTTTTTAATGCTATAAATACTGCAATGAATCACTTTACAGCTGATCTTGATAAAAATAAGGCAAATTATGTGCCTTTATCTCCATTAAGTTTCATTACTAGAGTTAAAGATATTTATCCAAATTATGATTCTATAATTTATGGTAATAGAAGTTATACATGGCTTGAAACATACAATCGCTGTACTAAATTTGCTAGTGCTCTATCAAAACAAGGAATTGGATTAGGAAGTACAGTATCAATTATAGCAGCTAATACACCAGAATTACTAGAAGCACATTACTCAATTCCAATGACGGGAGCTGTCATTAATACAATTAATATGAGACTAGATGCAGAAACTATTGCATATATTTTAGAGCATAGTGATGCTAAGCTATTAATAACAGATACTCAATTTTCTCCTACTATTAAAAAAGCATTAAGTCATTATGGAAAAAAAATACCTATTATTGATATTCATGATGAACAAGCAATTTTTAAGGATGGTGAGGGTGAAAAAATAGGTGATTGGACTTATGAAGAATTTTTAGAAAAAGGGGAAGATAACTTTCATTGGTCTCTCCCTGAAGATGAGTGGCAAGCAATCTCACTAAGTTATACCTCTGGTACTACAGGAAAGCCAAAAGGTGTTGTTTATCATCATCGAGGTTCTTATTTAATGTCAACCGGAAGTGTTACAGCATGGAATATGCCAAATAAACTTACTTTTCTTTATACAGTTCCGATGTTTCATTGTAATGGATGGGGATACCCGTGGACTTCTGCATTAATTCATGCCAAAGTTATCTGCTGTCGTTATATTGCTGCAAAAGATATTTATAATCTTATTGATAAACATAAAGTTACTCATTTTGGAGGAGCACCAATAGTTCTAAGTTTAATAGCTAATGCAGATGAAAAAGATAAAAAAAATTTTAACCACAAAATATATGTTTTAACTGCGGGCGCACCCCCAACAAGTGCCATACTTGAAAAAATGGATAATCTCGGTTTTGAGGTAATGCATGTTTATGGTCTGACCGAAACTTATGGACATATCCTTCAATGTTCATGGAATGATTCATGGAATAATCTTCAAAACACTGAAAAGGCTGACATAAAATCTAGACAAGGAGTTAGATACCCAAATACTGAAGAAGTAATTGTTGCTGATCCTGAAACATATAGTCCTGTTCCTAAGGATGGAGAAACAATGGGTGAAATACTAATTCGAGGCAATGTTGTAATGAAAGGTTACTATAAAAATAAAGAAGCAACAAAATTATCAATGAAAAATGGATGGTTTCATTCTGGAGATTTAGCAGTTGTTTATCCTGATGGATATATTCAAATTAAAGACCGCTCAAAAGACATCATAATATCTGGTGGAGAAAATATCTCGTCTGTGGAAGTAGAAAATGTAGTTGCAAAACACCCCGCTGTTTCTTTGGTAGCTGTTGTTGCAAAACCAGATGAAAAGTGGGGTGAAACACCATGTGCTTTTGTTGAATTAGCACCAGGTAAAGAAGCTACAACAGATGAAATAATTTCATTTTGTAGAGAAAATATGGCTGGATTTAAAAGGCCAAAATATGTTATCTTTGGAGAATTACCAAAGACTTCAACAGGAAAAATACAAAAATTTGAACTAAGAAAAAAAGCAAAGGAGATTTAAAATGGATCTAAAAACATACAAATTTGATACTATAAGTTTACATGGTGGTTATATGCCAAGCAAGAATGCAGGCTCAAGACAGGTACCTATATATCAAACCACTTCTTATTTATTTGATGATGTTGATCACGCTGCGGCTTTATTTAATTTGGAGCAAGGGGGTCATATATATAGTAGAATTTCAAATCCTACAGTTCAAGTTTTAGAAGAACGTGTTGCAGCATTAGAAGGTGGTACAGCAGCATTAGCTACTGCATCAGGTATGAGCGCAATATTTTTAGCTATTATGACTTTATGTAATGCTGGGGATCATGTTGTAGTTTCATCTCAATTGTACGGTGGTACCGTAAATCTTTTTCGTCTAACTCTTCCAAAGTTTGGAATCAAAGCTACTTTTGTTAAACCTAGAGATACGGAAGGATTTAAAAAAGCTATACAAGAAAATACTAAGTGTATTTTTGGTGAATTAGTAGGTAATCCAGGAAATGAATTAATGAATATGCCTGAAATAGTAAAGATAGCTCACAATGCAGGAATACCTGTAATTATCGATAGCACTTATCAAACTCCATATTTATTTAAGCCACTCGAACATGGAGCAGATATTGTGGTGCATTCTTTAACTAAGTGGATGGCAGGACATGGATCATCTATGGCAGGAATTTTAATAGAAGGAGGAAAATTTGATTGGTTAAAAACTGATAAATTCCCAACTATGACTGAGCCTTATGAAGGTTATCATGGTTTATCTTTTGCAGAAGAGTTTGGTCCTGTAGCTTTTACAATGAAAGCTAGGGCTGAAGGAATGAGAGATATGGGTCCATGTTTAAGCCCACAAAATGCATGGAATGTTTTACAAGGTATTGAAACTTTATCAGTTAGGATGGAAAAACATTGTTCAAATGCATTAAAAATGGTTGAATATTTAAGCAATCATGAGAGTGTTGCTTGGGTTTCTCATGCAAGTTTAAAAGATAATCCAGATTATGAGTTAGCAAAAACACTTCTTCCTAAAGGTACTGGATCTATGATTGCTTTTGGTATTAAGGGAGGTAAAGAATCTGGAGCTGCATTTATAGATAATGTTAAACTAGCTTCTCATTTAGCTAATGTAGGAGATACAAGAACACTTGTAATTCATCCTGCTTCTGCAACCCATTCTCAAATGGATGAAGCAACTTTAAAATTAGCAAATATGTCTCATGACATGATTAGACTTTCAGTAGGTATTGAAGATATTGATGACATTATAAATGATTTTGAAGATGGGTTTAGGGCAGCTAAAAAACCTAAATTAATGGCTAACAAATGAAGTTTAAAGTAAATAATAGAGAAGTTTTTGCGTCAACTGGCGGCAGACCATTTGATAAAAACAAACCTCTTATTATTTTTATTCATGGAAGTGGCTTAAGTCATATTACATGGGTTTTACAAACAAGATATTTTGCATTTCATGGCTATAGTGTTTTGGCAATTGATCTCCCCGGTCATGGATATTCTGAAGGACCTTCTTTAGAATCTATAGAAGATCAGGCTAAATGGATATCAGATGTAATTGATTCCATGGGTATGAAAGAGGCTTCCTTAGTTGGACATTCTCAAGGGTGTTTAGTAGTAATTGAATGTGCTTCACAATTTCCAGATAAAATAAAATCTATTGGTTTAATGGGTGGTGCAGGAGCGATTCCTATGAATCCAGAACTTTTAGATTTAGCAGAAAAAGGAGATCCAAAAGCAGTGGATCTTATGATGGATTGGGCTCATGGACCTGCAGGACATTTTGGAGGTCACCCTGTCCCCGGACTTCATCATATGAATTTAGGTGGATCAATAGTAACAAATGGTTCAATTAAAAATGCCCTTGGTGTTGATTTCAGAGCATGTGATAATTACAAAAATGGTTTTGAAGCTGCAAAAAAAATTAAGTGCCCCACTTTAAATATTCTTGGTGATCGAGATAGAATGTGTCCTGTTAAAGAAGGGAAAAAATTAGCAGATAATATTGAGGATTCACATGTAGAAATAATAGAGAACTGTGGTCATATGATATTACTTGAAGAGGCAGGAAAATCTTTGGAAATATTAAAAAAGTTTATAAGAAAAAATCATCCTACAGAATAGTTAACAAAGAAACTTTATTCAACTTTAGATTTATCGGGTCTAGTAAGCTCTTCTAATTTACGCATTTCTTCTTCTTGTTTAAGTCGCTCTTGTTCTTCTCTTTTTTTCTTTCTTTCTTCTGCTTTCATTTTAAGCTTTAGTTCTTTTTGCATTTTACGATCACCAGCTTTAGATTTATGATTAAAATGAATACCCATAACAACCTCTAATTGTCTTATACTAAAAAATTAAATTTATTTCTAGTGGGTATTTTGCTTTAATTCTTGTAAATTCATAAAATATTAGAAAAAACTAAAATTGGTATTGCTTGGAAGAGTTTAAGAAGAATTATAAGTTTATTATTGTTTTAATATTAAGTTTTCAATTAAAACTATTGCTGTAACTCTAATAATTATATCAACAAGGTGATAATCGTAAATGCTATTAATATTATTTGTAAAATATCCATATAGTGAATATAGTAAGTAATGTCTGAGATTTTAAATGGACCTTCGATTTCTAAACATAATAATCCTAAAAAATTAATTTTTATGCTTCATGGATATGGTGATAATGCTGCTAATTTTATGCATCTTGCTAATCCAATTGATCAGGAAGAATGGCAAGCACAATATGTAGCGCTTAATGCACCTAGATTTATTGCAGGCAATTTCATGGGATATCAATGGTTTGATTTATATCCAAATGGCATATACATTTCTGAAGCTGGTCCAAAAGAGTTTAAACAAATAAAAACAGAAACAGATGAGGCTGTGATTAAAATTGTAAATACAATAGAATATTATTGTGACTCTCTTAAGTTAACATTTGAAGATTGTATTTTAATGGGCTTTTCTCAAGGTGGAATGATGACATTTGAGGTTGGTAATTTTCTTAAAAAAAAACTTGCAGGATTATTAATTATTTCTGGTCGAATTATGAATAATCAAACAATTACAAATTCTATAATTAAAAAAACTCCGATTTTTATTTCACATGGAGAAATGGATAATGTTATTCCTATAAGTAGTTTTTATAAATCTCAAGAATATTTAAAAAAAAATAATTGTAACTTTGAAGCACATATTTTGAGACAAGACGGGCATAATATTTCTTCAGATACAATAACTTTATTGCAAAATTTTATAAAAAAAATTCTATGATGTAATGGAATTTTTATATTATAATGTTATTATAATTATATGACCTGGGTAATTAGATATATATGAGTGTAATAGGAAACCCAGCTCTTGTGCTTAACGCAGATTTCCGGCCTCTTTCATATTACCCACTTTCATTATGTTCATGGCAGGATTCTATAAAATCAGTTTTCTTAAACCGTGTTTCAGTCATTGAAAGATATGATAAATCAGTAAGTTCACCAACGATCAGTTTTAAATTGCCCAGTGTAATAGCACTAAAAGATTATGTTATGCCACTTCGAAAACCAGCTTTTACAAGATTTAATGTTTTCCTTCGTGATAATTTTACTTGTCAGTATTGTGCAAAAAAATTTGTTGCAAATGATCTTACTTTTGATCATTTAGTACCAAGATGTTTACATGGAAAAACAACGTGGCAAAATGTTGTTTCTGCTTGCACGAATTGTAACTTAAAAAAAGGTCGTAGGTTATTACAAAATACAGATATGCAATTATTCAAAAAACCTATTAGACCTAATTCTATTCATTTACAAAACAATGGTCGCAATTTTCCACCTAATTATTTACATGATAGTTGGAGGGATTATTTATATTGGGATACTGAACTAGAAAATTAGATTTTTTTTGAAATTGCTATCGCAGTTTTACAACCAATTTCAATAACCTTAGTCATTGCTTTATAGCCAATTGCATTTTCTGCACCATGTTTTAAACCTATATCATGATGTTCGAGTTCATCTTTTTCAAATTTAGCAATTGTTTTTTTTAATTCTTTCTCATCTTCTTCTAAGAGATTTTGTTGTTCTCTATAATGTTCTCCAATTACTTTTTCTACGGCAACAGTACATGCCATAGCAGCTTTTTCTCCTATTAAAGCCGTCCCCGCACCTAACGCAAATCCAGCAATATTCCATAATGGTAATAATGCAGTAGGGCGAACATTTTTTTCTATAATAAGATCGTTGAATTTATCAATATGTTCCTGTTCCTGATCTGCCATATGTTGAATGGTTTTACCTATTTTAGATTCCTTACCGAAAATTGCTATTTGGCCATCATAAATTCTTGTAGCACCATATTCCCCAGCATGATCTACTCTAATTATTTCATCCAAAATATTTTTATTAGTAGATGCTTTACTTTTTCTTACAGATTTCTTTTTTTTAAACGATTTTTTTTTAATTATTTTTTTACTTTTTTGAGGCATAGTTATTATATAGATATATTGCATTTATTAAAAAAATCAAAAAAAATAATAAACTATTTATTGTCGCAGCAGAAACTCCAAAAATAGTCCAGGTAACGTCTTCACAATTTGTAACAGCTTTAGATAAGATTTGTTCTTTAAGATTAGAAATATCAGTTGTAATATTTAATTCTTGAGAGCATCCAGATGGCCCTGAAATGATTTTATTTTCAATACCAACATGCCAAGCAGAATAGAATATCCCATAAGCACTAATAATTTGCAAACCTAAAAAAAACCAAATTTTTTTATGCAAGCGCAGAAATGCAAAAACAATAAATGTTGCGATGATAGCATAATAAGGCTCTCTTTGCTTTAAACACATTTTGCATGGTTCCAAATTAAAATAAAATTCAGCAATTAAAGCAGAAGTAATAGCTATTAAGCTTAATATGCCAATTACATAAAACCAATATTTTTCTAACATTAAAATAAATTAATTAATAACACACTTCCTATTAGAATAATAAAAAATAAAATTGTTAATATATTAAAGTACTTATCTATTAATATCTTAATTTTTTTACCAAAAATAAATAGTATACCTGCTAGCAAATAAAATCTAAGTCCTCTTGCTATAAATGCAGTTAAAATAAATAATAAAATATTTAGATTAAAAACACCACTTGCGATTGTTATGAATTTAAAAGGAAAAGGTGTGAAGCCTGCACCTAAAACAATCAAAATGCCATACTGATTATAATAATTCTCAAAGGACTTAAAAGAATTCATTAAACTATATGCATCAATTATTATTATTCCAATACTATTATAAAAAAAATACCCAATAGCATATCCTGCAATGCCACCTATTACTGATGATAAAGTACAAACAAATGCATAAGCCCAAGCCTTAGCTCTGTTAGCAATTATCATTGGTATAAGAAGAACATCAGGAGGAATTGGGAAAAATGAACTTTCAGCAAAAGAAACAATACTTAAAATCCATACAGAATATTTGTGTTTAGCCTTAAGCAGTGTCCAGTTATAAAGATATCGTATAAATTTCATTTATTTGGTAGGAGTAGAGGGAATTGAACCCACACCACCGAAGTGACCGGATTTTGAATCCGGCGCGTCTACCAGTTCCGCCATACTCCCAGTTTATTTTTCCTAGTAATACTAGGTTTTTAATCTTAAGTCTACGAGCATGTTTTAAGAAATTATACTAATAGGGCGTCGTAAGGGCGTCGCTGTTTCAATAAAATTTATGATTTTTATTCTTTATTCTTTAAATATTTTTTCAAGTTAGTGTTAAGTTGGTTCTATGAAAAAAATTTTAATATTAGCAATAATTTATATTTCTCTCTCTCCTATTTGTTTAGCAGAAGTATTGGAAGTAAAACAATTTAATAAGGAGACATGGCTCTCTAACTATGGTCTTAAAC
>Ga0163108_10000720_pt1 | contig 24572 bp, 21 predicted proteins | sample Fk1155metaG_FD_109644 | JGI IMG/M metagenome (GOLD analysis project Ga0163108, IMG submission 109644) | Marine microbial communities from the Central Pacific Ocean - Fk160115 155m metaG | ecosystem: Environmental > Aquatic > Marine > Oceanic > Photic zone | place: The Central Pacific Ocean...
AGGAATGAGCGGTAGCAGTGGCAGTAGCGGCGGTATGTCTGGTTCATCAGGAGGAATGAGCGGTAGCAGTGGCAGTAGCGGCGGTATGTCTGGTTCATCAGGAGGAATGAGCGGTAGCAGTGGAAATGACTCTGTTCGAGGAATGAGCGGTAGATCTCCTAATAATCAGCAAGGAGCAGGAGGAGGTTACCCAGGTGAAACAAATGCCCAAAGGAGAGCCAGATTAGAGGGCGAACTTGAGAAATCTGTTGGAGGATTGGATGAAGTATTAAGTCAAGAGCAACGTAAAATTGAATCCGTTGGTCGAGATACCGAAGGATTTGGAGGCAATGGTGGTAGAGAGGGCGTTGGTCTTGGCAAACAATCAACTGGCGGCAGTCAGCGCGGCAATGCCAGTGGGCAACCGATAAGAAATACGAACACAGCCAAACCTTCAATTGGTGAATTAAGTCAAGAAGAAATTCAGGCAAGAACACCAGAAGATATTCCAGATTTAGTTAGTGAGGACGTCGTTTCTAAACAACTTCGTGAAGCTGCTTTATCTGAAGATGATCCTAAATTAAGAGAAAGATTGTGGGAAGAATACAGGAATTACAATAGATTCTAATATTAATCAGAGTGATGTGGAATGCAACGCAGATTTAAGAAATTTCTAGTATTTGTAATTTTAGGCTCTATACTTTCGGCCTGCACAGTTTCTGAGATTATTGATGCAGAGAGGACAAATTTGGATGTTGCGAGTCTTAATATTTCAGAAAACCTTCTCTTAGATGTTGGTATTACGATGTTCAACTCTGGGGTTCCAAAAGATAACGATCCCGATAAAACAGGGATTTATGATGAAATAAGGAACGCAGAGGCACGTTATTTCCCTTATCACATCAAGACAACCTTGGAAAAAACAAGATATTGGGGCTCTGTTAGAGTTATTCCTTCAAGAAGCGTTATGACAGATATTATTATTAGTGGATCTATAATCCGCTCTGATGGTGAATACGTGACAATAAGAGTAACTGTAGAAGATATCACTGGTGAGAAATGGTTTATAAAAGAATATTCAACGCAAACAGGTTTGCGATCTTACTCGCAAGGTAGAGATAGATCTAACGATCCATATCAGAAAGTATTTAATGATCTTGCTAATGATTTACGACTTTATGCTGCTGAAATACATACTTCCAAAAATAAAAGGATACAGGAAACATCAGAACTGATGTTCTTTGCAAATATGATGCCCTCAGTTTTTGAAGAATATTACGTTAAAGAAGACGGTTATATAAAAATTAATAGACTTCCAGCAGAAAATGATCCTATGGTTAAGAGGCTACGAGGCATCAGAGAGCGTGATCGCTTAGTGATTGATTCTATTAATGAGCATTATGCTAATTATTATTATGGTATTGCGCTACCTTATGAAGGTTGGAGAAAAATAGCTCGTGAGAACCAAATTAGTATCCGAGATACAAAAAGATCTGCCTCAATAAGAGCACTGATTGGTGTGGCGGTTACAGCTGGATCAATAAATATGGACACTAGTGATACCAGTCGCTCAAGACGAAATATCAAAAGAGCAACACAAAGTGTTGGTATTGATAGAGGTATAAGAACCATTATTGATGCGTGGCAGTTGAGAGAGTCGACAAAATCTTATCGAAATCAGATCGGCGAACTATCTGAATCATTCATTGCAGAAGCGGCTCCTTTGGTCATTGAAGTAGAGGGTCAATCTAGACGTTTAACGGGTACTGCAGAATCTCAATACGAAGGATGGAGAAAGATCCTAAAGGAAATCAATCAACTCGAGTTGGGTGCACCAATAAATCCAGAAGTCGGGAAACCCTTACGAACAAATAGTCATTCGCTTAATTAACTTTCGTGCACACATTATCTAAAGGTTTATTATTAGATCAACGTTATATGTTGGTCAGACCTCTTGGTGAAGGTGGCATGGCATTCGTTTGGCTTGCCAGAGATATCAAATTAGATTTAATGGTTGCATTAAAGTTTCTTAATAAAGATCTAACAAAGAATAAACGTTCATTAGATAGTTTTAAGAGAGAATGGGAAATATCCAGTAATCTTATACATTCAAATATTGTTCGGGTGTTTGAATTTCATGCAGATATGACTTTTACTCCTTTTTATTCAATGCAATACATAAAAGGTCCTGATCTATCTGTATTATGCGAAGGTGAAATATCAAATAGCTTGAAACCATTTGGCTTGATTGCCGACGCAATCCATTATGCCCATCAAAGAGAAATTATTCATGGAGATATAAAGGCAAGCAATATTATCTTAAACACAGAAGGGAATCCTTTTTTATTGGATTTTGGTATTGCTTCTGCCGCCTCAGATTTCACTGGATTTGGTAAAAATATTAATTCATTTGATCAAATTCAAATGGCTGATGACATCTTTTCTTTAGGTATTCTAATGTATGAAGTTATTTTTGGGGTGCCTCCTAATTTTGAGAAGGCCCTTGGCCCAGTCATACAAAAAAAGGTTAATCAGGATCTTGGGTTATTAGTTTTAAGTATGTTGGATCCGAATCCTTCTATGAGACCTGTTGCCAAGGATGTTAAAAGTTTACTGAAGAAAGCGGGGTTTCCTGCAAATAAAGCAAGTTTTATTTTTGAGGATGAGCTCGAATTTGAGAATGAGGTAATTGAAGCTGATCTCTTAAATAAACAAAATAACAACACAGAAAATCGGGTAGACATAGATAACAACACTCTAGAAGTTAACGGAATATCTCGAAAGACTTTTTTTATCAGTTTATGTCTTATTTTGATTGTATGTTTTTCAGTAATTTTTGTTTTACCTGAGACCGTGAACACCGATAAAGAAATTACAAAAGATTTAAATGCTATCCCTATAGTTGATCCCGAGAATAATGCTGATGTTATTGATAGAACACTGCAAGCAAGGAAGAAGGCTGACAATATGTTAGCTAATTTATTAGTTGAATTTAATTTATTGGAAGATAAAGGTGCAGATAAATGGGCCAATTCAATTTTCCAATCTGTGAAAAATAATTACAATTATGGCGATTCAGCCTATCTTGATGGCAATTATGATTCTGCATTTAAATTTTATGAGACGGCATTTGAAGAGTCTAAAAAATTGTCAGGTAGAATTGACCAAGAACTCAATATAAATCTTGAGGCAGGTAAAAATGCCTTAGATAACAATAAATATAATGATGCTATCGGTCACTTAGATATTGTCACAAGCATTGAACCGAATAATCTAGATTATGCTCATTATTATAAACGTGCGCTAAATCTTGAAGAGGTACTTAATCTGAACAGTCAGAGCGCTGCATTACTGAGAGAAGGTAAATTTGAATATGCTCGAGAAATTATTCTAACGGCATTACAATTTGATTCAGAATTTCAACCCTCAAAAGATTTGCTCCAAGAAATTGACGCAAGTATTACTCGCGATCGCTTTGAAAAAAGGATGTCAGAAGGATTTATTGCTCTTGGAGGATTGGATTTTCAGTCAGCAAGAGTATTGTTTTCTGATGCTAAGAGTCTGTATCCAGATTCATCTGAACCGATAGATGCAATGCTGCAACTTGAACAAATAGAGAACGATATTTTGATTGCTGGTTTAGTGGAAAATATTAAAGAATATGAGGAAACAGAACAATGGGAGTTCGCCGTAGCGTCATATCAAGAGTTACTGAGAATAGATAAAGATATGCGGTTTGCAAAAGATGGCTTGTTTGACGCTTCTGGGCGTTTAGAATTGCACAATAAATTGCAAGCATATATAGATGATTACGATACCTTGAGTGATCCTCAAGTCATGCAGCAAGCAATTGATCTTTTAGTGAAAGTGTCTGTTTTTGAAAAGAAGCCAAGATTGGCCTCACAAGCCAAAGAATTAAGTCGACTCTTAAAAAGAGCAAATACTCCAATTAAGGTTAATCTCTTATCTGATAATTTAACTAATGTGACGGTTTATCGTGTTGGTAATCTTAATTTCTTTGCAGAAAAACTTTTAAGTCTTCGCCCTGGACAGTATGTTGCTGTTGGAGCTAGAGATGGCTATCGAGATGTACGAATCGAATTTACGGTTGCCCCAGAAATAGAATTAAAACCTATTGTTATAATATGCGAGGAGCCAATTTGAATATTTCTCGAATTGTTGTAAAGAATGCAGGTAAGGTGGGCAATTTTTCAATTGCCGATCTGCCGATTTGTCTTGGTACTGGCAAGGATTGTGATATTAAGTTACCAGGCCCAGGTAATTCAGGTTTTGCTAATTTAGATATAGTTGATGGCGTGCTTTTTATTATCTCTACCAAAGATGATGCTTTGATTTTGCTCAATGAGCACCCTTTAGCCGATAAACATCAAATAGTTTCGGGTGATAAAATTAATTTTTATGGAATCGAAGTTAATGTATCAATTAATGAAAAAGACTTAATTCTAGTTATAGATATTAATAATAGTGACTACATCACTAAACCACCTAAATTTAAAGAAGATTTTACTGAAAGTGATCAATCACAGATTACAGCAACAAGATTCAATCGCAATAAAATTGATCCAACTGATCATGTTAATTCTGAGCGTAGCAAATGGAAGATAATGGTATTCTCAATCTTATCTGGTCTTATTATTATTTCGTACTTCATCTTTAGCTCTCATTCAGTTAGATTGGTCACCAATCCTAAGGATATCGATCAGGTATCAATTAAAGGAGGGTGGTTTAAATTTCCACTTGGAGAAAGATTTTTATTAAGGGAAGGGAATTATTCTATAGAAGTTCAGAAGGAGGGTTATTATCCTGTAAGCCAAAGTTTTCTTGTTACAGATGAATTGAATCAGACAGTTGCAGTAAATATGAGAAAACTACCTGGTATTATAAATATTTACACAAATTTCGCAGAAAACAGTCAAATTAGAATTAATGACAGCATTGTTTTTGGTTCTAAGATTACAGAAAAACAGCTTGAACCTGGATACCATACATTAAAAATTTCTTCTGATCGATTTTTGCCATTCTCGGACATTTTTTTTGTACAAGGTATGGGTATATCTCAGGATATAGATGTGAATTTAGTGCCAAAATGGGCCAATTTAATTATTGATTCAGTGCCTTCAGGTGCTCTTATTTATAATAAAAATATTGAAATTGGTAGAACGCCTGCTGTAATAGAGCTGATAGAAGGTATTCATGATATTTCTATTGTGAAGGAAGGGTTTAAGGCATGGGATGGAAGTTTTGATATAACAGCAAATAAAAAGCAAACGGTGGAACCAATTATTTTAGTACCAGCCAATGCAGAACTGAACGTCAAAACAATCCCCTTTGGAGCTAATATAGCAGTCAATGGTCGATATAGAGGACAAGCACCACTGACTTTGTCCTTATCGCCTGACGAGGACTACTCTGTCACTTTCTCAAAAAGTGGTTTTGGTTCTACCCAAAGAACAATTCGCCTTAAATCTGCTGAAGAAAAATCGATTACCGTTGACTTAGCTGCCGTTCTTGGAAGAGTTGTAATTTCGGTTAATCAAAAGGACGCAGAAATTTTTATAAATGGAAAAAAAGAAGGCGACGGCAACCTGGAGATTGATTTACCCACAACTAGTCATGCTCTCTTAGTTTCTAAAGAAGGCTTTCAATCATTCGAAAGAAGCATAATGCCACGCTTAAATTATCTACAAAATATTGAAGTGGAGCTCCTTAGTGACGAGGAAGTCAGATTAATGGGCGTTAAAAAAACCATTATAAATTCCCAGCAACAAGAGTTAAGAAGAATTGAGCCCGGTCAATTTGCTCTAGGGACATCCCGGCGAGAAATAGGACGACGCGCTAATGAAGTTATTAGTAACATTGAATTGACTGAAGCTTTTTATATTGGAGCCAAAGAGGTAACTAACAAGGAATTTTCTAAATTCAGAAGCCTTGGCAGCTCTGCTGCTGATATTCATGCCTCATTGTTAGCAGACAATAATCCTGTGGTATTAGTGAGTTGGTCAGATGCAATCGAATATTGTAATTGGTTAAGTAACCAAGAAGGCTTAGAGCCTGTTTATACAAAACGTTTCGAGAAATGGGAACTTATTAGGCCAATTCCAAATGGATATCGATTGCCTACGGAAGCCGAATGGTCTTGGGCTATTAGGCACCAAGCCAGAAAAAATAGCACAATATATCCTTGGGGAAATCGCTTTCCACCAAGGCGTGATTTTGGTAATTACGCAGATATAGCCGCCAAGAACCTTCTTCCGAACATTTTAAATAACTATGATGACGGTTATTCATCTACTGCTCCTGTAGGAACATTTTCTGCGAATTTGCTTGGAATTTATGATGGAAGTGGTAATGTTTCTGAGTGGGTAAGTGATTATTACTCCATTCCAACACCAGGATTAACCGAAATATTGATTGATCCAAAAGGTCCGGAATCTGGTGTCCAGCATGTAATAAGAGGTTCAAGCTGGCGTCATGCAGGCATTACACAGTTAAGAGGATCGTATAGAGATTTTGGCAATGAAGAACGTATTGATGTTGGTTTTAGAGTTGCTAAGAATGCTGAGAAATAAAGAATTAGGTGAAATATGATTAAATCTAATGCATCGAGAAGAATTTTTTTCACTTTTCTTATCTTTTCTTTATTTTTTTGTTTAACTTATTCGGTAGTTGCCCAGGAAATTAAGGATAATAATGTAACTGCTGCCCAAGAAGACCTCATTCAAAGTGAGAGTAGAGATATTGCCAATAGTGAAGCTGGCTCAACCGAGAATCAATCTTCAAATGAAAAAGACAATGATCTTGAAGAAGGGTTTGATTTGGATGAACAATCTTACGAAGGAGATGATGATGATTTTGTACCGACTGAGGAAATACCGGCCGATGAACCAATCCCATTTCCAACAAATATTTAGTATCTGTGTCATTTAGAAAATATAATTCGTACATTCTAATAGAGAGAATAAATTGATGAAAAAAAATAACATACCTATTGAATTTGTTTATCAATTATTTGCACTTATTGTTGCAATTATTATTGTTCATGGTTATTACGTTTCGGTTGTAAGGCCGAATGCAAACCAAATAATTATTGAGCAAAGTGTTGAGGCAGAAGTTAATCCAAATTATGTCAGAGAGCGATCTGTTTGGGTGTTGGTTAAAGATTTTGAACAAGAGTCATGCTTTATTCTTATGTTGTGGGCACTTGCGATTATGGGCTTCAAATTAGCCTTACTCTTAAATGAAAGGAAATTATTAGATGCGAATTTAATTTCTATAGCTGAAGGCATGAGGATTCTTCCTGAAGATACTCGTGAATTTGAAAGACAAATTGAAATCTTAAGTGAAAAGCAAAAGGTAATGGTTTTGCCAAGAGCTATACTTAATGCTTTACGAAGATTTAGCACGACAAAAAATATACAAGATGTTTCGATTAGCACTCATACGATATTTGAGTCTGAAGCGGAGAAATTGGAATCTGAGCTTTCAATGATCCGTTATATTTCTTGGGCAATCCCTTCAATTGGGTTTATAGGAACAGTAAGAGGTATTGGGGATGCGTTGGGCCAAGCTGATATAGCCGTTCAAGGTGATATTTCAGGGGTAACCCAGAGCCTTGGTGTGGCCTTTAACTCAACATTTATCGCGCTTTTGATTAGTATTTTCTTGATGTTCTTAGTGCATCAACTACAACTTATGCAAGAGAGGCTTGTTTTTGATAGTGAGAATTATACGAATGATCAATTAATACGTCATATGAAAACTGATGTGAATTGATGATTGGGTAAAGTCATTGTTATACGCAGTTTTATACATAAACGATTCAGATATAAGTCTCTTTCAAGACGGGGTTATTTGTTATCAAGAACCGGGGTATGCTTTTGTTGATAACCATGGAATTCAAATAGGTAAAGAAGCTATAGGGAAATCAAGGATATTTCCAAAAAATATAGAAAATGAGCATTGGTTAAATTTATCAACCTCTAAGCTTAAATCGAATAATTCTCATCACTATTCCTCAGCTGACTTAGTTAGCCATCAGTTGGAAGAAATTCAATCTGTTTTAAATCAGGATACATCAATTATTGTCCTAGTTCCTCCATATATGACTAATGATCAATTAAGTCTATTCCTTGGGATTGCCAATGATCTGAATCTCTCAATTATTGCTTTTATTGATTCATCGGTAGCTGCTTCACGATATCAATATACCGATGCAAAATTAGTCCATATAGATCTTCACTTGCACAACATGTCCGTTTCGTTGTTGTCCCAGGAAGGTAAGGTCAAAGTAGATGAATCGATAATGATTGAAAACTGCGGCCAAACAGCATTCTATAAAGCATGGATAAATATGATTTCAGCTGCTTTTATTGATCAATGTAGATTCGATCCACTGCACTCTGCTGAGTCAGATCAAGCGATAATCGATGGCCTTCCTTTATGGGTATCAGATTCTATAAAGAAGGTCACTGTTGAAATTTCTGTAAAATACGGTAACCAGATTTATGAGATTGAGATTGAATCTGCGAAGTTTTATGAAGCTGCAAAACCTTTATACCGACTGCTAACTAACAGGCTTAGATCAATTTTTTCGGTGAATGATTTGCCTGCTATTCAATTGACTAATCAGGTTGCTCAACTCCCTGGAGTAATTGATGTACTTAAAAACAGTCTTTCTAGTTCAGTTTATGTTTTAGATGCTGGCGAGATTGAAAAAGGAGCTCTCTCAAGATACTCAAAAGAGAAAAGCAAAGACAGTTCATTGAAACTTCAGAAATCTCTTGATTGGGATAAACCATCAGTTACGGTAGATCGCATCTCTAAGAAACTAAAAAATAGTGACAGGCCAACCCATCTCTTGTACGAAAATATCGCTTACAAGATAGATCAATCCCCGATAATGGTAGGGTCTAATCCAACCGACTCAGACACTACAATAAGAATTAAATCAGAAATTACAGGAATTTCCAGGAATCACTGTAGTTTTGTGATGAAAGATAATAATTGTATCGTCTGTGATCACAGTCGATATGGCACCTATTTGAATGATCAGAGAATACAGAACAACACCATATTACATAATGGTGATTTAATCAGAATTGGTTCGCCGGGCATAAATCTACTAATGATTTCTATGGAAGAAAGATAATGGCGCGCAAAAGAAGACAATCTGAACTATTTAGTATGTCATTTCTTGATTGTATGTGCTGTGGATTTGGTGCTGTGATCTTATTATTTATGATTATTAATTCACAAATTAAAGAACAAATAGATTTTAATAAGACAATCCCAGAAAGTGAAATTAATTCTTTAAAGATTCAGATACTTCAAGAGCGAAAGAATTTAGTGTTAGCAAGAAATTTGATAAACGATATAAAAGATGAGGACAGCACAATCAACGATGAGCTTGCTCGTCTTGTAATTTTGTTGAATAAATTAAAGGTTGAGCTAGAGAAGAGTGATATTGATTCAATTGCTAAGAATGAAGAAATTGAGAAGTTAAAAGCTGATATTGAGAAGTTAAGCCAGGAACGAGATCGAATGTTAACCGCAGCGCAGCGATTGAAATCTGGAGACAATATCCGAAGTTATACTGGCGATGGAGATCGTCAGTACTTAACTGGTTTAAAGGTAGGTGGTGAAAGAATATTAATTTTGATAGATGCTTCTGCCAGCATGTTAGATCGAAAAATTATTAATATCTTAAGGCGAAGAAATATGTCAGATAGCATGAAGCTTAGATCTATTAAATGGAGGCAAGCTGTTTCTAGCGTAGATTGGTTAATTGCACAATTTCCAAAAAATAGTAAATTTCAAATGTATACGTTTAATAATGAAACTCGACCAGTACTGAAAGAGAGTGATGGGGTATGGATAGATGTAACTGATAGCGATCAACTCGATCAAGCTGTAAAAAATTTAAGAAGAATTATTCCAGAAAATGGCACAAATATGAAAGATGCTTTTGCTGTAATTGGTCAATTAAATCCTCGCCCCGATAATGTAATTCTCCTGGTAGATGGATTGCCTACAATGAATCAGTCTGAAACGGATCGAGGCATGATTACCGGTCAGGAACGGCTAAACTTCTATTATGAAGCTGAATCAGAGATACCAAGCGGCGTTCCGATGAATATTCTTCTTTACCCCATGGAAGGAGATTACAATGCAGCTATTGCTTATTGGTTGTTGGCTTATCGGACTGGAGGTTCATTTATGAGTATCAGTAAAGATTGGCCTTAATATTTATCGAGTATTCTTATGAAGAAACGAAGAAACATAGAAGTATTTAGTCTTTCATTTTTGGATTGCATATGTTGTGGTTTTGGGGCAATTGTTTTGTTACTCGTATTAAGCAAACTTTACGATCCGGTGATAACTAATACAGTTTCAGAAGAACTCTCTGTGTCGTTAAAAAGAGAATTGCAAGATGTTAAAGATCAAACCCAACAAACAACTGAAGATTTACCAATCTTCCAAAAAGAGCTAAAAAATAAACAAGTCAGGCTCGATACAATCACTTCAGAGCTCAATGAAATACAAGGAAAATACGATATTAGCCTATCTAAACCTATCCAATTAGAGGCAAATCAAGAAGATCTGGAAGAGGCAAAACAAAAACTCTCAGAAGAGATAAAGAATTTGCAACCAGATTATCGCCGTGCTGCAAATGAAGCAATCGGAGGTATACCTGTTGACAGTGAATATATTATTTTCGTAATCGATACTTCAGGAAGCATGCAGTCAAAATGGGGTTGGGCTGAAAGAAAATTAAGTGAAGTGCTTGATGTTTATCCGACTGTAAAAGGTTTGCAAATTATGAATGATAATGGACGCTTTATGTTCCAGCAGTACGGTCGAACTTGGCTGCCAGATACGCCGCAATTAAGACAATCAATTAAAAACACAATGAGGCAATGGGCACCTTTTAGTGACAGTGACCCTTCTGATGGTATTGCATATGCGATTCAGTCATTTTGGGCGCCAGATAAAAAAATCAGTATTTATGTATTTGGTGATGAGTTCCAAGGTAATTCTATGGAGGCAGTCTTAAGGGATATTGATCGTATAAATATTGAAGATGAGAATGGCGATCGTTTAGTTAGGATTCACGCGGTTGGATTTCCTTATTCTTTTGGAGGAAATCGAATCCCTCAAAGCTCACAGAGGTTTGCAGGATTAATGCGTCTTCTGTGTGAAAGGAATGGCGGCACTTTTGTGGCTTTAACAAATAATGACAGATGATTAGGATTAAGTAGAATGATGCCGATGTGGTTGATCGGCATCATTAGAGTGTTTTAGATAAAACATCTACTCAATAACGAATGCTCCTTTCATGATGGCATAATGGCCAGGAAAGGTGCAGAAAAATGTATAACTGGTTGATGGATCCAGTGCACTCATATCAAAAGTAACGGAAGTTTCTTGTCCGCCACCAATCATTCCGGTTGCTGCAATTACTCTCTCATCATTTTCTGGCAGATAATTTGGTGCCCCTGCCTGCATTGCTACTCCTGTTAATGGCATCATATTGTCAGTTGTACTGAGTACCCAGTTATGACCCATAAATTGTTGAGGAAGATTACCAACGTGTTTTAGGATAACTGTTAGATTTTTACATTCAGCACTAACGCGCATTTCTTTTAAATTAAATTGCATTGCATCATTCGATTCAATTTCTTCTGAACAGTCTTGCGCAAAAGTCACGCTAGATAAGCTAGAAACCAATAATATTAATGCGATATAAACAAATCTCATTGTGTTTTCTCCTGGCATATTTTTAGTAAAGACATCCATTGTTAAGTGCTTAAAAAATAAGGTAATTATTATGATTCATTTTCTAATTAATTAATTATTTATAATCTTTATTAAATAATTCCATGTTAAAAGGAAAGTGATAGTTAATTATTTTGAATATATCTTATTTTCTGTAATTATATTACGTCAGCAAATACGGAGGCTAGTAAATTGACTGATTTAATTGAAAAAAGATGCAAGAATTGTGAAGAAGATGCAATACCACTGAATGAGAAAGAGGCGGATCTTTTGCTAGAATCAGTAAATAAGGAGTGGTTGCTCGATACAAGTAGAAAAGCCATAAGCAGACGCTTCACTTTTCCTATTTACAGTAAAACTATTGCCTTTGTGAATGCAGTGGCTTGGATAGCCACAGATGAGGGACATCACCCTGAGATATTATTTGGTTACAATTATTGTGAAATAAAATACTCAACGCATGCTATTCAGGCACTTACTGAAAATGATTTTATCTGTGCTGCTAAAATAGATCTTTTGGTTAATCAAGATAGCGAAAAATAACAATGTATCAACTCAAAGAGATTGAAGAAGCAGCTCAAAGAATCGAAAGCATAGCGATCAAGACTCCCTTATTTGAGTCTCTTGAACTTGACACCAAGGTCGGTGGAAAGGTATTTGTTAAACCTGAATGCATACAAAGAACTGGTTCATTTAAGATTAGAGGGGCTTATAATTTAATGAGTCAGTTATCGACTAAAGATGCTTCAAATGGTGTTGTCGCTTTTTCATCTGGCAATCATGCTCAAGGTGTAGCTTTAGCTGGTCAAGTTCTTAATATTGATACCACCATTGTAATTCCTGAAGATGCACCAAGTTCTAAAATTGAAAATACCATTAAACTTGGTGGGAAGGTTATTTTATATGATCGCTACAAAGAAAATAGAGAAGAGATTGCTAAAAAGATCGCAAGCGATACTGGGGCCACTTTAGTTCCATCTTATGACCATAAGGACATCATAATAGGGCAAGGGACGGTGGGTCTTGAAATCATCAAGCAAGCTCAATCTAAACATACTTCGATTGATCAAGTGCTTATTTGTTGCGGAGGTGGTGGCCTCAGCGCAGGATCAGCAGTCTCTATAAAAGCCATCTCACCGGAAACAGATATCTATCTTATTGAACCAGAGGATTTTAATGATACAGAACGATCCTTTGTTAATAAAAGAAGGTTATCAAATGAAATTGGCAAACAATCAATATGCGATGCTTTGTTAGCCGATACTCCTGGCGAACTTACATTCAAAATTAATAGTAAATTAGCAGCTGGTGTTTTGACGGTTTCAGATGAAGAAGTAAAAGAAGCCATGCGGTTTTCTTTTCAACATTTTAAGATGGTGATCGAGCCGGGTGGTGCGGTAGCATTAGCCGCAGCATTAAGTCGAAAAATTGAATTTAGCGGTAAAGTTTCAGTAATTGTTCTTAGTGGCGGTAACGTAGATTTAGATTTATTTAATCAAATACAAGATCAAGATTAGAATAGGTCGGATTCCAAGTCTAGAACATACTGCTCTTGTCAGGCTCTTTATCAACAATACTATTCCTGTTTGCTATCCATTCACCTGTTATCATTTTATCGTAAGCTTGACCTGGGCCAACCATTGGGTAGACACCAGCGTCTGGATCAATGATAACGTCAAGAAAAGCTGAACCTTTAAATTCTATAAATTCTTTAATTGTAGATTTTAGATTCTCTTTCTTGTCTAATCTTTGGCTGTATTTAAAGCCATCAGCTTGAGCAGTCTTTACGAAATCTTTTCTATGTAGCGATTTGTCGCTGGCTGACATGCGGCCTTTGTAATAAAGTTTTTGCCATTGTCGAACCATGCCATCACCAAAATTATTCAATACCATTACTTTGATTGGAAGTTCATATGTTGTGGCTGTTTCAAGCTCCCCAATATTCATGCGAATACTGGCATCACCATCAATATCTATAACCAATCTATTTGGTTGGGCAAATTGTGCACCGATAGCGGCAGGAAGCCCAAAGCCCATGGTACCCATACTGCCAGATGTTAGCCAGAGTCTTGGTTCTTTGAAATCAAAGTACTGCGCTGCCCACATCTGATGTTGACCAACACCAGTTGTTATTATTGCTTCGCCGCGACTTAAGTTATTGATTTCCTCAATAACTTCATAGGGCTGAATCAGATTACTTTCTCGATCATAGTTTAGTTTATATTGTTCTTTGAGTTGCGCGATATGTTTATGCCATTTTTGGTAATTTTTCTTATGATTGATTTTTTTACCGAATTGAATAAGGTCTTGTAAATCCTTTTCAAGGTCACCAACATGATACCAATTAACATTCTTTACTTTATTAATCTCAGAGATATCAACATCAAAATGAGCAATATTTTTTGCATTTGGAGCGAAACCAACTGGATCACCTGCAACCCTATCATCAAATCTAGCCCCAATAGTAATAAGAAAATCACAATCTTCCACTGCGTAATTAGCTGAAGCGGTACCATGCATTCCTAGCATATGAAGTGATAATGGTTGCGTAGTATCGCTTGCACCAAGACCCATTAATGTTGTGACTATTGGGATGCCATAAGCAGATGATAATTCTCTCATTGACTCACTTGCATTGGCATTTATTACGCCACCTCCAGCATAAATTAAAGGCTTTTTTGATTCACCAAGTAACTTGTAAAACTTACCGCATGATTCATCCGTTAATTTATTGTTCATTACTGCATCTAATCGACTGCGATAACCTGTTAAGGGCAGTACACCTTCCCCTAAAAAATTTCCTTCCCAATTTTGTATGTCTTTTGGAATATCTATTACTACTGGACCCGGTCTTCCTGTTTTTGCTAATTCAAATGCTGATCTAATGGTAGATTCCAGCAGTTTTGGATCGGTAACTAGGAGAATATGCTTGGAAACGGCACCCATTATTGCTGACACAGGCGCCTCTTGAAATGCGTCAGTGCCGATAGCTGTAGTTGGCACTTGCCCGCAAATCACGACTATTGGAATAGAATCAGCCATGCAGTCACGAATAGGAGTGACTGTATTGGTTGCCCCTGGTCCAGATGTAACCATTACTACTCCGACTTTACCGCTAGCTCTGGCATAACCCGAGGCCATGAATCCGGCACCTTGTTCATTTGCCGGAACAATTAATGGCATTGGCTGGTCGCCATTATCTTTTTTGTTTTCTTTGTTAAAGCGAAATACAGCATCATAGGTCGGAAGAATTGCGCCGCCACTATATCCGAATATGGTATCCACTCCTTCGTCTGCCAATATTTGAACAATCATATCGGCACCCATCATCTTTTTTCCTGAAAGGGGATGTTTTTTTGTTTGTATTTCTTTATTCATGGTTAAAATAATTCAGTTAAATATTTTCAGAGTGTTTACTATATTTTATTAGATTGCAATACTACCTATACTAGACGATCAATATTAAATTGATTCTTTCGTGGATCGGAATAGGTATTGTGAGTTTAATTATAAAAATGAAGAGAAAAAAGGAATTTTATGCGTCATGTAATTTCAGTGATTCTCCAGAATGAAGTCGGAGCTTTGACACGAATGACTGGGTTGTTCTCAACTCGGGGCTACAATATTGAATCACTCAACGTAGCCCCGACTGATGACATAAATCTATCCAGAGTCACTCTGGTTATAACAGGTTCAGATGAAGCAATTGCGCAACTGAATTCACAATTATCAAAGTTAGTTGATGTTGTTGGTATAAATGATATGACTAAAGGCGAACATTTTGAGCGAGAATTACTCATAATAAAAATAAGGATTTCCTCTGGCTATGAAGAGGGTATTCTTAATTTTGTAGAAAAATTCGGTGCAGAGATACTCGATAATTCCCCGGAAAGTTATACCATCGAATTAATTGGAGATATAAAAATAATAGATGAATTTATTAGTAGTGTAGTTGCTTTTGGTGATCTGCAAGCGATCGCTAGAAGTGGAAGTGTTTCAGTTTCAAAAGGAGAGATTATCCTATCATCTTACGCGCATAATGCTCTATCTTCTTAAATAGCGTATGAAAAAAAATATACTTAGTGGTTTTGAACGTGTAGTTATTAAAGTTGGATCGGCACTTCTGATAGACAAAACAGGTCACTTTAATAAGAAGTGGCTTCAAGAAGTTTCTGAAGAGATTGCCTCTTTGCATAAAAAAGGAATTGAAGTGCTGGTAGTTTCTTCAGGCGCTGTTGCTATTGGATGCATCCTCATGGATCGCAAGAGATCAGAATTGAATTTAAATGATTTGCAGGCAACTGCTGCAATGGGTCAAACTCAGTTGGTTTTGGAGTGGCAAGATGTGTTCAAAGAGCACGAAATTAATGTAGGTCAGATCTTATTAACTCCAGAAGATACAGAAAATAAAAAGAGATTTCTAAACTCAAAAAGTACGCTTGAATCATTGATAGGATTCAATGTTATTCCAATTATCAATGAGAATGATACAGTTGCAACAGATGAGTTGCGCTATGGTGACAATGACCGTTTAGCAGCAAGAGTTGCGCAAATGGTAATGGCGGACGGACTGATATTGTTGTCTGATGTTGATGGTTTGTATGAGTCTGACCCTAATATAAATCAGCATGCAAGACATATTCCTGTGATTGAAGATGTTTCTGATCAGATTATTTCTATGGCGGGATCAAAAGAATCCAATTTTGGAAGTGGGGGCATGTTGACTAAATTACAAGCTGCAAAGATAGCAACACATGCTGGCTGCGTAACCATAATTTCTGATGGAACAAAAGAGAAGCCTCTTAAAAGTCTTATGCAAGGAGGTCGATATTCTCTATTTAGTGCTAAAGAAAAACCAATGGTTTTAAGGAAGCAATGGTTAGTTGGTTATTTGAACGCAAAAGGGGCGCTTAAGATAGATAATGGAGCACAAAAGGCTCTGGAAGAGGGCGGTAGTTTGCTACCAGTTGGTTTACTAGAAGTTAAAGGTGATTTTGAGCGCGGCGATGTTGTTAATCTAATAAATTCCCAAGGAAATGAAATTGGAAGAGGTTTGGCTGCATACTCTTCATCTGAAGCAAATATAATTATTGGTTGTCAGTCTGACTTGATAATAGAAAGATTGGGTTACAAAGGTAGATCAGAGATTGTGCATAGAGATGATATGGTGCTTTTCTGAGATTCTTGCAATTATTTTTTTATGAAATGAGAAAATTATGACTGAGAAGAAATTACATAAATTGATGAATACAATAGGTGAATCAACCAGATCCGCTGTAAATGAATTAACTAAATCCTCACATCGAAACAGAAATCAGGCCATAAATTTTATTGCACAATCTTTGTTGGAAAATTTAGAGATTATTCTTGAAGCTAATTCAAAAGATATTGATTTAGCTAGAGAAAAAAAATTACCCGATTCAATGATTGATAGATTGATGCTCAATGAAGTTCGTATCCAGGAAATGGCTGGAAATATGAAGGTGATTACAGAAATTCAAGATCCAATTAATCGAGTTACAGAAGAGTGGGCTCGTCCAAACGGATTAAAGATTCAAAGGGTGACAGTTCCCTTGGGTGTGATTGGGATAATATATGAGAGTCGCCCAAATGTTACAGCTGATGCTGCTGCATTATGCATAAAATCAGGAAATGCAGTGATACTTAGAGGTGGATCTGAAAGTTTTGAATCTAATAAAGCAATACATTATTGTCTTCAAGAAGCATTAACTCTAGCAAAATTAAATCCTGATGTTGTCCAAATAGTTCCAACGAAAGATAGAGATGCTGTGGGATATATGCTTTCTTCAATGCGCAATTATTTGGATGTAATTGTACCCAGAGGAGGAAAGAGTTTAGTGAAAAGAGTGCAGGACGAGGCACGAATTCCAGTTATAGGCCATCTTGAAGGAATTTGCCACGTATACGTCCACAAATCTGCCGAAATTCAGATGGCCAGAGAGGTAATTTTGAATGCAAAGATGCGGCGTACTGGAATTTGTGGGGCAGCTGAAACTGTTTTAATAGATAGAGAGATTGTAAAAGATATAATCAAAATCTTAGCTGAAGACTTAAATAAAGTTGGATGTGAGGTTAGAGGTGATAATGAAGTGCAAAGTTATTCAGAAATCGTTGTGCCAAGTAATGAGGATGACTGGTCAACCGAATATCTAGACGCCATTATATCTTTTAAAGTTGTTGATGATGTAATTGACGCAATAAATCATATTGAGCGCTATGGATCTGGCCATACAGATAGCATTATTTCTCAAGATAAAAGTGCAGTGGATAAATTTATCAAAGAAGTGGATAGCGCGATTGTGATGCACAACACATCTACTCAATTTGCCGATGGTGGAGAATTCGGAATGGGCGCTGAAATTGGCATTGCAACAGGACGTATTCACGCTAGAGGTCCTGTTGGTGCGATGCAATTAACCAGTTATAAATATGTTGTTAGAGGAAATGGCCAGACAAGGCCTTAAGTTATTTGTATTAAGATTTTAATGACTGAATAATCTTATTTAGAGTTTTACTAGGCCTCATTGCAGCTTCTGTTAATTCTTCATTTGGGTGATAGTAACCACCAATATCAATTACTTTGCCTTGATTAATATTTAGCTCATTAACAATGATTTCTTCATTATCACAAAGTTCTCGATTTAATTTTAAGAATATTTTGCGGAGTTCCTCGTCAGCTGATTGCTCAGAAAGAGCCTGAGACCAATATACTGCAAGATAAAAATGACTATGTCGATTGTCTAGTTCGCCCACTTTTCTTGAAGGAGATTTATTGTTTTCTAGTATCATTGCATTGGCTTTGTCGAGTGTTTCAGAGAGGATCTGAGCTCTTTGGTTATTTGTTTTTTTTGCAAGGTCTTCAATGGATACCATGATGGCAAGAAACTCACCAAGCGAATCCCATCGAAGGTGACCTTCCTTAACAAATTGACTCACATGTTTGGGCGCTGAGCCTCCAGCACCTGTTTCATAGAGTCCCCCGCCTGCCAACAACGGAACTATTGATAGCATCTTAGCGCTTGTGCCGAGTTCTAAGATGGGGAATAAGTCAGTTAAATAATCTCTTAAGACGTTTCCAGTGACAGAGATAGCATTTTTTCCTGAATTTATTAAATGCAAAGTTTCTTGCATGGCTTTATGGGGTGATAATATAGATATGTTTGCATTATTAAGTTTATTTTTATTCAAATACTTTTGCACGTAGTCGATCAGTATTTTGTCATGAGATCTATCCTCATCTAACCAAAATATTGTGGTGAAATTAGTTGTTTTGAATCTTCCTATTGCCAGTTCAATCCAATTATTGATCGCAGCTTCCTGTGTTTGACACATTCGCCATATATCTCCTTTTTTAACATCATGTTCTATCAATATTTCACCATCTTGATCAATTATCTGGATTATTCCTGGTGATGATATTTCGAATGTCTTGTCGTGAGAGCCATATTCTTGAGCTTTTTTCGCCATTAACCCAATATTTGCCACATTACCCATTTTGGTTACATCAAAAGCGCCATATTTCTTACAAAAATTTATAACTTCTTGATAAATACGCGCATAACATCTATCAGGTATTAATGCTTTTGTGTCATGCAGTTTTCCATCTGGTCCCCACATTTGACCTGATGATCTTATGGTTGCAGGCATTGAAGCGTCAATTATAACATTGCTGGGTATGTGTAGATTGGTTATTCCTTTATCAGAATCAACCATTGCAAGTGGTGGTTGCCTCTTATAGATTTTGGTTATGTCATTTTCAATCTTAGAGCGTTGACCTTTAGGTAAAGATTTTATTTTTAAATAAACATCTCCAATTCCATTATTCTCTTCTACGCCGATTTTTTTGAATATTTGTTCATTTTCTTTGAATGCTTCAGCGTAATAGGCTTTGACTGCGTGCCCAAAAATTATGGGATCAGAGACTTTCATCATTGTCGCTTTAAGGTGGAGGGATAACAGAACATTTTCATCTTTCGCGGATTGGATTTCGCTGAGGAAGAAAGTAATCAGTTTCTTGATATCAATTCTGGCGGCGTCAATTACATCATTTTTTTCGGCTGTTATGCCTTCTTTTAGAATAACATTGTTGCCGTTATTTTTTCTTAACTCTATTCTTAAGTTACTGGGTTTTTCGATAATTAGAGATTTTTCAGATGAATAAAAGTCACCATCATGCATATGAGCAACATTTGTCATTGAATTTGATTTCCATTCTCCCATTGTGTGAGGATTATTCTTAGCGAACTGTTTAACTGCGTCAGCCACTCTTCTATCTGAATTACCTTCTCTTAAGATAGGATTTACAGCACTACCTAGAATTTTTGAATATTTTTTTTGAATATCTTGTTCGTGCTCGTCTTTTGGTTTTTCAGGATAATCTGGAATTTTGTAACCTTGCTTTTGCAATTCAGTTATTGCAGATTTGAGTTGAGGTATTGAGGCGCTGATGTTAGGAAGTTTTATTATGTTAGCGTTAGGTTTCTTAACCAACTTTCCTAATTCGACGAGATCATCGTTTATTCTTTGTTCGGAAGTAAGAAAGTCAGGAAAATTGGAGATTATTCTTCCAGAAAGTGAAATGTCACGAGTTTCAATTCTAATATTTGCTTGTTCGGCGAATGATTTGATAATTGGCAACAAAGAGTAAGTTGCTAGAGCAGGTGCTTCATCTGTTTTTGTATATATGATTTGAGATGATAAGGTCATAGGATTGTATACTCCAGATTATATAGATATCTTCTCAATAATTTGGGTTGGCGTATCAGTCTTCCTGTAATAACCATGTCTTTTCTTCATTCTTTTGTACACGTTGTCTCTTTTAGTTTTAGTATCAAACCATTTTTGTTTTGACCAATTTTCACCAAGAATTTTTCTTAAGCTGTCCCCTTCAAGAAGCATTATTTTTATCCCGTATTTCTTATTTTTTATTGATGTATTTTCGGAATTCGAATTATGTGAGTGGCAGTAATTCATAAATCTTCTCTGTGAAGGAGCAGCATTATAACTTACATTCTAATCGGTAATCAAAGTGATCCTTGTTTTATCATTTTGAATAACCTCAAAAACCTATCACTAAACATACTCGACTGATTATGCATAAAAAGCATAAGCATGACGTTTAATCCCGATATCAATGCAAAGAATTCAAGGATAGACATGCCGTAAGTCAAACTAATAATAGCTAGTAGTGAGGCCGATACCATAAATAATGCATTGAGGACATTGTTAGCCGCAATGATTCTTGAGAGATATTTGATATTCGCTTGTTCTTGAATTGTCGCGTAAAATGGAACGCTAAAGATCCCACCACATGCACCGATCATGATCAAATCAAAAATGATACGCCAATTATCTTTTTGAGTGATAAATATTTCCACATTTATCAATTGAGTTAAGTTATTTGTATTAGTTGAAAAGTACAAGTCTAGCGTAAATAGACTTAATCCAACTGCACCGATTGGCACAATACCTATTTCTACGCGATTTTTCGAAAGTTTCTCGCACACCAATGAACCAATTCCTATGCCTATAGCAAATGCTGCAAGGAGAAGTGTTGTAACCGTCTCATTCCCGCTAAGAACATTGAGTGTGTAAGCTGGAATTTGAAGTGTAATTGCTGAACCGAAGAACCAGAACCAAGAAATACCAATAATACAAAGAAAAACTTCTTTTTTTTCTTTACTGAAGCTCATGATCTTGAATATTTCTGAGAGAATATTCCAATTTATCTTTAAGGATGGATCGGTGGCTTCTGTTTTTGGTATTTTACGGCTAGATGCGTAACCAAGGATTGATATCAAAAGTAAGCAAATAGCCAGCGGATAATCGTTATTCTGTCCCATTGAGACAGCAATTCCACCCACTATTAGACCCAAAATAATCGCAATATATGTCCCTGATTCTACAAGTGCATTACCACCAATAAGTTCGTTTGAGGTTAATTTTTGCGGAATATAGGCATATTTTACAGGTCCAAATAGAGATGATTGGAATCCCATAAGGAATAATATAAATAACAAGGAAGGGTAGTTTTTGGTATAGAGAGCAAAAGTTGCGAATATCATTAATGCAATCTCGAGTAATTTAATACGTCGAATTAGAAATGACTTTTCTAGTTTGTCTGCCAGCTGACCGGCGATTGCTGAAAATAAAAAGTAAGGAAGAATAAATAACGCACCAGCCACGTTTGCAATTTGACTGGCATTAAGACCAAAAACTTCTATACCTTTAAAAGTTAAAAGGATTATTAGACCGTTACGAAAAATATTGTCATTAAATGCACCAAGAAATTGCGTAACAAAAAAAGGAGAGAATCGATTCTGTTTTAGTAGGGTAAATTGATTAAATTTACCGATAGAGTCATTTTTTGGGTGCATCCGTAATGATCTATTATTCAGTTGTATTCCAGAATAATGTTATCTTCCTTGTAATCCGGAGAAAAAATATCACTCAACCTATAAGTGCGAGTATCATCTGAGTTGTCATCTGCATTGTTCTCCATACCTGGCTGTATTGGGAGTCTGTGAGTTTGTTCGGTTAGTGTTTGCACAAAAGTATTTGCAGAATTTGGAGCAGCATTACCTGTAGCTGAGAATATTTGATCAGGGGTTATGCTTGAAGAATTATAATAATGTGCATTGCTGCGTCGATCCATGGTTAGGGTTGCTCCTTCTAATGAAGCGCCAATAAATAAACCTCTGCTTCTTGAGTAGGAGTAGATTTCAGCATTAAATCTTAGGTCAGTAGCTGCAGCAGTATGTCTTCCTATGGGCCCAGCTGCTATTGAAGCATCAGCGCCAAGAGTTAATTTACCATTACTGATGCCTTCAACACCTTTGCGAGTTTTAAATACCAAAATGCTATCAGTTGATTGCATACCCAATTGAAGTCCTACACTTCCACCAGTAAGAGTAATAAAGGACGGGTTGCTCCACGAATTATCTGTGTTTCTGACAACGATTATACCTTTACCTCTTCGGGCACCTAGTATTGCTCCAATTTTTTTAACATTTGGAAATACTGCAATAGCATATGCCCTTGATAACAAGGCGGGAGGTATTGATTGTTCGGGAATACGTAGGATTTGATCAATTACATCGGTGGCATCGGCAACACGTTTTTCTTGAGTATTGGTAGCTGAATTTACATTTGATGAAAATATAATGAATATGATGGAAATTATTGATATAAGTTTTGTATTCATTTTGTTACCTAAATTATACCTTATGTTTTACAGAGCGCTATCGTCTGTTTCTTCTGTTCTAATTCTTATTGCTTGTTCTAGATTTTTTACAAATATCTTTCCATCACCAACTTTTCCGGTTTTTGCATTGTTTATGATGGCTTCTATTACTTCTTCGAGGCGATCATCACTAACTGCAATATCAATTTTTGTTTTTGGTAAGAAATCGACAACGTATTCGGCGCCCCTGTAGAGTTCAGTGTGTCCTCTTTGCCTACCGAAGCCTTTTACTTCAGTTACGGTCATTCCATTAATTCCAATTTCGCTTAATGCGTTACGGACATCATCGAGTCGGAAAGGTTTAATAATTGCTGTTAGAAGTTTCATTAGTAAATCCTGAAATCTATTGTTTTTCCAATTATAAGTCTTATTTTGCTTGATATCAGCTTAATTGATGGATTTTTATCTACAAAATTTATGGATGACTCTCTTTTTGGTTGGTATGATTTGATTAATTTATGAACAATATAAATACAAGTTTTATTCGGAAAGACAGCTTGATATACAACGGTTTTGCCCTTTTATATTCAATAGTCATATACATCATAGGTATCATTGGGTTATTTCATCCAAATATAGCTATTAATATAATTTCCACAATTTTGTTGGCACACGGTATGATTATTGCCGCATATCTTGTGCATGAATGTGGTCATAATCTTATTTTTAAAAAAATGCAACACAACACTTATCTTGGTAGGATTTTGACTTGGTTCTGCGGAGCTTCTTATGGCACCTATGAGGATATTAGATACAAACATTTTCGACATCATGTTGATAATGATGATGTAGTATGGTTTGACTATGAAGGTTTCTTTAAGGGTCATCCAAGAATCTTAAAGCTGACTCAAACATTAGAATGGTTTTATATCCCAGCGCATGAAATTATTATGCATACTATTATGGCTTTTTGTTCGTTTATTATCCCTCAAAGACGCGATCAGAGAATTAGAAATTTAAGTGTTCTGTTTGTTAGGGGCTCTTTATTTATCTACGTTTCCATCAATTACCCAAAAGTTGCTCTTTGTTACATTATTGCTTATTTACTAATGATTACAGTCTTAAGGTTTATGGATAGTATCCAGCATGACTACAGTTATAATTTAACTCTTTATAGTAATAAAAAGCCTGAACGAAAAGGTAATTTTGAATGGGAACAGGAACATACATTTAGCAATCCAATTTCTATGCGCATTCCTTTTTTGAATTGGCTGGTATTAAACTTTGGTTTTCACAATGCGCATCATTCAGATATGACAATACCCTGGTATAGGCTTCCTCTTAAGCACCAACAACTATTCGGTAGTAATTCTCAATGTCATGTTCCATTTAAGGCTCAGTTGAAGATTTTTCATAAGCAACGAGTTAACAGAATAATTGACAATCATGATGAGAGCAGCCCAAGCGGCCACGATTATTTGCTTGCAGCAAGAAAAGCTGAAGTTTCTGGCGGTAATGCCGCATCATTTTTGACTTCTTTTTAATTCTTAGACCCAGGTGAAGAGGGCAAAGCTGCAGCAGAATTTGTTGGCAG
>Ga0163108_10000721_pt1 | contig 24556 bp, 18 predicted proteins | sample Fk1155metaG_FD_109644 | JGI IMG/M metagenome (GOLD analysis project Ga0163108, IMG submission 109644) | Marine microbial communities from the Central Pacific Ocean - Fk160115 155m metaG | ecosystem: Environmental > Aquatic > Marine > Oceanic > Photic zone | place: The Central Pacific Ocean...
ACTGATCTTATTTCAGATGGCCAACTTAACCTACCGGCCCTGACTGAAAACTCCGCCTTGCTGCGTGCATTTCTAATGGGTAACGCACCAAAGGTGGTGGGCAATGCCGAGTCGTTCAGTTCCAATGTTCAATACTTTGCCGCCAGTTCGTTCGGCCATGTGCCGCCGGTTGTCCAGTCTGCGGACGGTTTCAAGTCCGCTCCCGATCCGACCAAACTTAAGCCATTTCAAGTCGATGCTCCGCCGCTGTGGATCCTTTCGCAAGTCACGCCGGAGTTGGTGCCAACCAAAATCTGACATACCCCTACTGCCATGCCCTTTCAACTCATCTACACCAGTGCTCCAAGGGGTCTCAAGGCTGGGCAAAGAGGCAACTGCACCGTGGCGCGAAGTCGCGACCTGCGTGAACGCCTAATCCTGCCACTGGAGCAGTTAAGCTACTACGTTCACCTGGTTTTGCCCGGTCAAACGTCCGAGTTGCATAACCCTGTTATTCATCTTCACCGCAAATTGGTTGTCGCTGGGAGCGAGTATAGAATACTTAGCCGGATACTTGACGCTGGGGCTGACCATACCGGTCGCTCCAACCATATAGCGCATCACTTAATATTTGAAGAGAACGAAAGGTTAGGGCTGCCATCCCCCGCTATCATTCTCCTGGACTGGAATGGCTGGAAGCCACGCTGGGAAGGGCCTCCTGCTTACATAGATGAAGATCCTATTGGCGAACTCAAAGGTCTTGGTGAAAAGTTTGGCAAATTGGAAGACATCTCCTCGGCAGAGCGTGACATCGCTTTCGCAAGGGGATGGGACACCACATTCACCACTTATTTACAGGAAAAGGATGTAAAGGCATCTTTTGATTGGATCGGAGATCGCGATGGGAATAAAACTGATTTGAATGACGACTTACCCAGTTCGGCCGATGTCGTCATTGATTACAGACTGGAGTCACCACTTGGCAACAAAGACCTTCCAGATATAGTCAGGCAGGCAGCCTTCCTTGAGAATCTTCCTGCCGGGCAACAAACAATTTCTGCGCCCGGCGGTGACGAAACCAAGTTGTTGGAAGTATATGCCGCCGCGCTTGGTCTGCGGATTCAAAAGGCTCAACAGGAGGCATTTGATCGAAAACTTAAAGCTAAGAGGGAGACACTTGAAATAGAATATAATGAGATTGTTACACTAGTTTCATCGTTGGGTAAGCACATCGAAGAGATACTCAAACGATGCAAGCTGACTGAAGATCGAGGTCGTAACTGTCAAGAGGCAGAGCGTCAACCTTACGATAAGTTCATCGAATCTAGCATAACGCCAGTCAAGGGGTACGCAAACAATACAAAGTCATCGATAAGTGAAATACATAACGATGCTAAGCGTGAGCATGATATTGCAATGCGCAATATTCAGGTTGGTCGGATCCCGGCTGATGGCGAAAACACGGAACAGGTGAAGAAACTGCGGGTCTTTGATAAGGAAGTGCAAAAAAAGTTAAGTGATCAAATTGCTCTCATCAATAATTTTAAGAAGCAATTAGATGCCGATCAAGAGAAGATTAATAGGAAGTTTTCATATCCCGAAAATAAAGAAGCAACTGTACAGCTTCAAAGCAGTAAGGAAGCAACTGTACAGCTTCCAAACAATAGGGAAGAAATCGGCCATGACGTCAGCAGTGGAAAGGATTTTGATTCAAAATCACCTCAACAACAAAAAAAAGGAGGACGAGTTTTCACTGTCTCGGAGCTCCTTCACTACTTGGTATACTTGGTAATTGGGGTTTTGGCCTTGGTTTCGTTTGTGCTCATCCTAGGGAGAGGCCCGGCGGTGATCACTTATGAAGAACCAAAAGAAACATCCTTTGGAATTTATTTTGTTTTAAATGAAAAGGACAAGGCAATTTACAGAGTTACAGACAATGCTAGCAAAGCAAAAGAACTCGATTGGCTAGAGCTAGTTAACTATTACGAAACCAGCCCCCAAAAAAAATCACTAATAGGAATCAGGGTTGAGGGGGTGGTGAGTGATCCTGATTTCATCACTGATAAATCAGAGACTTATGAGATTTCTAAAGGAAGTGCGGAATACAAAAAAATAAAAACAATCTTTGATAAAGCGCTCAAAAGTAAAAAATCAGCAGGCAATCTAGATAAAGAATTTAATTCTATACAAGAAGATATCATTACAGGCTATTACCGAGACAAACTAGATAAATTGAAGAAAAAGCGCTCAGTGGTGGCTGCCGATGAACTCATAAAAGAAATCAAAGCTGAATGGCCCGCTTTTAGCAAAGAGGCCTCCCTTTCAGATATTCTAAAAGAAGGAGAAGGGTTTTGCAGTAAGGAAAAGGCTAAACGGGATGCCGTTCGCGAGGGCATTGAGGGTCTTAAGGCCCCAGCAAGAAAACCAAGTAATCTTAAAGCATTGGTTGTTCCAGGGCCAGCAGGACCAGGATACGCAAAATTGCATGAATATAATAAAGAGATACTGAGGCAATGGAAAAACGATTACGTAAAACTAAAGGAAAGTATCGACGCCTTGGCTACGGATTTTAAAGATGATGAATCAGAAGCCCTTGAAGACGCCTTGGAGGTTTGGGGCGTGGTTCTTGGTGCTTATCTAGATGCATGGGGGGAGAACTACCATAAGATAAAAAAAGGACTTGGATTGACGTCAGAAGCGGAAAAGCAGCTGAAAATTTGGAATAACATCTGGAGATATTATTATGACCACAGGAAGTTGCTGGAGAACTTTCCCTCGGATTATGATTGGGATAAATTGCCCCTAGATCTAGGTGAGTATGAAGCTGCGGCTAGAAAAGAAATTGATAAACTAAAAAAGACAATTGAAGAGAAAGACGATAAAGAATTAATAGAGATAAAAGGAATTTATTCGAGTTATAGGGGATTAACTAGAGTGGAAATCATGAATATAATTAATACATCCAATCCCAAGATCATATACAAAGAAAACCAAAATAAAATGACTTTAATAGGAAGGGGTTTTAAGGGGGGAGATGTGATTTTGGAGTTTAAATCTATTAATAACAAGGGTTGGGTTGTTCAGGGTTTTCAATTGCCCGGATCAAATTAATACAATTTTATTTACCCGATGAATCTTACGGAGGCAGAACGGTTGGTGAGGCGAATTGAGGCGTACCTTAAGCAGCCTGACGAAACGCTGCAACCTGCAACGATGGCTGAGACCTACGCCTCCGAGCATCAAGCCGCCACCAGGCGGGTGGTCACTTGTCAGCGCATCATCCGAGACGGCGATCGCGATCAGGCGATGCGGTTGGCCGAGGAGCCTCCGGTGGTACTGGATCTGATCAACTGCCTTGAGTTTCGGAAGGCGCGGGACTGGGTGGCTCTATGCAAGCAAAACGGATGGCCTGCTCCGGAGTCGATGGATCGGGAGGCGGTGCGTACACTCCAGAAGGCGTACGCAGAGGGGGGCAAGGCTGATCAGGATTTTGTTAAACGCTACCGGGGAGCGGTGATGTCCCGGGACTGGCCGAAGGCCTACGATGCCCTGCAATCCATCCTCAAGGTGCAGCCAAATGATGCGGGCTACCAAAAGGAAGCGGTGCGTCTGCGAAAAAAGATTTTGGATGATTTGCTGACACCACTTGGCCAAGCGGTGGCAGGCGGGGATGTTCCGAAGGTTCTTAGGATTTCGGGCGAGATCGAGGCTCTCTCTTTTGTGCCAACCTTCACCGGTGACACTTGGCCAAGTGCGCAAAAAATGCGTTGCGGCAAAATGCTGGCTGATGCGGAGGAATACCAACACAACGATAACTGGCGGGAAGTGTTGTCGATGACTGGCAGTGTGAATAACTTAATCGCGCAATACGGTTTGACACTCCCGACAGATCTGGCTGGTCAACTGGATCGTCTCGCAGAGTGGGCCGTTGTAGAGAAACAGGAATATGACGAGCAACAGAAACATGATTCACTTGTCTCGGAGGTTGGGCATCTGCTCCAAAAGTCGGAAGAAAACCAGACGGCCAGCATTAATCCGGACTTGGTGAGCCAGAAGATGGAGTTGGAGACGTTGGCTGGCAAGTGGCGGGAGATTGAGGAGTCAGGGAGGAGTGTGCCGGAGAATTTGCAGGATCAGTATGGTCGGGACACGATGCTGCTGCGAGGGCAGGTGAATCGCAAACAGCGCATTCGACGGAATGTTTTGATGCTCGCTGTAGTGGCAACTCTGGTGCTGGCTGGGGTGGCAGGCTTCTTCATGCTTGAGGCTCAAAAGGCAGGCTCTCTTGCTTCTCAATTAATGACGCTAATAGAGGAGCGCAAGGTGCGTGCCTCTGAGTCGTTGGCCAAGAGCATACGCGAGAAGCAACCACGACTAGTGAATTATGCCAAGGTATCAGCTGCGCTTGGCCAAGTGGTGCCGTTCTGCCAAAAGGAGCGAGATGCAAACGAGGCACTGTTGGTAAAGATCAAGGGCGTGGCCAAGTGGGCGGATGCGGGGTTCGCAGGGTTTTCGCAGGAAGAAATACAAACTGAAATCGATGCGTGCAAAACTGACTTGAAGAATTTGCCCGAAGAGTTTAAGGGCGACACTGGGAGCGAATTGGCTACTGTTCAAAATGAATGGGAACTGCATCTTGATACACAGGGAGGGCGGCGGAACACGGAGTTTTCCGCGCTGTTAGCCAGTGCGGAGGAAAATGTGGCATCGCTGGAATACAATCTGCCACCGTCAAGGCTTGAGGAGGAGTTGAAGCGCCTTGCTCAACCGGTGGAACAAATGCAGAAGCTGATTCCTGTCAGGTTGAAGCTGGTGAAAATCAAAGATGAGTCCGTGGAACGATTCGGCTTGCTGACTAATAAAGTGGCCTTGATCAGACGGGAATTGGAGGCATGGAAAACCGGGTACAATATCATGCGGGAGGCTGATGCCCTTGAAGGCTATATGGAGGGAATAACTAAGATTCGGGGTACAAAAGCTATTACTCCTAAACAGGAGGTGGCTTTGTCCCGTCTGTTATCCGTAGAGGTTAAGCGTGACCAGTTGATGAAGGCGTTGTTGATGCCGGGACGGGACAAAGCGTGGAAGCGATTCACCGAGAATCGAATTCTACAGGTCAGCCCGAGTAAGTTGATGCCAAGTGAGGAAACGCTGTTGAGTAAACTGCTGACGAACCCGCACATCAATGGGATGAAGATGGGCAGGGTAAGAGATATCACGTACGAAAATTTGCAAAAGGTTGAGGGACCTTGGAGGCCTGTGTATATGTTTGAGGATCCGGCAAGAAAACCGCCCATCAATTGGGAGTTTACATGGGCAAATCTTTATGATCCGGCTAAGTACCCGGCCAAGTTGGTTAAGGAGTACTATAACATCCGTTACACTGTATTGAAATTTGAGTTTATAACAGAGAAGGGATCTGAGATGCCGGCTTCTTTGCCGGAGTCAAAGTTGCTGAATCGTCTTAGGTTACCCGAACTGGTTGCAGGCAAACAAGTGAGTTTGGCAAGTGTTTTGGACGAGATTCACAGTGATACAGGAGCCAGTCCAGTTTTTAAAAAATACATCATTGAAATATTGATGAATGTAATAGCTGTGCGTCCCGGTGAGTGGGACACGTATTGGTTGACGCATCCGTCCTTGAGAGGCTACCGGGAACGTTTGGGGAAAATAAACTGTTGCAAAAGCAGCGGAGATTGGATGGTGCCGGATATACAAAAGAAAATTGCGCCAAAACATTGGGCAGAAAAGATCAAAGTTTCACCCGCGAAACCAAGCATGCTGGAAAACTTTTTTATGCTTCACCGCAAAACATCTCTTGAGGCATCGGCACGACTGGGTCGTCAGATTGTACTCAGGCCGTATGACGGTGGATTCACCCTTGTGGGATTTGTCGAATTGGATCATGCGGGGGATGAGCAGTTGAGTATTCGGAAGCCAACTGCTAAGCGGCTCTGGGGCTGGGACAGGGACGGGAAACCGGCCAGGTTGTTTGAGTGGGATCCGGGGAAAAAGCGGCATAAGGCGACAGGGAACGCCATGCCGTTCAGCCCGGTTTACGAGTTCAACGGCGATGCAGCAGTAATCAAAATGGACCTGCTGAAGGGCAACAAGACGGGCCATGAGAATGAAGTGGTTGAGACATGGTTCCCGCCGCTTTATCAGTAACACATGGACAGATAATTTTTCAGAGTCGAAAAAATGAACGAATCTACCAAAAAACAAACATCGAATCGGGGCGGGGCCAAAGGCAAGCGCAAGCAAGATCATACATTCCAGCTTAGCTGGATGGAGGATGACATTGAGAATCGGCTTGGTTTCCGAGGCGGGCGGTACACCAGCGTGAACAAGGGGCTCAGTTTTGTCCTGGCCATCGTGTTACTTTTTATTTTCGGGGGAGTCGTCTTCGTGATGACGCTTATGCCGCAGATGAGGTCGGTGACGGATGTTTTCCTGCGCTCAGGGAATATCTGGACCATTGGGCCCGCTTTGTTCCTGTTTTTTCTGGCCATTTCGATGTTGTTGTTCAAGTCGAGAAAACTGGCGTTTCAGCAGCGGGCACTCAACCTTGCCACGGTGCCCCAGAATCCCGATTTCGTGTTGAACGAACAGACGGCCAAGACGGCACTATTGCGTCTGCATAAACTGGTGGACAATCCGCGGCACTTTATCCTGCTGAACCGGGTGCAGACGGCCCTGTCCAGTCTGCACAATATTGGTGCGATCAGTGAAGTGGCCTCGATCCTGAAAAATCAGGCGGACAATGATGACAACCAGATTGCCTCGAGTTACACGCTGATCAGCGGGGCGGTTTGGGCGATCCCCGTGTTGGGCTTCATCGGCACTGTGATGGGGCTGGGGGCTGCCATCGGGAACTTCGCCGCGACGTTGCAACTGTCGAGCGACATCGAGGCCATCAAGAGCAACCTGCAGGACGTTACCGGAGGGCTTGGCACAGCCTTCGAGACCACGCTGGTCGCGTTGATTTGCGCCCTGATTATCCAGTTGATTCTGAATGTCATGCAACAAAAGGAGAGCGATTTCCTGGATGAGTGCAACGACTACTGCCACACGTACGTGATATCCAAGCTTCGCCTGTCGGAATACGGCCGGGAGGACGCGATGGCGGACACGGCGGCTGCCACCGAGGCCAAGCGTAAAGTGCCACCTCAGAAGGAGGCCAAGCCCGGTGTTGACGCTGTAAGCAAAAGCACCACGTCGCCGCCAGTAGCACGCTTGGCCAAGGAGCAGTAGAGAACAGAGACCTTTGCCGGAAAACCATCCGCTGCTTGACATCTTCCCCATCGGATAATGACGACAAACCGCAAACCTTGAATCGACGGGCAACCATTAATCAGCAATGAGCAGGCAGCGCACAGCACAGATGAACCTGTTTTCATTTCAGGATATCATCATGTCTGTGATGGGAGTTTTACTGCTGATCACCCTGCTGCTGGCGCTGTTCCTCATCACACCCTCCAAGGCAAATCTGGCAAACCAGGACGACATCCGCGAATTGGAGAGCGCTCTGGCCAAGGGCATCCGGGAAGCGGACGAACTGCACAGGATATCGGTATCCCTGCGGGTAGCGTTGGCAAAGATGCGCGACCGACCGGACACAAATCAGCTTGCGAGTGAATTGGCCCAAGTCAGGGGAGTCGTTGCAGCGGAAAGCAACAAACTCGACGAGGTGATCCAGCAAATCTCAGGACTCGAGGCGTCCCGAAAAGGAAAAATTGCCAAGCTGGGATTGGACGATTTGGAGGATGAAATCGAGACAATCCTGAAACTGGCAGAGCGGATACGCTTGGCCAATGCGAAGGATGAAGCCATAGCAAGGGAACAGGAGCAGCGGGTGAACAAGGCCCGGGACAGTCTGGTCACCCTGAAGAGAGATGCAAACAAACTCTGGCTGATTCCCTCCAGCAAAGGGAACAGCAAAGAACCCCTTCTCGTGACGGTGTCCGGTTCGGGGATTGAACTCAACCGGTTCAATCGACCGGAAGACAGGCAGGTGTTCCCGGATGGAGGTGCCGTCTCCGGGTTGCGGCGAGAGATGGCCGGAATGAATTCGGCCAAGGATTATGTCCTGTTTTATATCCGGCCTTCGGGTGTCAAACTCTTCAAGGCCTGCAAGGAGGTTACAGACGGAAGCCGATTTCAGATTGGCTTTGATGCCGTGGCGGAAGATGCCGAGTTAATTTTCACGCGAGACCTTGAGTGATGAAACCCGGGCGATTCACACAATCCGACAGCACTGGCCTCTTGCTGGACACGGTCTGCAACGTGTTCGGGGGCATTATCCTGATCGCGCTGCTTGTGGCACTGCTCGCACGGGAAACGGAGTCGAAGATCAAGCTGGACGTCAACCCGGATGCCCGAATGGAGTTACTGGAGCGCCGTGTGAATCGCATCATTGCCGAGAACGAGCGGGTACGCGTCAAGAACGCAGAAATGAAGGAAGAACTTGCAGCGTTAACCGATCCCGCCATTGGAGAACTGCTGGACACCGTTAAGTCAGCGAAACAGGAACTGGCCCAGATGCGGAACACGTTTGTTGCCAAGCAAAGAGAGTTGGAGATCAGCAATCTCGATGCGGAGGATTTGCTTGAAAACCTGGAGCAAGCCAAGGCAGAAGCTGATGCTGAGTTGACAATGGAAGAGAAGAAGGCACTGGAACTTGAGGGTCGGTTGGGGCAGTTGAAACAACAGGAGCAAGAATTAATTGCACAACGCAAAGCCGCCAAGGAACAGCAAACGATTCGCCTTCGTTTGCCGAAGGAACGCACAACGGGGCAAGAGCAAGTCTGGGTGCTGGTGAGGTATGGGAGGCTTTATCCGACTTATCTCCGGCGCCGTGGTGAATCCACTCGAAACAACACATCCATCAAATGGGAAGAAGGTTTGTCGTCGTTCAAGGCGGAACCAATACCGGGGAAAGGATTGAACGTGCTGGAAAGCGCAGGGGGGTGGACAAATTACCTGCGACAGTTGAATTCAGGGCGGGAGTTTGTGGCGTTTAATGTTTGGCCGGACTCCTTCAAGGCGTTCAATGTGGCCAAGCGCATCGCGATTGAACGCGGCATGAGCTACGGCTGGGATGTCGCGGAACGAGGGGAGGATGTGATTTTTGGCAGTTCCGGAACGGTGCCTAAGCCCCAGTGAACGGGAACACTTTTTGGCAACATGAACGCTCAAGATTACATTAAGCAACAACGAAGGCGTCGGCGCAAGACGGCGGCCCTGGTCGGCGCGGTTATGTTGTTCACGCTGGCGGTTGTTTTGGTTGTCGCTCGGGTGCTTGGGGAACCCACGAATGTTGACATCCCGGAACCGGGTGTCAACACGACTCCGCCGGATCAATATCCGACCTTGGCCGCCCACGCTGTAACCATGGCCGGTTACGATTTTTCCGACGAGGACAGACCGATCATTCTGCTGTCCGATCCGGCGGACAACTCCATAGCGGGCAAAACTCACGACTTTGATCCCACGCCAACGCACCTGCCGCTGGTGACAGACGGACGTTGGTGGTTTGTCGATTATCCGGGAGAGGCAATTGGTTGCATTTATGCGGCTATTATTGTCCGGGTAGCGGATCAGGATGACGAGGAGGCGCCCAATCAATGGGACCTGCCTAGGCTGCCTGACTTGTCCCAGAATGCTGTTGAAGCATGGGGTGAGAGCTACTGTGCCCCAACTGCTGCCGCCAATATTGTATGGATGCTCGGCGAAGATTACCCGCCCCTGGCGCCCGCCAGCGTCTTTGGCCTGATGCAGGATGCAACGCCAGACGAGTGTGCCAACAGGCTCGTGGGTGGTATTGCCCCCCCGATTCCCGCCCTTGGGAGTCTGGCCAGCCTAATGGGAACAGAAAAGATGAGCGGAACAGTTTTACAGGATGCGGCATCCGGTTTAGGTGTGTACCTGCGGGAGAATGACACCGTCCAGTGGGCGGTTAATGATCCTGAATTGATCCCCCGTAAATCTTTCATGGAAACGTTGAAGAACGAATCCGCGCGAGGTTCCGGAATCGTTCTTCTGTTGCATTGGGGCAATTTAAAGATGGCTGGTGATGAAGACGGAAGGAGCATCCTGGTTGTGCTGGAGCGAAATGCTGAACAATCGGAGTCTCAGATACCAGAGCCTCCCGAACAACAGCAAACCGAGTCGGCAAAGCCTGTCACGATTGAGGACATATCTGGCGAGGGCGAGGAACTTGAACCTACCGAGATAATCGAGGGTGCCGGAGGCGAATCCGGCGGAGGCGCGAATGATGTTGGCTTGAGCAAGGAGGATATCATGGAACGCCTTAAGGACGTTAAGGCCGGTTCAGGGGATATCCAGTTGTCGTTAGCCTGGAACAATTACAACGATCTTGATTTATCCTGTAATGAACCGGATGGCACCGTCATCGATTTTGAGCATCGCCGTTCCTCGTCAGGGGGGAACCTGGATGTGGACATGAACGCTACCCCGCAGTCCAAACGGCCGGTGGAAAACATCTTCTGGCCACTTGGCCAAGCTCGACGCGGTAAATACCAGGTTTATGCGAATTATTACCGCCGACACACTTCATCCCGTGAAAAAATTGAGTTCACTCTTCGCGTTGAGGTGGGAGAAAAGGAACAGTTTTACAAGGCTAAGCTATCACCGAAATCAGGACGAGTTTTGATTCATACATTCGAATACAAATAGCATTTTAAGGCCAAATTCACTGATCTTGCCTAAACCATAACCACTCACAAACGCGCGATATGTGGGCGGAGGTGCAAGGTGTTTCATTTGAATGGGAGGTAAGAAGCAATTAGAGGGAGGGGTATTTGCCTTAAATCCGACAAAATTGAATAGTCCTGCTGCAAATCACGGCAGAGAAGGTCAGAAAGCGGTGCAGAGAACCGTATTCCAACACACTGTCGCGAAAGTCGGAATGCGCTTGGCCTGTTGAAAATTTGAAACTCTGCCTGCGCTTGGCCAAGCGCTTGTTTTTTACAGGATTTTGATCAGGGCCTCGGCCATTTGGGAGGGGATCTCGGCGATGCTGATTCCGGCGGCTTCCATGGCGGCGATCTTGGCTTCGGCGGTGCCTTTGCCGCCGCTAATGATGGCGCCGGCGTGGCCCATGCGGCGGCCCGGGGGGGCGGTGGTGCCAGCGATGAATCCGGCGACCGGTTTGCTGCAGTTCTCCTTGATCCACGCTGCGGCTTCCTCTTCGGCAGAACCGCCGATCTCGCCGATCATGATGATGCCGCGCGTGCCGGGGTCGTCGTTGAAGAGCTTGATGATGTCTAGGTGGGTGCTGCCGGGGACGGGATCGCCGCCGATGCCGACGCAGGTCGATTGGCCAAGGCCGTTGCAGGTGAGCTGCCACACGGCCTCGTAGGTGAGGGTGCCGCTGCGGCTGACGACGCCGATGTCGCCCGACTTGTGAATGTAGCCGGGGGCGATGCCGATGCGGCAGCCGCCGTGCGAGTCCTTGCCGGTTCCGGGGGTGACGACGCCGGGGCAGTTTGGGCCGATGAGTCGGGTGGCTGATCCTTGGATCGCGGCTCTGACTTCGATCATGTCGCGCACGGGGATGCCCTCGGTGATAGCGACGACCAGTTCGAGCCCGGCATCGACCGCCTCGAGGATGGCGTCGGCGGCGAAGGGCGGGGGAACGAAGATTGCGGAGGCAGTGGCGCCGGTTTCGCGTGCGGCCTCGGCGACGCCGTCGAAGATCGGGACGGTATCCTCAAATTTCTGGCCGGCCTTGCCGGGAGTGACGCCGGCGACGACTTGGGTGCCGTACTCGAGGCTGAGTTGGGTGTGGCGGCCGCCGAAGCTGCCGGTGATGCCTTGGACGAGGACTTTGGTGTCTGGTTTGACAAGAATTGCCATGCTGTCGTGAAACTGGGGTTGGGGTTATGCGGCGGCCTCGGCGACGACTTTTTTGGCGGCTTCCGCCATACTGTCGGCTGTGATGAGTGAAAGACCGGAGTTGGCCAGTGTGCTGTCTCCGGTCTCGACGTTGTTGCCCTCGAGCCGGACGACAAGCGGGAGGGTGAGTCGGGTTTCCTTCACTGCAGCGACGACGCCCTCGGCGATGGTGTTGCAGTTCATGATGCCGCCAAAAATGTTGACGAGGATCGCCTTGACATTGGGATCCTTGAGAATGATCCGGAACGCTGCGGTGACTTGCTCTGTCGATGCGCTGCCGCCAACGTCGAGGAAGTTCGCCGGATCGCCGCCGTAGTGCTTGATGGCATCCATGGTGGCCATGGCCAGACCCGCACCGTTGACGAGGCAGGCGACGCTGCCGTCGAGCTTGATGTAGTTGAGGCCGAATTTGCTGGCCTCGACCTCGAGTTTGGCCTCCTCGTTGAGATCGCGCATTTCAGCGATGTCCTTGTGGCGATGAAGGGCGTTGCCGTCGATGGAAATTTTGGCATCGACTGCGGCGATCTTCTGGGAGCCATCCGGGCTCTCGATGATGCAAAGCGGATTGATCTCGACCATCGAGGCGTCGCATTCCCACCACGTTTTGTAAACGCTGGAGATGAGCTTGGCCCCCGAGTGGATGAGTTTGCCATCCAGTCCAAGCGCACTGGCCAAGTTGCGGCCCTGATATGGCCGCAGGCCAAGCAGGGGATCGACCTGCAGCTTGACGATGGCATCGGGGTTGGTCTCGGCGACCTCCTCGATGTCGACGCCGCCCTCGCGGCTGGCCATGATGAGCGGCCGGGAGGTTTCGCGGTCGAGCAGCACAGCGAGGTAAAATTCGTCGACAATCTTCTCACCGCTGGCGACGAGGAGGGTGTGGACTTGGCGGCCTGCCTCGCCGGTTTGCTTGGTGACGATGGTGTTGCCGAGCATGGCCTTGGCTTTTTCGTGGACATCGTCGGCTGACTTGCAGAGGTGCACGCCACCCTTGAAGCCGTCTTTGAACACGCCCTTTCCCCGTCCACCAGAGTGGATCTGGATTTTGAGCACGACCATTTCCTGACCTTTGGCAAAAAGATCCTCGGCGATGGCGCGCGCCTCGTCGGCGGTCGTACAGGGCTGGCCCCCCGGGACTTCGACCCCGTGGCGCGCGAGCAGTTGCTTGGCTTGGTATTCGTGAAGATTCATTTCTCCCGTTCGCCGAAACGGCGGCCGGGATGTTTACGGCCAAGTGGTTGGGGAATCAAGCGGATTGGGTTTAATTGAAGAAATATTAAGAAAATTATTTTGAATAAAGTCAATATAGTATCAGTAATTGACCGTTTAGGGTATTGACATATTAATAATAAATCGTATAAACGTCCCTCTGCGCGGCTACGTGTGTTTAAGTAAGCGTAGAGTGGCGGAATAAATAGAAATTATTGAAATAACTGGGTTATTGATTAATAGTCGAGCAATGAGCAAGAAAAAGGAACTAGCAAGTGAAGAGTGGGATTTTTCCGTATTGGAGAAAATCCCGAGAACCGTGATTCACCGTGCCCTGCAGTGGGAACTGGATCGCGAACTGGGAAGTGGCAAGGAGCCATTCTTGAAATCAACCGAAGGACGCAAGGCGATGGCCTCTGGCAAGGGGAAGGGCAGCGCCTCGGGTGTGGTTGAGTTGGGCAGGGCCAGCGAGAAGACCATGCCGTTCGAGGAGACGCACAACTTCCGGATTGACTGGTCGCAGCCCCGCGAGGAGTTGGTGAACCAGTTTGGTGAGTGGCTGGACTCCAAGGAGAAGAACGGTCGCCTCATAAGGAAACCGGTGCTAGGCAAGCCAAGGCAGCCGCTGACGATGCTGCGCAAGATGTCCATCGTCCGGCTCAAGGCCAACGGCTATTCGCTCCGTAGTGCCACCTCGCAGTTCACCGACAAGAAACGATACGTGGAGAGCCTGCACAAAATCAACTGGACCACCGCATCACGCGAAGTGGATAACGCGTTGAAGGGCCGCCGTAACAACCTCAAGACCATTGAGCGGACGATGGGCGGCAAAAACTGGAAGAACGGCGTTTACCAGGGCTCATAAGGCCAGTTTTCACAATGGACGTTTGATGTCCGCCGGGGGTGCCTCCCCGGTGGGCGTTTTTTTGGCCACCATCACCCAACCGAGGCAGAGGCGGCGCACCGGCCTGAAGAGGTTGACCACCGAGCAGGCGTGGTTGACTGCGAGGCTTACCAGCGCGGTATAAAGCCGCTCCGGCAGCCGCTGGCCAAGGTTCCCAACCTGTGTGTCGAGGAACATCTGCGCCATTGTTGTCCAGTTGTTGCCGCGACGAATCTCGTCGAGAATTTCAAAGTCGGCCTCCTGCAGCAAATGCCGCAGACCGTGGAGCGTGTACCGATAATAATCGTAAGGCTCCTCATGCAGTGGCCACGTCATCGGGGCAGACAGAATCAGGATGCCGTCTGGCTTGAGAACGCGGGCCATGTCCTGGATGACAATTTCCGGTTGCCGCACGTGCTCAAGTACCTGCGTGCTGATGACTGTGTCGAAAGTCCCCTCACGGAACGGGAGCACCATACTGTCTGAAAAGAAATCGGCACGGGTTGACTCACCGTATGAGCCCTCCATCGTCACCGGCCAGTCGGTGCCGTAATAGCGATTGCCGCGCTGCGCCAGCAGGCTTTCGTACGGCTTCATGCCGCAGCCGACGTCTAGCAGTCGACCCGGCTTCACGCGGTGGCGCAACTCTCTGAGCGCCTGCACGATACTCACCCGCTCGAGGTAGTGCGGACGGTGTTTTCCGGGGTGCAGGAATTCCCGCTCCACCGCCGCGTTGGGTTTGTTCGATTGGTCAGTCATTGCGTTGGGTGCAGCCGCTTGCCCAAAAGCGCGTGATTAGACCAAACGGCAGTTGGTCGGAAAAGTAAAACGGTCGCTTTGCTAAGCGTGCTGCCGACACGCGCGGTTCGTTGTCGATGCGCTGCAGGAACTCATCGAACACACGAAAGTACTCGGCCTCGCAGTGGTATCGGGTGAGTGCGCGGGCATCGATTCGCGCTTGGCCAAGCGCTGACTCGGGCTTGGCCAGAATGGTTTTGAGTTTGGCCGCCGCCTGTCTAAAATCGAAGGCTTTCCAGACGAACTCGTCGCCGAGTTTGGCCGCGTACTCGTCGCCGCCACTGCCGATCGCCGGGCAGAGCGGCAGCACTCCGGCGCTGAATGCCTCGAGCATCGAGATGGGCAAGCCTTCATAGTCGCTGACGCTCGTGACGAAGTCCCACCCACTCAATACCGCCCGGTAATCATCGCCCGACTTGCGGCCGTGAAAAACGGTGCGGTTGTTTGGCAAGTGCTGCTCAAGCCAAGTTTGCTTCGGACCGTCGCCAAGCAGTTCGAGACGAAAGTCGATGCCGGCTGACCCAAGAGCCTTGGCCAAGCTGGGCAAACGCTCGACGTGTTTTTGCTCCGATTGTATCCGCCCGATCCAGCCGATGACCACTGTGCGCTTGGCCAAGGGGGGATGCACCGGCATCGCCGCCAGACTGTCGATCGGGTAAGGGATCAACTCGATGCGGTTTTCCTTGGCCAAGTCCGGCAGGCAGGATGACACTCGCTCGACCAGCGCGTTGCTCACGCACAACACGCCGTCGAGCAGACTTCGCTGTGTTTTGAGATGAGGCTGCAGCCCGGTCCAGTCCGAGTGCAGGAGACCGATCCGCCGCTTGGCCGGCATGAGATCCGCAAGGAACTGCAAACCCCACATGTTGTGACAAATTGCCAACGAGTCGGTGAAGCGTCGGGATTGGTTTGCGAACTTGCCTCGCATCGAGCGGATGGAATAGCCGCCGCTGAAGCCAAGCCCAGCGATGTCAGATTCATGAAAATCGTTCGGCTCAAAGGCGAGCAGGAAATTGGACTCGTGGCCCCGCTTGGCATCCGAGGTGTGATGCCGCTTGAGGATGGATTGCACCCCGCCCAAACTTCGGTAGTAGGTGAAAAAATGAGACAGGCGCATCACGAGGCCAAGCGCTTGGCTTGGGGTGGGGATGGTTGGGTCGCAGCAGGGGATGAGTCAACCGAAACCGCTCTGAGCAATGAAAACAGCGGATTTATACTATTTTCCGACTAAAATGCGCCGTGATTTTTTTTAAAAAATGTACTGACAATGTATTGACAATGTATGTGCGAGGCGTATTTTTCGGTCAGCGGAGATGGAATTCGACTGGGTTAACATGCCGTTTGAGTGGGAAGGATTGGTTCCGAAGGATGTGGAGGAGTCATTCGAGGATCCGTTTTCCTGCAAACTTTTGCCGGACTCGGCTCGGTACGCCGGTGAGTCACGATATTTCAATCTGGGCATGGCGGCGTCAGGTTACGGGATTTTCAGCGTTTACCGAACCAATGGCAAACAGATTCGCGTGGTGATGGCTCGAGGTTTCACGGAGGAAGAAACCTTTTTCTATCAGCGGAAGATGACCCAAAAGGTTGGATAAGCCATGAGTCGATGCATAAAAAAAATCCGGAATGAACCAAATCAGCGATTGGGAACAAGTGCCGCAGTTCGACGGCGAAGCTGCGGAAGCCGCCTACTGGGCGAACACCGGTGTTGCGCCTCGGTTGATGGAGTTGGCGTTGGCACAGAGCGGGGGTGGGGTCGAGTCGATTACCATCTCCTTGCGGATGGATCCGCGGATGCTCTCCAAGATCAAGCGCTTGGCGAGGTCTCGGTACCTTGGCTATCAAAGCATGATCAAACAGTGGCTGAGTGAACGTTTGGAACAGGAGACAAGGGAACAATGACTCAACTAGAGAGAAACAGAGAGAGGTGGGGCGGGTTCACATTGGTGGAGTTGCTGGTGGTCATTGTGATCATCGGCATACTGGCGTCGTTGGTGGTGGGGTTGAGCGGCACAGCCAGCCGCAAGATGCGCGAGTCGCGCACCCGGGCGGAGCTTGAGGCGATCGGGACGGCTATTGAATCGTACAAATCGAACTTCGGCCATTACCCTCCTTGTAATCCAGAAAACCCAGTGGTGAACGCACTCTATTACGAGTTGACCGGCTGTCTTTACAGTCCAGTACGTAAAACTTTTCGCGACCCGATGGCGGGCACAGTGATGAAAGTGCAGGCAATCAAGGAGCACTTTGGAGTGGAGGGATTCGTCAACACGGCGAGGACTGAAAAGGAGTTGAAACAGTTTTACGAGCCAACACCAAAAACCGTTAGGCACATCAGCGAGGAGCACGATGATGACGACGATGGGCATGGCCACGAAAAACATCATGTCGATGAGGTGCATGTCCTTTGCGCACCGGTGCCGTGGCCTCTGCAGCGCGAAGACCATCCGGTCCGCCATCACGGTAAAGTGGCCAAGGGGGTGAACCCGTGGCGCTACGTGACAGGGCAACGGGTGGTGAACAATATTGGTAAGTACGACCTTTGGGCCGAAATTGTGGTGGGAGACGAGGTGCTGGTGATCAGCAATTGGAGGAAGGACACTTTCCCTCGCGAGCAACTTTCGAGATACTATAAAAAGAAATTTTGAGAACCTATGAATCATGAAAATGAAGACAACAACTCTTGACGTAAGACAGGCCAAATGCTTGCCCGGGCGCGGATTCACTCTGGTGGAATTGTTAGTGGTGATTGGCATTATCTCCATTTTGGCGGCGATGCTTCTGCCGACGCTGGGCAAGGCCAAGGATTCGGCCAAGAAGGCGCAGGCCAAGAGCGAGATGCAGAACATCGCCGGCGCCGTGCGGGCGTACGAGGCCGAGTACAGCCGTTACCCGATCCCGTCGCAGATTACCAAGCAATTGAAAACACCGGACTACACCTTCGGCACCATGCACATGACCGGCAACTCGGCCAAGCGCCTGACCAATCCCAAGGGCGAGCTGCTGCCAAAGATTGCCACTCCGGGCCGGGTGCAGGTGAGCAACGCTGAGTTGGTTGCAATACTGCGCGCGGAGGAGAAATTCCGCAACGGCCGCCCAACCTCGAATCGGAACCATAGGATGAACCCCAAGAAGGTGGGTTTTTTGAATGCCAAGGATGTGACTTCCACGACGCAGGGCGGGGTCGGTACTGACGGCGTCTTCCGCGATCCGTGGGGCAGTCCGTACATTGTCACGGTGGACGCAAACTACGATGGCAAGACGATCGATGCGTTTTACGGTCAGGGTTCGGTCTCCGGGGCGGATGATCGGGCTGGGCTGAACGGGTTGACACGGGTAAAGGCTGGTTATCAAGCCAACTCGTCCGTACTGGTCTGGTCACTCGGCCCCGATGGGTTGGCCAGTACGGATGGCAAGGCGAACCAAGGGGCAAACAGGGACAATATCCTGAGCTGGCAGTAACCTGATTAAGCGGGGCGAGGCATGAACGATCTGGAAACCAACCGACCACGGCGGACTGCGCTTGGCCAAGGCGCGTTCACGCTGCTCGAGTTGCTGGTGGTGATCGGGATCATCGCCGTGCTGACGAGCATCACGCTACCGGCACTGAAGGGGCTGGGGCGCAGCGCCACCACGAAGGGGGCGACGCGGCAGTTGGTGGAGGATTTGCGCTACGCACGCCAGATTGCGATGCGTAATCGATCGACTGTGTATGTCGTGTTCACGCCCACGAACATCTGGGACATCATCAGGAATGTGGACGGCGAGATGCTGCCACCGCGAAAGAAGGATCCACGCCTGCTCTCGCTCACCAATATGCTGGAGAAACAGTTCAGCGGCTATGCAGTCATGTCGATGCGCTCAGTCGGCGACCAGCCCGGTCGGAGCCACCCTGCCTATCTCACCGAATGGAAAAAGCTGCCGGATGGCATGTTGATTGCGCCGTATAAGTTCATGGCATGGCGCAAGGGGGATGAATACGAGCGGGGCGACGAGTACAGCGACGGTTTCCTAAAAGATCACTATTTTGGTCATGCGCCGCAGATGCCGTTGATTCCGTTTCCGCTGGCCGACAGTAGTCCGGCCCGGCTGCCGCACGTGGCGTTTAACTCCCGCGGGCAGTTGGTCAAGCGGGACGGCCTCGGGAAGCTCGTGCCGGCGGGGCGCGACGAAATCATCCCGCTGGTCGAGGGCAGCGTCTTTCATGAGCGTGGCCGTTTTGGCAACTATCTCCCAAGTCGCCCCGATATTCTGGTGACCGGCGGGTACGGCGACTTCGTTGAGGCCGGGCAGGTGAGGCGCCGCTACCATACCGGCATCCGGGTGAACCACATCACTGGCCGCGCGCGGGTGGAGACAGTGGAGGTGGAGACGAAATGAAGCTGCTGAGAAACAACGTGGCACAACACCGGGGCCAAGGCGGATTCACCATGATCGAGTTGGCGATCTGTCTGGGCATCATCGCCTTTGCGTTGGTGGCCATCATCGGCGTGCTGCCGGTTGGCATCAACGTGCAAAAAGACAATCGCGAGGAGACCATCATCAACCAGGACGGCATGTACTGGATGGAGGCGATTCGGAGCGGAGCCACCGGCTTGAACGAATTGACCAACAGCATCGTGTTCATCGAGATAAAGAGCTCCAATTCGAAGGTATACCGATGGGAACCGGTGCCGGCTGGGGCGGGGGACAGTCACATGGAACTGCCGAGGGGCGTGCAAGGGGCGGGCATCATCGGGCTGTTGAGCATGCCGGTGCAGGCTGACTTGGTGGGGCCGGTAACGGTCAAAAACTGGCCGCAAATCAACAACCAATCGAAACAGTACAACCGGATCCGGGCCAAGGTCCGCGCGATCAGCGGGAGCGCGGTGGATAAGGGCGAGGCCGCCAAGGAGATGGCTTTCTCCTATCGCCTGACTTCCGAGGTGCGGCCGATCCGCACGATGGGCGACTGGGGGAACATCTCTGGCGACAAGACCGCGCTCGATGTCAACCGGTTCCGCAAGCTCAACTTTTACGAGATCAAGCTGACATTCCAATGGCCGGAATACGAGTTTGGCGGCGAGGAACGGCCGGGGCCGAACAAGAAAGTGTTCCGCACCGTGGCCGCCGGTCGTCTGGTCAACCGCAACTTGAACCTATTCAACGCGCCGGACGCGGCAACCGGCCGGTTTCAGGAGGACGTCACCTCGCCGTTTTTCTTTTTTGAGCCGAACCGGTTCAGCATTCCCAAGGTTGCCAGAGGCCAATGAGAAGCAGACCTGACAACGCCCGCTCGCGGGCCAGCCGAAGCCGAGCCTTTACGATCCTGGAGTTGCTCGTGGCCGTGTCGGTCATGACGCTTGTCATCTACGTGCTGTATGCGTTGTTCAACCAGACACAAATGGCGCTGCGTAAAAACGCTGCGCAAGTGGATGTAAACGAGGGCGGGCGGGCTGCGATGGAGATGATCGTCCGCGAGTTGTCGCAGATGGAGGTCAGCGGCTACCCGGCCATCACCGATCTGCAGACGCAGCTCACCTACTCGGGGAGCAAGAGCTTCCTCTCACGCACCACTCCGGATGCCACGCCGCTGCTATTGGCCTACCAGTCCGAGGCCCTGACGCCCGAGGGCGACGACGAAGATTTGGCGCAGGGTTTCAGGACAAACATCCTACAGAACTTCACGTTTACCAGCCGAGGCGACTCCGGCTTTCTCGTGACCAGTTACCGGGTGATCGGCGCGACCAACGGCATCGGCATGCTTGCTCGGTATCGGACCAACGGCACGCTGCGCGTCACCTCGCCCGGCCAAGTGCAGTTCAACAAGACCGACATCTTCAACCGGTTTTACTTCGACCCGATAGCCAGTGCACCGTCGGGTGTGTTCGAGCCGATCACCGACGGGGTGATCCACCTTCGCATCACCCCGTACGACCATTTGGGACGAGCGCTTGGCCACGGCAGTCTGTTCTACGATCCGCTTGGCCTGAACCTAGAGCGGCGCGGTGCGGCTGGCCAAGCACTGTTCCCGGTGGCCACCGACCGCCCGGTGGACGGGACGCTGATGCAGGATCGCGACGCTCAGAGTCAGGTTCAGTTTTACGGAGCGTTGCCCGGTTATTTCGATGTTGAATTGGCGGTGCTTGAGCCGCAGGTGCTCAAGCAGGTGCGGGCACTGCCGCCGGCGATACAGGCCAACTTCCTCGGCCGGCAGATTGGCAAGGTAACCCTGTTTCGGCAGCGGATTCCCATTCGAGACACAAAGTGAAACGTTTCAGGACACAACAGGGCGCAGCGCTGGTCATCACCCTGATCATGCTCGGGATGGTGACCGCAATGACGGTGGTGTTCCTCGGCATCAGTCGCCGGGAACGTGCCTCAGTGACGGTGGTTTCCGATCAACTCAGCGCCCAGCTCATGGCCGAGACGGCTGCCGCCAGTGCGCTGGCGGAGATGAGCGGCCGGATGGTGGCAGCGCAGGATCCCCTGGCGTACGACTTCTCGGTCTCAACCAACTACCTCAACCGGCTTGGATTCGTGCCCGGCAGCGTTTCGCCGACGAATGTCAGCTATGTGTATCCAAACGGCCGGGCGCTGACCCCGGACGACTTGCTGATCAACCTGGCGAACCTGCACGAGTTGGCGCGCCCGCCGGTGTTTGTCGATACCAACGCGCTGGGCTGGCGACCAAAGAACTATAATGTGCAGGAGGATTTCCGCTTCTACCTCGACCTGAACCGCAACCGGGCCTACGAGCCAAGCGGGCTGCAGGTGGTGACCAACTGGCAGGGCCGTCCGGTCGTGGCTCCCAATGGCCGGTTTGCCACCGATTACTTCATCGGGGATCCCGAGTGGATTGGCCTGTTGGACAGCCCCGCATTCGCGCACGGCCCGACCAACCGCTTCGTCGGCCGTTATGCGTACATGATCCTGCCGACCGGCCGCTCGCTGGACATCAACCACATTCACAACCAGGCGCGCGATCCGATGAACCTGAGGCTCGACACGCCCACCGGCCGGGGCAACCAGTACCTCTACATGCGCAACCAGGGGGTTGGCTCGTGGGAACTGAACATGGCCGGCTTCCTGCGCCAATTGAATCCCATTCAGTGGCAGTACTTCTATGACTGGATTTCGCGCCCCATCAATGACAAGGGATTAGATTTACCCAGAGCTGACCGCTGGGCCTTCACGGACGCGCGGGATATCATGATGCATCGCTACAAGCCGCCAGGCCAGCCCTATGGCTCGCGGCGCAACCTTGCCGGCATGATCCCCTCGCTTGGCCTGCCACCGAGTGAAGCGCCATCGCTTGGCTACAACCTGGTCGACGACTACTCGGACGGTCCACTGGTATTGAACAGCACCCCGACTCTGGACAGCGAGGATGGGCTGCGTGTGGACCCGGTCATCGCCCCCTGGCCAGGCGCGGAGAACCCGCGCCGCTTCACAGACGTGCAGCAGTTGCTGACATTTCAGCCGTACGCCGAACGGCCACAACGGGCGAACAACTTCGTGTCGCGCCTTCGCCAGGCGATGGACGTTCAGCCCAAGTCAATGTACACGCGCAAGCGGCTCGACTCCTACGATCGTCGCACCTACTACCGACTGCTGAGCCAAATGGGCGTGGACTCCGAGCCGGCGTTGCGCGGCAAGCTCAACATCAATCATGCCAACGACTGGTTCACTGGGCACAACACGCAGACCAACTGGACTGCCGATGAGTTCATCAACCGCGCCGCCCACGCGATGCTTCGGGCCAGCGTGGTTTCGCAGAGTGCAACCGATCCCGCCACCGGCAACACCACCACTGGATATTTCATCGGCGGGAAGGTGGTGAACCCGGACATCGGCATCTCCGGGCTGCGGCATCCTTTGTTTCCGGTGCGGCAAAACAAGGCCGCCTTCAATGCGACCAACGCCGTTTCAAGCGGCATTCAGCTTTTCCCGGCCAACGCCTACACGCCGGAGGTGCACCGGTTGCTGCAGTTGGCGGCGAACATCTTCGACGCAACTACCAACCGCCTTGTGTACCCCAACCCGCCGACAGTCATGCGGCCGGTGTTCCGCAAGTATGCCAACCCCGGCGGCGGCACCGGCGTGTTCATATCACGCTACACGGAGGTGACCAACGACTGGCAGAGAATCCGTCGGCAGAGCTTCTTTGACCTGACCAATGTGGTACTCAGACCGCAGTTTCAGTTCGACACCGATCTTAACATCAACATTCATGGTGTGCCGTGGATCGTCGGCGCGAAGAAGGGCCTGCCGAACTTTAACGAGTACTCAGTGGAATCAATCGTGCAGGTGTCGCGCCGGCTTGAGGTCAACAAGGGTGCCCCGGCCAACATCTCCCCGGCGATGAGCCGCAACTGGCGCACCAACCAGATGTATACACTAGGCATCACCAACGTCTTTGGCATCGAGGGCTGGAACTCCTACACCAACGCCTACCCGCGCCGGCTGGGTATGGACGTCAGGCAGCAGTACCAGATCGGTCTGTGGGATCACAGCGTCACGAACAAGTCCGGCATCGCGTTGCCGCGGCTGCTCACGAATCTGATCTCGAAGCCGTACAATAAATTCACCCAGTTAACACCAAACGAATGGCGCGGCCGAGAATTCAAGGTTCCACTGAACGCTGGGGCAATCACCATCACCAACTCTATTTACAGTACCGCTCGCAAACGATTCTTCCCCGCCAACCGTGCGTTCACCAACGTGTTTGAGTCCGGGTTTTCCGTGCCGGACTGGAAACTGCACATCACAAACCGCGTCCAGTATTTTCTAGTGGATCTTGAATTGAACCGCGTGGTGGATGCTGTGAACCTCGATAATCTCGTTACTTCGATGGATATTACGCAGTTGACTAGCGGGCAGACCTCGGCGTCCTCCGGTTTGTTTGGGGGCGGCAATTTGTCCGAAGGCACATTTTGGGATACCAACCGGATCAACGTCAGTCAGGGGGATCGCAGTCCGACCCACGGTGTGATAACCCAAATTCAAGTGGCTCGGGGCCAGAAGCCTGTAAGTACAGCGTTTTGGCGAAGCTATAACAACGACCCGTATGCCGGTCGAAACAAGGATAAAGCCATTCAGGATTTTGATGACTTCCTTCGTGGCCGAAACCGTCCGCGCCGTCCGTCCGACCTCATCCGCAAGCAGGCGCCGTTCACACCAACCCGCAAGATTTACAAGCGCGCCTCGTGGCAGGCCAACGATCCGCTCGTTCACTACACTGTCAACGATCTAACCGACCCGGTCATCACCGACCGGTTCAGTACCAACAACGTTGCCTATTTACGTCCACCCAATACACCGTTACCTGAAAGCAATCTCGGGAAGATCAACGAACGGTATCGGCCGTGGGGTGGCAGCGGGCAGTTGATCGATGTTAATGCATACAATTATTATACGAAAGACCCGCTTATCACTGGAAGCGATGCATGGCAGTTTCCTGACAACAAATTCCCCGGCATCGGTTGGCTCGGTCGGGTGCATCGTGGTACGTCGTGGCAGACGATGTATCTCAAGTCCGGCGTGGCATCGCTCACAAACTGGTGGGCGTGGTCCGGCAGCTTCGGTGTTCATAACCTGATGAAGGGTTACGACCGCGACCGGGACGGCATGCCCGATTATTGGGAGACGCTTTACGGGTTGAATCCACAAAAACAGGACGCCTACCTCGATGCCGATATCGATGGCATTGTCAACCTCCAGGAATATCGCGCCGGCACGCATCCGCTGTTGGCGACGTCGTTGCTTGACTTGAATACCACCCACCCG
>Ga0163108_10000722_pt1 | contig 24554 bp, 23 predicted proteins | sample Fk1155metaG_FD_109644 | JGI IMG/M metagenome (GOLD analysis project Ga0163108, IMG submission 109644) | Marine microbial communities from the Central Pacific Ocean - Fk160115 155m metaG | ecosystem: Environmental > Aquatic > Marine > Oceanic > Photic zone | place: The Central Pacific Ocean...
AACTCTATTGTCTGATTATTGGTTTCAAAGTCATTACTTACTATTAATTGACTCGTATTAGACGATTTATCTAGGCTATATAACATTATTATCTCCTTTTAGTTGCTTGAATAGCCGTATCGTTTTTTCCACCTTGCAAGAAGTTAGCAGGTTGGCGAGAGACTTAACTCTCCTCTTGATACTTGTGGTTATTATATAGGATTTTTATTAGACGGTAAATCTTTTAAGTTTTGTAGAGTCATTGGTGATCATCTTCTACCACCATTTGAAAAACTATCTAATGTGTAAGATTATGGTTGTATGAAGAACTTAATACTTTTACTTATATTGTTCACATTCACTGTTTCAGCACAATATATGTCAGATGATGAAATTAATAAAACAATGATCACTACTGCGGAGCATTATTCGAAGAACTTACCAATGAGGATAGATCAGATTTCAACTCTAATAAAAATATACGCTGGATTAGATAGAGATTTGGTTTATGTCTATTCCGTTAAGATAAAATTTGGGACATTAAGAGATGGCGAAAGAAGAGATGTTCTAGTACCACTCATCGAAGAACATTATAGAAAAATGGAAACAAATAATTATTGTTCTCAACCTGGTCTTCTCAAAATTTTCAGGGATCAAAATATTACTCTTGAGCATCATTATGTTGATCAAGATTCCAAGTACTTATTTGATGTAAGGTTATCAGTGAAGGATTGTAATTAGTAAAATCACTGTAACCATCAGAGATCTTCCCAACAGTTAAAATTATAAGTTTCAATTTTTTTCCATACATTTTGATGTAATGATAAACCAGGTTCGGTCTCGTCAGAAATATACTTAACTGATTCTTCCATTTGAACTAAATCCTTAAACCTCATAATGAAAAAATACTGAAAATCAGTCTTATCGGTATCCATAATTGGATGGCGATGTCTTTTTGAGATACTGCTTACACTCTCGAGTAAATTTTTCTTTTTTAAATGTTCTTCAAGTAATAATAGGCTATTACGAAAAATCTCAATTTCTATTTTTTCTCTCAAGTTAAAGCAACTAAGCATGTGAACCACAAGTAACTTCCTCAGTTTTATAGGCAATCTTTTATGTTTTCATAAAGGACATTTGATTTCAAATATTTTATTTTAAATATAAAAAAACTATATAAAACAATAATATAAAAACCTAACTTAATAAAGTAAGTAATATAAATAAAATATTGAATATAGCCCTTGAATTCAGTGTGTTATATGTTTTATTATTAAAGAGTACATAAGGAGTACATTATGAAAAGTATGTTAACTCGTTTAGAGCGAAGAATTCTTGATTTGATTCGTTCTTATTATAAACAACATTCTGAAATGCCCACTGTCAGAGAAACTGGAAAAATGGTTGGAATAGGATCACCTGGAACTGTCGGTCGTTATATAAATACTTTGATCAACAAAGGTTACTTAAAGAAAGAGAAACGCGTTTGGCGTGGCTTGAAATTGGTAGAGTTCGACGATCTAAGATCATTACCTTTAATGGGAAAAATTGCCGCAGGAAAACCAATTGAAGCGATTTCAGGCGAGAATGAATTGAATCCGAATGCACTTTTGTTGGGCGAAGACCGTTATGCATTAAAAGTGATTGGGGACTCCATGATTGATGTTGGCATACATGATCAAGATTGGGTGATTATTCGTTCACAAAATAATGCAGATAGCGGTCAAATTGTTGTTGCGCTTATCGATCACGCAGAAACAACATTAAAGTATTTATACCATCATAAAGATGGCCTTATAGAGCTAAGACCCGCCAACAAAGCTTTGCAACCAATGAAATATAAGTCCGATAGAGTCTTGATCCAAGGTGTTTTGGTGGGACAAATGAGAACTTATCGATGAATTTGAAGCAACGCCGTATAACTAAAAATAAGACACAAAAATATTGGGACCGAGCCATTATATTAATAGATATGAATGCATTTTTTGCTTCTATTGAGCAGTTTGATTTTCCTGAGCTCCAGGGTCAACCTATTGGTATTACAAATGGTTGGGATGGCACCACCATCATTACCTGCTCCTATGAGGCGCGTGCTTATGGCATTAAAACAGGCATGCATATTAAAAAAGCAAAAATACTGTGTAATAATTTTGTAAAACGACCATCAAGACCTAAACGTTACACTGAAATATCATCTCGTATAATGAAAGCATTAACTTCTTTTACACCTGATGTGGAAGTTTTTTCTGTAGACGAAGCTTTTCTTGATGTGACACGCTGTCAAAGATTGCTCGGATCTCCTGAATATATCGCCGAGTTAGTAAAAGATAAAGTCAGTGAATCTTCTTGTGGTTTATTATGCTCCATCGGTGTATCCGGAGATAAAACAACTGCAAAATACGCTGCTAAGCTGCACAAACCAAATGGATTAACTGTGATTCCTCCTTGGAAATCAAAAGAAGTGTTAAATGATGTGCCGGTAACAAAGTTATGTGGTATTGCTAATGGTATAGGTGCATTTCTAGCTCAGCGAGGAGTTTATGTTTGTGGTGACATGAAAAATTTACCAATTGGAGTTTTAGCAAAGCGATTTGGTAATTTAGGGCGCCGTATTTGGTTTATGGCACAAGGTCTTGATCCTGAGCCAATTAAAACCTATGTAGCACCACCAAAATCGATTGGTCACGGAAAAGTCATGCCACCCAACACGAAAGATTTGAATATTATTCGGATGTTTTTCTTACACATGAGTGAAAAAGTGGCCGAACGCTTGCGTAAACATCACTTTGAGGCTCAGCGTTTCTTCATCGGATTAAAAATCAGTGATGGTTGGCTGAATGATAAGTTTTATGCTTTTTATGTTACAAACGATGGTCATAATATTTATAATTTGTGCGAGCTTTTTTTGAAGACTTATTGGCGAGGAGAGGGCGTTTATCAGGTGCAAGTTACAGCGCTTGATCCAAGACCAACAAATCAACAGCTCGAGTTATTTGCTCAAACTAAATTACAGAAAAAAGATCTCTGTATGGCAATCGATGAAGTGAATCAACGTTATGGTGAATTTTCTATATCTCCAGCAAGGCTTCTTAATCGTTCCAAAATGCCAAATGTTATTGCCCCTGCCTGGAAACCTTTTGGTCATCGCCAGACCATATAAACAGAAGATGTGCCTAGGAATTGCGTACAGTTTTCAAGGCATAGATTATCGTGTGTTTTTTTCAGATCCACTTGCAAGGTTACCAGTAAAGAAAAGATCGGGAAAAGAAGCTTTACTGATCTGGGGTCGGCGAAAATATGAAGAAAGTAATTTACCGTTAGGTGGGCGTGCTTTATTAACCGATATTTATGCAGGACACTGGGACCAATGGCATCCGAAAGCTGTGAAAATTTATGCTGACGGTTTCGTTGAGCAAGATATTGAGGGACAAACAGGTTGGTTTGATATTACCAAGGGGAAATGGATTCAAGCTTTATTGGCTCAAAGCGATGCTGAATTGCGTCTTTATATAGTGACAATAACTCCAGTAATACGGGATATGGCTTACGAGAGATGGCCGAGAGTGCTTGGTGGTTAATTTTACAATCATATTGAATCAGAATAATATGATCTAATCGTTTAGTTAGGAGAAATTTATGATAAATCCACGCGCACTAGCTCTTTCTTTGGGTATATTTGTCGGTGGCGCATTAGTCGTTTTAGGTTGGATTGCTTCATTCGGATGGTTGGAAAACATGGTCAATGCCATTGGTACAGTTTATTTAGGCTACCAACCAGGATTTATAGGAGGATTGATTGGCGGTCTCTGGGGCTTAATTGATTGGGCTATAGGCGGCTATATTTTCGGTTTACTGTATAATTGGGCCTCGCAAAAATCGTAAGTTTTCTTGGGTAGGGCAGTTAGCTTTGATGCTGAATGTAATTTTCAATGCCCATTTTGTCGATAAGATTCAGTTGTGTTTCTAACCAATCAATATGCTCTTCTTCGGATTTGAGTATTGAATCAAACAATTCACGGCTTACATAATCTTTTGTTTTTTCAGAATAAGCAATTGCTTCTTGAAGGTCTGATGTTGCTTCCATCTCAAGCTCAAGATCGCATTGCAACATTTCATGGGTGTGTTCGCCAATTCTTAATTTACCCAGTGTTTGTAAGTTAGGTAGTCCTTCAAGAAAGAGAATTCGCTCAATAAGTTGGTCAGCATGTTTCATTTCATCAAGTGATTCTTCGTATTCTTTCTCGGCAAGTTGTTTTATACCCCAATCTTTATACATCCTAGAATGTAAGAAATATTGATTAATGGCTGTCAGTTCATTTTTTAATGCTTGATTCAAATGATCTATAACTTTTTTATCACCTTTCATGGATTCTCCAGTAGTACAGAAATTATTTATCAAATGATAAAAGAAAAAAAATACTTAGCAAGTGAGAAGTAATTCTCATATACGAATGATTATTATTAAAAAAATGTACCTGTAATCATTACGTTATAGAGTTCTTTTGAAGGATGTATAGAGATTTTGAATTAAGCAACAGAAGCTACGTAAGCATTGGGTTTTGATTCTTTTGTTGGATTATCTTTAAGAATGGATTCAGTCATTTCAACACAACTTCCACAAGATGATGCGAGACCAAATTTTTTCCTAAGTTTACACACTGAATTGGCTCCATTATCGATGGCTGCGCGAATTTGTGTGTCTGTGATTGCTTTGCAAATACAAATGTACATTGTTTTTTCTAAATATTACTCAACCAAGCTATATTTAAATCTTAATGAGAATGATTGTCAATATTATTTGGGTTTATTTGTGATTAAGGATAGAGGCACCAAGGCTTGTATCTACAGAGAAGATTTATTACCTTCATTTATCTCGAGTTCTTTTGAGGGGTTTGACACCGAGATTATAAATTTATGTCAACTGAAATCCACTATTATTTCGTTAACCATCAAGCCTCGGTGCCATAACTATAACTCGCTACTCTTAAAGCTGTATGTTTACGCCAACTGATATTTGACGTTCCATACCAGGTCTTAACCCAGCAGGCCTACGTGCTGCAACATATGCGTTATCAAGTAAATTATCGATTTTCAAGTACGCATTAACTGAATCACTAACTTTGTAATTAGCAATGCCGTCTATAACCCAACGCGCATCAATTAGTTGGTTTGCAGGTATTCCATCTTGACCAGCTAATCCACGTACTTCGCTTGCGTAATTTGCTGAGAGGTTGGCACTCATTGTTTCACCAATTAAGCCAATAGATGCACGCAGTTGATTCTTTGGTGTGTAAGGCAGACGGTCGCCTTTAACTACAGCAGTTCCCCAACCATCAAAGCCGCTCTCAAAGCTTGTTTCAAATTCAGCTTTTGAGGTCAATGTGTATTGGAAGCTCACTGGAACCTCAATGCCATTTTCAGACATAATTGAACGAGCGCCACTTATTTCAAGACCTTGAACTTTAACAGCGCCACCATCATATTGATCACCTATGCTTCCTGTTCCACCAGTAGAAGCTGTGACTGTACCAACGATATTGTCATAATCAACTGCAAAAGCAATTACCTCAAGCATTGAATTATTGACCATTGCTCTGGCTCCGAACTCAAAGTTAATACTTTCCTCAGCTTTGGCTTTTGATCCTGCTCCAGGCGGCTGGTAGCCCTGATGAATGCCGGCAATAAGACGGAGATCATCATTCATTTTATAGACAACACCCATGCCCGCAACAGTAGCTTCTTCTGTTCTGGGTTTGGTTTTTGTGGGGCCTTCCGCTCTATCTGGATCAGAGGTAGAGTAGTCATAACGAGCATTATCAATGTTCTCAAAGCGAACACCAGGTGTAAAAGTAAATGCACCCATGCCAATTTCTGCATTCATGAAGTAAGAATTCACTTCACTTTTACTAAAACGGTTAGTTTTTGAGCTTGGTGCCGCAAGAGTAGTATTAATCAATTCCATATTTTCCATGCGGAATTTATCTTCTCTTTGTTTTCTATCTTCGTAATCTGAATGTACTCTAAAACCCGCATTAACAGTAGCACTCATATCTCCATTAAGATCAAGATCATAGGACACTTTACCTTGTATACCTTTAGAGTTGTAAAATCTGTTGTTATGCCTCAACACAACTGCATCATCAGGGCTGTTTGTTGCTCCTATTAGGTAACCGTATGCAGTGGCATTAGTAATGGGGTCACCAGTGATAGCACCTTGACTTTTTCCGCCAATTTTTTGCAGTTTAAACCAATCACGATGGAAATCATTATCATAGATAGTAACCTCACCTCTCCAGTTTTTATTAGAGTCAATAACATAGGTCAATTGTATTTGTTCGTGATGACCATTGAATTGATCTCTTTGAGAAGCCGCATAGCGGCGATATGGAGTAACTTTGTAATCGTCGTCAGTAAGCCCTAGATATGTTTCATTTGAAGTTTGTTGAGTTGCGCCAAGTTTCACTCGAACACTATGGTAAATGTCAGACGAGGGATCGATATCGTATTGCATCTTTACCATATAGTCTTGAATATCAAAACCAGTATCTCCAGCGTCAATGCCAGCAGGGCCATCCAGTTTCTTGAATCCATTCGTATGTTGCTGGACGGTTTCTACTAGCCATGAAAAACGTTCACCTCGATTGGCAACGTATGCATGCGTATCAGTAAGATCATGATTCCCAGCACGAAAATCAAGTTCTCCATTCATGCCTATTTCATCTGGAATTTGAGTAGAAATCATATTTAATGCGCCGCCTGTGGTTCTTGGGCCAACAGCCACAGAGGAGGGTCCTTTAAGAACTTCGATTGCACTCATTCGTCTAGCAGTGGGGAAATAGTAGGCCGATGAAGCAGTATAAGGTGCTGGCGCTATCAAGACACCATCTTCCATAATCGCAATTTTACCGCTTCGATCAATGCCTGATCCTCTGATACCAATATTTGGACGTAACCCAAATCCATCTTCTTCTTGAATGTAGACTCCAGGAACACTTCTAAGCATTCTCAGCATATCTGAAGTTTTGAAAATCGACAGCTCTTCTTTATCTAAAACATGCGCTGAGCCTGCAACATCTTGTGGATTTCCAATTATTATAATATTCTCAATTGCTTCATTTGCAGGGATACTATTTTGAGCAAAGTTAACCTCAGCTATTAATGTCATAACAGTAATAGTGATAAGTTGACCTATATTCTTATTCATTATTTTTCTTCCTTTATAATCATCAGTATTGAAATATTGTAAAATCAGAAGAAATATAAACTAAATGAGAATGATTCGCAATACCATTATCAATTAAATTAGTAGGAATCATTTTTATAGAATATTTACATATTTTTCAATGGTTTATATATGGTAATTTTTGTTATAATATTACTTGAGTCACTTATTTTGCTCTAAGCGCACCTTATGATTGTAGTTTTCCGTAGAATTTTACGTTTTTCGTATGAAAGTATTATTATTTGGTGGCACACTTAAATGGGTTAAGTTATGTTTGTTGAAATACAAAAACATAGGAATGATCAATGAATATTAAGAACTTTCTTTGCATGTGTTGTGTGATTTTTTTACTTGGGTGTAATAAAAGTGATGGAGTGCATAATCAAAACGGCAATGAAGAGGTTAACGAATTTGGTGTTAACTCAAATCACCAGAAGGTAAATATAGAATATGAAATTATTGGTAGGGCAATTATCAATAAACCAGTCGGTATAAACATACACATAAGGACCGATAAACCCGCTCAAGATGTTATCTTGTATTATCGGATAAATGCAGAAGGTGATCTCAGATTTGGTGACAATCAAATAGAAAAAGTAAACTTACTGCCATTGTCTGATGGAAATTACCCCCTCCAACAGGTGATCGTAATTCCAAAGCGAGAGGGTCGCGTCTTTCTGGTGGTATCGACAGATATTGAATCAAAAAAACACATCGATTCTACATCCGTAGCTGTTCCAATTGATGTGATATCAAATCCTAAGATTGATTGAAGTCATGATTTTATTTCTTTCTTGACTCAAAACCATATATTGATTTTATTTCAAGAAATTCTTCCATTCCATATTTACCCCATTCTCGACCATTTCCCGATTGTTTGTATCCGCCAAAAGGCGCCATCGAATCGAGAGGCGCGCCATTAATATGCACCATTCCAGTTTTTAGTCTGGATGCAACTGAACGAGCATGTTCTAGGTCTCCGGAACTAACATATCCAGCAAGGCCATATGGTGTATCATTCGCAATTTTGATAGCTTCGTTTTCATCTTTGTATGGAATAATAGATAAGACCGGTCCAAATATTTCTTCAGAAGCAATTGTCATGTTGTTATCAACATTACTAAAAACAGTTGGCCTGACATAATAGCCAGAATTTTCAGGATCAGGTTTTCCAGTACCACCTGCTACTAAATTAGCCCCTTCATCGATACCAACTTGGATGAGGTTTTGAATTTTTTTCCACTGGATAAGCGATACAACAGGACCAATAGTGGTAGATTCATCTTTAGGGTTTCCTGCGATTGTTGTTTTTGCCACTTGGCTTGCAATGGTTGCCGCTTGATCCATTTTTTCTTCTGGCACAAGCATTCTTGTGGGGGCATTGCAGGATTGACCGCTGTTACTGAAGCAGCTGCTTGTGCCACGTGCCACCGCCTTTTCAAAATCAGCATCATCAAGAATGATATTGGCGGATTTTCCACCTAATTCTTGAGTCACTCTTTTTACACTGGGTGCTGCGTTTTGTGCCACAGAAATCCCGGCTCTGGTTGAGCCTGTAAATGAAACCATTGAGATTCCAGGATGACCACTTAAAGCTGTTCCAACAGTTGGGCCATCACCATTAATTAAGTTAAATATACCTTTAGGTACACCAGCTTCATGAAGTACCTCGGCGAACAACATCGCATTAAAAGGAGCAATCTCACTTGGTTTAAGGATCATACTGCATCCAGCAGCCAATGCCGGAGCAACTTTGAGAGCAATTTGACTTATTGGCCAATTCCATGGAGTGATCATGGCGCAAGTACCAATTGCCTCTTTTGCAACACAAGTTGTACCAATCATTTCTTGGAATTCAAAATCTCTTAATACCTCAATTATCGCTTTAAATTGCTGTGGTCCGCTTTCTGCCTGGGCATTTAAAGCAAGGTTCCAAGGGGCACCCATTTCTTCCATGATTGCTTCAGCTATTTCTTTATTACGCCTAATGAGAATTGTTAGAATTGATTGCAATAATTCTATTCGTTCCTCTTTCGGGCTTATAGAAAAAGAATTAAAAGCAATATTGGCAGCAGAAACAGCTTTATCGACATCTCCAGCGCTACCTAAACTAATTTGACCGCAAACATCACCGTTTGCTGGATTGTGCACTTCTATTGTATTAGGCGTGACCGGATCAACCCATTCACCGTTTATGTAAAACTGAATCATATCTCGCATTTTCAATTACTCCTAAGTCAATATTAAATTAAGTCATGTATAAAAATTCTGTTTATTCACAAGCTGATCAACTGTATTAATTTACCAGAATATTCAGTAACTTCTTTCAATTATATGTAATATGTTTATCTAATTATATATTTCTAAATATTATTATGATTAATAAAACAGAACTCTTTATTGGTATACGATATTTAAGTTCAAAAAAACGTAATGGTTTTGTTTCATTTATAACTGCAGTATCTCTCCTTGGAGTCGCGCTCGGGGTGGCATCTTTAATTGTCATTCTTTCCGTAATGAATGGTTTTGAATATGAACTGAGAGATCGTCTTCTAAGTATGTCTGCTCACGGTTATATCACCAATACAGAAGAAAGCATTAAAAATTGGGAGCCTGTGTATCAAAAATTAATCAAAGATGATGATGTTATTTCTGTTTCTCCGATTCTTGCTTTTGAGGGAATGTTACGTAACGGAAGAAATAATCAAGGAGTGAAAGTTAATGCAATTATTCCGGATTACGAAAACAAAACATTCGAAAATAAAGTGAATTTTTTAGCTGGCGACTTGTCAGTGCTGAAACCAGGTTCTAATGCACTTTTGCTGGGCAGAAATTTGGCTATGATGCTTAACGTGAAATTGAAGGACAACTTGATTCTGTTGGTTCCTATCGCTAATGATGGCGTTATTGAGCCAGTACTTGGCCGTTTTAATGTCCAGGGTTTTTTTGAGGCTGGCATTCATGAACATGATTCTATGTTAGCTTTGGCTAATATTTCGGATGCTCAAAAACTTATTTCAAGTGACAGTATTTCGTTGTTGCGCTTTATTACAAAAGATCCAATGTTGGCGCCAATAGTTTCGGATAGACTGTCTAATGATTTAGGAGATAATTATTTTAGTGTTGATTGGACGCAAGAAAATTCCGCTTACTTTGGCGCTATTAAACTAGAAAAGATGATGATGTCATTAATGTTAGCGCTTGTTATCGGTGTGGCGGCATTTAATATAATCGCTAGCTTGACAATGGTAGTTACCGAAAAGAAAGGCGATATTGCTGTCCTCAGAACACTTGGTATGAGTGCTAAAGGAATTAAAAGTATATTTTTTCTACAAGGTATATTGATCGGATTGACGGGTGTAGTTTTAGGTGTGTTGATGGGATGCCTGATAGCGGTGAATGTGCCTGAGTGGGTGCCGATAATTGAACACTTTTTTGGCTTCCAGATAATGCCTGGTGATGTCTTTTATGTTACTGCTATACCTTCAGTTTTATTGGTAAGAGATATTTTATTGGTAGCTTTAACAGCGTGTTTGGTGACATCGTTTGCCACATATTATCCGGCCAAACGGGCCGCCGATGTTGATCCAGCAATAGCGTTGAGGTACGAATAATTTATGCGTACAAAATATATAGCTTGGTTTGCAGGAAGGTATTTGTTGTCTCGAAACAGTAATAGTTTTATATCTTTAATATCATGGATATCCATGCTTGGCATTATGGTTGCGGTTGCAGTCTTAATAATTGTTTTATCTGTAGTGAATGGATTTGAAGAAGAGCTTGAAACAAAACTTCTTATTATGTCGGGCCACGCTAATATTGAGCACCCAAATGGCCAATTGAGTCAATGGCCTTCTTATGTAGATATTGCCGAGGACAATAAGCGAGTCATTGCTGCTTCTCCATATTTAAGTGGTCAGGGCATGATTATTTCTGAGGAAAAACTCAGTAGTGTTGTTATTCATGGAATTGACCCTGATCTTGAAAACAAAACATCTGAGATTTCAAAATTGATGCAAGTTGGTAATTTATCTGAAATGAAGAATGGTGCCTATAACATTATTTTAGGTATTGATTTAGCGAAGAGCATGAATGTTTCTGCTGGAGAGAAGGTTAGTTTAAATTTGGTTGAAGGCATCTCAACCCCATTGGGCATTTTTCCGAGGACAAAGGAATTTAAAGTGACCGGTATTTTTCGAGCTGGAATGAATGAATACGACCGAAATCTAGTTTTTATTAATATAAGTGACGCACAAAGATTGATGAGAATGAAAGAGTTCGTTTCAGGGATCAGACTTTCATTGACTGATATATATGCCGCCAATGAGATAGTTAGAGAAGTGGCTCTTTCTTCTGGCGGTGGCCTGATAGTAAGGGATTGGACACAAAGACATGTAAACTTCTTTCGTTCTATAAAAATAACAAAATCTATATTGTTTGTGATTCTTTTGTCAGTGATTGCTGTTGCTGCATTTAATATTGTTTCAACCTTGGTAATGGCGGTTAAAGACAAACAATCTGATATAGCAATTTTAAGAACTTCAGGTAGTTCTTCGATGGCGGTACTAAAAATCTTTGTTATTCAAGGTCTTTTAATAGGTTTTCTAGGTTCTGTGTTGGGTGTATTTCTGGGCATTTTTGTTACTTTGAATCTTGAGTCATTGGTGTCAGCTATTGAGTCTATATTTAATATAAAAGTACTGGCATCTGAAGTATATTTTATCAGTGATGTACCAGCAGATTTAAGGATAGAAGATATAATGATGGTTTCTTCGATTGCTTTCCTGCTGGCTATAATAGCTACTCTTTATCCGGCTTGGAGTGCATCAAAAATATTACCATCAGAGGCATTAAGACATGAGCAATGACGATCAAAATATTTCTCCAAGAGATCCGGTTCTAGTTTGTAAAGCGATTACGAAAACTTTTAAAGATAGTCAGAAAGATTTAAAAGTGTTATCTGGATTATCTTTATCTATTCATCCAGGCGAAAGAGTGGCAATAATTGGCGCATCCGGTTCTGGTAAAACAACACTATTGCAAATTATGGGCGGACTGGATATTCCGACTTCTGGAAAAATTCTGATTAATGGTCAACTTATGAATAAAACAACCGAAGCGGAGAAATGCAAGATTAGAAATGAGTATCTTGGATTTGTTTATCAATTTCATCATCTTCTTGCCGAGTTTACAGCTCAAGAAAATGTGGCCATGCCTTTATTGATAAGAGGTGTGGATAAACATATCGCAATGAAAGATGCGCATCACTTACTGGGTAAAGTTGGCCTTGAGGAGAGGTTATCGCACAGACCATCAGAGTTATCAGGTGGTGAACGTCAGAGGGCAGCAGTAGCCAGAGCCTTGATAACCAAACCAAGAATTATATTGGCCGATGAACCAACTGGAAACCTGGATAGTGGTAACGGGGGATATGTTATGCAATTGATGTTGGAATTACATCGAGAATTCAAAACAAGTTTAGTGATTGTGACGCATGATTTAAGTATCGCAACGAAAATGGATAGAACGCTACAACTGAAAGATGGATTGTTAGTTTAAATTATACACTTTGAGAAGTTGTGTAACGTTCATGTCATAGTTCCCCGTAAACCAAATAACCATTAAATAGAGTTGCCGTTACCTTAGTTTCATTAATTTTATGTGTTGGAATTTCAAATAAATTATCTTCTAAGATTACTAGATCGGCTTGCTTGCCTATTTCAATAGAACCCACTATGTGATCTAAAAAGTTAACGTAGGCACCATTTAAAGTATAAGCTTTAATTGCAGATGCAAGATCGATTTCTTCGTTTTTTCCCAAAGGTATTTCAGTTAAGCCATTTGGTTCAAGGCGAGAAACTGCTGCTTCAATTCCATCAAGGGGGTTAACTGAAGTAACATACCAGTCGCTACCAAAACCAATTTTTGCACCCGTACGTTTTACACTTCCAATTGGGTAAAGCCAGCGGCTTCTTTTTGAGCCAATTTTTGACCAGGTATGCTCAGTTATGTATTCATCTTGTATTGCCCAGAGAGGCTGGAAATTAGCAACTACATCAAGTTCTTTGAATCTTGATATATCTTTTTCTTGGAAGACTTGTATGTGTGATATGTGGTGGCGACTGTCTCTAATACCGTTTATATTTCTAGCCTTCTCTAAAGCGTCAAATGAAACTTGAATAGCACGATCTCCAATTGCATGAAAATGAATTTGAAAATCTTCTGCATCTAAAGCAGTAATTGCCTGATTGAGTGCTTCGGGCGTATTTTGCAATTCACCTCGAAAGTTATCTTTTCTATCAGAATACGGTTCTATCATTGCGGCAGTATAGGTTTCAATAACCCCGTCTTGCCAAATCTTGATGGCTGTTGCATGGATATTTTTACTTTCTTTTTGTTGTTCTCTTGTTTTTATAAATCTGTCTAGTTGAGAACTAAGCGGTTGAGCGTTTTTCCATAACATAGCCAATACAACATGAAGATTTAATTCATTATTGGACTCCAAGTGATTGTATGCATTTAGTCCATAATACGGATCACCTGGATCCAATTTTAGTATTGCATCTTGCACCCCAGTTATACCGAGACTATGGAAAAGATCTCTTGAGAAAATTAGACCTGCGATTAATTCTTTTTGAGTTAATTGCGGGTGATGATCCATCACCATCATCATTGCGCTGTCTTCATGCAGGAGACCAGTTGGTTCATTAGAGTTGGAGTACCTCTCAATTGTTCCATTTTTCGGATCAATAGTATTTTTGTTTATTTTGGCGATTTCAAGTGCTTTACTGTTAGTCCAAAGCGAATGTCCGTCGGAACTTTTTAGTGAAATCGGTCGATCTGGTATTATTGTATCAAGCAGTGTTTTATCTGGCAGCATGGAAGCTGGAAAATTATCAATCGCCCAACCTCCGCCAAGGATCCATTCTCTGTCTTTGTTGTCATTTGCGCACGATTTGATTTTTGAGAGAAGTTTATCAACGCCTTTTATATCGCTTAAATTACATTGGAGGTAGGTAACACCACCATGAACAGGGTGAACATGAATATCATGGAATCCAGGCAACATCATTTTTCCATTTAAGTTTACAGTTTTGGTTTGACTGTTCTTGAACTTGAGCGCTTCTTGGTCACTGCCGACATGTATGATCTTTCCGTCCTTGATTACAATTGCAGATGCCCAGGGCTGTTTTTCATTGACTGTGTAGATTTTACCATTCGTAAAAACAAGTGTTTTGTTGGCTTGTGGGCTGCTTTGGTTTTCGCAAGAAAAAAGGAAAATTGATATTATGATCAAAAAGTAGAGGTGTTTATTTTGCATATAGAATTGTCGTCAAAATTAATATTTAGTGTAAAGTGTATACAATAAATTCACTCATATTGGAATAATAAGGATTATATGTTTAATAAGTTCAATATTCTTTGTTTATTGTTTTATTCTCATGTACTGCATGCAGAGATATACAATATTGGGCCCGGATTAAATTCCCAAGAACAATTGCAAGAATTAATGATACTTGCAAGACCGGGCGATACAATCCAATTAAAAGAGGGTGTTTATGAGCTGTCCGATGGGCTTTCTCTTACTCAAAACGAGGTATCCGTCAAAGGTGCTGGTATGCATAAAACTGTGTTGGATTTTTCTGAACAAATGTCTGGTGCCCAAGGCCTTTTAGTCACTTCGAATAATGTTGTTTTAAAAGATTTTGCAATAATTAACACCAAGGGTGACGCACTTAAAGTTATTGGGGCGGATGGAATCTATATGGTGAATTTACGAACTGAATGGACAAATGGACCTGATACAAGCAATGGTGCTTATGGTTTGTATCCAGTTCAATCAAAAAATGTATATATCGATGGCTGTGTAGCGATTGGTGCATCGGATGCAGGTATTTATGTTGGGCAGTCTGAGAATATAATAGTTCGCAATAATATTGCACAATATAATGTAGCAGGCATAGAAATTGAAAATTCATACTATGCAGATGTTTTTGACAATGAAGTGTCTCTGAATACTGGCGGTATATTGGTATTTGATTTACCAGATTTACCTCAACAAGGGGGTCACAATATTAGAGTTTTTCGCAACCAATCCAGCAATAACAATACTGATAATTTTGCCCCTAAAGGTAATATTGTTGCGACCGTACCCAGAGGAACGGGGATATTGGTTCTAGCTAATTCTACTGTTGAGATTTTTGATAACGAGATTCATGATAATGGCTCAATTAATCTAGGAATTGTTAGTTATTTTGAAGAGACAGATGATCCTGATTATTACCCACATCCTCGTTCTATATATATACACAACAACAACTTTAGTAATTCTGGCTATAATCCTGATGTCGCTGCAAATGAAATGGCAAAAACATTAGCCTCACTTGCTAAAGAAGATATGCCAGATATATTTTGGGACGGTATTCTACCTCTAAATCAAATGGTATTCGGTCAACCAGAGGAAGAAAGAATTGTTCTGGGGGATAATGGCGATGCTTCATTTTTAGCTATTAAGCCTATACAATTTTTATTGCCGTTTCTCAACCCAGTTAACAGAAATTACATTGAATATCAGACTGGAAGCCGTTCATTGGATGAAGTTAAATTTAAAGTTCCTATGGAGCGATTTAATTGATTGGGAACTTCTTTATAGATGTTTGCAGAAAAGATATACCCCTAAGTTTTTTTGTTTTGATTCTCTTATTGTTTGATCTAAATGTTAACGCAGCTGTTAATGATGTTGCGATTCAATCTGAGCAACTGCCAAAGAAATTATCAGAATTTGGTTTTTTTAAAGATCCTGTCAAGCAGATTCCTGTACAGAATGTTATCCCTTATGAGTTAATTTCTCCTTTATTTTCGGATTATGCGAGAAAGAAACGTTTTGTCTATGTACCTATTGGTAAAAAGGCCGTTCATAGAACTGATGCGGTGTATCAATTTCCAATTGGTACAGCATTGATAAAAACTTTTTATTATTTGGATGATGAGCGAAATAAGGAATCTAAGAGTCAATTGCTCGAGACAAGAGTGTTATTAAGAAAAGAAAATGGTTGGGATGCAGCCAGTTACGCTTGGGATAAAGAAACAAGAGATGCGGAATTAAAAATTGCCGGTAAGACTATTAATTCATCCTGGGTCAATAAAGAAGGTGAGTTAATGAATGTTCGTTATCGGGTGCCAAATAAAAATCAATGCCAAGAATGCCATGAATCCAATAATAAGATTATTCCAATTGGCCCAAAAACGAGAAACTTAAACAAAAAAGTATTCTATTCCGACCTGAATGGAGAGTTAAATCAATTGCAATACTGGATAAGCAAAGGAATTATCGATTCACATTCAGATTCCTTGGAAAGAGTTGTAGCTTGGAATGATATAAATAAAAATATAGAAAAAAGAGCAAGGTCCTACTTAGCTATTAATTGTGGTCATTGTCATAGCCCAACTGGAAATGGCGCCTCCAGTGGCCTTTACCTTAATTTTACTGAAGATCGTCCCAAACAATTGGGCGTGCTAAAAAAACCTGTTGCCGCGGGAAGGGGTAGCGGAAATAAATTGTACTCCATCGTGCCAGGAAAACCAGAAGATTCAATTTTGCTCTACAGAATGCGTTCAACCGATCCAGGTATAATGATGCCAGAATCTGGAAGAGTGCTTAATCATAATGAAGGTATAGATTTAATTGCTAACTGGATAAAATCATTAAATTAGGGATTAATAAGTATAATGGAAATTCTCTGAGCTATATTCAAGATTTAAATCTTTATCAATGATGACACCATTTTCATAAACATATTGATCCCAGTATCCAATCATTTCCTCCAATTTGGTGGCGTGAATTTCTGATATATCATTTTTTTCAAAAGGGTCATTACTTAAATTATAAAGTTCCCACCCATCTTTTCCGTATGGCTTCTCATTCCAAACGAGCTTCCAATCACCATGCTTAAGAGCTCTTCTATTAAATAGTTCCCAACCCATAGCATAATCATCATTGTGAACATTTTGTTGTTTTTCTTTAAGGAACGGGAGCAGCGATTCACCTTTCATTGGGGAAATTATTCTTCTGTTGTAGCTTTCGCCTGGATGCTCAATTCCGGCAATTTCTAGAAGGGTTGGCGTTATGTCCATTACAGTGGAAAAAGTATTACTAATGTTGGATTGATGCTTGAATTTTGGATACGAAATTATGGCAGGCGATCTTATTCCTCCATCTGTGGTAAAACCTTTGAAAATTCTAAAAGGTGTAGAGCTCACTTCAGCCCATCTCGGTCCATAACCTATAAACGAATTTCCTCTACCCATATTTTGAACACTGTTATCGAAATTAGCGGGTATCCATTGTTCATTATTTAATATAATCTGGGGATCATTGCCTTCTGCTCCATTATCTGACATGAAGATAACTAAAGTATTAGAGAGTTCTCCAATATCACTTAACTTTTTTATTAAACGGCCAATGTGATGATCTAGAGCTTCCACCATGCCGGCATAAACCTGCATTCTTTTTATTTCTTTTGTTTTTATTTCTTCACTAAGATTCTCCCATCTAGGCCACAATTCTGAAGTTATGGGTTGTGTTGGAAAGTTTAGGATTTCAAGTTCTTTTATTTTTTTTATTCGATTATTACGAGTTTCCTCGTATCCTTTCTTGTATATATCTTCGTATCTTTTGATGAATTCATCTGGGGCTTGAAGTGGCCAGTGAGGGGCAGTATATGAGGCAAAAGCAAAAAAAGGTTTAGGTTCTTTACTATTCTTATTATTCTCAATGTATTCAATGAGTTTATTTGTGAAAAATTCAGATGAATAAAAATCCTCTGGTAGATCGACGGAAATACCATTTTCTCGATACGGTGCTTTTTCTACTATATTTGGGTCAGTTCCGACTGCTCTAATTTGTTGAAAATGATTGGCTGCTCCTACAGGCAACACAAAAACATCTTGAAAACCTCTAGATTCAGGACCAAGCTCAACTGTGCCACCAAGGTGCCATTTTCCAGACATCATAGTTCTGTATCCTGAATCCTTTAAAAGAGAAGCTACTGTTACAACCCGGTTATTCAGGTAACCTTCATAACCTTGTTTACCTTTCTGATTCGGGCCCGTTTCTTCTTGCATATTTCCTAACCCGGCAAGATGACTGTCAGTTCCCGTAAGTAACATCGACCTTGTAGGAGAGCACGTTGGTGCAACGTGGAAATTAGTTAAGCGGAGACCTGAAGACGCTAGTTTGTCTAGATTAGGGGTTGCTATTTCTCCACCAAATGAGCCGATATCAGACCATCCCAGATCATCTGCTACTATTAATAGGATATTAGGCCGCTTTGACTCTACACTGTCCTCTGCAATGACAGTATTGATTGAAAATGAAAAGTAAATCAGAGCAAAGCAAACAATAGATTTAATATTAAAGAATAAGAATTTCATGGATTTATATATAATTAATTGTTTAAAAAATTACTGACATTAAAAATTACATCTAGGTAAGATTATAATAACAGAAATGAATTTTATAAATTTGCATAATTTGCAGGCAGCAAAATTTTTACAAGAGGGAATGATGGTTGACATAAAAAGCTCAATTGAGGATGGTGTTGAAACGTTTGAGGCTGAAATAAATGGCGAAAAGATAAGATGGGATAGTGGATTAACCTATAATTCACACCTTAAGATCGAACGTTTGCTTTCTTCACAAGTACCTGTTTCGGATAAGCCGGATGAGATAATGTTTATTATTGTGCATCAGTCCATGGAATTGTGGCTGAAGTTGTGTTTGCATGAATTATCAATAATTTTAGACCATATTAAACAAGACCAAATTACCAGATCTTTCAAAACATTTGATCGAATTACCGCTATTCAAAGACATATGATTCAGTCCTGGGAAATTCTTGCAACATTGACACCGCATGACTTTCTAACTTTTAGAGATTATTTACGTAAAGCATCAGGATTCCAGTCATACCAGTATCGAGAACTTGAATTTTTACTGGGGAACAAGAATGAAGATCTAATTATTATCCATAAGGAAAATAAACCCATCTACAAGCATTTGTTAAAAGTGCTAAATACTCCTTCATTGTACGATGAACTATTAAATCTATTATCAAAAAAGGGTTTTGATGTTCCATCAGGTGCTTTAAAAAGGGATTGGTCTAAACCTTATGAACCGTCAGAGGCCATAGAGAAGATTTGGCGTGTGATATATGAGTCACCAGATAAGTATTGGGATTTATATATGCTAGCCGAAAGAGTGACTGCCATAGAATACTACTTTCAAGAATGGCGATTCAAGCACATGAAGACCGTCTCACGAGTCATTGGTAATAAGATTGGTACAGGAGGCTCCGCTGGAGTGAATTACTTAACAAAGGCATTGAATTTGAGTTTCTTTCCGGAATTGTGGTCAATGCGAACCATGATGGTAACCGATAAACCTGGATCAACTTTCTAGGTTCATTGTTATTTAAAGTAAAAAGACAATCATGACTAAAGAAGAGTTTATAAAACTTGATGATGATGATCCATTGCGGTCTTTTCGCGATGAATTTTATATACCTGAGGATACTATCTATTTTGACGGAAACTCACTTGGAATGGCGCCAAAGGAAACTCAAAGTAGGATGGCAAAGGTGATTGAAAATGAGTGGGGCCAAGGATTAATCAGGTCATGGATGGACAATGATTGGGGAATCGCAGGACAAAGGATAGGTAACAAAATCGCTTATTTAATAGGGGCTAATGAAGGCGAAGTAATCGCAGCAGATTCAACATCAGTCAATATCTTTAAATTGATAGCGGCTGCCATAGAATGCAATCCAGGGCGCGAGACTATTTTGACTACCGAAGATAACTTTCCAACTGATCTTTATATGATGCAAGGTTTGGAGAATTTTTCTCCAGAAAAGATTAAAGTCAAAGTAGTTCCTGAGAAACAATTACTTAATAAACTGGATGACTCTGTGGCGGCATTGCTTCTCACCGAAGTGAATTATAAGACAGGTGAAATCGCAGATATGGCAGGCATCACCCAAAAAGCACACGAGAAAGGAATTCTTGTTATATGGGATCTCAGTCATAGCGCCGGTTCAATTCCTGTAAATTTAAATGATTGTTCGGTTGATTTTGCAGTTGGATGTGGTTATAAGTTTCTAAATGGCGGCCCTGGGGCGCCAGCATTTCTGTTTGTTGCAAAGCGCCATCAAGAAAAAATTAAACCAATTCTGTCAGGCTGGATGGGTCATGAAGATCCATTCTCTTTTGTTAATAAATATACTCCTGCAAAGGGCATCAACCGATTCCTTTGTGGTACGCCCCCTGTATTAGGATTGATCGCACTTGAATGTGGTGTGGATATTGTTATAAAGGCCAACATTGATGCATTAAGAGAGAAAACCATGAATATGGGTTCAATATTTATTGATTTGATGGAAAGTCAATGCGGTGAATTTGGTTTTGAATTGGCCAGTCCGCGAGATGATAAAATGCGAGCTGGCCAAGTTTCATTCAAGCATCCTTCAGGATTTGCAGTGAATCAAGCGTTGGTTGAAAATGGTATTGTAGGAGACTTTCGTGTTCCTGATATTATTCGCTTTGGCATAGCACCATTGTATACGCGTTATCAGGATATTTATGATGCCGTTGAAAATATAAAACGAATTATGAAAGAAGAGTTGTGGAGAAAATCTGATCAGGACGCCATGACTTTTACTCAGGCTTTTAGAAAATAAGAATTTAATCAAGTATAAAAAAATGAAATTACCAATATTTAAAGCTGCTGCCGTTCAAGCATCACCGATCTTTTTAGATGCAAAGGCGACCACTGAAAAAGCCTGCGACCTCATAAAAGAGGCCAGTAGTAATGGTGCAAGATTGATTGCATTTCCGGAAGTTTTTATTCCTGCTTATCCATATTGGAGCTGGATAATGAGCCCAGTTCAGGGTTCAAAATATTTTGAACAACTTTACCTCAATAGTCTTGATATAGATGGCCCTGAAGTTAAATTATTGTGCGAAGCCGCAAGAAGTAATGATTGTTATTTGGTGGTAGGTGTCAACGAAAAAGGACCAAAGAAACTTGGCACTATATACAATACAAATATAACTATTGATTCAACTGGAAAAATTTTAGGGCGACATAGAAAATTAGTACCGACTTGGGCCGAGAAGCTTGTGTGGTCGGGCGGTGACGGTTCATCATTGAATGTTCATGATACAGATATAGGCGTGTTGGGCACACTCGCTTGTGGTGAAAATACAAATCCATTAGCTAGATTTACACTTATGTCTCAGGGAGAGCAAGTGCATGTAGCCAATTATATCGGTCTTCCAACTGCACCAAAAGAATACAATATGGCTGAAGCGATCAAGTTACGAGGTATGACACATTCATTCGAAGGAAAAATATATACAATTATTTCATGTTCAACAGTCTCAGAGGAGATAATAACTGAAATGGAAACAGTTGTGCCTGAGGCAAGAGAATTACTTACAAGGGATGATGGAGCGTTTTCGGGTATTATAGGACCCGATGGAAATCTTATCGGCGAAGGTTTGACTGATGAAGAAGGCATTGTGTATGCTGAAATTGATCTTAATAAATGTATACAACCTAAACAAATGCACGATATATTGGGTCACTATAACCGTTTTGATATATTTGATTTAAGGGTAAATAGCAAACAACAGAAACCCATTAGATTTGTATCTACGGAAAATAAACTAGGATCTGAAAAATACTCTAAAGAATGACAAAGAGAGAATTAAGTTGAACCAAAAAGCCATAGACCCACGCGACTTACAAAGAGGTAGATCTAATGTTAAAGATAATCAAGAACTCATTGACTTTTATAAAGAATTAGAGGATAAATCTACCACTGCATTTTGGCGAAGAGCGAATGATATTGAGCCCTGGGAACCTGTAACTAGATACAAGCCAACACTATGGAGATACGCTGAACTTCGTAATTTGGTGCTCAAATCAGCTGAATTGGTTACGCCTGAAGAAGCAGGGAGGAGAGTGATAGTTTTAATGAATGATTCTGACGCAGGCAGAGAAAATACTGCTTGCGTAGGCTGGTTATTTAGTGGTTTACAGGTTATGAAGCCAGGTGAAATTACCCCAGCGCATAAGCATACAGCTTCGGCACAACGCTTTATTATGGAAGGCGGCGGTGCATATACCGTGGTTGATGGTCATCAAGTCAGCCTCAATAAAAATGATTATGTACTAACACCCAATGGATGCTGGCACGATCATGGTGTGTTCGAAGATGGCAAAGTGTGTATTTGGCAGGATGGTCTTGATATACCTTTGATGAACTCACTTGAAACGAATTTCTATGCAGTTTATCCAGAAGAAGCGCAAACGCCTAACTTTGAACTTGATGATTCTCCACATACTTATGGTGGTCCAGGATTAATTCCAGCGGGTGGAAAGCCTTGGGATAAACCTTATTCACCATTGTTGGTTTATCGTTGGGAAGATACCAAAGATGCGCTTTATAATTTATCTAAAGCAGGCGAAGGTTCTCCTTTCGATGGTTATATTTTACGCTATTCTAACCCTGTAACAGGAGGGTGGGCCATGAGCACTATGGGTGCTCACATGCAAATGTTAAAACCAAAGCAACATACAAAGGCACACCGTCACACTGGAAATGTAATGTACAATTGTGCTGGAGGTGAAGGTTACAGCATAATTGGAGGTAAAGAACTTCATTGGAAAGAACATGATATTTTCTGTGTACCTTCATGGGTATGGCATGAACATGTGAATACCGGTAAAAGCGAGGAAGCATTTTTGTATTCTTTTAATGACTTTCCAGTTATGGAGTCATTAAGCATATACAACGAAGAAGCATTAGAAAAAAATAATGGCTATCAGGCGGTTTGAAAGTGATTCTTAATTTTAATTTTCAGGAAGGTGGTAAAGCATGAAATTAGTAACATATCGTTTAGGTCAAAACGAATCGAGGTTAGGAGTTGTCCAAGATTCACTAATTATTGATGTCCAGAATTTTGGTGACAGGATTGACCTTAGCTTGCCCTCATCTATGCTTGAATTTATTGATCTAGGGTCAATTGCGGTGTCGTCTTTATCAGAAATATTAAGCAAAACAAAAGCAAGAGATTTTGTTGGCGTGTCCGTGCCTATCGAAAATGCTAAGATATTGGCACCAATACCTCGTCCCAGAAAGAATATCTTTGGTATCGGTTTAAATTATACGGAACATATTGCAGAGTCGGCGCGTTCTCTTGATACCTCATCGGAATTACCTCAAGAGCCAATCATTTTCAGTAAATTTCCAACGGCAGTTATTGGAGATGGTGAACCAATTTGTCACAATCAAAAAATAACTCAACAATTAGATTGGGAAGCTGAGCTTGCTGTAGTTATTGGCAAAAAATGCAATCGAGTAGATAAAGCTGATGCGTTACAACATGTTTTTGGTTATACCGTAATCAACGACATAAGTGCTCGAGATTGCCGTAGAGCAGGTCAATGGGTAGTATCAAAATCACAATATTCTTTTGCTCCAATGGGACCTTGCATTGTGACTGCTGATGAAATTAAAGATCCTCATAATTTAAATATTTCATGCCATGTAAATGGTACGGAGAAACAAAACTCAAACACCAAATTCATGTTGTTTAACATTAATGATCTTATAGAAGACATCAGTCAAGGATTGCTTTTAGAGCCAGGAGATATAATTGCGACCGGAACACCCGCTGGGGTAGGGGCCGGAAGGGATCCTCAAGAGTTTATGTGGCCAGGCGATGTCTTAGAAACAAGTATTGAAGGTATTGGGAAAATCAGAAATCCTATTATTGCTGTTTGATTGATATGTTCTTAAATTAACACTTTATGGTTAAGCACTTCAAAATAGGGCAGATTGTGCCCAGTTCGAACGTGACAATGGAAACGGAAATACCAGCCATGTTTCGTGCGAGAGAATCCATATTACCAGAACGTTTTACATTTCACTCAAGCCGAATGCGAATGAGCAGCGTGACCCAGGAAGAATTAAAAAAGATGGATGCAGAATCTGATCGATGTGCATATGAACTTTCAGATGCCAGAGTGGATGTAATTGGTTACGCGTGCTTGGTGGCCATCATGAGTATGGGCTTGGGTTATCATCGTTATTCTGAAAAGAAATTAGGTCTTTGCACCAGTAAGAACGATCATCCAACACCAATTGTAACCAGTGCAGGTGCTTTAATAGAAGGCTTAAAAACACTCAAAGCTAAAAACATTGCTTTATTATCTCCATACATGAAACCTTTAGCAGAAACGGTAGTAAGTTATATTGAAAATGAAGGTTTTCGGGTTAATGATTGG
>Ga0163108_10000725_pt1 | contig 24470 bp, 23 predicted proteins | sample Fk1155metaG_FD_109644 | JGI IMG/M metagenome (GOLD analysis project Ga0163108, IMG submission 109644) | Marine microbial communities from the Central Pacific Ocean - Fk160115 155m metaG | ecosystem: Environmental > Aquatic > Marine > Oceanic > Photic zone | place: The Central Pacific Ocean...
AAAGATGTATGGTGGTGAAATTACCATGTTACCAGAAAAACCAGGAGACAGAAAAACTGTGGCGATTGATTTGGAAAAAACAGAGCGTGATTTGGGGTGGAAAGCAGAAAAGTCGGTGAAGGATTATATTGCTCAATTTGTTGCAACATTATAATGGCTATGAAAAAGACTATACTTATCTTTTCCACCGCATATGTTCCGTTTGTGGGTGGAGCAGAAGTTGCGATGAAAGAAATTACTGATAGAATAGATGAGTATAATTTTGTGATGGTTACGGCAAAGATGGATAAAAAACTGCCAAAAAAAGAACAGATTGGGAATATTACCGTTCACAGGATTGGTGTGGGTATTCCTATGGTAGATAAACTGTGTTTGGCACTATTTGGTCACATAAAAGGTATTGCTTTGCATAAAAAACATAATTTTTCTTGCGTGTGGTCACTTATGGCAAGTTATTGTGGTTTTTCGGCAAGGAAGTTTAAGAAAAAAACGAATGTACCGTTTTTACTCACGCTTCAAGAAGGTGATCCAATTGACTATATTTTGCATAAAGTACGATTTGTCAAAAAACAGTTCAAAGAAATTTTCTCACTCGCCGATGGGTTGCAAGCTATTAGCACGTATTTATTTGATTGGGGAAAAGACATGGGGTTTGTAGGTAAAGTTGCAGAAGTGGTGCCTAACGGTGTTGACGTGGCTCGGTTTACAAAAAAGTATACAGACGAGGAATTAGTTGCTGTGCGGAAAAGTTTTGGTTTTGAAGAAAATGCAAAAATCTTGGTTACGGCTTCGAGATTGGTGGTAAAAAATGATGTAGAATCGGTTATTCGTGCTTTGCTATTACTTCCTGAAGAAGTTTGTTTTGTTGTTTGTGGATCGGGAGAGCTTGTGGAGAATTTGAAAAGTCTTGCAAAAGAATTAAATGTAGAAAAAAGGGTGTTTTTTGCGGGGAATAAAAGCCACGATGAACTTCCTAGGGTATTGCATGCTTCAGACATGTTTATTCGTCCATCAATCACAGAAGGGCTTGGGTGTTCTTTTTTGGAATCAATGGCGGCAGGTTTGCCAACAATTGGCACACGAGTTGGTGGTATTCCAGATTTTTTAGAAGATGGAAAAACAGGGTTTTTCTGTGAAGTACAAAATCCTCAAAGTATAGCAGACACTATTGTGCGCATTCAGCACTTGTCGGCCGAAGAAAAAAACCACATTCATAACAATGCAATGGAGATTATTACACAAAGATATAATTGGGAGTATATTTCAGGGAGAATGAAACATATATTTACATCCTTATGCGCATCCTCATAGCCACAGGCATTTATCCACCAGATATTGGTGGGCCGGCTAAATATGCTAAAAACTTAAAAGATCAGTTTGAGTCGTTTGGTCACACGGTCTCTGTTTTATGTTATGGTGTTGAAAAAAAGCTTCCTATTATACTACGTCAATTGTATTATATTACCCGACTCCTTAGGGTAGTTCGGAAAGTAGATTGTATTTTAGCTTTAGATATAGTAAGTACAGGTTTTCCAGCTGTCTTGGTCGGTAAAATTTTTGGAAAAAAGGTTGTTACGCGGGTTGGTGGAGATTATTTGTGGGAAAGTTATATAAATTCTGGTGGTAGTGTGGTCTCGCTCAAACAGTTTAATAATAAAAAACCCAGATTAACGAATAAGTTAAGAATAATAGAACACATGCAATCATATGTGCTGCAATCAAGTGCGCTGCTTGTGTTTAACACAGCATGGCTCAGAGATATTTTTTCTTCACGGTATAACGTAGACTCTCAAGGTACAGTTATAGTAGAAAACTTTTGGCCTAAAAAAGAATTGGTTAATAAAAAAGACTTTGGAAATAAAAAAACATTTCTTTTTGTTGGAAGAGAAAGTAGAGTAAAAAATGTAGATGTATTAGAAAACATATTTGTCGATATACAAAAAACACGAAATGATATATATTTTGAACGAGTTCAGTGTGCATCTCCCAAGGTCGTAAAGGAAAAAATAGCAAAGAGTTATGCTGTTGTCCTTCCATCAATTAGTGATGTTGCGCCAAATGTTGTGGTAGAGGCAATGGCATTAAACACACCTTGTATAATTACAGAAGAAACAGGTTTTCATAAACAACTAGAAGGTGTTGTGTTGTTTGTTGACCCCTTTAACAAAGAAGATATTACACAAAAGATATTGCTTTTGGCAGACAAAAAGAATTATGACCATTATTTAGACAAAGCAAAGAATTATAGTTACACTCACTCGTGGGAGCGTATTACAGAAGAGTTTTTAGCTATTTTTGAAACAATATGCAATTAAGAATATTATCTATAGGGACAGATGTCTCAGTACTAGACAAAAACTCAGATGTGTCAAAAAGATTGGTATCTTATGCTAACTTGGTAGAACAATATACCGTCCTGGTTCCGTATACAAAGAAAAAAAGACTTGACCTAGCTAAAAACATCACTATTTTTGGTAGTGGTGGAAAAAACAAAATAATGCAGTTTTTTACCCTGTTTCGCTTGGCAAAAAAAATACTAAAAGAGGGGAAATACGGCGTTATTACAACGCAAGATCCGTTTTTTACTGGTTTACTTGGGGTATTACTTGGAAAAAAACAGGGTATTGGTGTAGAGGTGCAAGTGCATGGGTGGAATAAAGAAACCTTTTTTCGTAATGCGTTGCGAAATTGGACCATACGGCATGCAAATGGCGTTCGTGTGGTGAGCAGTAGAATGAAACAAAAAGTACAAGACCTTGGTGTTATAGTACAAAAAATTACGGTTGTCCCAATATATACCGATGTGCAGATACAAAAAGATAGGACAAAAAAGATCGTGCCAGGAAAAAGACGATTTATTACGGTTTCCCGACTCGTTCCAGTAAAAAATATTGCATTACAACTACAGGCTTTTGCAGAGTTAGATAAAACACTCGACTGGTCTTTGGATATTGTAGGTGATGGGTCAGAAAAAGGTATATTAGAAAAAAAAGTAAAAGAGTTAGGGCTAGAAGAGCGTGTATCATTTTTAGGATGGTACGATAGCGAGGAACTGGTCCGTGTGTACAACAGCGCTGACTGTTTATTACTAACCTCAAATAGTGAAGGCTGGGGAAGAGTGGTAATTGAAGCAGGATCATATGGTGTGCCAACAATTATGACCGATGTTGGTCTTGCGGGTGAAGTGGTTAAAAACGAAGAAAGTGGTATAATAATTCCTGTTGGAGATGTTTCAGCTTTACGAAATGCCATAGAAAAAGTTATAATAGACCCTAATTACCCTCAAAAACTTTCTGCTGGAATCGTTGAAGCCATAAAAGATTTACCGAAGAAAAAAGAAGTTTTGGCAAAGTATTTAGACGGGTGGAAGAATGCAGTACTATGAAACTCTTAATTTGTACACAAAAAGTAGACAAAAACGATAGTGTTTTAGGTTTTTTTCATAGGTGGATTGAGGAATTTGCAAAGCATTGTGAAATGGTTACGGTGATTTGCCTAGAAAAGGGTGAGTATAGCCTGCCCAATAACGTTAAGGTGTTAAGTCTAGGAAAAGAACATGGCGTTTCACGATTGAAATATCTCTTTTGTTTTTATAGGTATACTTGGAAATATCGCAAAAAATATGATTCTGTTTTTGTGCACATGAATCCGATCTATGCTGTTTTAGGTGGTGTGTTGTGGAAGATAATGAAAAAAAAGGTGGTTTTGTGGTATAATCATGTGTATGGTGATGTCTATGCGAGGGTTAGTAAAAAAATTGTAAAAAATATTTTATATACGTCACCTTTTTCTTTTTTTTCAACGTCATATAGTAGAGCTACCCAGATGTCAGTTGGCATAGACACAAGTCTTTTTTCTCCAGAAGATTCTAATGTGTTTGTACAAAATAGTAAGATAAAAATACTTTTTTTAGGGAGGATTTCTGCAATAAAAAATGTTGATATACTTATTAAAGCGGCCAAAATTCTAGATAAAAAAGGTATTGATTTTGTTTTAGATATTGTTGGAAGCGCTGGGCCTAAGGACAAAGGGTATTTAGAAAAAATAAGAAAAGAATCCATGTCTTTGGAGAAGGTGGGGAGGGTCAGATTTTTAGGACCAATACCACACCACATGTTACCAGATTTTTATAGGAGCCATGATTTCTATGTTAACTTAACAAATTCTGGGTCATTGGATAAGACAATTTTTGAGGCTATGGCCTGTGGATCACTGGTTTGTGTTTCCAACAAATCTATAGCTAATTTACTAGAGGAACGTTTAAAAAATATTTTGGTTTTCAAGGAAACAGACGAGGATAGCTTGGTGTTGGCAATAGTAAGATTGGTGAAACTTTCTGAAAATGATAAAATATTGATCAAAAATAAACTTAGGCAGTTTGTTGTTGATAAGCATGGTTTAGGTTGTCTAATTAAAAAGATAAATTATATATTGTATAAATAAAATATTATGAAAAAAGCACTTATAACAGGTGTTACTGGGCAGGATGGTTCATATTTGGCTGAACTTTTATTAGAAAAAAACTACAAGGTATTTGGGTTGGCACGGAGGAGCAGTAACGACCCTTTAGAAAGGTTAGATGATTTGGTAAGAAAAAAGGGCTTAAAAATTATTTATTGTAATTTGAGAGATTTGAATGCTACACGTCGAGCAATGCAAGAGGTCGTGCCAGATGAAGTCTATAACCTGGCGGCGCAATCCCATGTCGGGGTGTCTTTTAGTTGTCCAGAAGAAACATGGGATGTAAATTATTATGGTGTGGGTAGGGTTGTAAACGAAGCTATTGCTGTAAATCCTGATGTGAGAATATACCAGGCTTCGACAAGTGAAATGTTTGGGAGTGAAAACCCACCACAAAGCGAAAACACCCCTTTCAAATCTATTAGCCCTTATGGGGACGCAAAGGTGAAGGCTCATGAAGATTTCATCGTGGGGAATAGAGAAAAACGTGGAATTTTTGCCTGCGCTGGGATACTCTTCAATCATGAGTCGCCAAGGAGAGGGGAACAGTTTGTGACGAGGAAGATCACAATATCTATGGCAAAGATAAAACTTGGCTTACAAGAATGTTTTGAACTTGGAAATCTTGACTCTAGGAGGGATTGGGGTTTTGCAGGGGACTATGTGGAAGCTATGTGGCTCATGCTTCAACAGGAAAAACCTGATGACTATGTAATAGGAACAGGAGAAAGTCATTCAGTCAGAGATTTTGTAAATGTCGCGGCAGAAGCCATGGGAATGAAGATTACTTGGGAGGGGGCAGGATTGGAAGAAGTCGGAAAAGATGAGAATGGAAAAATAGTAGTAAAAATAAATAAAAAGTTTTATAGGCCAACTGATCCACATGATTTGATCTCGGACGCCACAAAAGCAAAAGAAAAACTTGGTTGGGAACCAAAAACAAGTTTCAAGGAGTTGGTGGCCAAAATGGTAGAGATGGACTTTGAAAGGTGTAAAAAGACAAATACCAAATAATTATGAAGGATGTAATTTTATTACCGACATACAATGAGAAGGAAAATGTAAAATGGATTATTCCCAAAATTTTTGAGGCTGTCCCTGAAATTTTTGTAATGGTAATAGATGACAATTCTCCGGATGGAACAGCGCAAGAGGTAAAGGGATTGATGGAAAGATATCCTAGACTTTCTATTTTGGAAAGAAAAAACAAAACAGGCTTGGGCGCAGCGTACAAAGATGGAATTCAAAAAGTCATTTTGGATCCGTCTGTGCGTTCGGTGATAACTATGGATGCAGACGGCTCACATGATCCAGTGTATTTGCTCGATTTTTTGAAATTGATAAATGACGATGATTGCCATATGGTGATTGGGTCACGTTATGTTGCCGATGGAGGAGTTGAAAATTGGGAGTTTTGGAGAAAGAAGTTGAGTAGCTTCGGGAATCTCTATACGAGATTATTGACAGGCATTGGGGTACGAGACATGACGGCTGGTTTTACTTGTACAAAGAGAGAGTATTTGACGAAAATTGATTTTGAACGAATAAGTGCGGTGGGATACGCTTTTCTTATGGAATATAAGTTTTATATCGCACACACATTGTCGGGTAAGATAAAGGAGACGCCAATAATTTTCAAATGTAGAAAAGAAGGGGAGTCGAAGATCTCGAATCATATTATTCGGGAGGGATTGAAAACTCCGTTGCGATTGTTTTTGCGTAGAATAAAAAAAACATAATATGAAAATTAGTTATGTATCAAATGCAAGAATTCCTACAGAAAAGGCACATGGTTATGCTATTTGCAAGATGTGTGAAGAGTTTGCCAATTTGGAAAATGAGGTACAACTAATAGTTCCTACAAGAAGAAATTCTATTGACGGAGACTTGTTTGCATACTATGGGTTAGAAAAAAATTTCAAAGTGAAAAAAGTAAAACTATTTGACTTTATTAGCAGTGAAAGATTTTTTTTCGGTAAAGGAGAGATATTGCAGAGATTTTTTTTCCTATTTAAATTGCTTTTTATAGCTATTGATAAGGACAGTGTCATTTATACGAGAAATCCAGAGATCGCCTGGCTATTTAAAAAAAAGGGTCATGTTGTTTACTATGAATCGCATCTATGGCCAAAGAGCAAGAAAAAGATGTATTCCTTCTTTTTGAAGAATGTTGATAGAATCGTATGTATTTCATTTGGGATTGCCAATAAGCACAAAGAAAATGGGTTGAAAGATGTGATGATTGCTCCGAGTGGCGTCGATCTGGATGATTTTGTAACACAAAAAGATAAAAAGGAATTGAGACAGGAACTGGATTTGCGAAGTGACAAAAAAATTATTACATATGTCGGCAAATTCAAAACCATGGGACAAGCAAAGGGAGTCGAGTCATTGATAGCCATTTTCAAGGAAGTTATGATCCAGGAACCTGAAGCCTTTCTGCTTTTGGTTGGGGCGAGTCGTGAAGAACAGACATGGCTTTCTAACCTTTTTTTATCCCTGGGTATTTCAGATAAGAATTATAAGGTTGTGCTGCATCAGCCACGTGAAAAAATTGCTGCGTTCTTGCAATCTTCGGACTTACTTGTGATGAATTATCCTGGTACGGAGCACTATGCTTATTTTATGTCACCTATAAAGCTGTTTGAGTATATGGCAAGCGGGACTCCTATTATCACTTCGGATTTGCCGACTATCCGTGAGATTGTACAGGATGCGGACGTGTTCTTTTTTGAAACTGAAAACATGCAGGATTTGAAAGAAAAGATGCTTCACGCCATAGGGGATGAGGAAGCCTGCCACAAGCGGTCGTCTAATGCTCTGGAAAAAGTGCAGGGATATTCATGGGAGAAGAGAGCAGAAAAAATAATGAGTACGATATGCAAGTAGAAGTGACATGTCCAGTATGTAAATCGAATGATTCTGTTTTTTTTGTAGAGAAAAACAAATGTTCTTTGTATAGATGCAAAAAGTGTGAATTGGTACATGTATTTCCTATTCCAGATAGTCTAGAGTCTGTTTACAGTAAAGATTATTTTTTTTCTGAAAAAAAAGAAGCGGAGTTTGGTTATGTGGATTATGATAGAGACAAACAATCAACAAAAGAGTATTTTAATAAGCAATTGGATAAGTTGGCAGGGCTCGTGACAGGGCGTAGAATGTTCGATGTGGGGGCAGCGACTGGTTTCTTTTTGGGAATGGCACGGGATAAAGGGTGGAATGTTTCAGGGTCAGAGATATCTACATTTGCCGCAGATGAGGCGCGTGGGCGTGGGTTTGAGATGTTTTGCGGGGACTTACTTGATTTGCCTCGGGCAAATAAATATGATGTAGTCACTATGTGGGATGTATTCGAACATGTGGCGACACCGTCAGACTATCTCAGACATATTAATAATGTTTTATCCAAGGATGGCATGTTGGTCATCAACACTGTTGACATCGGTAGTTGGTATGCAAAGTTGAGAGGAAAAAATTGGCATTTACTGATCCCGCCAGAACATGTTTTTTATTATACAAAGAAAAACTTGTTTTATTTGCTGGAGAAAAATGGTTTTGAAGTTGTCAGTTTTTCCAAGCCGAGCAAGAAGTTCAGTCTGACTTATGTTTTTTCTATTTTATATCAAACACAAAATTTCAAAGCTGGAAAGAAGTTGTCGGATTTTTTAAATACGGATTTTTGGAGGAAATTCACTATCCCAATAAATGTTAGAGATAATATTTTGGTAATTGCTAAAAAAATAAAAGATGTTTAAGACAAAATTTTTCACAATTGTTCGAAAGCATTACACGATCATCATTCTTGCTTTTGTGGTTGGTCTATTGACATTGCTGCCGCAACTTATAGCTGTTAGGGATATGGGAAGCGATTTTCAGGGGATATATCCGATCAATGGCTCAGATGACCTTTATTATTTGGCACGTCTACAAGAAGTAAAAGACGGTCATCCACTTTTGGCTAATCCCTATTTGTATGAGTATAAAGATGTACAGCCGCTTCAATTTTGGGTGCCTGATTTTGTTGTTGCATCTTTTTCTATACTATTTGGAGGAAATGTTTTTATTGCGAATTATGTATTAGATTTTATTCTCCCGTTTCTTTTGGTTCTTCTCACATATAGTTGTCTGTTTGCTTTGACAAAAGACAAGAGGATAAGTTTGGTGGGAAGTTTTTTTCTCCACGTAGGAATTTTTTTAGCATTGTTTGGTAGGCCAGTGAGTCCTCAGTTGATATTTGTGTTTTGTCTTACATTGTCGTATTTCATTATAAAATATTTTCAGGATATGAAGGGTAAATGGTTACTATTTTCAGTGCTAAATTTTGCTATTTTGTTTTACACATATACTTATCACTGGACTTTTTATACGGTTTTGTTTGGGCTCTTTATGTTTTTTTCAATTTTCTTTTTGAAAAAACAGTCAATCACTCAAATAAAAGGCTTTTTGTTTGTTTTGGTAGGAGGGGCTTTGCTCGGAATACCGTATTTTTTGCAACTGATGAGAAGTGCAAATTTGGAAGGTTATTCTGACACAATGATAAGGCTCGGAATGCTCGACACTCATTTTCCTTCTGGTTTTGCTATTGTGGGGATATCTGGGATGCTTTTTATAGCATTGGTGGTATTGTACAAAAAAAAGCTTATACAAAATATTCGGATGGTGATTTTGCTTTTGAGCGCTATACTCACTCCAGCGATAGTCACGAACCATCACCTCATAACGGGGAAAAATCTAGAGTTTTCAAGTCATTATTGGCCGATTTCGGTTTTTTGGTTTGTTTTTGTCGGGGCTTATCTTTTTCATAAATTTGTGAGCAGTCTAAAATCGGATAAGATAAAAAGGATATTGATTTTATTAGTATCGGCAGGAATAATAGTTTTTTCATCTGTATCTGCCTGGGAAACAATAAAGAGACATTCTTCCGTATCAGAGAGTGAATTGGTATGGCAGGAGTATTCTGATATACTGTATTGGTTAGGGGAAAATACAGAAAAAGATGATGTGGTTTGGGCCAGAGAAGGTCTGCAGGATTTAATACCTATTTATACTCATGACAATGTATTGTTTTCAAGATTTTCCAATTTGCATTTTATGACCAGTGATGAGGTCTGGAATCGTTTTGTCCTAAATCATTATTGGGACGTAGTTGATGAAGCTTTTATAAAACAGCATGAACGTTCGATTTGGGGAACTCAGTATATTAATGGGTATGGACACAAGCTTGGTAGAAATCGAATTAGACAGATTTTGGGATTTCCACAGGTGGAAAATGTCAGATTGCCCGATTCGGCCATAGATGATTTTATGTCGTATGCCCAGGATTATCAGAATAAGGATTTGGGCGAGATGCTAAAAAAGTATAGAATAGACTATATTGTGCTAGACAAGCGTAGAGCCTCTCACTGGAGAATAGGTGACATAGAATATAAAGAAATAATGATGGAGGATAATAGATTTATTGTATACAAATTGAAATTACAATAAAAAAAGATCAGATATATGAGTATTGTAAAGAGGACAAAAAAAAAGGGCTATACGTTACTGAGAAAAAGTGAAAAATATTTTGGTACGGATATGGTATATCTGACCAAAGGAAGCTTTTGGCTCTTTGCTGTACAGATTTTTTCAGGATTAGCTAGTTTTATAATGCTGATTGCTTTTACTCATTATGTATCAAAAGAAGTTTATGGTACATATAGGTATGTTTTGTCTTTTTTGGGGTTGCTCACAGTATTTACATTACCAGGATTGAATACAGCTATCAATCGTGCCATAGCAAGGGATTTTGATGGATCTCTAAAAGAGGGGTTGAGACAAAAGGTTTTATGGGGATTCCTCGGGATGGCCGTATCTTTTTGTATTAGTATTTATTATTATATAAACGGGAACGATACTCTGGCAATTTCATTTATCATGCTCGGATTATTTTTGCCTATTATAGAATCAGTAAAGCTGTATAGAATAGCTTTGTGTGCAAAAAAATTATTTAAGCGGGAGGCGATTTATGAAATAATGTTTCGTGCAGTGTCACTTATTGTAATGGTGATTGCCATTATATTCACGAACAGTGTTTTTCATATTTTGCTGGTTTTTTTGGGAATACAGGCGATAGTGAAAGGTTTCTTTTTGTATAGAGTTATGAGGACCCTTCCTCTCAATGAACGGGTTGAAAAGGGTACTGTGAAATATGCAAAACATTTGAGTTTCATGAACGTAATAGCTGTTTTGGCATCACAGTTGGATAAAATACTCATTTTTCACTATTTGGGGGCTGTGGAGCTTGCTGTATATAGTGTGGCTGTGACGCCTATAGATCAGCTTAGAGGGGTGGTTGGAAATATTCGTACACTAGCATTTCCCAAATTCAGCAATCAGAGTTTGCATGATATCAAAAAAACTTTATTGAATAAAATAAAGAAACTGGAGTTGGTGGTGTTGGTGATTGTAGTCGTGTATATTGTTTTGGCTCCGGTTTTTTTCAAATTTTTTATACCACAATATCTTGATTCAGTTATTTATTCTCAGGTATTGGCAGTTTATTTGCTGTTTTCCCCTCGAAGTTTGATTACGACTGTATTGAACGCTCAGAAGAGGGTTCGGGAACTTTACATCATCAGAATAGTTGGCCCGGCCATGAGAATCGCTTTGGTTTTTCCTTTGTTGAAATATTGGGGGCTTTGGGGAGCGGTGTTTAGTGTATTATTGGCAGATTTGTTTTTGTATGTATTCTATGTTATTATATTCCGTAGAATTAAATAGTTTATGAGTGACCATAAGATATTATTTTTTATTGATAGTCTCAAACATATTGGGGGGGCTGAGCAGATGTTTATAGACCAAGCAAATTATTTTGTTAAAAAAGAAATAGATACTTACTTCGCGGTAAGCCATCAGAATTACAAGTCGGATGATTTTAGTAAGGATTTGAATCTGAAGCATAAAGTTGCTTATTTTAGGTTTGAAAGTTTCCTGAACATAAAATCTTATCTCGAGTTGATGCGTTATATAAAGAAGAATAAGATAAGTATTATTTATTCTTATCTAGATTATTCCAATAATATAGCTCGACTTTTTAAAATAATCTATCCACGAATAAGAGTAGTCATAGTAGAGCCTGGAGATCCTAGAAGAAAGACAAAAAAAATGCGAATATTTGATTGGTTTGCTAATTTTTTTGTTTACAAGATTTTTGCAATGGGAAGCGCGATCGAAAAGCAACTCATAGTATATTTGAAAATTCACAAGAGAAAAATACTTTCAATGAGAAATGGTGTTCATCCTATGCTCTCAGCCGAAGAACTTGAGGAAAAAGCAAAAAGAACCGATCAAGAGGAGATTTATTTATTGCATGTCGGGAATATTAGTACAGAAAACAAGGGACATGCTGGTATGATAGAGGCCGTGAAGCTCGTTCATGATCAAAATCTTGATCTACGGATAAAGCTGTTTTTTGTAGGGGAGGGACATCTCAGTGAGGGACTTAAAAAACTTGCAGAGGGATATGGCTTGAAAGATGTAGTAGATTTTGTAGGCAGGATTCCTCATGGTGAAATAAAGAACTATTATAAAAAAGTTGATATATTTATTTTCAATTCAAAGACCGAGGGTGGCGCGGCGAGCATTATGGAGGCAACCTCAGCTGGATTACCTGTTGTTTCATCACATTTTGAATCGGCTAGAGAAGTTGTGATAGAAGGTGAAACAGGCTTTCTTGTCGAGAGAGGGGATCACCAAGCGTTTGCTGACAAAATCGTATATCTATCCAATAATCGGGACAAAAGAGTCAGTTTCGGGCGTAGAGCATATCAGTTCTATAGGGATGAGTTTGAATATGAAAAGCAGGCAGATATGTTTATTAGGGAGTTATTTAATTAATAAATAAGTATAAAATATGAGAATAGAGCTACGTAAATCATTTTGTTTTATTATTTTTATCGTTGGTTTGATATCCTTAACACCAGATGTGACATATGCATATCTCGATGCAGCAACCGGGAGTATTATTTTTCAGGCAGTCGTAGCCGTAATAGCCGGGGCTTCTTTCTTCATTAGATTATACTGGAAAAAATTAAAAGTGTTTTTTGGATCTTCCAAAAAAGTAGAGGAAAAAAAAGAAATAGAAATTCAATCATCGACAACAGAGGAAAAATATGAATCAAAATAAACAGCATGAAGCGTCCTTTAGAGATAATTGTGGGTATGTTTTTGTGAAAGATAATGTCATATATCGTCGCGTCAACTCTGTTTATAAAAAAAATTATGACTTATTGATGGAATCTGGTTTGTACAAAAAGCTTGTTGACAAGAAGATGTTGGTGCCACATGTGGAAGTAGACAGTATGGAGTTTTTTGGTAGTGATAACAGAGATGTCTATAAGTGTATCAAGCCGAGACAAATTCCATATATTTCCTATCCATATGAATGGTCATTTAGTCAATACAAAGATGCTGCTATTTTGACGCTCGAGATTCAGAAAATGGCATTGGAAAATGGAATGACACTGAAAGATGCAAGTGCTTATAATATTCAATTTTTTGAGGGTAAACCGGTTTTTATCGACACCCTTTCTTTTGAAAAATATGAAAAAGGGAAAGCCTGGATTGCTTATCAGCAATTTTGTCAGCATTTTTTGGCACCGCTTGCTTTGATGGCATATACAGATGTACGTCTTTCTGTCCTTATGAGAGATTATATTGATGGTATTCCTCTTGATCTTGCAAGTCAGATATTGCCTATGCGTACTCGTTTCAAACCGAGTATCATGATGCATATACATATGCATGCAAAAAGTCAAAAAAAATATGCTGATAAAAAAGTGGGGGAACAGAAATCAATCAGTGCTTTTTCCCTAAATGCGATAATAGACGGATTACAAAATGCGGTACAATCATTGAAATGGAATCCCGTCGGTACCGAATGGGGAGAGTATTATACTTTTACAAATTATTCAGACAGTGCGTTTCAGACTAAAAAAGATATAATAAAATCGTATATTCAGGAAGCCAACCCACAGATGGTGTGGGATATTGGGGCAAACAATGGTGAGTTCAGTGCGCTTTCTTCTGAAAAAGGCATTTTCACAGTTGCTTATGACATCGATAGCGTAGCTGTGGAAAAGGGGTATTTGCGGGCCAGGGAAAGTGGAGAGAAGAATCTTTTACCACTCTTTTTGGATCTGACCAATCCAACTCCAGGCATTGGTTGGCAAAATACCGAGCGATCATCCTTCATAGATCGAGGACCTGTTGATATGGTGTATGCGCTGGCGCTTATTCACCACATTTCTATTTCACATAATATGCCGTTTTACAAAGTTGCTGAAATGTTTGCAAAGATTTCAAAATGGCTTGTTATTGAGTTTGTTCCCAAGGAAGACTCTCAGGTTCAGAAGCTTCTGCAAAACAGGGAAGACATATTTCCTCAATATACAAAAGAATATTTTGAAAAGGAATTCAAAAAATATTTTGAAATTCATAGAGCGGACAAAGTAGAAGGGTCACTCCGTACACTGTATCTAATGAAAAAAATATGATCAAGAGAATTGCCTCAAAGTGGTATAGGACACACCCATTCTTGTTGGCCTCTTTTCCACTTTTGGCATTATTGCTTCACAATCTCGGACATGTGGCTTTTCGGGATGTTTTGATTCCTGCTTTGTTTATTATCGGGAGTACAGCCCTTATTTTTGTGATTCTCGCCTTTTTGTATAGAAGTCCAGATAGAGCATTGATTCCTACGAGCATTATTGTGATTTTATTTTTTTCCTATGGATGGGTTTTTGCTTTTATAGAAAATAGAATTCAGCTGGAAATAGGCAGGTTTGTGATAGGACCAAATAAAGTACTTTTTTTATTGCTAGCTTTTTTGATGTTAGTAAGTATTATTGTTTTTTTTCGATCGAAGTCTCGGTTTGAGAATCTGAACAAAGTTTTGTGTGTCATGAGTATAGCGCTTGTGCTGACTTCTGTTTTGCAAATTGCTTGGCATCTCCGAGAAGTTCGAGAACTGGATAGTAAATATTCTGTTGAACAAGGTGAAAACATAGGAGGAGAAATGAAAGAGTTGTCATCTAGACCGGATATTTATTATATTGTGCTAGATGAATACGCGGGGCACAACACTTTGAATAATTTGTTTTCCTATGATAACAAACCTTTTTATGGTGCTCTCGAGGAAAGGGGTTTTTATGTAGCAGAGGAAAGTAGGAGTAATTATACGCAGACATTTCTCTCTATTGCCTCGGCACTCAATATGAAATATCTAGACAGTGTGCCGGAAAAGATTGGTAAGGATTCAGAGGATTGGACAATGATTTATAATATGGTGCGTGATAGCAAGACTGTTTATGAACTCAGAAAGTTTGGGTACAAGTTTTTTACTTTCCGTTCCGGATATGCACCCACAAACTTCATCAAGAAGGCGGATATGAATTATCAATCGGGGATCCTTGATGAATTTTTTTCTACTCTTTTGCAAAGAACGATGTTGTTGCCGCTTGTGGAGCAGAAAATAGTTGACTTGGGGAAGAGAGAGAGGATACTTTATGCGCTAGAGAAGACTCGGGATATTCCAGAATACAATGAACCAACTTTTACGCTTATCCATCTGGTGTCACCGCATAGCCCATATGTTTTTGGCTCTGATGGGCAAGAAGTGGAGGGGACAGACGAAAAAAACATAGAAGGTGTATGGTCAGATGCTAGAAAATCTTTTTATGTCGGGGAAGTACAGTATCTCAACAAGGAAATTTTGAAACTTGTGGATGATATCATATCAAAATCATCCGAACCTCCTGTCATCATAGTGCAGGGAGATCATGGTTCGAAATCTCTTGGAAAATGGGAAGGGGATGATTTTGCGAGAGAAAGGCTGGAAATAATGAATGCTTATTATATTCCATCAGGGACTGAACAATTGTATCAGACTATCACGCCTGTAAATAGTTTTCGAGTAGTACTCGATCAGACAATTTCTTCGGATTACGGTTTGGTAGAAGATAAAAGTTATTTTTCTACTATTGAAAAGCCTTTTGACTTTTCTGATGTCACGGAAGTATTAGCATCATCTTCTTATCGGGCAGTTGTTGAAAAAGAGATATGAAATACGGATTTCCCAAAAATTTGATAGAGGCTCTTGTATGTCAAAAGGATGGTGGGCTACTTGCTATTCGGGAGGAAAAGGATTCTGACACTGACAAAATACATGAAGGAGCCTTGGTATGCAAGGATTGCGAAACAGTGTATCCTGTACAAAACGGGATTGTAAATCTTCTTGGAAACCAGAGTCAACTTGATGATTCTTTGGCACAGGAAATAAAGGCTAGGGATGTCGCAGCCCCGCAATATAATACAAAGCTTCAAACCCGATATGAAAAAGAAGTTCCTTCGACAATAAAGTGCTTGGGAAATTATTCTCAAAAAAACATAATTGAATATGGGAGTGGGACAGGCCGGATTACTCAGGAAATAGTGAAAGCAGCAAAAAAAGTATTGGCCATTGATTTTTCATATGAGTCGCTTCTCTTTGCAAGTAAAAATATTCAATCAAGTGATTTTGGATTAGTTTTGGCAGACATAACTCAGCTCCGTACAAAAAATGATTATTTTGACATGGCTTTGTCTACACAATGCTTTGAGCATATTCCAAATAATCAATTGCGCGAATTTCACATAAAAAGTGTACGTGACACTCTCCGATCTGGAGGCTTATTTATCAGTAGTGTATATCATCATGACATGCGGCGAAGGTTGAAGAAATTATCACAAGAGGGGACGCATGGCTCGGGGATTTATTACTATTATTATAGAGCCAAGGAGTTGTCCCGCTTGCATGAAAAGTTTTTCACAATTGAAAAAATACATCCTATTGATATAACACTACCGTTTGAGGCGAGATTTTCTTTTTCTCCGAAGTTGAAGGGGAAGACGTCGAGAGTGTGTGAAAATATTCCTATTTTGAATTCATTTGGTCATTTACTCCTTTTGAAGTGTAAGAAAGAATAATTTTATTACTATGGAAATGAAAGAAAAATTTGGCATGCAATCTTCTCAGTATGAATTTCCGTACCATTTTCTTGTTGATTTGAAAAAACGAGAGTTTTGTATAGGTCTGTCCTGGGGTCTAGATTATTTCAACTACATGAACAAGGCTATTGCTCTTGTAGAAAAATATGTCAAAAGAGATATTCTAGATATAGGATGTGGAGATGGTTATTTATTGAACAATTTGAAAAAAAGCAATGTTCTGGGTGATGATGTTCGAGCTGTGGGTATGGATCTCGACGAACAGCCAATAAAGTTTGCACAGGCATTTAGTCATGGTATTGATAATCTTGAGTTCATTGTTGAAGACGTAAATAATTATTTGGAGACATTCAATCTGATTACCATAGTAGAAGCGCTCGAGCATATACCGGATGATGAAATTCAAAATTTTGTATTTCAAATTGACAGACTGCTTCAAAATGGAGGAACATTGATAGTATCAGTTCCATCGAAAACAGTTCCACTCAATAAGAAGCATTATAGACATTACAATATAGAAATGCTGGCAAAATATTGGCCAAATTACGAAATACTCGAAAAATTCTTTATTACGAATAGAAAAAGTATGTGGTTTGGCTTTATTGAAAAACTTCTTTGCAACAAAAAATTTAATTTAAATTTTTCATTCTTTAAAAAGTTTTTATTTTTTATCAATGGTAAATATTTTTCATCGGTGAAAGAAGACTGTGGGGCACATGTTGTGGTGGCTTTCAGAAAAAAAGTATAATATTATGAGTCAGAATAGTACAAATTGTTTGGAAACGAAAAAGTTTTTTGTCAAAAAAACACTTCGCTTTTTTTTCAAAAAATATTGGGTTTGGTTTTCCAATCCGTTTGATATAAAAGGTGCGTCAGCTGTAAATTTTTTTTCATATGATGATTTAGAAATCTCGGGGTTTATAAAAAAAAAGGCGATCACATCTATTATTGACCTGACGAAAAGTGAGGATGAATTGTGGCAGGGAATAAGGAAGAAATATTCACGTAAACCGATAGAGGATGGGTACAAAGCAGGGGTCGTGGTAAAACAGGATGAAGAGTTTGGAGAGTTTGAAAGAATTTACAAATCATTTCGAAAACAAAAAAATATTATTGCGGATGATCTTTCTATATTTTCGCAGGGCATGCTTTTTTCAGCTTACTATAAAAACAAGATGATAGCTGGACATATATTTGTAGGGGATGGGAAATATATGCGTTCGCTCGTGGCAGCATCAAACAGATTTGATTTTGAAAAGGGGAAGGATCGTAGGATGGTCGGTGCAGCAAACAGGATTTTGTTTTGGGAGGCCATAAAACATGCTAAAGAACGGGGATATGAGTCATTTGATCTTGGTGGAATAACATCACCGAATGAGAGTGGCGAATACGATTCACTTGCAGAGTTCAAAATGAGCTTTGGAGGGGAACTTCGCCCTTGTTTCTATTATTTTAAGCTATATTCTAGATTGATTAAGTGGTTTATGAAGATGCGGGGTTTCAATGTGTGAGGCCAGAGATACTTGCCATTTTGTAGTCGATGGGCTATTATATACATATTCATTCATAAAGACAATATATGAAAAAAGTGTTTATCACAGGTGGAATGGGATTTATTGGTCGTAATTTGGTAAAAAAATTGTTAAATGAGACTGACTATCATCTAGATATACTGGATAATCTTTCTTCGTCGCTCGTGAGTGATGAGTTGCTCAATAATCCCCGTATAAATTTTATAGAATCGGATTTTTCTGCATGGGAAGTACCTGAAGACGCGAATTATGATCAAATCTATCATCTTGCCGGGCCTGTGGGGCCTGTGAGGGTCTTGGAGTTTTCTGGTCGGATTGCACAGATAATCGTTTCTCAACTCTACAAAGCTGCTGATATGGCGATTGCTATGGGAGCGAAACTCATGTTTATATCGACTTCTGAGGTGTATGGCGAACATGTGACAGAAGGTACTCCTGAGACAGTCTCTAGTGTGGTTCCTTCGGATGTGACTGTTCGACTGGAGTATGGTGTATCAAAATTGATTGGTGAAATAATTTTGAAAAATCTTAGTAGAGTGTCTGACTTGAAGTATAATTGTGTGAGACCTTTTAATATTGTGGGTCCGGGACAGAACGGAAAAGGAGGATTTGTAATTCCTAGATTTTTGGAAAAGGCACAGGCTGGCGAACCGATAACGGTTTACAATGAAGGAAATATGGTAAGGGCTTTCACTCATGTTGAAGATTTTGTAAATGCGCTTTATTCTATCATGGAGTCAGAAGTGTTTGGGGAAGTGTTTAATATTGGCAATGCGGAAAACACTATCACGATTCTAGAACTGGCAAAGAAAGTAAAAGAAGCCACGAATACTAGTAGTGAAATCATTCATGTGGATCCGAAGAAATTATATGGGGACGATTTTGAGGAGGCTTGGGACAAGATTCCTAATGTCGATAAACTCGTAAATATGATAGGTTGGAAAGCAGAGAAATCTGTGGATGATATCATTCGAGAAATCGTCGAATTGGGCGAGTCCAAAGAGCCTACTCAGGATTTTTCTATATGAAGTTTGTTGTCACAGTCGATACAGAAGCAAACTATCAGCGCACTGGGAAGGATGATGTTAGTTTGGACAATATAGAGTATTTGCCTAGATTTCAAGAGTTGTGTGAAAAGCATAATCATAAACCGACATATTTGGTAAGTCATGAAGTAGCTTCGGATGAATCATCGGTTGAAATAATCGCGGAGTGGCAAGATAGAGGTGTCGCAGAAATCGGTGCGCATCTTCATCCGTGGACAGCGCCCCCGATAGATGAGAAAAAAGATACGGATCTTCGGTTTCCTTCAGAGCTCAGTGATGAAGAATTGAAAAACAAGCTTCGTACACTTACCGAAGTGATAAAAAATAATTTCAGTGTTAGCCCGACGAGCTATCGAGCTGGGAGATGGGGGATAGATGAGAGGCAGTTGCGTATTATATCCGATCTGGGATATGTAGTTGATTCGTCCGTGACGCCTGGGATAAACTGGAGAGATACAAAAGGTTCAAAAGAAGGAACTGGCGGACCTGACTTTCGAATGGAAAGTGTGTATCCATCTGTGAAACATGGTATTCTAGAAGTCCCGATGACTATTTTGAATACAGGATTCATAAAAAAAGAAAATAGTTTTTTTGTAAAGTACATTCGTGGTTTGAATACGGGTTTTTATAAAAAAATATTGAACAAGATATTTTGTCAACAGAGATGGCTGCGTGTATTTGACACAAGTGTTTTGGAACATTGGGACAGCATATACAAGTCGGCAGTAAAAAATGATTTGCCTGTTGTTCAATTCATGATACACTCTAGCGAACTGATGCCTGGAGGTACTCCATACAATAAAACAAAGCAAGATGTTGAAAAAGTGTATGAACATATAGAATATATTTTTGCTTTGATGCGCGACAAAAAATTACAGAGTGTTGGTTTGACTCAATTTGCAGAGGAATATAATGGGTGATGTAAAAGAATTATGGATTTTAATACATTTCGACAAATAGCGCATAAGCCAAAAGAGTCCAAGAAAAAAAGCGATGCTTTTTATCGTGTAGAGAGGAATGTCTCTGTGCGCATAAGCTGGCTTTTGCTGAAGATTTTCCCCTGGCTTCGACCTACCATGGTCACTATTGTGTCCATTCTAGTTTTGCTATTTGTTTTTTTGTTGAGTTTTGTAGACTGGGAATTTTCCACTCGTATATACATCGGTATATTTCAGCTCGTACTTTTGTATAGTATCACTATACTCGACAAGATAGATGGAGAAGTTGCTCGTGTGACAGAGTATTGTACTCAAAAGGGAATTTATTATGATCGGGGCGTGCATTTTTTGTATCCTCTTATTTTTTATTTTACTGTTGGACATTTTTTCTATTCTTTGGGCGGTGATATTCGTATTTTTTATTTTACAATTTTGCTTGGTCTTTTGACACAGATGAGATTGTTTTTTCGAGAGGCTTCCCTACTCGTGGGGGATGTTCTCGAGCGTGGGACAGTTGAAATAAAGGATTATATAGATCCAGTTCTTCGCAAAAAAAGAAAGGAAAAAAGGCCTCCATTTTTTGCTCGGCTCCTGGATTATTGGAGTTTTATGATTTATGCGTGGACATTGTTTTATTATATTATTGTTTTTGGAATAAGTTATTTTTATTTTGATATTTCTTTTTGGCTATACATTGTTCATATAGCAGTATCTTTTTGTATTATTGTATACAGAGTGTTTTATACTGATCCAAAATGGGGATTATTTATGCGTAAAGATTAAAAATTATATGGATTTGGGAATCAAAAATAAAAAAGTTTTGGTCGTAGGGGCGAGTAAAGGAATAGGAAGGGCTACCGCTATTGCATTTGCAAAAGAAGGTGCGGTTGTTTCTGTCGTGGCTAGGAGTGAGGACTTGCTTGTTGATTTGGTAAATGAAATGGGGGGAGAGTCTCTCGGACATCGCCACCGTGGGGCAGATTTGCTAGAGTCAGGCGTTCCTGTCTCGGTTGTGAAGTCGCTGGAGTCGGATTCTGGAGAATTTGATATAGTCGTACATTGTGTAGGGGGAGGTACTGGTGCCAGAGATCCTCTGTCGAGTACAGAAGAATGGAAAAAAGACTGGGATTTAAATGTTGGCATTGCGATTGATATAAATAATCATATTGTTCCAAAGATGAGAGAAAGAGGCTGGGGAAGAGTGATTCATGTTTCGTCTATTTCTGGTGAATCATTGCGAGGAAATGCACTGTATGCTGTTTCGAAAAAGTGTCTTACTGCTTATTCGACAGTGCTTGGTAGGGAAGTGGCTCAGGATGGTGTGGTAGTGTCTGCTGTGATGCCCGGTGCGGTCAGTTTTGATGGGAGTTATTGGGACAAAGCAAAGGATCAGGAGACAGAGAAGTATAATGATTTCCTTCGCCATCATCAAGCGATTGGGAGGATGGGGACTACAGAGGAGATCGCAGCACATATAGTTTTTCTTTCGTCTGAACAGGCAAGTTTTGCGACTGGGGCGGCTATTGCTGTGGATGGGGGAACGATGTAAAGAATTATGAATACAAAAGAATTATCAAAAAAAATAAGAAGGCAGGTACTGGAGATGACTCATGAGGCCAAGAGTTCTCATATTGGGTCTATGTTTTCTGTGGCTGATATTGTGGCAGTATTGTATGGTGATGTTTTGAAGTATGATGCCGAGGATCCTCGTATGAAGTCGAGGGATAGGTTTATATTGAGCAAGGGACATGCTGGGGCTGTTATTTTTGCTGTTTTGGCTGAGCTTGGATTTTTTGCAAAAGAAAAACTTGATACGTATTGTCAAAATGGATCTGATTTTTGCGGGCATGTATCTCATAAAAATATTCCTGGTGTGGAGTTTTCTACTGGTTCTCTGGGGCATGGGATTTCTATTGGGGCTGGGATGGCTCTCTCGGCTCGTTTGTCTGGGAGGGATAATAGTGTTTATGTTGTGATGGGTGATGGTGAGTGTAATGAGGGTTCTGTGTGGGAGCTGGCTTTGTTTGGGGCTCATCATAAGCTTGATAATCTTGTGGCTATTGTTGATTATAATAATTTGCAGGGGTTGGGTACGAGTGAGTCGATTTTGAGTTTGGAGCCGTTTGGAGAGAAGTGGCGGAGTTTTGGTTGGAATGTTTATGAGGTTGATGGTCATGATCATGATGTTTTGAAAAAAACTTTTATGGATATAAAGGATAGTGGCGGTGGTAAGCCTCATTGTGTTATTGCTAGGACGATAAAGGGTAAGGGTGTTTCTTTTATGGAGGATGATTTGCTTTGGCATTATAGGACGGCACAGGGTGAGGAGTATGATGCTGCTGTGAAGGAACTCGAGGCATCTGATCAATAGGAATGGCTACATCAATATTACATTTTTTTCTTTTTAAAACTCGCTTCATCTTTGGGGGTATAGTACTGCACTGGATTTGGCTCAGACAGTTAAAAAGAAAAAAAAGTAATATTGATTTCGCTTTGTTTGTGTGTAATTTCTAGTATTTAGCTAAAAAAATATGCGTGATACTTTTATAAAAACTTTTTTAGATTATGCGAGGACTGATCCGAGTGTTTTTTTGATTACTGGTGATTTGGGTTTTAAGGTTTTGGATCAGTATAGGGAGGAGTTGCCGGATCAGTTTCTGAATATTGGGATTGCTGAGCAGAATATGGCTGGGGTGGCTACGGGTATGGCGCTCGAGGGGAGGAAGGTTTTTATTTATTCTATTGGAAATTTTCCGGTGATGCGATGTATGGAGCATATTCGTAATGATATTGCTTATCATAATGTGGATGTGAAGATTGTGTCGGTGGGCGGTGGTTTTAGTTATGGTCCTTTGGGAATGTCACATCATACTACAGAGGATTTGTCTGTGATGCGGGCTATTCCGAATATGGTGGTTACTGCTCCTGGTGATGTAATGGAAACAGAAGAAGTAACAAAATATTTGGTGTCTCATAATGGACCTGGTTATTTGCGTCTTGATAAAAGTTTGCCAGATATTGATACGAGGGAAATGGGGGAGTTTCATTTTGGCAAAGCAAGGGTGCTGAGAAATGGAAGCGATGTGACGCTTGTATGTACTGGTGGAATGCTCGCTGTGGCGCTTCGTGCTGTTGATATTTTGGAGGAGAGTGGAGTGGGGTGTCGATTGCTCAGTATGCATTCTATAAAACCTCTTGATTCAGAAGCACTTTTTGCTGCGGCAAAGGAAATAAAGGTTGTTATAACATTGGAAGAAAATGTTGTGGAGGGGGGATTGGGTGGAGCTGTTTCTGAAGTTTATTTGGAAGAGGGGATTATGCCGAAGATGTTTTACAGGATTGGTTTGCGTAATGAGTTTTGTACGAAAGTCGGTAGTCAGGGATATTTGCGTGGGGAATATGGTATGGATGCTGCGGCGATAGTAAGAAAAGTTCAGGAGTTGATGTCATAAAAAATTTTTGAGAGAAACAAAAAACACCCCATGTATGAGGTGTTTTTTGATTTGCTCGACTGGGTGGGTGCAGTCGAGCGTGTTAGGTGGGGATCGACACGTAGGTCGAATAAATGAGGTGGGTTAGGGAGTGTTGCGCACGGTGCGGAATCCCTTGTCCGCGTGTTGTGAGTCTTGGTGATCGCTGTTGCGACGGCGGGCGTCGAATCCGCCTTGGTCGTAAGCGCCACCGCGGTGGATCTTCTGGCCGTGCGGGGGGTCTACCCAGGCGCTTCCGTCTTCGGGAGCGTCATTGTAGTTTTCGTGCCGCGCATCGCCTGTCCACTCCCATACATTGCCGAGCATGTCGCAGAGGTCCTGCGAAGTGTGGCCGGCTTCACGTGAGCAGACTGGTGACGTCGAACCGCTTCCGCAGCCGAATACACCGTCGACTCGCATGACCACGAGGTCGCATGAAGGATCAGCGTCGCCCCATGGGTACGCTCCGGCAGTGCCACGGTTGCGAGCCGCGAATTCCCACTCGGACTCGCTAGGGAGGCGAGCTCCGCTGCCATACCAGGCGACGAAGGTGTTCGCTTGTCCCCAGCTTACGCAGTTGACGGGGTGGTTGTCGCGGTCTTCCACGCCCCAGTTGCATCCGTCTCCTGTGAGGGGTTCGGAGCAGACGCCAGCGTCGAAGCATGCGGCGTACTGGGCGACGGTCGTCTCTGAGACCGCCATGTCGAAGTTCGGTATATTGACGGGGTGAACTGGACGCTCAAATGCGTCTCCAGCGTTGCCCATCTGTAGCTCTCCGCCTTCGATTTGCACCCATTGGATGCATGCGGGGAGTTCGTCGTCCACGAATCCGTCGCAGTCATTGTCGAGACCGTCGCAGATTTCATTGTCGTCTGGGTCACCAGGAATGCAGACATCTTCGACACTTCCGTTGTTACACGTTCGTGCACCTTGTCTGGCACAAATACCAGTTCCGCAGATGATCACTGTTGGGTCGAAGTAGTCGTTGTCGATTTCACC
>Ga0163108_10000728_pt1 | contig 24447 bp, 27 predicted proteins | sample Fk1155metaG_FD_109644 | JGI IMG/M metagenome (GOLD analysis project Ga0163108, IMG submission 109644) | Marine microbial communities from the Central Pacific Ocean - Fk160115 155m metaG | ecosystem: Environmental > Aquatic > Marine > Oceanic > Photic zone | place: The Central Pacific Ocean...
AATTGTTAACGGATGACTTTCTCGTAAATTTAATAATCCAGCTATGTGGTCTACATCGCCGTTAGTTAAAAATGCTCCTAAAATAGGCGAGTGTCTCACTCCTATCGAGGGTTGAAGTGCAGAATTTTCATTAATTTGCTGTCTCAAATCAGGTGATGCATTAAACAAAAACCAATTTTTTCCATCATCTGCGGAAACAGCTATAGAAGATTGGGTTCTTGGTTTTGCACGTTTTGGATTTTTTCTTGCTTCTGCGGAATTAGGACAATTACAGTTCCATTGTGGAAAACCCCCACCAGCAGCCGAACCTAATACTAAAACTTTCATAGTCATCGTATTACCAGTGAGGGTTTACGTTTAATCGATTAAACGCTTGACTCAGTCTTTTTATTAGACTTCTGCACAAGCGTAGCTGTTAATTTCTAAACCAACAGCAACTTCAGATACTTTAGGTGTATACCAAGTCATGTGTATTCTCCCTATACAAAGTTAATAAACATGTCTGAAAATAAAATTCCCCGACACACTATTAATATAACAATTTATTTGGCAAAAGTATGGCAATTCCTTAAAAAAAATAAATTTAAATAATTGATTTAACTATATATTTAGAAGTTATATTCAATACCAGTCATAATTGATCGACCGTTACCTACTTTTAAACCTTCTGCTGAAATAGATGCAATATAAACTGTATCAAAAATGTTTGTTAAACTTAGATATAAAGTTGAATTGTTCAATTTTGATAAAGTATAATTTCCTCTTGCATTTATTATCCAGTGATCATCGACTTGACCCCAGCGTCCGCTTTGACCGATGCCTTTTGTGTTATCTATATCGGTAAAATATTCTCCGCGATATCTAGCGGTTGTACTTATATCCCATTTGCTGGATGCTCCGTATCCTATGGTTACTAATCCTTTATGTCGTGGAACAAAAGGAATATCATTTTCAAAAATATCATCAACAACAATAGGCGATCCAGCATCAGAACTTGATCTTTCACCTTTTTGATGAGTCTTTAATTTAGGATACATAAAACTATAACTTAATGTCGCAAACCAATTGCGTAATTTTTTTGAATATCTTGATTGGTCCCAATTTGCAGAAAATTCAACTCCATCTGAAAAAGTTGTCCCAATATTTTTAAGGGTTGAACCTGTCCCAGCAGTTCTTAGAGAAGATTTAACAGGTCGGTCTCTTTCAACTGTTCTAAATGCTGCAGTTTCAAAAGTTAAGCCCAATTTATCTTCAAAACTATTGTTAATTAATCCTAGTTCAAAATTAAAACTTTTTTGAGACTTCAAATTTGATATTTGTCTATATCCAGCATCGCCGACCGCGGGAGGGGCCATGCCCATATGAATTCCTCCATATACTTGGTTCTCATTATTTGCCTCATAAGTAAACCCTAAACCAGGTAAAAGAATATATTCGTCTTTTTCATAAGAAGTATAATTATTACAGTCCGTAACACTAGTTGTTCCGCAACCATCTTTCCTTTCTCTATCGTTATGTATCAAATAATAACTTTCATATCTTACTCCAGGCGTCAATATCAATTTATCAGTAGTTTGAATATCATCTTCTAAATACAATGCAAGTGCGTATACTTCGGCATCTTCGCTCATTTTTGCAAATTCCGTACCATCTTCAGCCATTTGATTGCCTGTTTGTTTTTTATCGCTTCCAGTTTGTCGAGCTTTTCTTTCTATTTTTTCAAATTCGAACTTTATTCCATATTTTAAATTATTAGGTTTTCCAAACCAATTTATATCTTTATAAAATCTAGTTTCTAATCCTGCGGTATGATATCTTCTTGGAGTATTTTTATAACCACAATTTGCATTAGTAACTCCACTCGCATCTACTGTTTCTTCTGCGGAAGTACAATTAATATCGTTTCTCACAGTTAAGCCATTTTCTTCATTATCAGTCTGGGACCAACGTTGTCTATATACAAAATTATAGTAAATATTAGTATCGATTTTTAAATTCTCACTTGCGTAATAACTGTGTGCAAAACTCGTCCTTACAATATCCATTTCAAATGTATCATCAAATAATCTTTTATTTCCCATTTCAGGATCTGAATTATACTGAGATAAGCCATACCCACCCTCAGCATATTCAGAATCTTCATGATTATAATTTAGAGTAATTGCAAGTTTTTGATTAGACGCTAATTCGATGTCACCATTTAAAAAATAATCGTTATAATTTATAATATCTCCTTTTACTGGCCCTCTATTATCGTGTCTTGTAAACATACCTTGCCAAGTTCCAAGTTTTCCAAAATCTCTTCCATATCTTATATGATACTGCTGTCTAGGACCAATATTTGACTCTCCAAAAGATGTGATAATTTTTCCCGCTCCTTTTTTTGGTGGCCTGTGATTTAAAAAATTAATTATGCCGTGCATGGTTTGTGGTCCATGAGTTAACTGCCCGGATCCTTTAATAACTTCAATGCCTCCAATTCTCTCATCTGGAGGTATGTAATGTGTTGTTGGGTCTGTATATGGAGCAAAATTAAGTGGGTTATAATCTTCATAAACACTAATTTTTCTAGATCTTCTGGAATGTGCTCCTCGAATGCCAAAATTACCTTTGCGTGTATCACCATCATCTGTTTCTGAAATAACTCCTGGTATTTCCTCAATTACTTCTCCAATAGTCAGCCCCCTTGATTTATCCATTGAATCTCTACCTACATAGTTGGTAGCTCCGGGGGTTAAACGTGTTCTATCGCCAATTGATGATTGAATTTCAATATCAGGTAAAATAATAGTTTCTTCATCTTCAGAATGAACCTTTGTGCAAAATACAAAAAGTAAAAAAAATATAATAAAAAATCTAATCATTTTTTTTTAAAATCAATGCTGATTTATAATATCTATTTACTGACTAATATAAAATTTTATTATTGTATTAAGGGTTATATAAATTAGAAATAATGTATTTAAATTTATTTAGCCGCCGTGTTGGGTCGGATATGTCTCATCAATTTTAACATCCGGTGAATCTAGAACTCCTTTTGCTTCTCTAGCTACAATAAGAACTTTATCTTTAGCAAGCTCTTCAAGATTTTCTCTAGGCAGACTTGGGTTTCTAGCAACTGCTCTTCTGATATACGGATCTTCATCTTTTGAAAATATAACCAATTTTTGTTCTTCAGTTTTTGGATTTAAAGCTTGTGCAAGTTTAAATGAAGGAATAGGTGTTTTAGTAAAATCAATATAATGCGGGTCTTCCTTTGTTTTTTCATCTACCCCTTTTAATTTAAAATATAATTTCCCAATATAATAAACCCCATAAAATATAGGTTTTAAAATAATAGTTATGATTTTTTGTAAAAAACTACCTTTGTATGGATCCATTTTATCGTGTTCTCCATCTAGAATGAGTTATGCAAATTCTAATAAATAAAAAAATTATTACTAAAGCTAGTACTCCAAGTATTATGAATAATGTTTGCATAATGATTTTATTTTAGAATTATCTAACTTGTTTTCCTGCATGAAATAATGCGTATTTTATAAAATATGACCAAGGAGCTCCTGCGTGGACTCTAATATTCAATAAACCTTCAGTTATTTTCCATACTACTCTATTAAATTTGTTATCTGGTAATTCCATGAGTTTTTCTACTACTTTTTTTAATCTAGGAAATCTTATTAAAACATGAGAATATCTTGAAAGTTTTAAAATATATAAACCCAATTTATCTCTACGGTAATTATCATAAAAAACCATTTCTTTACTTCCAAAAACATTTTTTCCATGATTATAGCCTGAGTTGTGTTGATTTTCATTTATCCCAGTTTTATGCATGACTGATCTGCTAGTTAAATAAGCCTCGTCAGATGGAATAAACAAATCATCATATTCTTTTTTATCATCCGCAGCATCTTTTGCATTCTCATTTGTTTCTGTAGCTGCTTTATTTCTAGCAATAATTTCAGGGGGGATTTTATTACTAGTGTTACTTGCTACATTCTGATTATCTGTTCCAGTTTTGCGCCATGTTGGTGGGGTAACGCTGCCTGGCGCCATAACATCTGAAGCTTTATATTGACCTAATTCAAGACCAACATTGTTTATTTCCAATCCTGGAAAAGGTTTAAAAATATTAATACCATGCACCCCTATTTTTCCTGTAATTCTTCTTGCAACATCCAAAGTCTCCATTGCATACTCCTTTGTTTCACCAGGAAGTCCTAACATCATCTGCATAGAATAACGTATCCCATATTTATTCATTCGATCTGTTACTTTTATAAAATCCTCATTTTTAATACTTTTTCTTAAAGTTCTATATCTAAAATCTTCATTACCTGTTTCTAAACCAAAACGGACAAGTCTACATTTACCCGTATCAGCAAGTGCCTTGCAAACATCTTCATTCATTTCTGGTATAACAACGTTAATTGAAAAGGTTTGTTTTAATTTTGCCTTTTTATACGCTTTGCAAAAATCAATGATCCATTCTTTATTATAAGTTAAAGTGCTATCGTTAAAAAAAAAGTCTCTAGCGTTATATTTTTTTGACAACATTTTTAATTCTCTAATAACATGCCCTACGCTTCTAAGATTTGTATACTCTTTTCCATTCATTCCGGCATCTTCGTGAATTTTTTTATAACCTGCGTTAAAACAATATGTGCACGGGTATGGACAACCTCTGCCTGCTAGAACCTGTGTAAATGGGACAATTCGAAAATATGGATCCTTGTTCCAATAAATATCTCTATCATCAAAAGGTGCTGAATCCATATCCATCAACCAATATCTCATTGGATTCTTATTTACTACACCATTTTTATCTTTTATGTGAAGATTGCCAATTTTAAGATTTCTCCAATCCTTCTTCTTATCTAGTGCTTTACAAAGTTCCACCATTGGATCTCCGCCTTCACCTTTACAAATAATATCTAAATTAGAATTTTCTAAAATTTGAGGCATAAATGTAATATCATATCCACCAGCAATTAGAGGTATATCTATGTTTGCTTCTTTTATAGCATCAACCGTTGCTAACATATGATTTCTATATGAAGTCAATACAGAAAATGCTATGAGATCTGGTTTGTTCTCTTTTTTTTTAATGTATTCAACAATTTTAGAAGGTGTTCCTATAGTAACTTCTGTTGTATGACCACCTTTTTTCAAATATGCAGACAAACACATTGTGCTTTGAAGTGGAAAAAACATTTCTTGTGCAAATATTACATGTGCCATATGGCTTTTCTAAATAATTTTATTATACATCCAATCTAGAATGATTCTAATAATAAAACAGATATACCTATAATTTTAAAATATATATTTTAACAATAAAAACAATTATTTAATTTTTTTTCTTTACAAAATTATAAACTTTCAATAATTATTTTTGAAAAAGTTCCAAGCCTTTTTTCATAGAACCTAGGTTGTTCACAAAGACTATCAGAAAGAGCTCTTCTATCTTCAAATCTTCTAATATCCCAAAAATTCTCTTGTTCTAATTTTAGTATTTCATCTTTATTTGACTCGTAATCTTTAGATAATTTTTTTATTTTTTCTAATTTAATAGAGATTTTTTCTGATGTTAATTTTTGTCTTTTTCCAAAATTTAATAATTTTGTATTTCTTTTTTTCCATATATTGTTTGTTGTATCAAATAAAGCATGAAATAATTTAGTAAGTTGATCCGGTGAATTATTTTTCTTTATATATTTTTTTAATTCTTCAACGCCTTCTTTTTCATTGGTTTTTCTTTTCATTATTTTTTCTACTAAGGAATTTAATTTTTCATCATCTATCCATTTAGATGAATTTTCATCAAGAGGTGGGCCCGTCCATATTGAACCCCAACTTAATTTTTCAATATACACTTGGATACACGGCCACTCTGGATTCTTTTCTTTACCTGGCGGTTGGGCAAAAATATTATTTACCAAAAAAAATAAAATTAAAAAAATAGATATTGTTTTTATCATAAAAAAAACTAAACCTTTTTCTTTGCAATAATTCCTTTACTAGGATCATACCCATAAATTGCTAACATTAAAAAAATTAATAAGAAAATAAGAACAAATATAAGTGATTTTTCATTTAATTGTCCATAAAGAGAAAATCGTATAAGTTCAACTGCATGTGTAAATGGGTTATAAGAACAAAAATAAAATAAAATTTCACTAGATTCTCTAATTTTCCATAGAGGGTACAATGCTGAGGATGCAAAAAACATTGGAAAAATTACAAAATTCATAACTCCTGCAAAATTTTCTAATTGTTTAATTGCAGAAGATAAGAACATTCCTAAAGCACCCAACATCATGCCAGATAAAAAAAGTGCGGGAATAACAGTTAGGTAACCAATCAATGGTGGTTCAATATTCCAAAATAATGCAATTGTTAAAAAAGCAAAAACTTGAAGAATACTTACAGATACACCTGCTACTAATTTTGAAGCTAATAAAAATGATCTTGGAAATGGACTAACAAGCAAAGTCCGCATACTTCCCATCTCTCTATCGTAAACCATTGAAAGAGAACTTTGCATTCCGTTAAACAATTGTATCATTGCTATTAAACCTGCTGCTATATAAAGTTCGTATGGAACTAAAGATACTGGATAAGGCCAATTTTCTGGTTCTCCTAATGGTCTGCTTACTCCAAGAAAAGAACGGAAACCCACAGCAAATATTGCAAGCCAAACTAAAGGTCTAACTAAAGCTGAAAAAAACCTTTCTCTTTGATAAAAAAATCTTAGAGACTCTCTAAACACAATTCCTTTAAAACACAGATAATACTGAAAAATACACATAATTAATTTTTTGTAAAATAATCAAATGCATTTGATACATTCTTTGATTTTGTTTTTTTCAAAATATTTTTTACTAGATTATTGGCTAATACTTTTCCTTGGTGTAAAACGATAAGTTTTCCATCTTGATCAACTTCATCAATTAAATGTGTTGCCCAAAGTACAGCTAATTTCTTTTCTTTGCATAAACTTTTTACATGTTTAACAATAAGTTTTCTACTTTCTATATCTACACCAACTGTTGGTTCGTCCAATAAAAGAAGCTTGGGATTATGCATAAGCGCCCTTACAATTTCTACCCTTCTTCTTTGACCCCCGCTTAACTCACGTATTTTTTTTTTTAAAATATCTTCCATATTTTGTCTACTTAATTCTGTTAGAGCGTTATCTAGAGCAAGCTTCTTTCTCATTCCATGAAGAGATGCGTGATATTGTAGATTTTGTTCAACTGTTAAATCTAAATCTACTGTTGGTTGTTGAAAAACAACTCCTATATTTGCTAATGCTTTACTTGGATTTTTTTTTATATTATTAGAAAAGATCTCAATTGATCCAGTTTGATTATCATATAATCTGGTTATTAAAGAAAAAAGAGTTGTTTTTCCAGCACCATTTAGACCCAACAATATTGAATAATCTCCTTCATTTAATGTAATATTTACATTATCTAAAGCTCTTAGATTCCCGAAATTATGATTTAATGTTTTTATAGTTAAAGCTGAAGAATTCATATTAATTTATTAATAAAGAAAAATTTTATTCTTTAACAGCTACACCCCATGGATATCTGCCAACTGGAATTGATTTAATTACTTTTCTTTTATCAATATCTATTACAGAAATATCATTGCTGACACCGTTTGTTGTATAAATTCTTGTGCCATCAGTATTAATCATCAAATTCCAGACTCTTTGTCCTGTTAAAATATATTTTTGAACTTCTAACGTTTTCATATCTACAATTGCAATTCTATTTGCAGGTCCAAGCGCAACATAAGCTAATTGTCTTTTTTCATCTAATCTAATTCCAACAGGTTGGACTGACTCTTTAGAAAGACCCGGAATTATAAATTCTATTTTTTTAATTATTTCAAATTTTACTGGATCTATAATACTAATAGTTCCTCCAATTTCAGAAGAAACCCAGACAAATTTTCCATCCTTAGTATATTGAGCTACTCTTGGACGAGCATCAACTAAAACATTGGCTTTAATTTCAAGTGTGCTTGTATCAATAAAATGAGCCATATTCGTAGTTTCAGAAGTATTAACTAAAGTTTTCCCATCTGGACTTAAACCCATACCCTCGGGCTCAACGCCAACTGGAATTTCTTTAACAATTTTTTTTCCTAGATAATCAACTACTGTTACCATATTGTCATCCTCATTAGCAACATAGATAAACTTTCCAGCATCATCCATTACCATTAATTCTGGATCAGGGCCAGATGGTAAATAATACTCAATTTCTAAACTTGCTACATCAACAACTGCAATTCTATTATCGTCACTTGTACAAATTATAATTTTTTTTTTATCTTTACTTAAAATTATACCCCTTGGCCTATGACCAACTTTAACTGTTTTAATAACTTCTAGAGAATTTCCATCTATAACAGACATGTTATGATCTTTTTCATTCGATACATATATTAATTCAGCAAATGCAAGTTTTTGGATCAAAGTTAAGAAGATAATTAATAGAATTTTTTTTATTATTTGTTTCATCGAATAAAAATAAATTTTTTTTATTAATTAAATTTACATTTTGTATCTGGTTGGTCAATGCCTAGAGTATCTAATTCTGTTTTCGGGTGAACAAAACCTTTTTGAGGAGAAACAGAAACTAAAGCTCTAGGAGTTACTAACAAAATAGGTTGTCGCAATTGACCATTCCATTTTCTAAAACTAACTGGCTTTCCTTTGTATGCTGCTAAATTAAATTTTTCATCCATAATTTTATCTAAAACCACTTTAGGATCTAATGATTTACTCCTGGTAATTGCTTCTCCAAGTGTTCTAACTCCTACCCAGGAATTAAAATCTATATTTGTCATAAGTCTTTTTGAATCTTTTAAAAATCGACTTTGCATTTGGTTTCCTCCCCATTGTTCGTGTGCAAAATGCCATGATGTTGGCTTTAGAATCTCTCCCCCAACTACAATTGTAGGTTTCCATGTTCTATAAGGAATATAATCTCCAAAACTATTGCCTGAGTCACCAAAAGTATTTCCTTCATCTGCTAAAACTAAAACCTCGTATTTTTCTCCCTGTGTAAATTTGACAACTTCAAGATCCGCGGTTCTTCTAAAGTCATGACTAAAATCCCATATTTTTTCATTAGTTATTTTTAATCCAAATCTTTTTGCTGAAATTTTTACAGAATCTGCAAATTGTTTGTCTCTTTCATTTACCCCTGATATCAATAGTAGTTTAGTCCAATTCTTTTTTTTTAAAAATTGGATTAAGGCATCAGCAACCATCCTATAGCTTGGCGCTGTATGTAAAATATTCTTATTACAATTTTCATTTCTTATATCATTATCTTTTAAAGATGTATTAATTAAAATTGAACCTTCTGTAAAATCTGAGGATTGTATTTTTATAAAGTCATCTTTTGAAACATTCAGAATAAAAAAAATATATTTATTTCTTCTAAATTCTTCAAAAATTTCTTTTGCTGATTCCTTAGGCATTATATTTTTTTCTATTAATTCAAAATTTTGATTAGTGAACTTACCAGTTGTGTTATTATCTTTAATTCCCATTCTACTACCTAAAATACCATTGTTCATTATTTCAGGGTTAATTGAATAAATTGTTGGCGCTCTTTCAATAATTCTATTTAAATGAACTATTTTAATTTGTTGCGTATCTTCAGACTGAAGTGGAAATACAAAACTAAAAAATAAAAAAAATATTAAAAAAAATTTTTTCATATATTAAAAAATAGTTGATCTAAAAATATTAAATCATTTTTTTTTTACATAAGTGTTCATTTATCTTATGAATATAAAAAATTATTCGTTTCTTGAATTAATAAAAAAAAAAAATTAATATCCTTTTATATATATTATGAAACCTTTATTAAGATGGTGGCTTTTTATAAGCCTAACTTTAATACTTGTCTTTGCTTTTTATTATTTCGGGCTTTTTGCAGAAGTTTGGGATAAAGATAGGACAAAGTTATCTTTTTTAATAATGTTTTTATTTTTCTTCACTTCAATTCATTGTGGTAAAGAAACAATTAAAATATCTAATGCTTTGGAAGGTAAGATTTCAAAAAATGAAGTTAATAATATAGATTGGCGGGGTAATCAAGAAATTGGATGGTTTATCTCCGATTTTGTTTTAACAATTGGAATGATTGGAACAGTGTCAGGCTTCTTGCTCATGTTGACAGGTGCTTTTGCAGGGGTAGATCTTACTGATGAAGTTGCCATGAAAAATGTTTTAGAAAAAATGTCAAAAGGAATGTCAACTGCGCTTTATACAACGTTATTTGGTCTTATTTGTGGTAGTTTATTAAAAATACAATATTTTAGTCTTGGTAGAGCAACAGATATTTTAATTGGTCCAATTGATAATAAATCTCAGTAATAATAATGCAACGTAGGTACCATACAAATCTTCCCTTTCTTGACTTGCTATTTAATATCTTAATTGGTTTTGTTTTTTTATTTATAGTTTCTTTTTTATTAATTAATCCAATTGCTAAAAGGGCTGATATAGAAGTTAAAGCGGAATTTTTAATAACAGTTTTTTGGCCTGATAATTTAGAAGATGATGTAGATGTTTATGTTGAAGATCCTGCGGGAAATTTAGTTTGGTTTAAATCTCGTGAACCAGGATTAATGCATCTTGATAGAGATGATCTAGGAAAAAGGAATGATGAAGTTGTAACAGCGGCTGGAACAATTTTATTTCCTGAAAATAGAGAGATTGTTACTTTACGTGGTGTTGTGCCTGGTGAATATGTGGTTAATGTTCATTGTTATTTTAAAGTTGGAGCAGATCCCGTGCCAGTTACGATTCAGATCGACAAAATTAATCCCTATTCTGTTGTCTTGAGACAAACAGTTGATTTAGCGACAAAAGGAGAGGAAATTACTGTAACAAGATTTAGTGTTAACTCAAAAGGTGAAGTAATAAATGTAAACAAGCTTCCTAAAAAATTGGTGCAAGAATGGCAGAAGGGATAATCGGTTTATCAGCAAGTTTTCTACTTTTAGTAGCCTTGATACTTTGGTTAATTATTCTTTCTAAAGGAAAATTCTGGATAATAAAAAGTATTGTTATAACTGCTGCTACTTCATTTTCTATAGTAGTGCTACTTTCATTAAAAGATTTTATTGGATGGCCAAGTGAATCAAAATTACCTCAAGAATTTCAATTACATTGGGCAATAATCGATGAACCTGATAAAATTAAAAATACTCAAGGCGCTATATATATGTGGATTACTAAATTAGATAAAGAAAATAAAAATAAAGGTTTGGCTAGAGCATATAAAATTGAATATACAAGAAAAAATCATGAAGAAATTATGAAAGGACTGATTGCTATAGGAGACGGTATTCAACAAAAAGGTGAAATGGTAAAAGCAAAAGAAGATATAGATGTAGAAGAAGATTTAAGTAATGTTCAAGAAATTGTAATTTATGAACTGCCAAAACCATTATTACCTGAAAAAAATAGAAGAATAGAACAAGGTAGTCCGCCGACTAGCAATTTTAATGTATTAGAAATTGATCCTGAAACAGGAAAACCAATTCTTGAAAAAGAGGAAGAATAATTTTATTTTAAAAACCACTTAAAAAAGAGCATTTCCTTTTATTCAAACTTAAAATTATTGACATTGCAGTTAATCTAGAAGTTCTTGGGTTGCTACTTGGATTATTTTGTAAAATTACTTTTAATTTTCCAAATTTCCCCAATGCTTCGACTTCTGCTATATTTTTATTTACTTTAGGATCTGCTACAACTATTACCTTTGTTTTATCAAAGCCTAAGCCACAAATTGCTAAAGTTGCGGCAACATTAGAATTTCTTGGAAACTTCTTACATGCAATTCTTGCAGTTGATTTTAATAAGATTGTTTCTTTTTTTATTTTCTTTAATTTCGAATTTGATAACAAAGCTTTAGGTGGTTTTCTTTGAATAAGCTTTACATATTTTAATTCTTTCGAGAGTGATGCGGATGATATAGCATCAATGCCAGCTATTGCGCCTGTTGGAATATAAATTTTATTTTTTACTTTTTTAACTAAATTAGAAATTCTTTTAAAAAAATTCCTATCAGCAAAAGAACAGACAGATAAACAAACAAAATCTATTTTATTTTTTAAAATTCTTTCAGCATAATTTTTACAAGCTTCTGTGCTTGCTGCTTCAATAATTATACTTGGTTTCTTTTTTAATAATTCATCAAATGATTTACACTTAATTTTTTTTGGAAGTTTTTTAAATTCAATATCTTCTGAAAAAACTCCAATAACTCTGTAACCGTTTATAATTTTTTTTGAAATTTTTTTGTAAATTTCTTCACCTATTGCGCCAAAACCTAATATGCCAATTTTATTATTTTTCATATTTTTTTTTGTTCAAAATCCTAATTTAGAACTATTCTAAATTAGATTGACAATGCTATGAACATTTTTATATTTTATGTATAATCATATAATATAAATTATGTCAGTCGATGTAGAAACAAAAAAAACCGTTAAATCCATAACCGAAAAATATAAATACGGTTTTACAACCAAAATTAGCTCAGATAAAGTTACAAAAGGTCTCAATGAGAATATTGTTAAACAAATTTCTGCAAAAAAAAAAGAACCTAAGTGGCTTTTAGATTGGAGATTAAAAGCCTTTAGAGCTTGGTTGAAAATGAAAGAACCAAAATGGAGTATGGTTAAATTCCCAAAAATAAATTATCAAGACTCTTATTATTATTCTGCACCAAAACCAAAAAAGAAATTAAAAAGTTTAAACGAAGTGGATCCTGCAATTTTAAGTACATATGAAAAATTAGGTATTCCTCTGGAAGAACAAAAAAGATTAACTGGCGTTGCGGTAGATTATGTTTTCGACAGTACTTCTGTTGCAACAACTTTTAAGAACCAACTATCTAAATTAGGAATAATTTTTTGCTCTTTCTCTGAAGCTGTACAAAAAAATCCAGAATTAATTAAAAAATATTTGGGAACAGTTATACCATATACTGATAATTATTTTGCAACTTTAAACTCAGCGGTTTTTAGTGACGGTTCTTTTGTTTACATACCTCCGGGTGTAAGATGTCCGATGGAGTTATCAACATATTTTAGAATAAATGCTGAAAATACCGGCCAATTTGAAAGGACTCTTATAATTGCTGATAAAGACAGTTATGTGAGTTATCTTGAGGGATGTACTGCTCCAATGAGAGATGAAAACCAATTGCACGCAGCATGTGTAGAGTTAATAACCCTTGATAATGCAGAAATCAAATACTCGACTGTCCAAAACTGGTATCCAGGTGACGAAAATGGTAAAGGTGGGGTATATAATTTTGTTACTAAAAGAGGGGCATGTCGTGGTAACAATTCAAAAATATCATGGACTCAAGTTGAGACAGGATCAGCGATTACTTGGAAATATCCAAGTTGTATTTTACAAGGTGATAATTCTATCGGAGAGTTTTATTCTGTTGCAATAACAAATAATTTTCAACAAGCAGATACTGGAACAAAAATGATTCATCTTGGAAAGAATACTAAAAGTACAATAATATCAAAAGGAATTTCTGCTGGAAAAGGACAAAATACTTATAGAGGTCTGGTACGTATGGGACCAAAAGCTAAAGATGGAAGAAATTTTACTCAATGTGATTCGCTTTTGATTGGAGATAAATGTGGCGCTCATACAGTTCCCTATATTGAGGTAAAAAACCAATCTGCAAAAGTAGAACATGAGGCAACAACATCAAAAATAAGTGACGATCAAATGTTTTATTGTAGACAAAGAGGTCTAGACCAAGAAAACGCTGTATCTTTAATTGTAAATGGTTTTTGTAAAGAAGTCCTTAAAGAACTTCCTATGGAATTTGCAGTAGAAGCACAAAAGCTTCTTGGAATAAGTCTTGAAGGAAGTGTAGGTTAATTATTTATGCTTAAAATAGAAGATCTTCACATAAGTGTGGAAGATAAAGAAATAATTCAAGGGCTTGATTTACAAATTGGACCTGGTGAAATACATGCAATCATGGGGCCAAATGGATCAGGTAAAAGCACTTTAGCAAATGTTTTGTCTGGTAAAGATGGTTATGAAGTAACAAAAGGAAAAATAACTTTTCTTAAAAAAAATTTATTTGACTTAGAACCTGAAGATCGTGCAGGTGAAGGTTTATTTCTTGCTTTTCAATACCCAGTAGAAATACCTGGTGTTTCTGGTACGAATTTTTTGAGAACTACTATAAATTCTTTAAGAAAATATAGAAAGCAAAAAGAACTTGATGGTGTAAATTTTCTAAAAATTTTAAGAGAAAAAGCCAAATTTATAAAAATGGATGAAAAATTAATAAAAAGATCAGTTAATACTGGTTTCTCAGGTGGGGAAAAGAAAAGAAGTGAAATATTGCAAATGAGTTTATTGGAACCTAAGCTTGCAATATTAGATGAGACTGACTCTGGATTAGATATTGATGCCTTAAAAACTGTAGCAAATGGTGTGAATAATCTAAAAAATAAAGATCGATCCTTCTTAATTATAACTCACTACCAAAGATTATTAAATTATATTATTCCAGATAAAGTACATATTTTATCAAAAGGAAAAATCGTTAAAAGCGGAGATAAAAACTTAGCTATTGAATTAGAAAAAAAAGGCTATGAGGGAATTATGTAATTATGGAAAAATTAATTGAAGATTTTCAAATACCAGATAAAAAAATTGAAACATGGAAATTTACCGATTTAAAAAAAGTTCTAGAGAAAAATAATTTTCAACCTTCTACAAGATCAGATACGGTGTCAACTGATCCTGCCGAAATAAATTCAAATATTTCAAATAATATTTTTTTTGACCCAGAAATTAACTTTATAATTTTTGAAAATGGATACTTAAAAAAAATTAATATAAAATCAAATGATTTAGAAATAAAATCTTTAGATAGTAATTTAGAAGACAAAATATTTAACAAAAAAATTTTTGTTAGAAAAGACAGTCTGCTTGATATAAACAGTACTTTTTTAAATGAAAATTTAATCGTTAAAGTTAAGAAAAATATAAAATTAAAGAAACCTATATCAATTTTTTATTATAATTGCGAAGAAGAAAAATATCTTATTAACAATAGAGTAAATATTATTCTTGAAGAAAATTCTGAAGCTGAAATAAATGAAATTTTTTTTTCAAATAATAAATCTATCTATTGGAATAATGTACATAATTATATTTGTTTGAAAAAAAATTCTAAGCTTGAACATTACAAAGTTCAATTAGAATCTAAAAATGCTGTTCACTCATCATCAAGTAGTATAGATTGTGAAAATTCTTCAATTTATAATAATTTTATTTTTTCCGTTGGAGGAAATATGTCCAGAATTGAGGTTATAAGTTCTATCAATTCTGCTGATATTAATTTTAATATAAAAGGTTTGTATTTAGCTAAAACTAATCAACATCATGATATAACTACTTTAATGCAACATAAACATCCTGGGAGTAAAAGCAATCAACATATAAAAGGAATATTACAAAAAGATTCTTCGGGAGTTTTTCAAGGCAAAATAATTGTAGCACAATATGCTCAAAAGACTGATGCATTTCAATTTAATCAGAATTTATTACTATCTGAAACAGCTGAAGTGAACGCGAAGCCTGAACTAGAAATATATGCTGATGATGTAAAATGTAGTCATGGCGCAACAACTGGTGAATTAGATGAAACAATGTTATTTTATTTAAGATCAAAAGGTTTAAAGAAAGAAGAAGCAAAAAAACTTTTAATTGAAGGTTTTATAAATGAATTATTTGATAATGTAGAAAATAAAGAACTAAAAAAAAAATTATTACTTACTTCAAAAAAAATAATTTATTGATAATTTTGGATGTTAGATATAAATAAGATAAGAAAAGATTTTCCAATCTTAAAAATAAAATCAAACAATAAAGATCTAATATTTTTTGATAATGGTGCGAGCTCACAAAAACCTAAAGTTGTATTAGACAAAATAAAAGAAATATATGAAACAAAATATGCAAATATACATAGAGGCATATACAGTTTAAGTCAACAGTCAACTAAAGCATATGAAGAATCAAGAAAAATAATTCAAAAATTTTTAAATGCTAAAAGTGAAAAAGAAATAATATTTGTAAGAGGAGCAACTGAAGCAATTAATTTAGTTGCACAATCTTTTGGATTAAATAATTTTAAAAAAGGTGATGAAGTTATCTTATCTCAAATGGAGCATCATTCAAATATTGTACCTTGGCAGTTACTTAGAGATAGGTTAGGTATTAAAATAAATGTAATTCCTATAAATCAAGATGGCGATATTGACTTAAACAATTTTAAAAAATTATTATCAAATAAAGTTAAATTGGTTTCTATACTCCATGTATCAAATGCTTTAGGTACAATAGTACCAATCAAAGAATTAATTTCCATTTCACATAAAAAAAAAATACCTGTACTAGTAGATGGATGTCAATCTGTACCTCATATGAAAGTAGATGTGCAAAACCTAGATGCTGATTTTTATTGTTTTTCTGGCCACAAAATTTATGGCCCAACAGGAATAGGAATTTTGTATTCTAAAAAATATCTTTTAGAAAAAATGTTACCATATCAAGGAGGCGGCGAAATGATATCAGAAGTAACTTTTAAAAAAACAACCTATCAAGAACCTCCTCATAAATACGAAGCAGGAACGCCCAATATAGTGGGATCTATAGCCTTAGGGACTGCAATTGATTATGTAAAAAATATTAATATTGAAAAAATATTTCAGCATGAACAAAATTTATTAAATTATGCAACAGATAAAATTAAGTCTTTAAATGAAGTTAAGATAATTGGAACATCAAAAAACAAAGCTGGGATCATCTCATTTATTGTTAAAAATACTCATCCAAATGATATAGGTGTTATTTTAGATAATCATGGAATTGCTGTTCGAACAGGCCATCATTGTTGCCAACCTCTGATGCAATTTTATAACATACCAGCAACAGTTAGAGCTTCATTTGGTCTATATAATACTTTAGATGAAATTGATAGTTTTATAGATGCTTTAAAAAATGCAATTAACCTTTTAAGATAATTTTTTTACATTATATTAATATTGATATGCCTAATTCTATTAAAGATAATATTATAAAAAATCTTCATACGGTTTATGACCCGGAGATACCAGTTGATATTTATGAACTTGGATTGATTTATAATCTTAAAGTAAATTCAAAAGGTTTAGTCGATATTATAATGACATTAACTTCGCCAAATTGTCCTGTAGCTGAAATCTTACCAGAACAAGTAAAAACTGCGGCAAAAAAAACTAAAGGAGTTAAAGATGTAAATCTAAAATTAGTTTTTGAACCGCCATGGACACCGGATATGATGTCTGAGGCAGCAAAAGTTGAGTTAAATATGGAATAAAAATGAATAAAGTAAAAGAAATTATAACTTTGACTACAGCAGCTAAAAATAGAGTTAAAGAAATAATTGCAAAAGGAAAAAAAAATTACATTGGCATAAGAATAGCAATTGACAATACCGGATGTTCTGGTCATTCATATAAAATTGATTATGCTAAAAATAAAATCAATGGGGATGAAATAATATCTATAGATAATATAAAAATTTTTATTGATGCTTCAGCAACTATGTATATCCTAGGATCAAAGATTGATTATGTTGATAATGGTATGGAATCTGGATTTGTTTTTAGTAATCCAAATGAAAAAGGAAGATGTGGTTGCGGGGAATCTTTTAACGTGTAATATTATTTGTGTTGGGATTATATAATTGTACGAAGAAATAACAGAAAAAATAAAAATAACTGTGAAACCTGAGTTTCTTGATGAACATTCAGATCCAGATGAAAAAAGATTCATATGGGCATATCATGTAAAAATTGAAAATTTTGGAGATGACACGGTAAAATTAGTTAGTAGAGCATGGACTATATCAGATTCACTTGGAAGAGTTCAAGAGGTTACCGGCTCCGGTGTTGTTGGAGAGAATCCTATTTTAAAACCAGGTACTTCGTTTGAATATACCTCTGGTACTCCATTAAATACACCTTCTGGATTTATGATGGGAACTTATAAAATGAAAAAAAATAATGGTTCAACTTTTAACGCACATATTCCTGCATTTTCATTAGATAGTCCTCATGAAAAAAGTTTACAAAATTAAAAAAAAAAAATAATAATAATTTTATAGAATGAGTAAAATAGAAAAAATTTCCAATTTAAAAAAAAATAAATCTTTAAAAATATCTGAAAATCAGGCATTAGATGCTGTGAAAACATTGATAAGATGGGCAGGAGATGATCCTGAAAGAGAAGGTTTGAGAGAAACGCCAAAAAGAGTTATTAAATCCTATAAAGATTTTTTCTCAGGTTATAATTTAGATCCAAGAGAAATATTATCAAAAAAATTTAAAGAAGTTGAAGGATATGATGAAATAATTATTTTAAAAAATATTAGATTAGAGTCACATTGTGAGCATCACATGGTTCCATTCATCGGTACCGCACATGTTGGATACTTACCAAAAAACAAAATTGTTGGACTTAGCAAGCTTGCAAGATTAGTTGAAACTTTTGCTAAACGTCTTCAATTACAAGAAAAACTTACAGCTCAAATAGCAAATGCTATTGATGAAGTTCTCCAACCTAGAGGAGTTGGTGTCATTATAGAAGCTTCGCATTTGTGTGTGGCTACCAGAGGAATTCATAAACCTGACTCAAAAATGGTAACAAGTAGAATGTTGGGAAGTTTTAGAAATGATCAAGCTACTAGAAAAGAGTTTCTTGATTTGGTGGGACTTAATAAATCTGAATTTTAACATTTTTTTTATAAAAAAATTAATAATCTATGATTTTTCAACCGGTATTATACATCATAGGATATTTGCTATCAGCATTATCTATTATACTTTGTATTCCAGCCGGTGTGGATGCGTTTTATGGCGATAACCAATGGCAATCTTTTACTTTCGCATCATTAATTAGTCTTTTTTTCGGTATAATTTTAATTTTAGCAAACAAATCAGATAATTTTAGTATTTCTTTAAAACAAGCATTTCTTATTACAACATTAAGTTGGGTATTTATTGCTTTTTTTGGTGCACTACCTTTTATTTTCTCTGATTTGGAATTATCTTTTACAGATGCTTTTTTTGAATCTATGTCAGGAATAACAACAACCGGATCAACAATACTATCAAATCTTGATAATTCGCCTCATGGTATTTTAATTTGGCGTTCATTATTACAATGGTTTGGTGGCATAGGTATAGTTGTTATAGCTATTGCATTTTTACCTATATTAAAAGTTGGGGGTATGCAATTATTCCACACTGAGTCATCAGATTCATCTGAAAAAGTTTTGCCTAGAGCAGGACAAATAGCAAGTATCATAGGAATAATATATTTTTTTTTAACTGTTCTTTGTGCTTTTTTTCTTTGGGTATTTGGAATGCCTATTTTTGACTCAATTGCACATTCAATGACAACATTAGCTACAGGTGGATTTTCTACATCAGATATGTCAATTGGAAAATATAATAATATAAATATTGAGTTTACAATTGGTATATTTATGATTTTAGGTTCGCTCCCTTTCATTTTATATTTACAAACTCTTAAAGGTGATTTTTTATCAATATTCAAAGATAGCCAAGTTCGATTTTTTATATTCCTTGTAATTATATCGATCTTTATTGTCACTTTCTGGAAGTATCAAAATACTGCTAGTTTTTTTAATAATTTCAGACCATCGTTTTTTAATACGATATCGATTTTTACTGGAACAGGTTATACAACACAAGATTTTAATAGTTGGGGTTCTTTTATTATTGTTCTTTTTTTATTTTTAATGCTAGTGGGAGGTTGTGCTGGTTCAACAACTTGTGGTATTAAAATTTTTAGAGTTCAAATACTATATCAATCAGCAAAAGTGCAAATATTTAAATTGTTAAATCCTCACGGGGTATCCTTAGCAAAATATAATAAAAAACCTGTCTCTAGTGATATTACTTCCTCTGTTATGGGATATTTTTTTATGTTTATAATTTCTTACATTATTATCACTTTAATTTTATCATTTTTAGGAAATGATTTTTTAACTTCACTTTCTGGGGCTGCAACCTCATTAGCAAATGTTGGTCCGGGTCTGGGTAATGTGATAGGCCCAAGTAAAACATTTGCTGAATTATCAGACATAACTAAATGGGTTTTAATAGCAGGTATGTTAATTGGTAGATTGGAACTACTTTCGGTGTTCATTATTTTAACCCCGGCGTTTTGGAGAAATTAATTATATTTATTTGTAAGAAAATCTCTAAATTCTTTGTTGATACCTTTTCTTAAATGAATATTTATCTTTGCGATCATATTTTGCATTAATTCATCTATTGCTTTTGAACGCTCATTAATTGAGAAGCTTCCTAAAAAAGTTTTATCTCCTTTAACTACTGAAAGAACCTCGCCTTTAGCATTGTTTTTTTTATTTATTGCTACAATTTTAATTTTAAAATTAATTTTATAAGCTATTCCATCTGAAGACAAAAAACTAAATTTCTTTTTGTGTTCTTCGGCAAAACTATCTATTATACTTTCATCAAGAATTTGTACTATTAACTCTCCAGAATTGCCTTTTAAAATAATGTTTTTTTTTACCCAATTTCGCATCTCTTTGTCTAAATCGGTCTTTGTTAATAGTTGTGTGCTAGTTTGATATTTTTTATAATTAAATTTATTATCAAATTTTACAGTTAATAAATCCAAATAAATTTCATTATTAGACAATACATAATTTGTTTTTGAAAAGGAGAAAAACAAAAGAAATAAAAAATAAATTAATTTCTTATTTAAAAAAAAATTCTTCAATTTTTTAATTATTTTAAACACCAATTTAAAATAGCTTTTTGAGTATGTAATCTGTTCTCAGCCTCATCCCAAACTACAGATTTGGGGTGTTCTAAAATATTTTTATCTACTTCTTCGCCTCTATGAGCTGGTAAACAATGCATAAAAATGGATTTTTTTTTTGCAATAGATAATATTTTATTGTTGATTTGGAAAGGTCTAAGTAATTTTCTTTTTTTTTCTGAAATTATTTGCCCCATTGAAAACCATGTATCGGTCATTACACAGTCAGTGTTATTACATGCTTTTTCTGCTGAATCAAAAATTTTTATACTTTTAATTTTTTTTATTTTAATCATTTCATCTTTATTTATTAATTGTTTTGGGCAAGCTATATGTAAATTAAAATTTAATATACTTGACGCTTGTGCCCAACTTCTGCAAACATTATTAAAATCTCCACACCAACTAACAACTTTATTACTAATTATACCTAGATTCTCTTCAAAAGTCATAATATCTGCGATTAATTGGCAGGGATGTGTGTTATCATTTAGTCCATTTATAACAGGAATTGAAGAATATTTAGCTAATTCATATAACTTTTCAGCTTTTGTAGTTCTATAAACAATAACATCTAAATATCTTGATAACACTTTAGCTGTATCAGAAATTGTTTCACCCCTTCCTAAATGAGTTTTTTCATGTTCAAGAATTGAAATATTCCCTCCAAGTTGGTACATTGCAATTTCAAAAGAAACCCTGGTTCTAGTCGAAGGTTTTTCAAAAATTAATCCTAGAGTTTTTCCTCTATGTGTATCTTGACCTGAAGTAATACCTTGTTTGTATGACTTTGACAAATCTATAATACTTCTTAACTCTTCAGTTTTAATTTGGTCTAAATCTAGAAAATGCTTTATTTTTTTCATCTTTTATTAATATCCTTACATGTTTTTTCTATTATTTTTAAAGCAATTTTAAGTTCTTTTATTGTTACATTTAATGGAGGTAAAATTCTAATTACATTTTCATTAGCTCCAACAATTAATAAACCATTAATTCTTAATTTTTCTATAAAAATAGAATTATTAACCTTACTTTTTATCCCTAATAAAAAACCTTTCCCTCTAATTTCATCTATTAAATTACTATAATTATCTTTAATTCTATTAAGATTACTTAGAAAAAAAGTTGCTTTTTGATTTATGCTGTCTAAAAATTTCTTTTTAGATATAATTTCAATTGCCTTATTAGCAACTGAACATGCTAGTGGATTTCCTCCAAAAGTTGATCCGTGGCTTCCAATTCTCATTCCTTTGGCTACTTTATTAGTTGTTAAACAAGCACCAATTGGAAATCCTCCTCCCATTCCTTTTGCAGTCGTTAATATATCTGGTTTTATTTTTGACCATTGATATGAAAAAAACTTGCCGGTTCTACCAATGCCAGATTGTACTTCATCAAAAATTAGTAAAATATTTTTTTTATTACAAAGTTTTCTTAATCCTTCCAAACATTCATTAGGAATTACTTTTATACCTCCTTCTCCTAAAATTGGTTCAACCATAATTGCTGCCGTTTGTTTATCTATTACTTTTTCAATTGATTTATGATCTCCAAATTCTACTTGTATAAAACCATCAACTAAAGGATCAAAACCTTCAATTAACTTTTTTTGACCAGATGCAGAAATCGTCGCTAAAGTTCTGCCATGAAAACTACCTTTAATTGTAATAATTTTAAATTTTTTTTTTCTTCTTTTTATTTGATGATAAGCTCTTGCTGTTTTAATTGCTGTTTCAACAGACTCTGCTCCTGAATTACAAAAAAAAACTTTATCAGCAAATGTAAGTTTTACTAATTTTTTAGCTAATTCTTCTTGTTCTGAAATTTGAAATGCATTTGATACATGCCATATTTTTTTTGACTGCTTATGTAATATTTTAATTAATTCTGAATTACAGTGTCCAAGAGAATTCACAGCTATACCGCTAGCAAAATCAAGATATTTTTTACCATTCTTGGTAATTAAATAAGATCCTTTTCCTTTAACAAAAGACAAATTAGATCTTTTATAAGTTGCTAAAATTGATGAGTGCATTGTTTTTTTATCTTTAAGTTCTTAATTTGTACCCTGTCTGAAACATTTTATAAACTAAGAAGAATAATATGGTATTTAAAGTAATACATACAATAACTCCATTTATAATTGGTGCATCTGAATATCCTATAAAACCTGCTCTAAAACCATCTATAAAATAAAATATTGGGTTATATTTTGCTAAAAGTTCTAAAATAACAGGCAATTTTTCAATAGAATAAAATGAACCAGATAAAAAAGTTAAAGGAGTTATAATAAATGCTGTCAAACCAGCCATATGATCAAATTTTTCACTCCAAATCCCCCCCATTATTCCTAAAAGACTAAGAGACATTGAGCCTGAAAAAGAAAAAAAAATAATATAAAAAAAATTTACAAACTTCATATCAATAAAAAAATATAAAGTTATTATACTTGCTAATCCCACAATCATGCCTCTAGCAACGCCCCCAAGGCTAAGCGCTATGGTAAGTTCAAGGCTTGAAAGAGGGGGCAAAAGCAAATCTACAATATTTCCTTGAACCTTAGAAATCATAATTGTTGAAGAAGTATTCATAAAAGAATTTTGTAGGATCTGCATCATAATTAAACCTGGAACAAGAAATTCAGAATAACTAACCCCTCCTATAATAAAATTTTCCCTATCTATAACAATCAGAAAAACAGTTAAAAATAAAATATTTGTAACAACAGGAGCCAGCACAGTTTGATAAAAAACTTTTAGAAATCTTGTAGTTTCTTTACTAAATAAAGTCCACAAGCCTATCCAATTAGTTTTTGATGCATCAAAATTTTTATTATTTAACATTCTTTAATTTTTTTAATTTTTAATATCAAATATAATTAATTTATTTTATGAAAAAAAAAATACCAAAAAAAATTACTCTAGACTCTCTTGAGAAGAGTGCAATTAAATATTTAGAAAAATATACCGTCTCAGAATATCAATTAATAAAGGTGTTAAGAAGAAAAATTATTAAAACTTCCTTTTTTTATAAAACTAAGCCTGAAAAAGATTTTGATTTAATTAAATTAGTAATAAAAAAATTTAAAGAAATTAGATTGATTGATGATAAAGCTTTCTCTGAAAATAAAGTTTTAACCTATATTGATAAAGGCTATTCGAAAAAAAAAATAATTTTTAATCTCAAAAGCAAAGGAATATCAGATGAAAACATTCAAAAAGGTATAGATAATTTAGAAAAATCTTTCGTTAATTTTGAACTAATTTCTGCATTAATATACGCTAGAAAAAAAAAAAATTATTACTTTTAAAAAAAAAGAAAAAGATTCTTATCTGGATAAAAAAAAACTATTACAGATGTCTCAAGCTGGGTTTTCTTACGATATTGCAAAAAAAATAATTAATCTAAATAGTGAAAAAGAATTTATAGAATTAGAAAAATATGCAAAGTATGGAGATAATTAATCGTCGTCTGAACCAGCTGAA